>Ga0209109_10001087_pt1 | contig 14973 bp, 12 predicted proteins | sample Rifsed10ft2_FD_184004 | JGI IMG/M metagenome (GOLD analysis project Ga0209109, IMG submission 184004) | Soil microbial communities from Rifle, Colorado, USA - sediment 10ft 2 (version 2) | ecosystem: Environmental > Terrestrial > Deep subsurface > Rock core/Sediment | place: Rifle, Colorado... | reverse complement strand
GAGTTCGAGGGCGGAGCGGAGGTCGTCGATGGACCAGTTGAGATCGCGCCGGGCGCGAACAATGTGGGCGAGTGCGCGAACCAATTTGTCCCTGCCACATTGATCTTCAAGGGCCAGGAAGAACATTTCGCTCTTTGCATAGCCCGATGCACGGTCTTCCGGCGGATCAATCTCGCGTATTGCTGTCAGGGGCCTTGCAGGACCTAAGCTGCTCGAGCGGTCAAACTGCTTCAGAAGTCCTGCCGCATATTTCGCCCGCACACTCTCTCCGCCGCGAAGCCTTTCCACAATTTCTGCCGCGTAATTCGCCGCCGCATCCATAGGCAGCCACTGGGTGCTTGAAGGGCTTGTATAGTATCCAAACCACGTGTACGCGAGCATATATGCCGTGAGGTAGAAGAATCCTTCCTCCTGTTCTTTTGGAACATCTCCCGGGATTAGAAACATAGAGGTTTCTGGCAGAGCCGGACAAGAACCGGTAGTGAGAACGAGCATGTCACCTCGCCTCTCGTGTACATCAATGCCCTCGATGGGACACTGAGCGATCCAGACGGGACGGTTCTTCTTTGAGCGAGGACCGAAGAGAGTTTCGTACGTAATCACAATGGAAGTGATGCGAGTGCCAGCGCGCCGGATTTTGTCGTCAGGGACAGGCTGAAAAGACCAGAAGTTAACGATGATGCCGTTGGAGCGGAATTGCTGTTGATGATAGCGGCCGGAGATGATGAAGGGGCGGAAGTCGTCGTTGGGGCGCTGGGTGAAGCGGAAGACGCGTTCGGTGCCGCTACGCGAAGAGCCGCGGAGCTTGCCGCTGGCGTGGACGAGAAAGCCGTCGGGGACGCGAACGCGGAGATCCCATTTGTCGGGCGGGTCGGCGCGGGAGAGGAGATGCTTCGGAGGGAGAAGAGCGGGATACCAGTTATTGGGGTGGAGATAGAAGGCGTCTTTGGTGAGCTGATCGGGGGGAGCGAGGTCGTACTCAATGACGAGAGAGCGACGGGATTTGACAGGCCAGGGCGGGTCGAAAGGGATGCGGGCAGAGCGGACATCTTCGCCGGTGGGCTGAGAAGTGACGGGGTGGCCGTCCACCTGGATGGTGAGGTTGCGGCGGTCGAGATTGGATTCGGTGGGGAGGATAGCTTCGAGGAAATCGAGTGGGGCGTTGCCGATGTTTTTCAGGTGATAGGTGGCGCGGAGGTGGAGGGTCTGCGCGGGGGAGGAGAGGAAGCGGACTTCGATTTCTTGTTTTTCGATTTGGTAGCCGGGAGAGAGAGGGGCGTTGCAGGCGGAGAGGGAGAATGAGGCAAAGAGGATAGCGGCGAAAACGAGACGGAGCATGGCGAGAAGATTGTACCGGAATTGAAGGATTGAACCATTGGATCATTGAGGATTGTTGGAGAAAGAGAAGAGATTTCAGAGAAGACAAGAAAAGCAAAGGCGGAGACGGGAAAGAAAAAGATAACGCAGAGACGCAGAGAGCGCAGAGGGACGCAGAGAAGAAAAGAAGATTGGAGATTGGAGATTTGAAAGTTGAGATGGGAAAAGCGGTGGCGTGAGGAGAAGTCTGGGCGGAATTGGACGTTGAGATCCTTTCCGGCAAGGCCGGGATCTTCGATCGGTCCCGGCGGGGTCGGGACGCGAAGGATGACGGAGTAGGACAAGGCCGGCTGGAAGCCGGCGCTACCGGCGGAGACGGCCGCGCTGGCGGACGAAGCCGGCGGGAGTGGCGGCGCGGTGACGGGCGGCGACGATTTTCTGGGCTTCGGCGTCGGAGGCGCCGCGGTTGAGGAGTGCGAGCATGTCAGGTTCGCTGACGCCCACGTTTTTGAGCTGGGCAAGAGCGGCGCCGGAAAGTGAGGGTTGGCCGGAAGCGCGGCGGCGAGCGACGGTCATGACGATGTCTTCGGACAGGCCGGCCAGGCGGATGGCCTGGGCTTCGCCGACCCAGAGACCGAGCTGGTCGAGACGGGCGAGCTCGAGGACGCCGGGCTCGCTGATGCGGACGCGGAGAAGAGAGGCGACGGCTTCGCCGGAGTCGAAGGGCTTCTGACGGGAGCGGGCGATGCGCACCAGCTCGAGGCAGCCGGCGTCGGACATGCCGGCGCGGCGGACGAGGACGAGTTGGGCGACTTCGGCGTCGGTGGGGTCGAGCTTGCGGAGGTCTTCGATGGATTGGTACCACATGCCGGCCTGATCGAGCGGGCGGAGGTCGGTGGGTATGATGCGATTGCAGCCGGCGAAAAGGAACCCGGCGGCGAGAGCGGCGAAAAGAAGGCGCTGCGGCGAGCGGGACATCAGTTCCATTGTACGGGGTGGGCGCGTGGGGAGGAATGGGGTGTGCCGGGAAAGGCAACCGGGAATCAGAGGGAACACAGATGAACACAGATAAGAAGAGAGAAAAGGGACAGGGGGAAGGGGACATGGGAAGAATTGAGTCATTGGGTCATTGAACCATTGACGATTGAGGGAGAAAAAAGGGAAAGGTTGAAGGTGACACGCGGCAGATTTCAGATGTGGTAGACGCGTTCGACGCCGAAGACGCCCTTAATTTTTTTGATGCCAGTGAGGATGCGTTCGAGCTGTTTGCGGTCGGTGATTTCGAGGGTGGCTTCGACGCGGGCGTTGAGATTATCGGGGCGGCTATCGAGGGTGTGGATGTTGGAGCCGGCTTCGCTGATGACGGTAGTGATGTCTGCCAACATGCCGGGGCGGTCCTGAGTGCGGATGAGCAGGTTGACGGGGAAGGTGACCTTTGAGGCGCCGGCCCATTCGACGGCGATGCGGCGCTCAGACTGGTAGAGGAGGTTTTCGACGTTGGGGCAGGCGAGGCTGTGGACGGCGACGCCGCGACCGCGCGTGACGTAGCCGACGATTTCGTCGCCCGGAATGGGATTGCAGCACTTGGCGCGGTAGACCATCAGGTCGCCGTGGCCGCGGACGAGCACAGCGGCGTCCTGAAGGCCCAACATGCGCTTGACGGTGGAGACCAGGCGGGGCGGCTGAGGCGCGGGCTTCTCTGAGGGTTCGGCGGGGACCTGGCCGGTGGCTTTGGCGAGGATCAGGCGCGGGGAATACTTGCCGTAGCCGAGGTCGGCGTAGAGGTCTTCGATCTTGCCGCAGCCGTACTCGGCGGCGACACGGAGCAGATCGGCCTGGGGAATTTTCTTCAGGCTGCGGCCGAACTGACGAGCTTCCTTTTCGAGCAAGCGACGGCCGACTTCAGTGGCCTGCGTGCGCTCGTGGAGATTCACCCAGTGGCGGATTTTGCTGCGGGCGCGGGAGGTGCGGACGAAGCTGAGCCAGTCGCGGCTGGGCGTGCCGCCCTTCTGGGTGATGATTTCGACGACATCGCCGTTGGAGAGCGGATGGCGGAGAGGGACGATCTGGCTGTTGACGCGGGCGCCGGAGCAGGTGTGGCCGATTTCGGTGTGGATGGAGTAGGCGAAGTCGAGCGGAGTGGCGCCGCGGGGGAGGGCGAGGACACGGCCCTTGGGAGTGAAGACGTACACCTCGTCGGGCTCGAGATCGACCCTGAGGGTGGAGAGAAACTCGGCGGGCTCCTGCATCTCCTTGACCCATTCGATGAGTTGACGCATCCAGACGATGCGCTGGTCGTCGGCCTCGGAGACCTGCTTGCCGTCCTTGTATTTCCAGTGAGCGGAGACGCCCTGCTCGGCGAGGCGGTGCATCTCCTGGGTGCGGATCTGAACTTCGAAGGGCTGGCCGGTGTGGATGACGGTGGTGTGGAGAGACTGGTAGAGGTTGGGGCGGGGCATGGCGATGTAGTCTTTGAAGCGGCCGGGGACGGGTCGCCAGAGCTGATGGATGACGCCGAGGGCAGCGTAACAGTTGCGAGCGGAATCGGTGATGACGCGGACGGCGAGGACGTCGTAGATCTGGTCGAGGGTGCGCTGCTGGCGGACGCTCTTCAGGTGAATCGAGTACAGGCGCTTGATGCGACCTTCGACTTCGGCGGGGATGGAGCTTTCGACGAGCTTTTTGCGGATGGTGTCCTGGACTTCGTTGAGAAACTTTTCGTGGGCGCGGCTCTTGCCGGCGAGGTTTTTCTCGAGGCCGAGGGCGCTGGCGGGCTCGAGGGCGTGGAAGGCGAGGTCTTCAAGCTCGCCACGGATGAGGCCCATGCCGAGGCGATGGGCGATGGGGGCGTAGAGTTCGAGCGTCTCGCGGGCGATACGGTCCTGTTTTTCGGGCGGGAGAAACTGCAAGGTGCGCATGTTGTGGAGGCGGTCGGCAAGCTTGATGACGACGACGCGAACGTCGCTGGCCATGGCCAGAAGCATCTTGCGGACGTTTTCGGCCTGGCGGGCCTCGGGGGCGAGGAGGTCGAGGCGGCTGATTTTGGTGACGCCTTCGACGAGGCGTGCCGTATCCGGGCCGAACTGCTGCTCGATCTGAGGAATGGAGATGCGCGTGTCTTCGACGACGTCGTGGAGAAGAGCGGCGCAGAGGGTGGTGACGTCGAGGCGCATGTCGGCCAGGATGTGGGCGACCTCAAGAGGGTGGGACAAGAAAGGGGCGCCGGAGTCGCGGAGCTGGGTGCGGTGCTGCTCAGCGGCAAATTCGTAGGCGCGGCGGAGGAGCTCGGCGTCGTCGGCGGGGCGGTTCTGGCGGACCTTGCCGACCAGCTCGAGAAAGCGAGCGTGGAGGGAGCGGTCGGAGGCCGAAGGCTTGCCGCGCGGCTGGCGGAGGGGAGGAGCCATCTTGGTATTATAAGGCCGGGCGGAAGGAAGAGGAGAATGGGTGGGAACACAATTGAACACAGATGAGGAGGGCAGGACGAGGCGAGGGCGGGTCAGCGGGAAAGACAACGGCCCGTGGCGCAGAAGCGACACGGGCCGTTGATTTGCGGAGGCGGGCAGATGGCGGCTGGAAGCCGCCGCAACAAAAGCGACGGATCAGGGAGCCGGTGTGGGCTGGTCCATTTTCTTCTGCTTGATCTCCTTGACCTTGTCGACGAGTCGATCGGCTTCGCGGAGCAGATCGTCGCGCTCCTGCGGGGAATCGACCATGTCGGCAAGGCGGCGATAGAGGAGATTGAGGTAAGCCATGGCGTCTTCGTAGTCGGGGCGGATTTCGATGGCGCGCCTGAGATGCGCGATGCCGTCATCGACCATGGCGCGGTACCTGGCGGCATATTCCGCGCGCTGCTTGGGGGGGAGAGGGTCTTCGTCCTTGAGCTGCTTGCGGGGATTGGAGCGATTGTAATCGGCGCGAAGGTCGGCACTGGCGCGGAAGGGGATGGTCCAACTGATGACGCCGATCCAGTAATAAGGCTCGGGGTCTTCGGGTCTCAGGGCGATGTGCTTGAGGTGGTATTCCTTGGATTTTTCGAACTTGGCCGGGATGAAAGGCATGGCGGCCATCTGGTAAAGAATGGAGCCGATGCCGTCAATGGCGGAGAGATTATTGGGGTCGATCTGGAGGACTTCGTTGAACTCCTGGACGGCCTGCTCGCCCTTGCGGACATTTTCCTCCGAGGGTGCGCCGGGGATGTACTGGCTGGCGTAGGCGGTGGCCAGATAGAGGCGGGCGTTGAGGAGCGTGGGGTCGAGTTCCTTGGCCTGCTTGAAGAACTCGATGGCAGCGTCGAACTGACCGCCCTTATAGGACTGGACGCCCTTGTTGAGAGCGTCGCGGGCGCGGAGCTTATTGCAGCCGGCGGCGGCGAAAGCGCACGCCAGGATCAAAACGAGCGAAAGAATTCTGCTAAAGGAACGAGCAGAGCTGTGTGGGTTCATGTCCATCCCTGCGCGGATTGAAATCCCCCTGAGAGGCAACCGGAAAACCAAAAGACGAAACTCGTGACTCGTAATTCGTAACCCGGTAAAACAACCGGGGCTGCTACTGGCCGGCTTCGAGTTTGGCGGTGATGAGGCCGACCTTGTCGACGCCGGAACTGCGCATGATATCAATGGCGCGGGCAACTTCATAGAACTGAACGTTTTCATCGCCCTTGACGAAGGCGATCTTTTCGGCGCGCTGCTTGAAGATTTCGTCGAGACGCGGGCCGAGGGTCTCCCAGGTGGTCTCCTCCTGGTTGATCTTGAGTTTGCCGCCGGTTTCGACCTGGACGACAATGGTCTTGGCAATGATGTCCTGATTGACGGGCTGATTGGGCGAGGGCTGCGGAACGAGCGCCTCGAGCCCTTTGGGCGTGGTGGGCGTGATCACCATGAAAATGATCAGGAGCACCAGCAGAACATCAATCAGCGGCACGACGTTCATATCGGCAATAGTGCCGCCGGATCCACCGTGTATTTGAATCCCCATCGAAAGCTCCTCAGTGCGAGTCGCGGGGCGGTTGCACTGACGATCGCCCGCGCGGATGAGCCAACTGTATGCAGCTCCGGGCGACCTGCTGCGCCGGCCGGGCGGCCCGGAGAGGGCCCGGCGGCGGCTGTCCGGCGCTAATCGGCCGGAGGAGGCGGCGGCGTCCGCCTTTGTTCGGTGGAGCGCTCGGTAAGCAGGCCGAGGTTATCCACGCCGGCGGCGCGCACTTCGTCCACGACACCGACAACATCGCCGTAACGAGCGCGGGCGTCGCTCTTAACGAAGACGGTCTTATCAATGCGACTGGAGATGCGGTCGCGGATTAGAGCAGTGATCTGGTCCTTGGGCGTCTTGGTGGAGCCGAGGTAGATAACGCCATCGCGGGTGACGGCAACGATGATGGCGTCGTCCTTATCAGCGGCTTGCAGGTCGGTGGGGTTATTCACCTTGGCCATATCCACCGAAACGCCCTTCTGCAACATGGGAGTGACCACCATGAAGATGATCAGCAGGACGAGCATGATGTCGGCCATAGGAATGACGTTGGGGGCCGACATGGTGGGGCCGACTTGGGGCTTGTAGGCCATGAGTTACTTCTTTCCGGCGCGGCGCATGATGAAGTAGTTGATCAACTCCATGGAGGAGTTGTCCATCTCGACGTCGTAGGACTCGACTTTATTGGTGAAGTAGTTGTAGGCCCAGACGGCGGGGATGGCGACGAACAGGCCGAGCGCGGTGGCGACGAGGGCTTCGGCGATACCGCCGGCGACAGCCGAGAGACCAGTGGCTTTTTGGGCGGCGATGCCCTTGAAGGCGTTGATGATGCCGATGACAGTGCCGAACAGGCCGACGAAGGGGGCGGTGGAGCCGATGGTGGCCAGGCCGGAGAGGCCGCGCTTCATTTCGGCATGGACGATGGCGACGGAGCGCTCGAGGCCGCGCTTGGCGGCTTCGATGACGTCGGCATCGGAGACGTTGGCGGAGGCGGATTGGAACTCCGAGAGGCCGGTGGCGACCACCTTGGCAATGTGGGATTTCTTATTGCGCTCGGCGATGGAGATGGCTTCGTCGAGCTTGCCCTCGCGCAGCGCGCCGGCAACCTGCTGGACGAAGATGCGGGACTGCTTGCGGGCGGCGCTGTACATCAGCATGCGGTCAATCATGACGCCGACCGACCAGGCCGACATCACAAAGAGCAGGATGACGACGATCTTCGCGGGAATACCCATGGTGCCCCACATACTGCGGATGTCCCAGCCGACGTACTGTTCCTGCTGTAACAGCCAGAGGCTTATGAGCGAGAGAGTTGCAAGCATACAGTTGGCTCCTTTTGTTTCGTTGGCAACGGTCAGGCCGGGGCCCCGGCATGGCGAGCAGTTGCCGGGGTCCGCGACCGGATATCTACAAAGTACCGCGGGAAAAAGGCCGCGGACCTATCCACCACCCAGAGTAAAGATCACGTCAATCGTAGTGACCACCTCAACCGGCTCGCCATTGAGGAGAGTCGGCTGGTAGCGCCACTGCCGGACAGCGTCCTGAGCGGACTGCACCAGCAAGGGGTGGCCGGAGAGGACTTGGAGCTCCTGCACCGTGCCGTCCTTGGCGATGATCGCCTGGAGGCGGACCACACCCTGAATGCGGGCCTGCTTGGCGAGCGGCGGATAAGAGGGGCGCGGCTGGCTGATGACCCTGGCCGCTTGAACCTGGCCGCCGACGCGGATGCGCTTGGGGGCTTCCCTGGGCGGCGGGGGCGCGGAACCCACGCCGCCAATGATGCCGCCGAGGACGCCGCCGGCCTGACCGCCGGGGACGCCGCCGGGAACGCCACCGGTGACGCCGACCATGCCCATATCGGGCGGCAGCTCTTCTTCCTTAATGATGTTGATGTCCTTGGGGATGGCGCGCGGCGCGATGAGCTTGCCGGCCTGCATGAGGCGCGCGACAGGCTTCACGATTTTGACCGGCGCAGCGGCCGGAGGCGGCGGGGGTGGAGGAGGAGGCGGCGGAGCGACCAGCAGGGTGGTGAGCATGGTTCTGGGGAGCGCCTCGGTGTAAATGAGGGGAACGAGAATGAGCACCCCGATCAAGAAAACCTGGATAACCGTCGAAACAAAGATGGTGACGGGCTTGTTAGTTTTCTTGCCTTTAGGGCTTGATTCCACCAGATCGTCAAACATGGACGTTACCTCCTGCCCGCTGCAACGAGGCGTCCCGAAGGAGCATCGCCGGAGCGAGGTGCGTTGCCGGCTGCGGATCCGGTGCCGACCGCGACCCGTGGTCCGCGCCAATGATACCAGGCGACGACCAGGGGAGCGGCAATCCCGAAACTCGAGTACGTACCTACTACAATACCAACCACCAGCGCAAAAGAGAAGGTGCGAAGCACCTGGCCGCCCATGAGGAAGAGGACGGCGACGGTGAGGAAGGTGAGTCCGCTGGTGAGGATGGTGCGGGAGAGGGTCTGGTTGATGGAGCGATTGACGATGACGCGGAAGGGCTCGCGACGCATGAGGCGGAGGTTTTCGCGGACGCGATCAAAGATCACGATCGTATCGTTCATTGAATAGCCCACCAGGGTCAGCAGAGCCGCGATGACCGTCAGCGAGATCTCGTAGCCCAACAACGAGAAGAAAGCCAGTGTAATGAGAACGTCGTGAAAGACGGCCAGTACGGCGGCAGCACCGTACACCCACTCAAAGCGAAAGGCAATATATATCAACATGCCGGCAAGAGCATAGAGGGTGGCCAGCACGGCCTGGCGGCGAAGCTGAGCGCCGACTTTGGGGCCGACAATCTCGACATTGCGAATAGTGAACGTGCCGAGGTAATAGCCGTTCTGGAGAGAGCCGACGACGGCGTCGGTGGCACCTTCGACCTGCTTGAGGTCGGGGAAGGAGGTGAGGAGGCCGCCGCGGTCGGAGTCGCGAAAGCCGATGAGGAGGCGGGCCATGTCGTTATAACGGTCGCCGGCGGTGGGGCCCAGAGTGAGCGGGTCGCGGCGAGAGAGGAAGTCGGCAAGCGTGGTGGGCGTGGCGGAGTTGAAGTCCTGCTTTGAGGCATCGGGAGGCGGAAACGTTTTTTGCAGGGCCTGGAGGATGGCGGTCTTGCCGGCGTCGAGGGCCTGCTCGGCTTCGCCGTGCTGCTCGAGGCCGATGACGACCTCGTCAGTGCGCGGGCCGGCAATGTCTGAAATGGTCTGGATAGTGGTTTCGCCGAGGCCCTGGGTGGCGAGACTGTGGCGAATCCGCTCGACCGGGGGCGTGCCGGCGAAGCGGACATAGACAAGGGTGCCGCCGCGGAAGTCGATGCCGTAGCGGAGGCTGCGGCCCTTGGAGTACCAGGAGAAGCCGCCGAGGAGCAGAAGGGCGATGCTCAGGGCAAAGAAATACCTGGCTTTGCTCATCCAGTCGATATTGACCTGCTTGAAGATCTGAATCATGTCTGGTTCAGCCTATCTCCATTAGACACCGGAAAGGGTGTCGTTGTGCCCGGGGGTGGTCCCCGGAAGTGCTACAGGATACAGACTAACAGCAGATTCCTTCCGGCAGGGCCGGAATCTTCGATCGCTTGGCTCGGAATGACAGAGGCGAAGCTACATCACGACAGGGCCCAAGGCCGGCTGGAAGCCGGCGCTACGACTAAATGCTCAGCGCGGCCTGGCGAGTGGAGCGGGCCAGATGCCAGCCGAAAATCGTCCGCGAGACAAACACCGCGGTGAACAAGTTCGAGAGCAAACCGATGACCAGGGTGACGGCAAAGCCGCGCACCGGGCCGGTGCCGAACAAAAACAAGAAGATAGCGGAGACGATCGTGGTCACGTGGGTATCAATAATGGTCAGGAAGGCGCGGTCGAAGCCGGCACCCACGGCAGAAACCGGGGCTTTGCCGGCGCGCAGCTCTTCGCGAATGCGCTCGAAGATCAGGATGTTGGAGTCCACACCGATTCCGATGGTGAGAATGACGCCGGCGATGCCGGGCAGAGTGAGCACGGCGCCGAAATAGGCGAGAGCGGCGAGGAGGATGACCAGGTTGAGGACCAGGGCGACGATGGCGTTGACGCCGGAGAGGCGATAGTAAAAGACCATGAAGAGCATGACCAGCACCAGGCTGACCAGAGACGCCTGGTAGCCGTGGCGGATGGAGTCTGCGCCGAGCGAGGGGCCGACGGTGCGCTCTTCGAGGTACTTGATGGAAGCAGGGAGGGCGCCGGCGCGGAGGACGAGGGCAAGGTCGTTGGCGGACTGCTGCGTGAAACGGCCCTGGATGACGCCGGAGTCCTCGATGCGAGAGTTAATGATCGGAGCGGACTGGACGCGGCGGTCGAGGACAATGGCCATCTGACGGCCAACATTGGCTTCGGTGAAGGGCCCGAAGCGGCGAGCGGCTTCGGCGGAGAGGTTGAAATTGACCTGGTAATTGCCCGGGCTATCAGTGCTGCGCGAAGCGGTGGCGCTGCGGAGGTCGCGTCCGGTGACGACGGGGACGCGGTCGAGGACGTACCAGACTTCGGAAGCGAACTGGCCGGAGGTGGCTTCCGAGCGGCCGCGGACAAGCTCAGAGCCGGGCGGGAGGACGCCGCCGGTAGAAGCGAGGGCTTCAGCCTCGGAGGCGAAGGTGCGGTCGCCGCGGACGAGTCTGAGCTCGAGCTGGCCGCCGGCCTGAATGACGGACTTGGCGCGAAGCGGGTCGCCCTCGCCGGGGAGCTGGACGAGGATTTCGTTCTCGCCGCGGCCGTGAGGAGCGATGGTGGGTTCGGTGAGGCCGAGCTGGTCAATGCGGCGGCGAATGGTCTCGACGGAGAGGTCCATGGTCTGCTGCTTGATGGAGGCGATGACCTGTGGCTTCATCGAAAGGGTGAAGCCGGAAACTTCGCCGGGGGCGGCGGAGAGATCCCAGATGGTGAAGCTGTCGGCGATGAGGTTGCGGAAGTCGCCGGAGTGGTCGGGGGCGACGTTGCGGACGAGAATGTGGGTGTTGTCGAGGCGGCGGATTTCGTCGTAGGGGATGTTTTTGTCGCGGAGCTGATTGCGAACGCGCTCGACGGTCTGATCGGTGTCCTGGGAGACGGCTTCGTCCACCTGAACCTCAAGGACCAGGTGGGTACCGCCCTGGAGGTCGAGACCAAGCTTGATGCGGTCCGCGAAATTTTGCTTCACCTGAGCCCAGGAGGTGGGGAAAACAGGCCGGCCGACGAGGCCGTAAAGACAGAGGAGGATGATAGCCAGAATGAAGAGCGCTTTCCACTTGAGGTTCGGGTTCATGGGGCCGGGTGGCTAGCTCTCCTTGGGAGGCTCGGGCTGGAGCCCGGCAATGGCCGAGCGGGCGAGCTTAATTTTCACCTGCTCGGCGACGCGGAGCTGAACAGCGTCGGCTTCGATGCCGACAATCGTGCCGTAAATGCCGCCGTTGGTGATGATCTTGTCGCCGGACTTGAGAGCGCCGAGCATGGCGTTGAGCTTTTTCTGGCGGCGCTGGGCGGGGAGGATCAGCAGGACGTACATGATGACCATGATGAGAACGAGCGGAGCAAACGTGGTGAGCATACCGCCCGACCCGCCGGATTGAAGCAACAAAAGAGCCGTGCTGGAGAATTCCAGAGTCATCGAGAACTCCATAGGGAACCGCGGCGCGTCCGGGTCAAAGCCCGAAGAGAGCGCCGAGAAAACGATGTCCTGCCACGACCGGTGTTCCGGAGGGACAGGACGACGACCCGCAACCGATAGTGCCGCCCGGAGCAAGCTGGCCGAAGAAGACCAGGCTCAACACGGCCGGCCCCCAAGCGAGAGCGAAACTCAGAGGAGAATTCTGCCAAGTCCCCAAACACAATAGGGTTGCGGATTTTGGGCGGGAAGTCAAGGAAAAATGGAAATTGGGGGTGGAAGGCTCGAGGTTGGAAGAGAAGGAGGGAATTGCAGATTTGAAGTTGCGGAAGGGCAGAGAAAAGGATTTAACGCAGAGGTCGCAGAGGCACGGAGGTCGCAGAGAAAGAAGCGACGCGGTCGGGACCCAGGATGACGAAGGGCACAAGGCCGGCTGGAAGCCGGCGCTACGCAGAAAAAAAACGGCGAGAGATGAAAAGAAGAGAAGGCGCGCCATGGCGTGCTGTCAGGGAAGAAAACGCCAAGATTCCTCGTCGCCCCGGTATCGCAAGCTGTGACCGGGGCTTCTCGGAATGACGGCTACACGGAGGAGACAGGGAGGGCGAGGGAGGAGAAGGTGCCGGAGGAGATGGAGGAGCGGATACGGTGCATGAGGTCGAGATAGAAGAAGAGGTTGTGGTGGGTGTTGAGGACGGCGGCGAGGATTTCGTTGGCCATGTAGAGATGGCGGAGATAGGCGCGGGAGTAACGGCGGCACACGGGGCAGGAGCAGGCTTCGTCCACGGGGCGTGGGTCGGAGGCGTAGCAGGCGTTCTTGATGTGCAGGTGACCGGCGGAGGTGAAGAGGCAGCCGTTGCGGGCGTTGCGGGTGGGGAGGACGCAATCCATCAGGTCAATGCCGAGGCGGACGTAGTCGGCGAGATGCTCGGGATAGCCAACGCCCATCAGATAGCGAGGCTTTTCGGCGGGCAGGCGGGGAGTGACTTCGGCGGCGATGTCGCAGGTGAGGGTGTGAGGCTCGCCGACGGCCAGGCCGCCAACGGCGTAGCCGCTACAGTCGAGGTCAACAAGCTGGTCGGCGGAGGCGCGGCGGAGATCGGCGTGGGTGCCGCCCTGGACGATGGCGAAAAGAGCCTGCTGAGCGGGGTCGCCGGAGGCGGAGAAGGCTTCCTTGGAGCGCTGCGCCCAGGTGAAGGTGCGGTCGGCGGCGTGACGGGCGCGTGCGTGTGTGGCGGGATACTCGATGCATTCGTCGAGAACCATCATGACGTCGGAGCCGAGGGCGAGCTGAATTTCAACAGCGCGCTCGGGAGTGAGGAAGTGCTCGGAGCCGTCGAGATGAGAGCGGAAACGGACGCCGTCGTCGGTGACCTTGCGCAGGCCGGCGAGGCTGAAGACCTGATAGCCGCCGGAGTCGGTGAGAATCGCGCGGGGCCAGGACATGAAGTTGTGCAGGCCGCCGAGAGAGCGGATGAGGTCGTGGCCGGGGCGAAGATAGAGATGATAGGTGTTGGCGAGGAGAAGCTGAATGCCGAGGTCTTCGAGAGTTTGCTGGGTGAGTCCTTTGACCGAGGCGGCGGTGCCGACGGGCATGAAGGCGGGTGTGTCAATGACGCCGTGAGGAGTGTGCAAACGGCCGAGACGTGCGCCGGAAGGGTCGGTCTTGAGAAGCTCGAAGCGGAACGACATGGGGAGAGTGTAGCAGGGAGAGGAAAGAGGGGAATTGCAGATTTCAGATTGAAGGTTTAGGAGACGGAGGGATCCTTCGTCCGCCAAGAAGAATGGCGGACTCAGGATGACAGAGCAAAGAACCGGCGGGACGCCGGCGGTACAAGAGATCAGGAGAAGGCGGCGGCGAGGCCGACCTTCACGAGGACGTAGACAACCCAGATGCTGACGACGAAGGTGAGTCCCTTGCCGAAGGAGACTTTCTTCGGGTTCGCGGCGGAGAAGCCTATCGCGTAGAGGATCATCGTCCAGATCCAGAAAAACTCGACGGAGCCGCCGAGCGACTGCAACCAGCGCGGGACGTCGCCGGGGAGGAAAGTGAAGAGGCTGGAGGCCAGCATGTTCTCCGGCGTGGATTCGCCGTAGGGACGTAAGCCGAGCGTGACCAGGATCAGAATCGAGGCAATGGCCGAGGGCATCGAGGCGTGGGCGACGATGCCGTAGGCTTGGCCGAAGCGAAGGCCGGCGCCGGCCATGCCGTTGAAGGCTCCCCAGTAGACCAGGGTCAGAATCAAAGCAAAAATGCCGGGACCGAGGACGCCTGCGGCGTAGGTGGCGTAGTAGGTGATTTTGACCTGCGGGCCCAGCGCGGTTTGTTTCTGTTCTTCGGAGAGCTGCTCAAACCGCGGACTGCGCTCGGCCTGCGTGCGGATGTAGCTTTCCCAATCAATCTTCCGGTTCATGAGAACGCTGACGCAGATGCTCAGAACGGTCAGGATGATGATCGGGAGAAACCAGGAGGGACGCTGGGCGACGTCGGCGAGGGTCTCCTTGGGGGTGAAGAAGACGCCGACGATGCGGCCGAAATGGTTGATCGGTTGCGGAGCAGCCGGGGCAGGCATAGTGGCCATGACGGGTTCCTCCACGAAAGGGTGTCAGGTGCTGCCACACCCGAGTTTAGAGTACGTGCAGGGTCGCGAAAGATATCAGCGGGCGGAGTGTAACAAAGAAGAGGGAGAAGGGGGTAGGGGATAGGAGATAGGATGTAGGGGTCAGGGTGTAGGGAGACTGGAGACAGAGGCGAGGAGGGATTGAGTGTACGGGTGGGAGGGGTGGTCGAGGACCTGGGAGGCGGGGCCGAGTTCGACGATGCGGCCAGCGTGCATGACAGTGACGCGAGTAGCGAGTTGGGCGACGACGAGCTTGGGGCGGAGGAGCTGAGCGCGGGCGATGGTGGAACATGAGGTTCACCACCGCGGGCAGATTTACATTGACCTGGGGATGCTGGGCGTGAAGACGCCGCCGATTTATGGGCTGACGTCGGAAGAGGTGAAGGCGCGAAGCCAGTCGAAGTAGGGCAGCGCCGCTTTCGAGATGAGATGGCCGAAGCTGAAGGCGCTTTTTTCGGCCGGCG
>Ga0209109_10001085_pt1 | contig 14987 bp, 10 predicted proteins | sample Rifsed10ft2_FD_184004 | JGI IMG/M metagenome (GOLD analysis project Ga0209109, IMG submission 184004) | Soil microbial communities from Rifle, Colorado, USA - sediment 10ft 2 (version 2) | ecosystem: Environmental > Terrestrial > Deep subsurface > Rock core/Sediment | place: Rifle, Colorado... | reverse complement strand
CCCAGGCCGAGCGCAAGACAGAGGAGCCCACCCATGTATCCGAGAAAGAAACCGAAGCCGGAGATCCGGCCGATCGTGCGCGGCGTCGAGATCTCCGGCAGGAACGCATTGTAGAAAACATTGGCCGATTCGAAACCGATGTTGGCCAGCACGAAGAGGATCGCCGCCGGCCACGCCTGTCCCGGACCCATGAAGAACAACAGACAGGTGAACAGGATCGCCTGGAGCGCGAACAGAACGAGAAACACCTTCTTGCGACCCGAATAGTCGGCGACTGCGCCCAGCACCGGCATCAGCAATGCCACAACGACCGCGGAGATGTTGAGCGCCGTGCCCCACATCACCGTTTGGATCAATGATCAACTGATTACGGACTGGACCGACACGGCGAACCACGCGGCCAGCGGCGCCGCGGACTTGGCCTCGGGTTCGCGTCCGCCACAGGCCGCGAGGACCGCCAGCAGCACGAGTCGTGTGGCTCGGCCCGTCATGCCAGCACCGTGCAGCGGGTCTCGGTCAGGTAGCGCGTTCGTTTCTGACAGTGGGGCGTTTGGCGAATCGATCACGTTGGTGTGGAATCGGTCCATTCGGAAGGACGGTCTCGCACTCCCGCAATGGATTGGAGGGTGGCGAGGCGCCAGCGTCGCCAAGCAGGCGCAGAGTGTGGGGGGCACTGCGGACGCGGCGGCCAGCATAAGTCGAAAGCCGCCGACGCGAACGGGTAGCGTTGAATGGTGAACGGGAACGAACGCTATTCTGTTCAACCAGTTCGTTCAAGACTGAAGCCTGAGCGATCGGCTTCGAAGGCATGGCGCCAGAGCTTACTGCAGCCGGAAGACCGTGAATCCGTCACTTTCGGCCCTGGCTCTCTCCTGCCACTGGAGTCGCGCTGGATTGATGGGGTGCGCGTTACCGGGATGGCGAAGATCAGTGCTTCATGCCCTATCCTCGGCGCGCTCGCAGGAACGGCGAACACGGATTGGAGGATGGCACCCTATGGACGCGGCGACCCAGAGTAACGAGCGACCCGACACGGCTCATTACGGTGGAACCGGGAGCGCGGAACTTCTCCACGGCGATATCACCGGCGAGATCATCTCTGCCTTCTACTCGGTCTACAACGAACTCGGCTACGGCTTTCTCGAGTCAGTCTACGTGCGCGCGCTGGCGATCGAGCTGTTCCAGAGGCGAATGAATGTCTCCCGCGAGGTCCCGGTCACCGTGTACTACAAGGGTGTCACCGTTGGCACCTATCGCGCTGACCTCGTTGTCGCCGACAACGTCGTGGTCGAAGTCAAGGCGGGTGATCACGCGGTGGAGCACGACCGTCCCCAACTGCTCAACTACCTGCGCGCGTCAGGCAAGGAGGTTGGACTGTTGCTGCACTTCGGGCCGAGGGCCGTGCTGCGTCGCGTGATTCACACGAAGAAGTTGGGGGAGATGATCGTCCCCGTGAGTACTGAATCCGAGTGATCGCACTCCCTTCGACAAAGGTCGCAGTCCAGGAAGGCAGGCCGATGCGGTAAGCATGGCGACAGATACCACAGTCTTCGAGAAACGCATTGAACCCTCCCTTTCAGCTTGGAGGCACTCAATTCCAGCTATCGCATGCGCCTGGCGCAGAAGAATCCGGCCTCATCCGGCTCCCGATCACCGGTGAAGTCGACGATGATGCCGATGCCAGGTGAAGAGGTCCACATCCCACGGATCTCTGCCGCGGAGACCGAACGCACGTAGAGGCTGATGCCGCTCTTGGCGCCAAACTCGCCGAGTCGCAGGAACCCGTCCGACCAGAACACGCCCGGCGCATCAGCCGTTCGGCTGGCCATGCGCCGCCAAACCTCGCCGGTATCAGGCAGCGCGGCGTCGAAACTACCGACCAGGAACTGCTTCTGGGCGCGCCGCGCCGCCATGCCACGGCGGCGCGGAAGCGAGTCCTGGAGCCAGAGCGCCAACTTTCCCGTGTGCTGTCGCGCGCTGACTCGGATGCTCGTCGTGTCGACCATGAGCACGTCGAAGGCGCCCGCGAGCTCCGTAACGCGAGTAGTATCGAATGGGGTCATCTGGGGTGCGGCGGCCGTGGCGCAAGACATCGGCGCGGAGCCGCCAGTCCCCTGGGCCGGCGCCAACGCCGAGACACAGGGCAGGGAAGCCACCACGATGAGTAGTCCGGCCCTTCTCAGCATTGGAACTCCCGACGGTGGGTTGCTTCACACTCGCTCATTGGCATCGCAGACGCAACATGGGGTCAGCCTCGTGACAACTGTTCGAGGCCCCCTACGCGTTCAGTCCGTCCCTGATCCGCGCGGCGATTGCTTCGGAGGACGGCAGCACCGCCGCCAGCAGGTCGGGATGGTAGGGCATCGGCACGTCTTCCACGCATAGTCGATCCACCGGCGCATCCAGCTGCCAGAACACCTCGCGCGCCACCACCGCCGCCACCTCGGCGCCGAAGCCGGCGGTCATCGTGTCCTCGTGCACGATCAGGCACCGGCCGGTCTTCCGGACCGACGCCAGCACCGCGTCGCGGTCCCACGGAGCGATTGTCCTGAGGTCGATCAGTTCCACCGACCCTTCCACGGCCCCGACGGCTTCCAGGCAGCGGTGGACCATGGCGCCCCAGGTCACCAGGGTGAGATCCGTCCCTTCGCGGATGATGCGAGCCGAGCCTAACGGGATCACATAATCATCGCCTGGATAGCGGGAGCTTCCGTCGCTGGTCATCAACAGCGAGCGGTGCTCGAAGAAGATGGTGGGATTGGGGGAGCGCATCGCTGTTCGCAGGAGACCGACGGCGTCGGCCGCGTTCGACGGAACGACCACCTGCCAGCCGATTGCGTGCGCCCACTGCACCTCGGCGCTGAGACTATGCCAGGGATCGCCGACATCCTTCCCGAACCCGCCCGGCATGCGCACCACGATCGGGGCGCAGAATCGATTGGCGGTGCGCCAGCGGAGCGTGCCGCAGTTGTTCAATTGCTCCGCCGCGGGATCCGCGTATTTCCGGAACTGGATCTCCGCCACGGGAACGAGACCGGCGATGGCCATGCCGACGGCGCGGCCGATGATGCCTTCCTCGGACAGGCTCGTGTCGAACACGCGCGCGACGCCGTGCTTGCGCTGCAGGCCTTCGGTGACGAGGTGCACGCCACCCTTGAGCCCCACGTCCTCGCCGAACACGAGCAGGCGCGGGTTGACGGCCAGCTCATGATCCAGCGTGCGGCGCACCGCCTCGGCAAATCGGAGCTGGTCTCCGGACTCCCGGGGAGTCGAATCACCGCCCAGGCGCGTCCGTTCCGCGGCCGGCATTCCTCCATAAGCGGGTCGCCCGGCCTCATCCGACTCGGCGTACACGTGGCGGCGAATGCCGGCCGGATCGGGAGCTTTCCGCGCGCGCGCGGCGGAGAGACCGAACTGCACATCGCGCTCGACCTGTCGCTCGAGCGTCGCCCACTCGGATTCGGAGAGCACCGCCGGAACCAGGTAGGAGCGCAGCTTTGGCACGGGGTCGCGTTCCCAGTCCTGCGCGATTTCCGCGTCGCTCCGGTACCCCTTCTGGTTATCCGGGCCGGAATGACTCGCAAGGCGAGGTACGGTGAGGCGGAGCAGAGCCGGGCCATTCCCGCCACGCACGTGGGCAACCACTTCATCCACAAGCGCCGCGGCCGCGCCCGGGTTCGTGCCGTCCCCATCTCGAATGAACAGGTTCGCGAAGGACGCCAGGTTGGCGGCGATGTTACCACCCGGCGTTTGCATGCCGCCGCGCACGGAGATCCCGAGTCCGTTGTCCTCGACGTAGAACAGGACTGGCAGTTTCAGCGTGGTAGCGATCGTCAGGCAGGACCAGAAGCCATTGGTCGCGACCGCCGCCTCGCCCCCAAGCACCGCCGCGATGGCGCCGCGCCAGGTTCGGTCTCGCAGCACGTCGCGGTGGTAGGTGATCGCCTGCGCCCATCCCGCCGCGGGAGTGAATTGCGAGCCCACGTCTCCCGACATCGGCAGGACGATGGGCCCCTTCTCGCGCGGAAGGTTGCAGACGACCCCGATGTCCCGGCCATCGCTGAAACCGCCGGATCTGCCTAACGGGCTGGCGAATCCGTCCTCGATCGAGAGGCCGAGGGCCAGCAGCAGTGGCCGCGAGCGGTAGTAGGCGCCGGCCGCGTCGTGGGGGTGATCGAGGCGGGACGCCAGGATGCACTGGGCCATGTCGTGGCCCCTGGCCGAGAACTGGTAGAGGACCAGGTGATCCTTGGGTACCGAAGTCCGATTACGGTTCGTCGTCTCCTCGGCGTCATCCATCGCGCGGGATACCAGCGTGTTATACGCGATCCGGCGCCAGTCAAAAGCCGGGTCGGCCGCCTCGCGGGGCGGAGCGGGTTGCTTCCGGGCGGAGGGAGGGGTGGCTGGCATCGAACGGGAACGGGTTTAACCGGCTGCAGCCAGGACGGCGAAAATTAGCAGGCGGTACTTCAGGCCGCCGCTACCAGGCGGCGCTTCCCGTACTGCGCGGATCAGCGGCCGTGGGACCGGCCGTTGGCGACCTGAAACGCGTTGCGTATACTCGGTAGGCGCCGTTTCCGCCTCATGGACAGTCAACAGGGACGCTACGGTTCGATGCCTGACGAGTGCCGTTCCAACCTGATGTTCCACATCGGTGCGAGGCACAGCTCACCGCGCGCCGCCAAGTTGGAACGGCACGAGTCGCGCTTGTTGAACATGGGCATCAGGGGGGCGTCAGTCCGTCGCGTTTTCGTCGTCGCGGTTTGGGCTGCTGTCGCCTCCACGGTGGCGTCCGCTGCTTCCGTGGCGGCGCAGACGGTCACTCGGATCGACATCATTCGCGCCGAGGACGCGAGAGGAAAGGGGCCCGAGGGGATACAGCCGATCCTGGCTGGGCTGCGCGATCCGGCGCTTCGTGAGACCGCGATCCGTGCCATCGGAAGGCTCGAACGGCCCGAACTCATCCAGCACCTTGTCCCGTACCTCGACGATTCCGCCACGCGGTCGACCATCGCGGAGGCGCTCGCGCAGGCGTTGAGCGGTCCGCCGCAGCAGGCTGGCGACCGCGCACTCGTCGACAGCGTATTCAATCTCCTGCGCACCCGGGCGGTTTCTGAAAGCGCCGGCCCAACCAAGGGGGTAATCGCGCGCAGCATTGGGCGCCTCCCATACAGCGAGCCGCGTCAGGCACGCGCGGCGGAGTCGGTGCTGATCGGTCTGCTGCCGGTGCAGACGGAGCGGCTCAACGCGCCAGCGATGGAGGGGATCGCGCAGGGCCTCTACTCCCTGGCTCGCGCACGGCGCGCTCTTGGCAACCTCTCCACGCCGGCCGCCGAGTGGTTGCGGCATGCGTCCACCGTCGCGTACGGCCGGCCAGAGGCAGTGACCGTACGGCGACTGGCGTGGTTGGCGCTCACCGCTGCTGGAGCCGTCGACCGGCGCGAGGTGTCAGTCGCCCTGAGCCTCGAGCTGGACGCACAGGTCCGGCGTCTGGCGGTTGCCGCGCTGCCTAACGTTCAGGACTCCGCGTTCCAGCGTGAGCAGCTGGCACGAGCGGCACACGATCGGGACCCGCTGGTCCGGCTGGAATGGGTGCGCGTCTACCGGCAACTGGCCGCGGCGACGGACTGCGGCCCATTGCTGGCGGCGATGTCGGACACGATCCACCACGTGCGGTTGGCGGCCATCGATGCGCTCGGTGGTCCATGTCCGGAGCGCGGCTCAATCGTCTCGGCGCTCCGGCTCACCATCGAGAATGGTCCCTCGGGCGCTTCCGCCCGGACGGGCCTGCGTGTGTCCTGGCACGCGCGAGCGCATGCGCTCAGTGCGCTCGCCCGCATTGACGGCGATGCCGCGAAAGACCTTCTCCGTCGGGACAGCCGGCACCCGGTATGGCAGGTCAGGATGTACGCGGCTCGTGGTGCCGCAGCGATCAGGGACAGCGCGCTCCTGACCAGCCTGGCATTCGATCCGGTGGGCAATGTTCGCGAGGTGGCGATCCAGGGGTTATCCGCCACGCTCGGTCACCTGGCGGATCTCGTCTACGTCCGCGAGTTGAGCAGCAAGGACTACCATGTGGTGCTGGCGGCGGCGCGCGCACTGCGGGGCGCGCCCGTCCGGGATTCGGTCCTGCCGGGTATCCTCGATGCCCTGGAGCGCATAACGCGCGAGCAGCACCAGACCTCCCGCGATCCGCGCATGGAAATGCTCGCCCGGGTTCGCGAGATGGGAGGCCGGACGGATGTTGTCCGGCTGCGTCCAATGCTGGGCGATGTGGACGAGGCAATCGCATCCGAGGCGGCCAGCGTGATGAATCAGCTCGTGAGCGGTGAGCAGTACGCGCCCACCGCGCGACCAGTGCGCCGGAATGTGTTGCCGGCGGGCGGCCCGGTGCGGTTGCGTATCACGATGTCAGCGGCGACCGGCGGCGGCATCTTCGACGTCGTCCTCGACGGTGAGCGTGCGCCGATGACCACGGCGCGAGTGGTTGAGCTGGTTCGCGATCGCTATTACGACGGTCTCACATTCCATCGCGTGGTCCCGAACTTCGTGCTGCAGGGCGGCAGCCCGGGAATGAACGAGTACGTGGGTGACGGGCCGTTTCTTCGCGATGAGCTGAGCCTCGAACACCATGCCCGCTACACGCTTGGCATCTCCACGCGGGGCAGGGATACCGGCGATGCCCAGTGGTTCATCAACCTCGTGGACAACTACCGTCTCGATCACGACTACACGGTCCTGGGCAAGGTTGTGGCGGGGTTCGAGGTCGTCGACCGAATCCTGGAAGGGGACGTGATGGAATCCGTCAGAGTCGTTGGCAATTGACACGCTGAGCTCAGAGCTCTGAGCCCCCAACGAAGCGATGCTGGTTCGCTAGATTCCTCGCACACGTTTCACGGGGCCGCGATGGAGTACCACCACATCAAGGTCGAGGTGAAGGACGGCGTTCAGGTCATCACCCTGAACCGTCCGGAAGTCCTCAACAGCTTCCACCTTCCGATGGCGCGGGAGGTGCAGGACTCGCTCGCGGTGGCCGCGGTGGACGATGCCATCCGCGCGGTCCTTCTCACGGGGGAGGGCCGCGGGTTCTGCGCTGGACAGGATCTGGCCGCGGCGTCCTTCGATGACTCGGCGCCGCAGGCCGACCTGGGCGAGACGGTCCGGGCGCAGTACAACCCGATCATCCGCGCCATCCGGCGCCTCGAGAAGCCGGTGGTCTGTGCGGTCAACGGTGTGGCAGCCGGCGCCGGCGCCAACCTGGCCTTCGCGTGCGACCTGGTGTTCGCGTCGACCGAAGCGTCGTTCATCCAGTCGTTCTGCCGGATCGGGCTCATTCCGGACAGCGGTGGGACCTTCTTCCTTCCCCGGCTGGTTGGGCTGGCCCGGGCCTCCGGATTGGCGTTGTTAGGCGGCAAGGTGGGCGCGGCGCAGGCACGCGACTGGGGGTTGATCTGGGAGACGTGCGAGCCGGCGGCACTCATGCCGCGCGCGATGGAGGTCACGACCTCGCTGGCGACGCAACCGACGCGCGGATTCGGACTTACGAAGCAGGCCTTCAATGCGTCGCTCATGAACGACCTCGATGCCCAGCTCGACCTGGAAGCAGATCTGCAGACCGAGGCGGGCCGCACGGCGGACTTCGCCGAGGGCGTGGCGGCATTTCGCGCCAAGCGACCCCCCGTATTCCGCGGCCAATGATGACCGTTGGGATCGTCGGTGCGGGAGCGATGGGCTCCGGCATCGCACAGGTGGCGCTCAGGAACGGCCACCAGGTGGTCCTGGCGGATGTCGAGAAGAGCGCGACGCTGAAAGCTCGTGAGAGTATCGATGCTGCGCTGGCACGGGACGTGGAAAAGGGACGCCTGACGAGTGAAACCGCCACATCGGCCCGCGACCGGCTGCGAACCGCCTCGCTGCCGGCGGGGCTCGGTGAATTCTCGGAATGTGGCCTCGTTGTCGAAGCCATCGTCGAAGGATTGGACGCCAAGCAGTCGCTGTTTCGCGCCCTCGAAGGCGTGGTGAGCCCGGACTGCGTGCTCGCGACCAATACCTCGTCGCTCTCGGTGACGTCGATTGCCTCCGCCTGCCAGGCGCCGGGGCGCGTCGTGGGGATGCATTTCTTCAATCCCGCGCCGGTGATGCCGCTGGTCGAAATCATTCCGGGGGCGCAGACATCATCCGAGGTGACGGGCGCGACCCGCGCGATCGCCGATGGCTGGGGAAAGGTCACGGTGCTCGCCGCCGACTCGCCGGGATTCATCGTGAATCGCGTCGCGCGCCCTTTCTATGGCGAATCGCTCCGGATCCTCGAGGACGGCGTGGCAGACGCGCCCACGATAGACTGGGCGCTTCGCGAACTGGCGGGTTTTCGCATGGGACCGTTCCTCCTCATGGACTTCATCGGGAACGACGTGAACTACGCGGTGACCGAGTCCGTCTGGCGCGCTACGTACTTCGATGGGCGCTACCGTCCCTCGATAACGCAGAAGCGCCTGGTGGAAGCCGGCTGGCTGGGTCGAAAGAGCGGGCGTGGCTTCTACGAGTACGGTCCGGACGCGCCGGCGCGACCGGCGACCGAAGATCGTGCGCTTGGCGAAGGCATCGTCCTGCGCGTGCTGGCCATGCTGGTGAACGAGGCCGTGGACGTCGTGCGTTGGCGGGTCGCCACCCCCGCTGACGTCGATCTGGCCATGAAGAAGGGCGTAAACTATCCGCGCGGGCCGCTGGCCTGGGGCAACGAACTCGGACTCGAAGGCGTGCTGAAGGAGATCGTGCGGCTGCGCGGCGAATCGGGCGAGGATCGGTACCGCCCCAGCCCCTTGCTCCGTCGCATGGTGAAAGAGGGAAGGCGGTTCTTCGAATGACATCGGAACCAGACGAGCAGGGACTGGCCGAGCGCGTGGTGTCGGCGATGATGGCCCGCGACGCGTTCAGTCAATGGCTTGGCGTCAAAGTGCTCGAGATCGCGCCACGACAGAGCACCTGCCGGCTGACCGTGCGCGGCGAAATGGTGAATGGATTCGGGGTCACGCACGGAGGCATCGCGTTCTCGCTGGCCGATTCCGCTTTCGCGTTCGCGTCCAACACTCATGGGAAGGTGACGGTCAGTATCGAGAACAGCGTTACATATCCCGCGCCGATTCATGTCGGCGACGTGCTCACCGCCGTCGCCCGGGAGGACGCCGCGTCGGGCCGGCTGGGTTACTACAGCGCGGTAGTGACGAACCAGAATGACGAAGTGGTGGCGCTGTTTCGCGGAACGGCGTTCAAGACGACAAAGGACCACGTGATTCGTGAATCGTGAATCGTGACTGGTGACTGCTGCACTCCTGAAGCCTGAAGCCTGAACCTGATGCCTGATGTCCGACGCCTTTGTTGTAGACGGTCTCCGCACTCCGATCGGCGCGTTCGGTGGAAGCCTTGCCACCGTGCGGCCGGACGACATGGCGGCTCTCGTCATCAGCCGCTTGTTGTCGCGTCATCCGTCGCTGGACGCGACCAGGATTGACGACGTGATCCTGGGTTGCGCGAATCAGGCTGGCGAAGACAACCGCAACGTGGCGCGGATGTCGTTACTCCTGGCCGGCCTGCCGATCGCGGTGCCCGGGATGACAGTGAACCGGCTGTGCGCCTCCGGGATGAGCGCGATCGCAACGGCCGCCTCGGCGATTCGCGCGCAGGACGGCGATCTCTATGTCACCGGTGGCGTCGAAAGCATGACGCGCGCCCCGTACGCCTTGTCGAAGGGAGGCACGCCATGGGCGCGTGACGCCCAGTTGCACGACACGAGCATCGGCTGGCGGTTCGTGAATCCCAGGATGAAGGACCTGTACGGCATCGATTCCATGGGTGAGACCGCCGAGAACGTGGCGGAGGAGCATCGCGTCTCGAGAGAGGATCAGGATCGCTTCGCCGTTTCGTCGCAGCGAAAAGCAGCCGCGGCCCGCGGGAACGGGCGGCTGGCAGTGGAGATCACGCCGGTGACGATTCCCGGGAGCAGGAAAGGCACCGAGGTCGAGTTCAGCCAGGACGAGTTCATCAAGCCCGACACCACGCCGGAAGTGCTGGCGCGCCTCCGCCCGGCGTTTCGTGGCGGTGGAAACGGCAGCGTGACCGCCGGGAACTCGTCAGGCATCAACGACGGCGCCTGTGCCATGCTGGTGGCGTCGGAACGCGCGGTGAAGGAGTTCAACCTTCCGGTCATCGCGCGAGTCGTTGCTTCAGCGGCCGTCGGAGTGGAACCGCGCGTGATGGGGATGGGCCCGGTCCCCGCCACCCGGCGGGTCCTGGCTCAGGCCCGGCTCACTCTGGACCAGATCGACGTCATTGAACTCAACGAGGCGTTCGCGTCGCAGTCGCTGGCCTGTCTTCGGGAACTCGGCGTTGCCGACGACGACCCACGCGTCAACCGGAACGGCGGCGCCATCGCACTCGGCCACCCGTTAGGCATGTCGGGCGCCAGGCTGGTCCTGACGGCGGCGCGAGAGCTCGAGGCGACCGGAGCGCGACGCGCGCTCTGTACGATGTGCATCGGGGTCGGGCAGGGGGCGGCGGTGATAATTGAGCGGGCCTGACTGAAAAGCGCACAGCGCACGGGTGCAGGTGGCCAGATACGCCACCTGGAGGAGACAGGAGACAGGAGACAGGAAGCAGGAAGTGACTGAGGGCCCTCGCCTGCGCTCGGGCCCTCTCTCATTACTCACATCTCCCATCTCACTTCTGCGGTTTGGAGGCCTTCGAGTCCGGGCTCCGCTTGTCGTTGGCGCCCCGGGCCGTTTTCGTGGCCGCGTCGTAGATGATCGAGTGCGCATCGCCCTGACCGGCGCCACGGCTCAGCGCCACGCGATGCCCCATCGCACGCAGGGCGGCTAGCACCTCGGGCGTTACACCCTCGGCCTCGATGCTCGTCGTGTCGGGCAGCCACTGATGATGGATCCGTGGCGCGTCAACCGCTGAGCGAACGTCGCGCTTGAACAGCGTCACGCCCAGTATCACATCGAGCACCGTGTTGGGAATCGTGCGACCACCCGGCGAACCGGTCACCAGGAGCAGCTTGCCGTCACGCGTGACGATAGCCGGTGCCATTGAGCTGAGCATGCGCTTCCCCGGGGCGATCAAGTTGGCCGGCGTGCCGATGTCTCCCGTTGTGTTGGTCTCACCGGGCTTCTTGTTGAAGTCGCCCATCTCGTTGTTAAGGAGAATCCCTGTTCCACCCACCACGACGCCTGACCCAAAGCCGGCTTCCAGCGTGTACGTATTCGACACCGCCATCCCCTGGCCGTCGACGACCGAGAAATGGGTCGTCTCCTCCGACTCCTGCGTCGGCGACACGATGTCAGCGCCCAGTTCGACCGAGCTGGCCGCGTGCGCAGGGCTGATCGTCTTCGCCAGTGAGTCGGCATACCTGGCGGAAGTCAACCGAGCGACCGGCATCTGCACGAAATCCGGGTCGCCGAGGAATCGCGCGCGATCGAGATAGGCACGCCGCGCGGCCTCGATGCGGCGATGGAGATACTCCGCGGAACCAGGGGCCAGATTGGCGACGCCCATTCGCTCCATCAGGTTCAGCGTCTCGATCATCACGATGCCGCCTGACGAGGGCGGGGGCATCGAGATGATTTCGTTGCCCAGGAACTTGCCCCGCACCGGAGCGCGTTCGACCGCTTTGTAGTCGCGAAGGTCGGCCTTGGAGATGATGCCGCCGTTCCGCGCCATCTGCGCGTCGATCGAGTCGGCGATCCAGCCGGTGTAAAACGCGTCCGGGCCCTTGGTGGCGATCTCGCCGAGCGCCCGTCCGAGATCGACGAGGCGGATCTCATCGCCTTCGGCCCACTCGCCGCCGCCCGCTTTCCCGTACGCGGCGACCGACGTGGGGAACCGCCGCATTTTCCCAGGCCGGCCCGCGCTGTCCGCGGTTCGCAGCTGGCCGTTGAGCGACCGCGCCAGCGCACGCGAGAGTGCCCAGCCGTTGGTGGCGAGATCGGCGGCCGGCTTCACGACATCGGCCCAGGGAAGCTTGCCGAACTTCCGGTGCGCGAGTTCGAGACCACGGACCGTGCCGGGCACACCCGGAGCAAGCCACCCTGCGGCGGTCAGAGAGCGGTCGATCTTTCCATCCGCTCCGATGTACATGGTTGGCGTCGATTTCCCCGGCGCGCGCTCGCGGTAGTCGATGGTCGTCGCCGTGCCGTTTGGCAAGCGAATGATCATGAACCCGCCGCCGCCAATGTTCCCGGCGCTCGGGTGCGTAACGGCGAGCGCGAAGGCTGTGGCCACCGCCGCGTCCACGGCATTGCCACCCTTGGCCAGAATCGCCGCGCCAACGTCTGAAGCTGGCGCGGAGACCGATACCACCAGGCCGTTTTTCGACTCAACCGCGGTGGAGTCCCGCTGCGCGTAAGCCGCTGATGACGCGAGCGTCAGGGCCAGGGCCAGGAAACGGACGGGGAAACGAGGAACTCTCATTGTGGGCTCGCAGCTGGAGGTCGATGTCAAAGGATACGCAGCGGCCCGCGTAGCCGCTGCCCTGAAAACGCTGTTGCAGGAGCTCGTCGGAACCCATCCGCGACCTTCCGTGAAGTCCGCGCCATCCGTGTTCCGCTTCGCAGCGCGAGCGGTTTGACTATCTGCCCAATCGACGTTGGATAGATTGGGGCACATGAAACTCCAGAACTACCTGGCCGGCCACTGGGTTGAAGGTGATGGGGCCGGCACCCCGCTCATCCACGCCGTCAGCGGAGAAGTCGTCGCGCACGCGACCTCCGACGGGATCGATTTCAGGGCCATGGTGGACTATGCCCGACGTGTCGGCGGTCCGGTGCTGCGGCGAATGACGTTCCATCAGCGGGCTCGTATGCTGAAGGCGATGGCGCTGTACCTCTCCGAGCGGAAGGATGACTTCTACGCGCTGTCGGCGGCGACGGGCGCCACGAAGAACGACTCGTGGGTCGACATCGACGGCGGGATTGGCACCTTTTTCGTCTACGCCAGCAAGGGTCGCCGCGAGTTTCCTGACGAATCGTTCTACATCGACGGACCGCTGGAACCCATCTCCAAGGGTGGGACGTTCGTGGGCCGGCACATCTGCGTTCCGAGGGAAGGGGTCGCCGTATTCATCAACGCCTTCAACTTCCCCGTCTGGGGAATGATGGAGAAGTTGGCTCCCGCGTTGCTCGCGGGAGTGCCGGCGATCGTGAAGCCCGCGACGCTCACCAGCTTCCTCACCGAGCGCGTCTTCCGATCGATGATCGAGTCGGGAATCTTCCCGGCCGGCGCGATCCAGTTGATCTGCGGCAGCGCCGGCGACCTTCTCGATCACCTCGGCGAGCAGGATAGCGTCGCCTTCACCGGATCGGCGGCGACAGGTCGCAAGCTCAAGACCCATCCAGTCATCGTCGACAATGCGGTTCGCTTCAACATGGAAGCGGACTCGCTCAACTGCGCCATTCTCGGACCCGACGCGTTTCCAGGCACCGAAGAGTTCGACCTGTTCCTGAAGGAAGTCGTCCGTGAGATGACGTCCAAGGCAGGTCAGAAGTGCACCGCCATCAGGCGGACCATCGTCCCTGACTCGTTGATGGGAGACATTGTCGGCGCACTGAAGGGCCGGCTGGCCAACGTGAAGGTGGGCGACCCGGCCATCGAGGGCGTGAAGATGGGCCCCCTCGCCGGCGCGCCGCAGGTTCGCGAGGTCGGTTCATCGCTCACTGCGCTGAAGGGCGGCGCCGAGGTCGTCTTCGGAGGCGACGGTGTGGAGCCGGTCGGCGTCGCGTCTGGACGCGGCGCGTTCTTCCCTATCACACTCCTGGCGTGCGACCGGCCGCACGACCGTTCCCAGCCCCATGAAGTCGAGGCGTTTGGTCCGGTGAACACGGTGATGCCGTACTCCTCGGTTGCGGACGCGATTGATCTCGCGCGGCTGGGAAGGGGGAGCCTCTGCGGTTCCCTGTTCACCAACGATGACAGCGTCGCGCGTGACATCGTGCTCGGCGTCGCGCCGTACCACGGCCGGCTCTATGTCCTCAACAGATCGGCCGCGAGGGAGTCGACCGGGCATGGTTCGCCGCTCCCGCACCTCGTGCACGGCGGCCCCGGACGCGCCGGTGGCGGCGAGGAGATGGGCGGCATTCGGGGCGTCCTGCACTACATGCAACGGACGGCCATACAGGCGTCGCCCACCACGATCACGAGCATAACGAGTGAGTGGGTGACGGGCGCGGCACAGCCGAGCGATCCGGTTCACCCGTTCCGGAAGCACTTCGAGGAACTGCGGATCGGCGAAACGCTCACCACGCACCGGCGCACGGTCACCGAGGCCGACATCGTGAACTTTGCCGCCATCAGCGGTGACCACTTCTACGTCCACGTCGACGACATCGCCGCGAAGGAGTCGATTTTCGGTCAGCGGGTGGCGCACGGATATTTCGTGCTCAGCGCCGCGGCCGGTCTGTTCGTGGACCCGGCTCCTGGTCCGGTGCTGGCGAACTACGGCCTGGAAAACCTGCGGTTCACCAAGCCCGTGCATGCCGGCGACACCATCCAGGCGAAACTCACCTGCAAGTCGAAGACGGCGAAGGAGACGCCGCCCGATGGCATCCCGCAGGGAGTGGTGGCGTGGGACGTGAACGTGACCAATCAGGAGAACGAGCTGGTGGCGACCTACACGATCCTGACGCTGGTAAAGAGGTTGACGAGCGCATGAAGGGCGACCGATTCCGGATTCTCCATTCCCGTTTCCTGCTGATTCTTCTGGCGTCTGCGGTTGCCTGCTGGCAGCCGGCGTTCAGGCCGGCCCCGCTTACGGAGCCTAACGACGCGCGCTTCATAACGATTGCCCCTGATTCCTTTGACGTGGACATGGTCACGACCAAGGGAACGATGACGATCCGGGTAAGGAGAGCATGGGCACCGATCGGCGTCGATCGTTTTCACGCCCTGGTGCGCAGCCACTACTTCGATTCGGTCGCGTTTCACCGGACGATTCGCAA
>Ga0209109_10001084_pt1 | contig 14988 bp, 24 predicted proteins | sample Rifsed10ft2_FD_184004 | JGI IMG/M metagenome (GOLD analysis project Ga0209109, IMG submission 184004) | Soil microbial communities from Rifle, Colorado, USA - sediment 10ft 2 (version 2) | ecosystem: Environmental > Terrestrial > Deep subsurface > Rock core/Sediment | place: Rifle, Colorado... | reverse complement strand
AAGAGGCGGTGATAGCACGCTTCGGCTGAATGCTGCGAGTGGTCCGACGGCGGATCATATCCAGGGTGTTTTGTCCGGCGGATTCCAGGCCGGGCTTGGGCTCAACAGCGGCACGGGAAATACCGTGTACTATGTCTGCATGCAGAAGAAAACGGGCTACTGCACGCAGGAGAGCTACACGGGCACAGGAGCAGAACATGATGTGGTCATGGCCGATCCGTTTGAACCGCTGGTCGTTCTGGATGTCCCTCGGACGACGGAGGCCCTCTTAGGCCACGTGGGATCAAACGTGATGGGCGGCTGGTGTCGGTCATGGGCGGCAGGAGGAGTCTGGGAGGAAGGCCAAAACAAAATCAAGGCGCTGAACGCAGACGGCTTCCGTCTGGGCATCACTGCCGCGACGAACGCCTCGGGGGTTCTCTATGATTTCATCGCGTTTCGAGATGACCCGACATTTCCGATTGCACGGCAATTCAGTGTACCAGTCGAAAGCATCGAACGCATTGCAAGTGCGAGGCGATCCATCCCCGTAGAGATGCTATCCGGTGTCCGCGGGAAGTACGCCCTCCCAGTCGCGTTCTACCTGGAAGCGGGGCGTGTTCGTCAATTCCCCATGCCAGTTGAATTCAATCTGACGGCCCACTCCCCGGAGATTCCCATGCCGGTGGAGTGGGATGGGGCTACGGTCCTTCAACGCAACTTCCCCATGCCGGTCGAGTGGCAGACAGTCCTGGCCCGAAAGTGGGACATGCCGGTGGAATGGCTGACTGGGCTGCTCCGCCGGGATTTCCGTCTGGAGATCGAGATCCTGGGTGGCATCGGCCAGGCGTTCATGCTACCGGTGGAATCCACCGGGGCCAACATTCTCCAGCGGAAATTCCCCATCCCGGTCGAGGTGGCCGCACAGCTCATCCGCGCGTATCGCATGCAGGTAGAATGGTCCGGGGAAGGCCTCAGCTTGGTGGATTCCTGGAATGTACTGCAAAAGCTCGCCGAGCCGTTCATGGATGAATGGTCTGTGGTCGGGACGGCCCTGGACGATCAGTCGTTCCAGGATGCCTGGAGCGTGAAGGTCCTGCTCGGCTCCCGCTTTCCGGACTCGTGGCGGGTACTCCCCCAGGAAATCGTGACCCTGTTCAACAGCGACATCCAGCTCCCCAAGGCCACGGTGGATAAGAGCTGATGGCGACCCTGCCCACCCAATCCTTCGAGGTCGATTCCACGCTGGATCTGACGGCGGACGGGTACCAGGCCACTTTGCCCAATTCAGATGCGTTTCTGGCGGCGGCCGATACCGATGTCGTGAAGCTCTCCGCCGGCTTCACCGATCCCTCCACCGAGATCAGCTACACCGTGGGTCACGTGGAAGGCGGGATCGACGAATACATCCTGACCGTCGAGGGTGATCGGATCACCGCGTCCGTCAAGGGGCGGGACCATCTCTCGAAGATGCTGGACCGCAGGATCAAGATCTTGTTCCTGCGGAATCCACCCAAGACGCCGCCGACCGATCCCTACGAAGTCGGCCTGTTTCGCGCCAGTGAGATCGCCCGGACTGTGGTCGAGGCGGTCGGGCTGTCCCTCTCCTGGTCCTGCCGCGATTACACCATACTGGAGGATTTCGACGCCAGTGGCCGGCCGGCGGATATTCTGCAGAAGCTGCTGGAGCCATGGTCCCAGGTCGAGGCATCCAAGGTGGACCTCTTCATCCAGGGGAGCACGGTCTTCTGCCGTGAGCGCACAGCCAGCGTCACGCCCGATTACACCTACAGTGCCAAGGATGCGCGGATCACCAGGCTGACGTATCGGAAGATCGCGCCGTGGAGAGCCGGAACCCTCTTTGGCAAGGTGACCCTGTATGGGCGGCTGGTCCCCAAAAAAGGCGGGGTGGTAATCGGACCACAGACTCCATCCCCGGAGCCGGGCACGCCGGTCACCCCCTGGGAGAGCGAGGAGAGCAAGCTGTCAGAGACGCGGGACAAGAGTGGGCTGGTCCTGACGCAGGTCAGCACCCTGACGACCTACCGGATGCCGGACAAGCTCATCCTGAAGGTCGTCGAGAAGACGTACAACCGGCAGGGGAAAGGTTCGGCCACAGTCCTCAAGCTGATTTCGGAGAAGATCACGGAGAACGAATACGAAAGCTCGCGCTACGACGACCGCGGTCCAATCAATCGCCCAAAGCAATTGCGGCAGGACGTCCGCTCCAACGGGATCCACAAGAGCGACAAGGCGAAGAAGTTTCAGGTCATCGCCAGAGATGAGACGGAGTTCGGCTACGACACGGGCGGCTATCAGGACCTGACCTATACCCGGAAGTGGGAGCTGAACGTCAAGGACAAGCAGCTCCAAGAGCGCGAGCGCGTGGTCAAGTCCCTGCGGGATGTGGAGCAGCTCAAGGTGGAGCAGGCCACGGCGGTCTACAAGGCCAAGGGGAACGAGGGCGAATTCTATCTCGCTCAATACGACTGCCAGACCAGCGCCGGCCTGCGTCCGGCGGGTCCCCGCCCGCCCGCACCCACCAAGGGCGCGCCGACCGCCGGCAGCGGCGACGATGACGTGCCCAAGGAAGCTATCATCCTGGAGCAGACGATCTCCTCGGACCCTCGGGCCGTGGATGTCCGCTACTCGAACGCCAGCCTGACGGAAGCCGACCTGGCCTACCTCATGGCGAAGTTCGCGACGGCGAACGGGAAATGGGCGCACGAGCTGGAGATCGAGTATGTCTCCATGCCGTGGCTCCGGAAGGCCAACGCGCTGTCCATCACCGGGCTCAAGGCGGCGGATGGCACGACGGCCATCCCGTTGCAATCCGCCCTGATCACGGATCAGCGACTGGTGTATGCGGACCGGGGCGATAGCCCGGTCATGCTCTCCTATCTGACGGCGAGGTACTGGGCATGAGGCTGATCCAGGCACTCCAGCTTGCCTGGCGGACCGCCGACGAGCGGCAGCGGACGGCCACGATCAATCGGGAAGATACCCTGATCGAGGAGGCGCTGGTCACATCGCTCATGGAGGACGGACGGCTGACCGTCAAGCTGGAGGACAAGGAAGTGGTCGCCACGCCCGTCACGGATGAGCCGTTCGAAGTCAGCATGCGCGTCTGGGTCTCACGGACCAAGGAAGGCGTGATCGTCCACGGGGCCATCAAATGAGCTCCCTGCTGGCTGCCCTCCAGAAGCTCGCCCGGACCCGGGGTCGTATGCCAGCCGGGGACGCTCCGGGGAAATCCTCGCCGGCCATCACCTGGGAAACCGTCGAATCTGTCCAGGAAAACGGCTATGCCCTCGTGCAGGGGAAGCCCCTGGCTGCCACGGGAACGAGGACGTTCGAGGCGAGCGAGCGGGTGGCCGTGGCCTGGAAGGGCGGCAGGCCCCAGGCCATCCTGGGCCATCGCTGGCGCCGGGCCCAGTTCGGCCAGACCTTCCGGACGACGGTCAGCGGCATCGTCGAGGAGCTGCTGGTCGGCAACCTCGACGCCACGCAGACCGACGTCTGGTATCGGAATCACGAGCAGGTCGTGAAGCTGGACATCCTGGGCAGTCTGGCCGGCCAGACCCCGCAGACCGTAAAGTGGGGGCTGGACGGGAGTGCCTTCGCGGTCGCGTGCTCGAATGGGTACTACGCCATCTTCACCCTGGATCGTGCCGATCCCAACGTGGTGGATGACGCGTCCCCCGGAACCGCCGCGTTCGTCTCCATGCACAAGTCCCTGGACTCCGCCACGAATTTGGTGTCGGTGACCTTTCGGAATTCGCGCACGCTCAGCTTCCTCTGGTTCGTCGGAAAACGCTATCTGACGTACTCCTACATCAAGGCGGCCTTCAATGTGCCTTGGTTTCCCTGGCCGCTATATTGGTATTGGCAGCAGATGTGGGGGTCGCTTGTGCAGGGGTGGAGGGGGAGCGATGCGTCAGGGAGCGCCACCGCGTCGGTCTCTGCGACGAAGAACTTCTCCCTGAAGGATATGCTGGCTGGAACGATCACGGATTTTCTGGGCGAGGGCGGGAAGGCTTCCGCGCAGGTCGTGGACTGGTACCTGGATATAGACCATCACGTAAAATTTGTGATTACCGCGTCCTGGAATTACTTTGTTATCGGTTCGACCAGCACCGGGACGGCCATGCTCCAATATCCGTGGGGACAAGGGCCGAACGCGATGGACCCGTATGACGTGTCGGTGCAGGTGTCGGGAGCCGCCTCTGGCGTTCTCGGCGCGAAAAAGCAATCGGATCAACACACAATAAACGAGCAACACGTCTTCCTGTTCGACGGGACAGTACAATCGGTGCTGTGGGCGACTGCCGGTAATGCGACACAGGGCCAGCAGGTGAAAGAGTTCCAGGCGCGGATTTGGGAGCATCATAACACCTCTGACCCAGGCAGACCGACCTGCGGAAATCCGTGTCAGCAGGGAACGCCGCCGAGCGATTCGGAATCGTATTATTCGGGCGCGTTCTATGGAAACCCGACGATTACCTACGCGAGGGCTGAAGGGTTTATCGGAGAGCAGCGGACGATCCCATACAGCAGTACAGCGACCTACCAGTTGTTCGACCCGGCGCTCTTCTCCGTGGTCGTGGGACCCTACATTACAGACACGCCGAGTGGGGTAGAGATAACCGCAACCCTCATCGGCGGAGTGACGGCGTTCTACTCAGCCACGTACCAGGTCCAGCAGAACCAGGTGTATAGATCGTGGCATTATCGGGTCGCGTCTGTGCAGGCCTTTCAGGCGAACAATGAGATCAGGCTGTTCGTGGTGGTCGAGAGATACCCGTTCATTGCCGGGACCAACTTCATCAACGACATTCCGCAGGTCGGTATCTTCATCCTCACGCCCGATGGAACGCTGGTTCTGACTCTGCGAAGCTTCAATTTTGGTGTGGCTGGCGGTACGCTGATTACGGGCAACGCCCATCGGATTCTCTGGGTGCTCCTGGATGGTTCATACCTCAACCCCACGGCGAATTATAAGCATACGAAGTTGGATGATGGCGCCGAGGTCTCCTTGACGCCGGCGCAGCGTGACACGCTGTTGTCCGGATCGGCCAGACTGTACTCCCCGGACTTTCTCTGGGAGCGGGTGGACCCGCAGCCGTTCTATCTTATGGCCGACCTGCCGGAGATGAAAGAAGACGACTCCCTGGACGAATACAGCAAGCTCACGCCGGTCACGGATGCTCCGGAGGGGAGTGTCCGGATCGTCAACGACGAGGAGATCCTGACGCCCCTGGATCGGTACCAGGCTGCGTAATCGGCAGGGTCTATCGCGCCGAGAAGGGAAGGCCAATGCCCGACACCGAGTTCGTCAAGCTCCTGCACAACCTGGCCGCGGTCTTTGGCCCCGTCGGTGCCGTGGCCATCCTGATGTCGGGGGTGATCGCCTACTTCTACCGGCGGGACTTTCTGCTGGAGCGGAAGCGCGCGCGGGCCATGCATGAACGGGCCGAGGCCAGGGAAGATCGGGCGGTCGATCTGGTAAAGGAAAACGCCACCACGAACGAACGCCTCTCTCAGACCATCGGGAGGTTGGCGGACTCCATCGAGCGGGCCGAGGAAAACCGGCAACGGCATCTGGACACGATGACCCAATTTCTCGCGAGTCGGAGAGAATGACATGCTGAAGGGGACCAGCTTCCTGATCCAGTCGTTGGTCGCGGGGTATCTCCTCCTCATGGCGCGGGATTTCTATCTCGAGGCCAAGAAGAACGGGATGCTCATGTGGCGATTCACCTACCTCTTCGGGGCCCTGGCCTTCACCTTCCTGTGGATCTGGATCGGGTACTTCGAGGACATGACGGATTTCCTGCCCGGCTTGGAGCTGCGGCGGATCACGATCCGGTATCGCTTGATTCCCTACATGGGTCTCCTGGCCTCGCTCGTCGCGGTACGGAGAGGCCTGCGAAAGGGGCGGCGATGAAACCCAAGGATGCCTCGGTCAACCTGGAGGGGCTGAATCCGGAGGTCCTGGCCGCGTTTCCCGTCATCGAGCGGACCAGCCGCGAGGCGCTGCAGTGGTGCCTGGACCAGGAAGCGGTCTGCACCTCGGCTGCGGAGGGCCAGCCCGGCGACGGGATCCACAGCCGGAAAAGCCTGCACTATCCCGAGAATTGCCCCGGAGGCCTCGGCCTGGCCATCGACGCCGGCATTCTGGACTTCGCGCGGCGCTGGGCCTGGCTGCTGGACCAGGCGCTGGGCGAGGGCTGGGATATCCTGATCGAGCCCGGGCCGACCATCAAGGTCACCTGCAAGAATTGCCGGCTCGAGCAGGTCGTCCCGATCCCGACCCCGCACGCGCACCTGGAGCGGGACCCGAAGAAGAAGCCCCTCCCGGACCCTACTGGTGGGAGTACAACTTCTGGAGGACCGCCTGATACGCAAAGCGCATAGGGCATAGCGCATAGCGAAGGATTCAGACGCCATGCGCTTCCCGCTATGCGCTTGGCGCAAGGACGGGCGATGAAACGCAGGGGGCATCCCAAGACGATTGGGCGGAAAACTCTCGGCTACTCAGTCACCGGCTGTTATTGGCGCCCCCACCGCAGCCAAAGTCCTCCGTGGCGGACCGCGAAGAACGGCAGCAGCCAGCGACTTGAGGCTGCCTGGAAAGACCGATGATCCTGCGTTGTCCGCGATGCCGTGGCCAGCACCTCGAATTCGATGTGGCCGATCCGCGCATCCGGCGTTGTGTGGAGTGCGGAGCCTATACCGTGGCAGAGGATGACCACTGGCAGGTCGGGGATGGGAGCGATGCGGAATTGCTGGATCGCCCTCTGGGTGCTCCTCTGCATGGCTGTGCCGTCTAATCTTACCCCAGAGGAGTGCCAGGCCACGTGCAAGGCGTGCATCTGCAGGTACGATCGTGGCTGGATCTGTACGGGGTATGATTGCAAGGAGGAGAACCCATGACCTTCTACGAAATCGCGGCGTTCGTGATGTCCGGGATCGAGATCGCCAAGCGGTTCATCCCGGACAAGTACCGAGGCTGGGCGAATCCCGCCCTGGCCGTGATCCTCGGCCTCGGCATGGCCTATCTCGGCGGAGGGACGGATTCAGTGAAGGACATCCTCTTCCAAGGACTCGGTGCCGCCGGCACGGCCATGGGGGCGTACAAGCTCCCGAAGCTGGCCGGCCAGGCCCTCGGAACCGAGGAAGCGCCAAAACCAAATCTGTAGACCAGTGGAACACTATTGAAAGGAGGAGGCGCATGAGAAAGATTGCCATTCTTTTGGCATTGTTATCCCTGGCCGCCTGCGCCGGGCCGTTCGGCATGGCCGGCATGAAGGCGGACGAACTGCGCGAGCTGGCCAAGATCAAGGACGCCTCGATGACCTGCGTGCGGGGCGTGTACGCGGGCGCCCTGGTGACCATCACCACGATCAACGTGGACAAGGGCATCCCGTCCGGGATCACGGTCAAGGACTCCTGCGAGGTCATCTTCGCCACCACGCCGGCGCCGAAGCCGACCGCTCCCGGTCCGTGAAAGGTCTCCGCGCAAGGCGCCAAGCGCATAGCGCAGAGCGCATGGCGTCGGATTCTGAACGCTAGGCCCTATGCGCTCTGCGCTCTGCACTTCGCGCAGGACGTCGCAACGAGGGAGGAGGTGATTGCAATGGTCGAGATTGGAGATGCTGTGGAGTTCGTGGATCAGCGCGGGCAACGGCGTCCTGCTCTGGTAACCGCGGTCTGGCGGCGGCAGAAGGCGAACCCAGAGGTCTTTCCAGATGGCCAGTGGGATGACGCCAAGGCCAAGGAGGCTGAGGCAGCAGGGAAGCCGGTCAGCGTGATCGATCAGTCGTTCATGCCCGGGGTCAACGTGGTCCTGGTCAGCCAGGACCCGAAGAAGGACGACCCCTATGGGCGCCAGATCGAGCGGGAGACGAGCATCCCCCACCAGATGAATCAGGTGGCCCACGGGTTCTACTGGCGGCGGGCGGATGACATGACCCCGCTGACCCCGTACCAGCCGCAGGAGGTGGGCCCAGGTGTAGCCCACTGAGCATCCGCCGTCGCCACGGAACCGATGAGGAACCTACCCGGCGCCGGCATCCGGAATCCGACGCTCTGCCCTATGCGCTCTGCGCCCCCCCAGACAGCCCCCAGCGCACCCTCCTGCCACGATCCTCCTCGTAGCCCCATGCGCATCCATGCGCATGGATACCCCGGTGTGACTTGGGCTGTGACTCAGTCCGGGCAGACCGGTCAGGCCGAGCATCACGACCCAGCCTTAACTCCTCGTATTTTCCGCCCCATTCAATCATGGCGCAAGTTATGCTTGCTGGCAGGCCTCATCGGCGGCCAAGGAGAGGGGAATGGGTCAAGGTGTTGATTTCTCAAGGGGTGGCTCAGGTGGCCGGTGGGGAAATGGCTGGGGGTGCTGGCCGGAAACGGCCTCGCGGAGGCGGGCCTGGCGGGTGTGGGCGACGTAGCGGAGGGTGGTGTGGTAGGGAGGCTTGTGGCCGAGCAGCTCGCCGACTGTCGGGATGTCCCAGCCGGCCTCGAGGAGGCGGACGGCGAAGGTGTGGCGGAGGTCATGGAACCGCAGTCGGGGGAGGCCAGCCGTGGCCACGGCCGCTCGGAAGACTCGGCCAAGCTCAGAGCCCTGGGTGGCCGTCCGATTCCGGGTGGCGAAGATGTAGCCGGAGGCCGGGAGGTGGGGCCGAAGCAGCGCCATCGCCTCTGAAGACAGGGGGACCAGCTTGGCCGTGCCGACCTTGCGCTGTGTGAGGTGGAGTTGCGCCGTCTCCAGCCGGATCTGCTCGCCGCGGAGTTGGCAGACCTCCTGGCGCCGGAGGCCGGTGAGGATGGCCAGGTGGATCATGTCCCGGTACCGGGGGATCTCGACGGCCTCCAGGAGGGCGGTCTGCTCGGCCCGGGTGAGGATCCGGTCCGGCCACGCCTCCTCCCGTGGGAGCCGGAGGCCGGCGCGCGGGCTTGATGTTAGATAGCCCCGGCCGATCGCCATCCGGAAGAGATGCCCGACCCAGTCCAGTTCCCGGCGAAGGCTGTTGGCGGATACCGCCTTGAGCCGGAGATCCCGGTAGGCCTCCAGATGCCGCGTGGTGACGTCGGTTAAGCGATTGGCGCCAAGCGCAAAAATGAATGGCTTCAGTGCGGAGCGGACGGCGATCACGGTGCTGTGGGCGCGCGTGGCCAGCATTTCTGGTAGGTATTCCTTTTCGAAAAACTGCCGGACCAGGGGAACGCGCCCCCGCGGCAGGCCGATGCCGTATTCCTTGGCCAGACGCTGATCGGTGAGGCGCGCGCGCTGGATTTCTTGCGCCTGCTTGGCCACGGCCCGGGAGGGAAAGCCGGAGCGGGTGTAGCGGACAGACTGGTGCCAGAAGTCAAAGGCATAGTGGCCGCTGGCCCGGCGGAAGATGGTCACCGGCGTGGCCGCCTTTTCGATCTTATCCGAGTGCCCAGCCAGCGCCCGATCCCGTAGGCCGTCCCCGATGTCGCAATGTCGGGGCTGTCTGACTGGGGCGGGCTCTTGGGGATGGCCGGCATTCCGACGACGTGGGCCTGTTCCTTGAGCTGCCGAAGCTGGTAGCGCACCAACTCTTCTCGCTCCCGCCGAACCCGCGCGCGCCGCTGGCCACTGGCAATCAAAACAATGCCTGCCACAAATGAAAGTCCCGTCCAAAAGGCCCATTGATAGTTTGCCGACTGAGCAGCACTGGAAAGCGAGCGGGCCTTTTCGATTTCCAGAACGGATGCCATGAGGATTCCGTTGAGAAAAAGCAGAACGCCGATCACGCGCATGCGGCACCTCCTTTCCGCTTCTTCTTCCGGAGCTGCCCCCGGACGAGTCGGATCGCATTCCATACCGCCTCGATCTGCTCGTCCGCGATCTCCTCCCACTTTTGGAAGTGCTCCGGGAAGATCGCTTGGATAGCCAGCATGATTGCTGCTTCCGCCGGGTAACTCCCCTTCTCGATGACTCGGTGAATCCCAGCACACAACCGGGCGACCCGCATCTCGATACCCTCCTTTCCAGGCTCTGGAGGCTGATAGGTCGGTGCAGCCTCGGTGAGATGCGAGGGCCGTTCCGGTTGGCGATTCTCTGCCACGCTGCTTTGTGTGGATACGCTTCCAGGGCTCCTATCCGGGATCAGAACCTGCAACTCCTCGAAACGGATGTTGAATGCCTTCGAAATTGCAATCAGGTTTGCGGTCTCTGGGATGGCCGCCTTGATCTCCCAGGCGCTGACAGCGCCGATGGAGACACCCACTTTGTCTGCCAAGACGCGCATGGGCATCCCAGCCTTTTCCCGTAAGTAGCGGATTTTTCGGCCCAAACTGCCGACCTGAATATAGTTCAATTTAACACTTGACATAGTTCAATCGAACTATTATATTCCTGCGCATAAGGAGGTTCAAGCATGCCGCGTTCAGTTGAATACCCCAGGACCCCGGCCCAAGTCAAGCGCGAACTCCGTCGCCTGAAGATCAGCCAGCGGGAAGCCGCTGATCTTATCGGCAAGTCGAAGGGGATGGTCAGCATGACATTGAGCCAGCATGCGAAGTCCCAGCCGATCCTGGATGCCCTGAAAGCCTTGATTGCCGAGCGGTCGAAGAAGGACGGAAACGACCAATCAGCCTCGGTGTGATGATGAACCCCTTCACCGATCTCTCCAAAGATCCCCGCCTGTCCGTCAATATCGACGGCTTCCTGACCAAGCTGCGGGTCCCGCAGGTGCTGCACGATCTCGCCATGGAGTTCAAGGGGGATGACGTCAGCCTCGGGGATTACGTCCGCGCGCTGATCCTGAAGGATGCCATCTCCACCCTGAATAGTAGGCATTCCTTCCGCGAAATCTACGACCTCCTCGGCACCGTCTTCGGCCTGCATGGGGACAGATGGACCCCTGGGAATCCATCGGTGGCCGATCAAGCCGGCAAGGTGCCAGTTGGCACCGATGGTGACGGACGGCACCAACTGCATCGGGTCGTACCAAAGGAAGCCCGGTGATGGCCCTCCTCTCCCGCCCCAGCCGGAAGAGAATGCGGGTCGGCCAAGCCGCGGAGTATCTCGGTGTCAGCCGCCAGAAGATCCAGCGCCTGATCGAATCCGGGCAGCTCCCGGCCGAGATCATCCCCGGCGAGGTGCGCCGGGATCGCTGGGTGAAGCGGGAAGACCTGGATCGGGTGTTCCAGCCGTTTGAGGGCATAGCGCAAAGCGCATAGAGCATAGCGTCGGATTCTGAACGCTCTGCGCCATGCGCTTGGCGCTTAGCGAAGGAGGAGCGGAGGCGTGAAAGTCACCCTAGAAAGCACGACCAAGGTGGTCCATGTGGATGGAGTTCCCGCCCGGATCTGGGAAGGCCAGACAGAGAGCGGGATTGCGGTCCACGCCTTCATCACTCGAATAGCTGTTCACAAAGATGCTGATGCATCGCAGTTCGAGCGCGAGCTTCAAGAATGCCGCGCCCCAAGCCCCGATGTCCAAGCCTATCCGGCGAGAATCATCCTGTGATCCAGGTGGTCTATCGGGCGGGCCCGCGCAAGGGGGAAAGCGTGATCACCTGCCTCACTCGGCAATCGGCCCAGGAGTATATCGCCGAGCAGCATCCGGCCATCCGTGAGCACCTGGGGATCCTCGAGACCCGGAACGGCGAGAAGAAGGAGGCGGGCCCCGTGGACCGGAACCCGAACCGGGTCCACAGGGCGGGCCCCGCTGTCAATGCCGGCACCCGTTCGGATGCCTCCGAATTTAAGGCAAAGGGCATGGCACAAAGCGCGGAGCGTGAAGAGTCCGACGCTATGCGCTCTGCGCCTGGCGCTTAGCGAACCATGGACACCGGGGATGCCCTGATCATCGCCCTGGGCATCATCTGGCTCTGCGCGACGATCGGGTGTCTCCTGAGTATCCTGATCGAGTTGGTCTGGTGGTTGTGGAAGGGATGCCTCGGCGTGGTCGTGATTGTGGAGGAGGAACGTTCGGAGCGGGAGCCGTGAGATGGGGATGACGAACGTGATGGTCAAAGAGATTCGGCAGCTCCCGACGGGATTCATCGTGCAGGCGAGGTGGCCGTTCGGGCCAGAGCCAAGCGGATACGGCGAGGTCCTCTGCAAGACCTTCGAAGAGGTCATCCTGCTGCTCCGTCGCACCACGGTGGAGATGCGATGAGGCGAGCAACTCGGAAACGCTTGCCGAGTAAACACGCGAGGACCGATGAGGCGTTGGCACGTCGCGTCGAAAGGACGGAGCGCGTCCTGGGGACGCTTCTCACGTTCCTTTTTGCCCGGGGCATCACTGGCCTGGAGGACTTCGGCACCATGATGGAGGAGCTGCGGCCCTCGATAGGACTCAAGGAAGGGGAGGGCATCGATGCGCATCCTGCTCGTGGATGACGATCCGGCCATCCTTGAATGCCTGAAGGACGCCCTCGAGCTGGCGGGGCATACGGTCTATACCGCGGGGACCATGCGGGCAGCCGTGGATAGTCTTGAGGCCTTGCCGATCGAGGCCGTCATCGCGGATGGGGAATTCCCCGGCTTCGATGTCAGTCAGCCGCCAGATGAGTGGGGGCCCTATCTGACGGCCATGATCCGGCTGGCTGGCCGGAAGGCGATCCTGTTCAGCGGCAACGATGACCTGGTCGAGGCGGAGCGGAAGGCCGGCGGCCTGGCCCTGCTGAAGCCGGGGTCGGTGGCGGAGATCCTTGCCCTGTTGAACATGGGCTACGATTCCACAGGGCGGGCCCTGTTGAATATGGACCGCGATTCCACAGGGCGGGCTCCATCGGCTGGGGCGCCGTGAGGTCCCCCACAATCGCCTGGATCGTCTTCCAGATCCTCGCCTGGTGGACGTGGGCCGGATGGGGCCTGGCGCTGGCATTCGACGAGATGGTTCGGCGTGGCCGGGCGGAGCCATGAAACTCGATGGCAAATGCGTCGTCTGCCAGAAATATCTCAGCGAGGCGGATTATGATCGTCAGGCGGTGGTGGCATTGATCGGACCCGAGGGAACGGTGGTGGCGTGCGTCGCCCACCTCCAGGATTACCCGAATGGCCAGGATTATCTTGGAACCATTCGACGGATGGCCGAGGCCAAGGCCGGGCAGTTAGGGATCTTCAACTGAGGAAGGAGGCATCGATGACCGAACCCGTGAAGCCGATCACCATCTCGACCTTGGCCGGTGGCGCGGTAGATGAGCTGTTCGCCGATGCGCTGGCCAAGGTCTGCGAGAACATCGCGGACCCGAACACCGACCACAAGGCCGCCCGGGTGATCCTGCTCAAGTTCACCGTCCTGGCCGATGAGGACCGGCGCGTCGGCCAGATCGAGATCGCCTGCGCGAACAAGCTCGCCGGCATCAAAGGGATGCGTGTGGGCGTCTACTTTGGCCGGCAGGACGGGATCCCCGTGGCGGTCGAGGCCCCCAGCCAGGTCGATCTCTTCCCAACCCCGAAGAGCCGCCCGCGTGTGGTGCAGATCGCCGGCGAGAAAGGAGCGCAACCGTGATGAATGGGGAGTTTGTCAAGGAACTCTATGGAAAGATCGCGAGGCCTCTTGGCCTCCCAGATCAGGAGGACAAGACTCGGCTGTTCGCCCCTCTAGGATGGACCGACGTCACTCCCAAGCAGGCGACGGTGGCGCCCCTGGTCGTGGGAACCCTCACGGCGTTCGTCGAGTACGTCAAGCGGAATGTCGATGGCCTGGTGCTGGCCGAATGCCTCGTCCACGTCAAGAGCCCGGCGGCTGTCGAGTTGCGCGCCAAGCTGGAGGAGGAGGCGGCCTCTTTCCGACGCCAGATGTATCTCCAGGCCAGCACGGAGATGGTCGCTGGCGCGCCTTTCCAATTCGGCCAGTACCTGGATGCGGAACAGTTCTTCATCGGTCTCCAATCCGCCTTCCTCCAGACGCCGCAGCGCGATGAGATCTTGGCGCTCATTGCCTCTATCCGGGAAAGCACGGTCCAGGAGACCCTGGATGACGGCGTGGCCCAACAGGTGAAGACGGCGGGAGGTATTGTGCTGGTCGGTCTGACCAAGGTGCCAAACCCGGTCACGCTCCAGCCCTTCCGCACCTTTCGGGAGGTCGCGCAGCCGGCATCGCTCTTTATCCTGCGGCTCCAATCCGGCCAGGGGGACAAGCCGCGGTGCGCCCTCTTCGAAGCGGACGGCTCGGCCTGGAAGCTGGAGGCCGTGCAAGGGATCGCCGCATTCCTTCGGACCGCGCTGGGCGACGTGCCCGCGATCATCGCATAGTGTCCAGGGCAAAGCGCATAGCGGGTAGCGCAGAGCGTCTGGATCGGAACGCCATGCTCTATGCGCTCTGCGCGGATCGGGGGATGGGTAATGGGGGCCTTGGGCAGATACCGCAGGCGGATTCTGAAAGCGCGGGGGGAGCCCCGCTCCAGAGCGGGACAGCGGGCAGCTCGCAGGACAGTGACAGCAGAAGACCTGAGGCCGAAGGTTCGGCCTTGGATTCTGCGATCGCTGGCGGAACAGGCAATTGAGAAGTTCCGCGCGAAGCAGGCGGAGCCGCCGACCCCCGGGCCGGATTTCGCGGCCCGCAAGCGGGGGTGATCCGTGCTGCCGAGCCAGCGTGCCCGGATCCGGGACCGCAGCCGGCACGGCCCCCGGCGGAAGGCGATCGTGTGCCGCTGCTGGCGGTGCCAGGCCGACTACGATTCGCAGCCGTATCTCCCAGGGACCCGGCAGCCCGGCTGCCCGAAATGCCTCTGGTTGGGCCATCTGAATCGCGTGAGGGTGAGGGATTGATGCGCATCCTGCGATGCCGATTTTGCCCCTTCGAAGTGCCTTTCATTCGCAAGCTGAAATCTGGAACACTGCGAAAGGGCCGGGACACCCTGACCTGGCATGTGCGTGAAAAGCACCCGGCAGAGTATGTGAAGATCCGAGTATTTGTGCAGCGGGAATCTACCTCGCTTCGGAAGGCAGTTGTTGATGAGGAGTGAGTGTGCTGGCGGTTGGCCGGACCCCAACGTGTCGGGGTTGCTGCCGGCGGGG
>Ga0209109_10001083_pt1 | contig 14997 bp, 11 predicted proteins | sample Rifsed10ft2_FD_184004 | JGI IMG/M metagenome (GOLD analysis project Ga0209109, IMG submission 184004) | Soil microbial communities from Rifle, Colorado, USA - sediment 10ft 2 (version 2) | ecosystem: Environmental > Terrestrial > Deep subsurface > Rock core/Sediment | place: Rifle, Colorado... | reverse complement strand
ATCCTGGAAGAAGGTCCCAACCTGCGCATCCGGGCCCCCCATCCTACACTCGGAGATCTCCTCATCGAGCCCGGTGACGAGGGGCCGATCGCCGTCAAGATTGGCACAGTGCTTTCCACGGCGATTCCCGAGGATTTGAACCACAGCGAGACTCCAGAAGAGGTTCGGCGGAAAGCGTTCACCGATACCATCGACTTCGTCAGCGACGTGTTGCAAGACCAGGTCATCTTCCGCCTGGTCTTCCACGGGAGTGATCTCATAGAAGTAGGGACATTCCCGCTTGAGGGCGCGAGGTCGTCCGTGCACCGCCGCTGGTGGAGCCTCTTCCCGTTGGGGTTTTGGCTCCCGAAGCGCACGGAAGAGTACGTCTGGTCTGGCCCCCGCCGTGCCCCTTCCACCGCCCGCGGCTAGGGGAGAGATGCGCCGCCGGGCCTGGTCCCCAGCATCGTGAATACCACGTCCCCCTCGGCGGCGGGCTGCCAGGTGAACTCGTGGTACACGCGCCGGTCGACAAACCCGGCCTGCGCGAAGAGCGCCTCAGCCTGAGCGCGAGTGTACCACCGTGTGGCCGGCGAGCGCCGGTGGTGCTCGGCCGCGATCACTGCGCCCCGCAGCGTCACCTCGAAGCGGTCTTCCGTATGTTCCAGCTGCCCCTCGGCGTCGTAGTCCGCGCGTGACCAGCGGCGCACGACCGCGCCGTCTTCCGGCCGCGCGCGCTCCACGATCAGCCGCCACTCCGTTGCCCGCGAGTCACCCGGCTTCCAGAGGATCATGAACGGCATGGCCAGGACGCCCCCGGGCTGCAGATGGGCGAACAGCCGCTCCATCGCCCGGGTCGCCGCCGGTGGGTCGGTGAGGAGCTGAAACGTGGACGAAGGGACGATGATCGTGCGGTAGCGTCGGGGCAGATCGAGGGATTCGATCGCCTGCAGGAACACCGTGGGCTGCAACGCCCGCTGTTGCGCCTTGGCCCGGCAGAGCGTGAGCATGTCGGGGGAAACGTCGACCCCGTCGACGTCGATCCCCTGCTCCAGGTAGTCCAGCAGAAGGCGTCCCGTCCCGCACCCTACGTCCAGGGCGGGCTCACCGGAGCGGCGGATGAGGTCAAAGTAGAAGGCCCGGTCCGGCCAGCCAGCGGTGTCGCCGCGGAGCAGGTCCCAGGTCGCGGCGACCAGGCCGCGATACTCATAGTCGGCGTCGGGCCCGCCGCCACTCACTGGGCCGACTGCAGCCTACTCGTCTTCGGGGTCGACGAGCTCTTCCGTTTCCGGCTCAAACCGTTCGCCGCACCGCGGGCACTGCACAGGTTCATCCTCGGTGGGAGCCACAAGCAGAATGATATGACGGCAGCGGGGACAGACGACGCGGTAGACTTACTCTTCCTCGCCTTCTAGATTCCGTTCCAGCTTGCGCTTGACGCGCTGGAGGGCGTTGTCGATGGACTTGACGTGGCGGTTCAGCTCGTTGGCCATCTCCTGGTAGGACTTCCCCTCCAGGTAGGCCGTGAGCACCTTGTGTTCCAGTTCGCTCAGGTTTTTGCGGATGCGCTCCCGCATCGTGGTGGAGGCTTCCTGGTTGATCACCAGCTCCTCCGGGTCGCTGACCTTGATGCTGCTGATCACGTCCAGCAACGTGCGGTCCGAGTCTTCGTCGTAGATCGGCTTGTTCAGCGAGATATAGGAATTCAGCGGGATGTGCTTCTGCCGGGTGGCGGTCTTGATCGCCGTGATGATCTGTCGCGTGATGCACAGTTCGGCGAAGGCCCGGAAACTGGAGAGCTTGTCCGCGCGGAAATCGCGAATGGCCTTATAGAGACCGATCATCCCTTCCTGGATGATGTCTTCCCGGTCGGCCCCGATCAGAAAGTAGGCTTTCGCTTTGACGCGGACAAAGTTGCGGTACTTGCCTATCAGAAAGTCGGCGGCGAGGCTGTCGCCATTCTTGGCGGACCTGACAAGATCTTCATCGGGCATGTCGGGATATGTCAGGCCCTCACGTCTTGCTAATGCCACTCGCGTACCCCCACCCCGCTACCGCACCTCGAAAGTGCGATCACTTCAGCGCGGCACTTGCGCAAAGTATACGAACGCCTCAACCCAGCGTCAAGAACATTGTGCGCAGGTTCGACCGGACAACGCAAGATTCCGGACCGCCTCGACCTCATGGGGTCGCCGCCTGCGGGGCGGTCGCCCGCTTCGCCCCGATGCGGATCGTCCGCGGCAGCGGAGTGTAGCCGCTGCGCGCGATCAATTCCCGCTTCACCTCTACGCCGTCGCGGGTGACGACGCGGTAGGTGCGGACGCGGTACCCCGGCTGCGGCGGGTCGATCACCGTCTCTCCCAGCGGCAGTTCCGGATCGCTGCGCGTGGCGGTGTGTTGCGGCGGGGGGATCTCCGTCCGGTCGCTGACGATGATGGCGACCTCCCGCGTCCCCTGCGCCGGGCCGTAGAGGGTGATGGTCAGACGCCGCCCCCGCACCGTGCTCCAGAGGAGCAACGGTCCGCTGGTAGTGTTCTGGAAGCGCAGGTCCTGCCCGCCGTAGACGACCGTGGCGTCCCGGCCGATGGGCAGGTAGGCGACCGGCCGCGTGTGGTTGTGGCGCTCCAGGATCGCGAGATCCGCCAGCAGGGCGACGTTGAACAGGGTCGAGGAGACCTGGCAGACTCCGCCGCCGTCTCCCGGGACCAGGATGTTGTTCAGCAGGACCGGCGCCGGCAAATATCCCAGTTCCGGGGTGCGCGGCCCCACCGTCTGATTGTACGAAAGGACCTCCCCCGGCAGGATGAGTACACCCCGCAGTTTGCCGGCGGCCAGGGCGATGTTGTGGTTGCGATTGGGGATGTTGACGAACTTGGTCCTGTAGCGGGCGATCGGGTCGGTGATGGTCAGGGCGTCGTCGATGGTGAAGCGCGGCCGGGTGATGCGCACCACCGCCTCCACCGCCCCCGCTTCGTCCGCGACCGCCCGTTTGATCCTGGCGACCGTCTCCTGCACATCCAGGGTCCGGCCGTCCACCGACGCCTCCGTGATCACCACCGCATCGTCGATGACGGTGACGCGGGCGTCGCGCGGTTCGGCCGCCACCGCCGCGGCCAGACGGGTGACGACCGCCCGCAGGGTCTGCTCGTCCTGGACGAAGCGCAGCGGCACGTCGATGCCCTGGCGCAGCCGCCAGCGCGTCTGCAGGCGCCGCACGGGATTGGCCTCCCGGCCCACGGCGAATGCCGCATTGATCGCCTCGTCGTATGCGGCCCGCACCCCCAGGTCGGCAAGGGTGGGACGGGCGATGGGACCGCCGGCACGGATGCCCAACGTGCGGGCCAGCCGCTCCGCCACCACGGCCTCTACCCGCCGCCGGGCCAGCTCGGGGGTCAGACCGCCGACCGGAATGCCCGTGATGCTGACGCCGGGCTGGATGCGGCCGCGGTGGGCCAGCGCGTCGCGGTAGAGGGCCAGGCCAAACCCCAGGCCGGCCACCAGGACGGCGACACCTCCCGCGGCGAGGACGCGCTTCATCATCCCGTCCTCCGGCGCAGGCGGCGACGGATCTCAAAGAGCACGACGGCGGCGGCGGTGGCGGCGTTCAGCGAGGCCACGCGGCCGCTCATGGGGACGCGCACCAGGCGGTCACACGACTCCCGCACCAGCCGGGAGATGCCCCGTCCCTCGCTACCGATAACAACGGCCAGGGGCGGCGTCAGGTCGGCCGCGAAGAGATCCTCTCCCGCCGGGTCGGCCCCCGCCACCCAGATGCCCTGACGTTTCAGTTCGGTGATCGTCCGCGTCAGATTCGTCACCTGCGCCACCGGGAGGTACTCGATCGCGCCGGCGGAGGCCCGGGCCACCGCCGGGGTGAGTCCACTGGCCCGCCGCGCCGGGAGGATGACGCCGTGCGCACCGGCGGCCTCGGCCACCCGGATGATCGCTCCGGTATTCTGCGGATCCTGGATGCCGTCGAGGAGCACGAGCAGGGGCGCCTCCCCGCGCGTCCGCGCCCGGGCCAGGATCTCATCCACGTCCACCGTGGGGCGCACCGCGGCCAGCGCGATGACGCCCTGGTGCGACCCGCTGTGGGCGATACTGTCGAGCCAGCGGGCATCGACCTCCTGGACCGGCACCTGCCGGCCGCGCGCGAGGTTCACGATCTCCGCCAGCTGTCCGCGGGCGGTGCGTGCCACCAGCAGCTTGCGGATCGCCCGCCCGCTGGCCAGCGCTTCGCGCACCGGGCGCCGTCCTTCGATCTGCTCTTCCCTCGCTATGCCCAAGAACGCTCTCTCCCGGACGGGGCGGCCGCTACCCGCCCACCTCTAGCCCGATGATCCCCGCAGATCCGTCGTGCGCGGCGCCGGCCGCCAGCGCGCTCCGTTCGGCAGGTCTTCCACGATGATCCCGAGTTCCCCCAGACGGGCGCGCACTCGATCCGCAAGCGCATACGCCCGCCGCGCCCGGGCCTGCTGCCGCCCTGCCAGCAGCGTCTGGATGATCTCCTCCGCGCTACCGTCCGCGGCGTCGGGGAAAAGATCCTTGGCCTGCTGCCGCGCCTCGACCAGCAGGGCGCGGAGGTCCGGCCGCAGCGTCGCGTCCACGCCCGTCCGCGGCAGGGAGAGGCCGAGCACGCGGGCCAGTTCCCGCAGGGTGTCGGTCGCGGCCCACAGCCCCGCCCGTCCCTCCCCCGTTCCCTTGACGACGGCGTCGGCCACTTTGTTGATCTCACCGGCCAACGTGAAGAGCGCGGCCAGGGCCTGCGGGGTGTTGAAGTCGTCGTCCATGGCCTTTTCGAAGACCTGCCGGACCCGTGCCGCCGCCTCCGTCAGGCTGCCGTCCGCCTGATCGCTGCTGCGGGCGATGGCGTCCTCCGCGTTCGCCAGCGCCGTGCGCAGACGGTCCAGACCGCGGGCGGCCGCCGGCACCGCCTCGTCGGTCCAGCGCAGCGGGGTGCGGTAGTGGGTCCCCAGCAGGAAGAGGCGAATCGAGTCGGCGTCGTACTGCGCCAGCGCCTCGCGCAGGGAGACGAAGTTGCCGAGATGCCGGTGCATCTCCTCTCCCACGGGTGGCTTCATCAGGGCGTTGTGGATCCAGGAGCGGACGAAGGGGGCCCTTCCGGTAAACGCCTCCGACTGCGCGATCTCGTTCTCGTGGTGCGGGAAGATGACGTCCTCCCCGCCGCCGTGGATGTCGGTCTGCGGCCCCAGATACTGCAGGTTCATCGCGGAGCACTCGATATGCCACCCCGGCCGCCCCGGGCCCCAGGGGCTCGGCCAGGAGGGTTCACCAGGCTTCGCCGTCTTCCACAGCGCGAAGTCCATGGGATGTTCCTTGCGTGGATCCGGCTCGACGCGCGCGCCCGCCTGCATCTCCTCCAGCGAGCGCCCGCTCAAATGGCCGTACCGCGGAAAGGAGGTCACGCGGTAGTAGACGTCGCCGTCCACGGCGTAGGCGTGCCCCCTGGCGATCAGGCCCTGAATGATCTCGATGATCTGGGGGATGACCTCAGACGCGCGCGGGTAGTGGTGGGCCCGCCGGATGCCCAGGGCGTCCATCTCCTGGAAGAAGCGGTCGATGTACTCCTGGGCGATATCGAAGATGGTGCGGCCCTCGCGCCCGGCCCGCTCGATGATGCGGTCCTCGATGTCGGTGAAGTTCTGCACGTGGATGACCCGGTCGCCGCGGTACTCCAGGTAGCGGCGCACCACGTCGAAGAAGGCGTAACTGAAGGCGTGCCCGACATGCACCGGCCCGTAGAGATTGGGACCGCAGACGTACAGGCGCACCGTCCCCTCTTCCAGCGGGGCAAACGGTTCCTGGCGCTTGGTGAAGGTGTTGTGGATGGTCAGAATGGCCGCTTCACCTCGATCGCTTCCAGCTCCGCCGTCAGTTCCCACCCCACGGAGGGGCGCAGCGTCCACCGCTCCAGCGCCCGGTAGCGGCGCAGATCGAAGCAGCCGCGGTCGGTGATGACCCGGTAGTAGATGGCGTCGTGCTCGCGGCGGGTCTCCACGATGCGCTCCACCCGGTAGAACTCGGTCCCCCGCCAGAATCCGGAGGGGCGGCCGCGCGCGCCGTCGCGCCCCATCTCCACGACCACCGCCGTCCGCAGCGGCGCCCGTTCGATGAAGAGGAGGCGCGGCTGCTCCCGCACCCGCTCCAGCACCCGGCGGTAGCGGCGGGCGGCCCGCTCCTTGCGCAGGCGCACCTCCTTCCGTCGCATCAGCGGCGCTCCGCCTCCATGCTAGGCCGGTCGCCGGGAGATCGTGACGATGGCCTGCGCGGCGATCCCTTCGCCGCGGCCGATCGCGCCCAGTCCGTCCGTTGTGGTGGCCTTCATGCCCACCGCGCCTTCGTCCACGGCCAGCAGTTCCGCAATGACCCGCCGCATCGCCGGCAGGTACGGCGCCAGGCGCGGCGCCTCCGCCAGGATGACCACGTCCGCCTGCGCTGGGAGGAATCCGGCCTGCCGCACGCGGGCCACCACGTCCCGCAGGAGGCCCCGGCTGTCCGCGCCGCGGTAGCGGTCGTCCTCCGGGGGGAAGTGCTGGCCGATGTCCGGCAGGCCGGCGGCGCCGAGCAGCGCGTCCATGACGGCGTGCAGCACGGCATCCGCGTCGGAGTGCCCGACCAGCCCGCGGTCAAAGGGGATCCCCACTCCGCCCAGGACAAGGCGGCGTCCCGGCACCAGGCGGTGCACGTCGTAGCCGATGCCGGTGCGGCGCTCGCCCGGCCCTTCCTGCTGTCGCACCACCGCCTCGGCCAGCGCCAGGTCCTCCGGCGTCGTCACTTTCAGGTTCAGCACCTCGCCCTCCGCTACCCGCACCGTGCCGCCGAACGCTTCCACGAGCGCGGCGTCGTCGGTCGCGCGCACACCCGCGCGGCGGGCCCGTTCGTGCACTTCGCGCAGCAGCGACGCCCGGAAGGCCTGCGGGGTCTGGGTCAGCCAGATGGTCTCCCGATCCAGGGTCTGCCGCACGGTACCTTCGGTCACCACCTTGACCGTGTCCCGCGCCGGGAGCGCCGCCGTCGCCGCGCCGGTCTCGTGTGCGGCCCGGAGCACCCGGCGCACCAGATCGGCGCTGGCCAGCGGGCGCGCGGCGTCGTGCACCACCACCCATTCCGCCTGGGTCACCACCGCCAGTCCCGCGGCGACGGATTCCTGCCGCTCCTCTCCCCCCGGTACCACCGCGCTGACCTTGGGGAAGGCCGCGGTCAGCGTGCGGGCCGCGGCGACGTGATCGGGCGGCGCCACCACCACCGCGGCGTGCACCTCGGCGGGATCGACCACCGCGCGCAGCGCGCGCTCCAGCACCGTGCGCCCGCCTAACGTCAGGAACGGTTTGGGCACGGCGCCCAGGCGCCGGCCTCTCCCGGCGGCGACGAGGATGGCGACGGTTGGTGCGGGGTGGTCCACCGCCGGCGCTCCTACCGGCGGTGCGCGGCGGAGGAACCTGTGGGGACGTCCCCCTTGGGGCGGGCGAAGATCATTCGGCCGGCGACGGTCTGCAGGACGCTGGTGACGACCACATCAGAGGTCTCCCCGATGTGCTTCTTGCCCCCCTCCACGACGACCATCGTGCCGTCCTCCAGGTACCCGATGCCCTGCCCGGCCTCCTTGCCGTCCTTCATGATGTGTACGGTCAGCTCCTCGCCCGGTAGGTGGATGGGGCGGAGGGCCTGGGCCAGCTCGTTGACGTTGAGCACGCGCACGCCCTGCAGTTCGGCGACCTTGTTCAGGTTGAAGTCGTTGGTCAGGATCCAGCCGCCCACGGCCCGGGCGGTGGCGACCAACCGCTCGTCCACGTCGCCCTGGGTGCCCGCGGGATCGTCGATCACCTGCACCGCGTCGTATTCCTTTTGCAGGCGGTTCAGGATGTCCAGACCGCGCCGGCCCCGCGCCCGCCGCATCGCGTCCGCGGAGTCGGCGATGCGCTGCAGTTCGTTGAGCACGGAGCGCGGCACGAGCAGCGGGCCTTCCAGGAATCCCGTCTTGCAGACGTCGACGATGCGCCCGTCGATGATCACGCTGGTATCCATCACCTTGGAGACCTGCCCGCCGCGCGACGCGGCCTGCCGCTCGCCTTCGCGCAGCCGCTGTAGCAGGGCGCTGACCTCCTCGTGCCGCTGCAGCGCCAGGTGAATCCCCAGGTACCCGAAGACCAGGGCGACACCCCAGCGGAGATAGAGACCGACATACGGAATGTCGCTGAGGAGGAAGCCGAGCAGGAAGGCGATGACCAGACCGACGATCAGCCCCGCGGCGCCTAGCGCCAGTTCACGCAGCGTGAGGTGCGCCAGGCCTTGCAGCACCCAGGCCATGGCGCGGACGAAGAGGCGCCAGAGCCACGGCGCGATCAACCAGCCGACGAGCGCCCCCAGGGTCCCGATGGCCACCCGCGTGGCCAGCAGGGGAAACCAGGGCGCGAGGACGGCCAACCGAAAGGCAGCGACGGCCCCGAGCAGGCCGCCGGCGAAGCGGATGAGCATGATCATGACGAGCACAATTATACCACGCGTCCTCTGCGCGCCAGCAGACGCAAATGGCTGAAGCCCGCATCATTCGCGGGTCCTTGACAGTCGCGCAAAACGGCGCCTATAATCTGCTCGCGCATCCTGCCGGGGATCGCCGCAAACGGCAGCCTTGCACCGAGGAGGCTTGTGCATGAAAGAGACCGATCTGGCGACCCTGCAGCACCTCGCCTCGCAATACCTCATCCGCCACCGCAGTGTCCTCGATGTGCAGAGCAAGTTGAACGAATCCGCCGCCCGCGTCTCCCGCGCCCTGGCCCACGCCGTGGCCTCGTGCGGTTGCGTGCAGATCCGCGCGGAGCGGCAGCGCTTCCCCGCGGACGTCGGTCTAGGGGATGTGCGCGGGTTCCTCTCCACGCACTTCTACGGCGAGTTGTGCGAACGCTGCCGCGAGGCCCTGGAGGATGAGATCGGCACGACCCTCTTCTATCTGGCCGCGTTCTGCTACATCACGGGGCTGGACCTGGACGCGATCCTGCGGAAGGAGCGCGATCGCGTCTCCGCGCTCGGTGTCTACCACCTGACGTAGGTCGTTAACCCGGCGAAACAGTTTCCGCGGCGCGTCGCCGGGCGGGCTGTGCGCCGGTGTGTTTACCCGAGCAGCGCCGCCAGCGCCTCCGCCACCGTCCCCACGCTGACGATCTCAACATCCGGTGGCCACTCACCGCCGCCGGTCGCCCGCGGCACCACCGCCCGACGGAATCCCAAGCGAGTGGCCTCCCGCACCCGCTGCGGCGCTTGCCGCACGGCCCGCACCTCGCCGGCCAATCCCACTTCGCCGATGACGACCACCTGCTGCTCGACCGGCCGGTCGCGAAAGGCGCTGGCCACGGCCACCGCCACGCCGAGATCCGCCGCGGGATCATCCACCGTGAGCCCACCGGTCACACTGGCGTAGACGTCGTGCATCGCCAGGTGCAGACCGGCGCGCTTCTCCAACACGGCGAGGAGGAGGACCAACCGATTGTAGTCGATGCCGGCGGCGGTGCGGCGGGGCATACCGAAGTGCGTCGGAGTGACCAGGGCTTGAATCTCCAGGAGCAGCGGTCGTGTGCCCTCCAGCGCGCAGACAATCGCCGAGCCCGGCGCGGCCTCCGGCCGCTCTGCCAGGAAGACGGCGGAGGGGTTGAGCACCTCGACCAACCCGTGGGCGCCCATCTCGAAGACCCCGATCTCGTTGGTGGAGCCGAAGCGGTTCTTCGTCGCCCGCAGGATGCGGTAGGCGTGGTGCCGGTCCCCTTCAAAGTAGAGGACCGTGTCGACGAGGTGCTCTAGCACGCGCGGGCCGGCCAACTGCCCCTCCTTCGTCACGTGGCCCACGATGAGCACGCTGATACTGCGCCCCTTGGCCACCGTGAGCAGCGACCCGGTGCACTCGCGGACCTGCCCGACGCTGCCCGGCGCCGAGGGAATATCGGGGCGGTAGACGGCCTGGATGGAGTCGATGACGGCGAGGGCGGGGGTGTGTGTCTCGAGCGCCTGCACGATGACGTCCAGGTTGTTCTCCGCGAGCAGCAGCAGTCCGGACGGCAGGGTACCCAGCCGCTCGGCCCGCATCCGCGTCTGCCGGGCGGATTCCTCGCCGCTGACGTAGAGGACGGTGCGGTCCTGCTCGGCCAGTTGTGCCGAAACCTGCAGGGTCAACGTGGAGTTATGGATGATCAAGTCGTTCGCGACATAGTTTGATGGGCCAGCTACAGAGAGATCGTAGACTCGCTGTCGACCCGCGGGCGTAATGGCGCGAATCTCGTCCCAGTAGACATCTCCTGCGCCCAGCGCTTGCCGATATCCAGAGGGGTATGCGGTCGCTAGAGCAGCGACAGTGCTCCGGGCGAGAGGCCGCTCCTCGCGCCGAGTATGGATAATCACGCCTGCCGTCGCCGAAAGCCGCTTAAACGAGGCGAACCCGGAGACCCGCTGCAGATGCTTCCAGAATCTGGCGCCCGTAGGGACTGTGTCGAAGTGCGTCGATGGCATCCGGGGCCGAGGCATTCCTGCAATCGTGGCCCTGGCGCGCTCCCGTCCCCATATGCCGATTTCCGATAGGAACCGTCCAACCTGGGGGAGGCCGAGCAGCTGCAGTTCATAGGCGCGATAGGGCCGGCCTTTGACTCGACTAGACTTTGTGCGCAGTTTGGCCACGAGGCCAAACCGTAGCAGCAGGTGCTGGACGTCTAGGGCCAGCCGCTTGCTGATCGTGCTGTATGAGACACCCGGACGTTTGCCTCGGGAAACGTAGATCGAGCCATCACACGAGAAGACCACTCTCAGAAACAGAGCCAGTTGAGGCCGGGGGAGCCGGAAGATGCATTCGGGGACCGCCTTCGTGCCCGCCCTGGCGAAGCGCACTCCTACGGCCTCCAGGAAACGCATGACTGACGACTGTCTCGCCGCACGGTCGCGTGCCTCTGGCAGCAACCGGTCAAGCGGAACGTCTGCCGCTGCCGCCAAACGCTGAAGTTGAGCCTCGTGCGGGGCGCACCCTGCCCGCCGCCACGCATTTAGAACCCAGTAGTTCACGTCGGCTGCTCGCGCCCACGCGGCCCATGTGAGACCCGTCTCCGCCTGGACGGATTTCAGTGCTGCGGCGACACTTCGTCGCGCTTTGCTCCGCTGTTCTCGAGGCTGGACAAAACGGAACTGCTTGGCGCTGCTGTTTGCCTTTTCGTAGACACGCAGGGTGACGCCGAATCGCCTGGCCACCTCAACCAAGTCGGCAGCCACCTCGGGGCTCGCTGTGGTCACGGTGGTCTGTGTGGTCGCCGACCCATCTGATAACACGTAGGCAATGAGCTTTATCTCATGTTCCTCCATGGCATCCGACCCGAAGTATGGCAGTGCGCGCGGAGCGGCAATCCGCGCACCGGGAGATAGAGCACGCACCGGCCTCCACCCCTCGGGTGTCAGCAGGGGATGGTCCAGCGTACAACGCAGCGTGCGACCCAAGCGAGTCTTAACCTCAGTGATGGAATGCACGCCGCGGTCGTGGAAGATCTCCACGGGCCGAGGAATCAACCCATAGCTTTCCTCATCGAGGGACAGGACTGGACGGGCGTTGCGGGACCACTCAGTGATCGGTACCCACGATCCGCTGACAGGGTCGAGAACCCGCGTTTCGCCAGTGACACACTTCCCGATTCCGGGATCTCCACCGATCAGGACGAGCGACCCGGGAACGATCCCTCCTCCCAGCACCCGATCGAATTCCCCGATGCCGGTCGCCGCGCGCGGCTCCGCTTCCCCGGGAATTTCAGCGACCGAGACAACCTCCGGCGGGGCGACGGCGCGGAGGCGCGTTCCGCCGTCGGGCGCCACCTCCTCGACGAAAGTGTTCCACTCCCCGCAGTCGGGGCAGCGCCCCAGCCACTTCGGCGAGGTATAGCCGCAGGTCTGGCACGTGTGACGGACGCGCGCGGTCGGCATCTCTAGATGTATCGGCCGGGGGGGTAAAGAAAAACGGGACCCGCGCCTCCGGGTCCCGGTACGCATCGGCGGAACGCGATCACTCGGCGAGGGCGGGTTCGCGCTTCTTCTCGAAGACGATCTGGCCGTCGCGGGCGTCCACGACGATGGTGTCGCCCGACTTGAAGCGGCCGCGCAGCAGTTCGTCGGAGAGCGGGTCCTCCACCAGCCGCTGGATGGCGCGGCGCAGCGGCCGGGCGCCGAAGGTCGGGTCGAACCCCTCCTTGGCCAGGAGTTCCTTCGCCTCCTCCGTGACTTCCAGGTCCATGCCCTGGCCGCGCATCTCCCGGCGCACGCGCTCCTTGATGATGCTCACGATGGATCGGATCTGGTTGTCCGTGAGCGGCCGGAAGACGATGGTCTCGTCCAGCCGGTTGAGGAACTCCGGCCGGAAGGTGCGCCGCAGTTCCTCCATCACGTGGTCCTTCATCCGGCCGTAGATCTGCTCCTGATCCTCCTTGGCGTCGCGGGTCAGGCGGAAGCCCATCCCCACTTCCTTGTTCAGAACGGGAGCCCCCACGTTGCTGGTCATGATCAGGACGCTGTTCTTGAAGTCCACGGTCCGCCCCTGGGCGTCGGTAAGACGGCCGTCGTCCAGGATCTGCAACAGAACGTTGAAGATCTCCGGGTGTGCCTTCTCGATCTCATCAAAGAGGACCACGGAGTACGGGCGTCGGCGCACCGCCTCGGTGAGCTGACCGCCCTCCTCGTAGCCCACGTAGCCGGGCGGCGAGCCGACCAGGCGGCTGATCGTGTGCCGCTCACTGTACTCCGACATGTCGATGCGGATCAGCGCGTTCTCGTCGCCGAACATGAACTCCGCGAGCGCCCGCGCCAGTTCGGTCTTGCCCACGCCGGTGGGGCCGAGGAACATGAACGAGCCGATCGGCCGCCGCGGGTCCTTCAGTCCGGCGCGGGCGCGGCGCACCGCCTTGGCCACGGCGCGCACCGCGTCCTCCTGCCCGACGATGCGCTCGTGGATCGACTCCTCCATGCGCAGGAGTTTCTGCGTCTCCTCCTCCACCAGGCGCGTCACGGGAATGCCCGTCCAGGAGCAGACGATGTCCGCGATGTCCTCCGCGCTCACCGTGGAGAAGTCGTGCCCCTTCTCCTTCTTCCAGGAGGACTCCAGCTCTTCCAGCTTCTGCCGCAGCACGCGCTCCTTGTCCCGCAACTGCGCCGCGCGTTCGAAGTCCTGACTCTTGATGGACTCGTCCTTTTCGCGGCGCACCCGGTCCACCTTTTCCACCGCGGTGCGGATCTCTTGCGGCAGGAAGGAGGCCTGCAGGCGGATCTTGGAGGAGGCCTCGTCCATCAGGTCGATGGCCTTGTCCGGGAGAAACCGATCGGAGATGTACTTGTCGGCCAGTGTGGCTGCGGCTACCAGGGCATCGTCGGTGATGCGCACGCCGTGGTGTGCCTCGTAGCGCTCGCGCAGGCCTTTGAGGATCTCGATGCTCTGCTCGACGGTGGGCTCGGAGACCAGAATGGGCTGGAAGCGGCGCTCCAGGGCGGCGTCGCGCTCCACGTACTTGCGGTACTCGTCCAGCGTGGTGGCGCCGATGCACTGCAGTTCGCCGCGGGCCAACGCGGGCTTGAGGATGTTGCTGGCGTCGATCGCGCCCTCGGCCGCGCCGGCGCCCACCAGCGTGTGCAATTCGTCCACGAAGAGGATGACCTCGCCCTGCGCCTTGCGGATCTCCTCCATCACCTTCTTCATCCGCTCCTCGAACTCGCCGCGGTACTTGGTCCCGGCGACGAGGGCGGCCAGGTCGAGCTGCACCACGCGCTTGTTGCGCAGCACCTCGGGCACGTCGCCGCGGGTGATGCGCTGCGCCAGCCCTTCGGTGATGGCGGTCTTGCCCACGCCGGGCTCGCCGATCAGGGCGGGGTTGTTCTTGGTGCGGCGGGAGAGAACCTGGATGACGCGCTCGATCTCCCGCTCCCGCCCGATCACCGGATCGAGCTTCCCGGCGCGGGCGAGTTTGGTCAGGTCTCTGCCGAACTCGTCCAGGGTGGGCGTCTTGCTGGACTGCTTGCTGTAGCTGGTCGTCCCCTCTTCCCCGAGCAGGTAGACGACCTGGGCGCGCACGCGCTCCAGGTCGGCGCCCATCGCCTCCAGCACACGGGCGGCCACCCCCTCCCCCTCGCGGATCAATCCCAGGAGGAGGTGCTCGGTGCCGATGTAGTTGTGCCCGAGGCGGCGCGCCTCGTCCAGCGCCAACTCCAGGACCTTCTTGGCCCGCGGCGTGAAGGCGACCTCTTCGTAGGGCGTGCGCTCCCCGCGGCCGATGGCGCTCTCGATCTCCGCGCGCACCCGCTCGGGGCTGATGTTCAGACTCTCCAGGACCTTGCTGGCGACACCCTCACCCTCGCGGATGATCCCGAGCAGGATGTGCTCGGTGCCCACGGCGCTGTGATTCAGGCGCTTCGCTTCTTCCTGCGCCAGGATGATCACGCGGCGGGCCCGCTCGGTGAAGCGTTCAAACATCGCCATCTGCTGTCTCCTCTCCGCCGGCTACGCGGAGTGAGTCAAACCAACCGTCCGCCGACCGGCCGGCACGGCGCCGACCGGGCGTCTGATAGGTTCAACGAATTCTCGCCGTCAGGAGTTTCCTCCTGCTCTTATTCTACTATGACACCGATGACACCGCAGCCACCCCCGCGGGCGGCCTCCCGTCTAGTGCCTACATACCCAACTTGTGCCGGGGGAGGACGTCGGAGTCGTGCCGGGCGGAAACAAAAAGAGCCACGGAACTGGCTCCGGCGCAACCGCGGGCGAAAGGCAACTACCCCTGGATGTCCAGCACGGAGTAGCGGATCGTGCCCGCGGGGACCCGCACCTCGACCATCTCTCCCTTCTTCCGGCCCAGCAGGGCCTTGCCCACCGGCGATTCGTTGCTGATGCGGTCACGGTCCGGATCGGCCTCCGCCGACCCGACGATCATGTAGGACAGCTTCTCGCCGTTGCTCAGGTCCTGCAGGACCACCGTACAGCCCACGGTGACGCGGTCGCGG
>Ga0209109_10001082_pt1 | contig 15008 bp, 8 predicted proteins | sample Rifsed10ft2_FD_184004 | JGI IMG/M metagenome (GOLD analysis project Ga0209109, IMG submission 184004) | Soil microbial communities from Rifle, Colorado, USA - sediment 10ft 2 (version 2) | ecosystem: Environmental > Terrestrial > Deep subsurface > Rock core/Sediment | place: Rifle, Colorado... | reverse complement strand
GGCGGCCTGTCCGTCCTGCGGGCTGTACGCGCCCAACTCCCCCGCGCCGACTTGCTGTACTTCGGCGACAACGCTCACATCCCCTACGGCCCGCGCCCGCTGGCCGATGTGCGCGCGTTCTCCGAAGCCATCACGCGCTTTCTGCTCGCCCACGGCGCGCAGATGATCATCGTCGCGTGCAACGCCGCCTCCGCCGCCGCGCTTAAATATCTGCGCCAGACGTTCCCCGCCGTTCCATTCGTTGGGATGGAACCCGCCGTCAAGCCCGCCGCCGAGCAAACGCAAACCAGAGTCGTCGGCGTGCTGGCGACCCCGGCCACGTTTCAGGGCGAATTGTTCAATTCAGTCGTCGAGCGGTTCGCGCAGGGTGTGACCGTTCTGCCGCAAATCTGCCCTGGACTGGTTCAGCAGATTGAGGCGGGCGAACTCGACTCACCCGAAACCGAAGCGATGCTGCGAGGCTGGGTTGAGCCGATGCTGGCGCAGAACATTGATGCGCTCGTCCTCGGCTGCACGCATTATCCGTTTGTAATTCCGTTGTTGGAGAGAATCTGCGGGCCGGGTGTGCGGGTGATTGACCCGGCTCCGGCGGTTGCGCGACAAGTCGGGCGGGTGTTGGTCTCGCTAGACCATGCAGGGGAGCAAGGAGGCTTGCTTCGCTCGGGAGCAGGCGGGCTGACCTATTTCACCAGCGGTGCGCCGGAAGATTTTCGGCGCGCGCTGAAGCAGCTGGGAATTGAGGAGGGTGAGGTTCGGGCTGTGAACTGGGGGGGAGACGACATCCGAGAGAAATAAAAAGAGCAGGCCGCGTGACCCGCTCTCTGTGTGCCCTACGCCTTACTCGTCATGCCGAGGCTGCCGTCGTCCGTGCAGCGCGCCGTCCCACCCACCAGCGCACGCCTACCAACGCCACCACCCAGTAGGCCGCGTAACTGATGACTTCCAGCAGGCTGGGATTGCCGTTGTAGCCGAAGAGCGCCTTCAGGATTTCTCCGAGCGTGGATTTCTCATTCAAGATGTGGTTGATGTTCCAGACATTCTCGATGGTCATAGGCAGCAAACTGGCCTCCTGAAACTCGTGCACGCCGTGCGCGAGCAGGCCCGCCGCGAAGAACAACAGCAGCACGCTCGTCACGTTGAAGAACAGGCGCACGTTGAGCCGCACCGTGGACGCGTAAATCAGCCAACCGAGCGCGACCGCGATGGCCAACCCGAGGAGCGCTCCTATCAACGTGCCGGCTCCGTCCGCCGCAAACGCGGAGGCCGAGAGGAAAAGCGCAGTTTCCACGCCCTCGCGGAACACGGCCACAAAGGCCACGCCGAACAGCGCCAGCGTCTGCCCGGAGGTCGCGGCGGTCTGCACTTCCTTCTCCAGCGAGACTTTCAGAAAGCGCGCCTGAAAGCGCATCCAGAAAATCATCCAGGTAAGCACGCCCACGGCGAGGAACATCGTCACGCCCTCGAAGATTTGCTCGGCCCGCCCTTGCAGTTCCGCGCCGACGGCGCTGATGCCGAAGGCGAGGAGCGCGCTGAGCGCCACCGCAGTCCCCACGCCCGCCCACGCGGTCCGGACGCGGCGGCCCTGACCGATCTTGACCAAATAGCCTATGACGATGCCCACGATGAGCGCCGCCTCCAGACCTTCGCGGAATGTAATCAATGTCGCCGCAGCCAGAGCCTCGTACATGTTGCCTCCTGTGGTGGAGATTGGAGATTAGAAACTGGAGATTGGACGGCAACGACGCTCCAACTTCCAGCTTCTACCGTCCAACTTCCAGACCCCATCGCTTATTGCGAATAATTTGCATCTGTTTTATCATATCCGCCGTGAGGGGCGGCGTCAATACATTTTGAAAACTTGGATGTTGACAGCGGTTGCGTCAAGAATTAACCGAGGTGAAGTTTGAAGATCAGCCCCATCATGCAGGAATACTTGGGGGAAATATATCGGCTGGAACGCAGCCCGGAAGGTGTGACGACCTCGGCCCTCGCCGACCGATTGGAGGTCTCACCCCCCGCGGTGGTGCGCATGTTGCGCCGGTTGGATGAAGCGGGATTGCTGACGCACATTCCCTATCAGGGTGTGAAGCTTTCTCCGCAAGGCGAGCGCGAGGCGCTGCGCTCCATCCGCCGCCACCGGCTGCTGGAAGCCTTTCTCGTCAAAGTGATGGGCTTCGGCTGGGATGAAGTGCATGAGGAATCCCACAAACTGGAACTCACCATCAGCGAGGCCTTCGAAGATCGGATGGACGCCGTGTCCGGCTATCCCACGCGGTGTCCGCATGGCGACCCCATCCCGACCAAAGACGGGCGCATGCCGGAGGTCAACGATCAGCCGTTGTCGGACGTGCCGGTGGGGATGGCAGGCACGCTCAGCCGGGTCAAGACGCACGACGGCGAGAAGCTGCGTTACCTCGCCAAGCTGGGCCTGACGCCCGGCGCGCCTATCCGCTTGCTCAACCGCGCGCCGTTCAATGGCCCGTTGCGTTTGCAGGTCAACGGGCAGGAGCACGTCATCGGCACGGAGTTGGCGCAGGCGTTGCGCGTGGAGGTGGCTGTATGACCGAGCAGGAAATCCTGACCCGCCTGCGCGGCTCCGGCTACCGGCTCACACTCCAGCGCCGCCAACTCGTGGATGTGCTCCTGCGCGCCGAGGAGCCGCTGACCGCTGACGAGATTCATCACCGTGCCCGCAGCGCCAAAGCGGAAGCCGACCTCTCCACTATCTACCGCAACCTGGCGACGTTCTGCGAGATGGGCTGGCTGGATGCGCTCCCCGGCGCGAATGGTGAGCGGTATTATCAAGTCCACAGCGCAGAGGCGCAGACGATGTCCGTGTTGTGCCTGGACTGTGGGAAGCTCACGCCCGTCTCGGCCCCGACCGGGCTGCTCAACGAGGCCGTGCGCGGCATGGGCTTCGACGCCGACAGCCTGCGGGTGACACTGGCCGCGCACTGCGGCGAGCACGTCTGTCCCAGAAAAGACAAATAAAAGGCGGGCCGCGCGCCCGCCTTCTCTGTCAATCGGTTTCATCCCCATTCGTGCCATCCGTTGACCTTACTCGATCCCGATGAACGGCTTCTGGCCGGGGATGGTCGTCACGTCCTTCTTGCCCTGTGCCTGAGCCAGCGCCCGCGGGTCAAAGGCGGGCGGTTTGACGGGCAGGAGAATGTGGAAGCGGCTGCCCGGGAATTTCTCGGGATCGTGGCCGGGGCTTTCCACCCAGATGCGGCCGCCGTGCCGCTCGATCACTCCTTTCGCAACCGGCAGACCGAGACCGGGGCCGCCGCCCATGAACTTGGTGGTGCTCGTGGAGTGGAGCGCCGCGCTCCCCACGCGATAGAACTTGTCGAAGATCAACGCGTGATACTTCGGGTCAATCCCGATGCCCGAGTCCGCCACCACGATCTCAATCCGCGCCGGTTGCCCATCCTCCGGGGGCAGAAGCCGCGCGCCGATGTCAATCCGCCCGCCGTCCGGGGTGAACTTGATCGCATTGCCGATGATCTGGCTGAAGGCCTGCACCAGGCGGGGCTCGTCGGCGCGCAGGGGCGGCAGTGTGCGAAGGCCTTTGACCGTCATGGCTATCTTGCGCTCCTTGATTGCCAGGGCGAAGGGTTCCACCGCCTGCCGCAGGATGCCGTCCACGGTTGCGTCCCCGTAGTTCAAATTCATCGCGTTCACGTCCAACTGCGCCATGTCCAGCATCTGGCCGATGACCTCGTTCAGCCGGCCGCAGGCTTTCACGATGCTGTCCGTGATTTCGGTGACCATGCCGGGGTCAATGCTGTTGTCCTGGGCCATCGAGCCGAGCAGGTCGGCGAAGCCCAGCATCTGGGTGATGGGCGTGCGGAGTTCGTGCGAGGCGATGGAGAGGAAATCGCTGCGGGCCGCCTCCGTCTTCTCCAGCGCCGCGTTCGTTTCGCGCAGCGATTGGTTGAGCTCGGCCATCGACTCGTTGAGTTTCTTCAGATCGGTGATGGCGTTGGCGGTCTTGAACGCGGCGCTGGCCTGCGTCGCCAGCACGGTGAGCAGCTCGAGGTCGGCAGGGTGGAAGCGGCGGTGTTTGTCTTTCGGCCCGACCACCAGCACGGCATTCATCAGCCCGGCCTCGAAGACCGGAACGTAAACCTCCACCCCCAGCCCTTTCAGCCAGTCGCGCTCGGCCTGCGGCATCTGCCCGTACTTCGCCTCCCCCTCGACGTCAGATTGCATCAGCGGTTTGCGCTTGAGGTCGAGTTGGCGGATGAGCAAGTTGTTGCGGGAGAACTCGACCGGCTCGGTGGGCAGTTGGCCCTTGCCCGGCACGGCCTGGATGACGACGTTCGCATCCTGCGGGGTGAGCAGCAGCCAGCCGGAGCGGCGCACGTTGAGCATGTCCTCGATCACCACACTCGTGGCCGCCGACAACTCGTTCACCGTCCACAGGCCGATGATGCGCGTGTTGAAGTCGCGCGCCACTGTGAGGGGGTCGTAGTTAGGCTTGGACTCGTCTCGGAACAACGCCTCGACCAGCACCTGCCCCAGCAGGAAGACCAGCGCGATCCCCGTCGCCGCGCCGCCGAGGGCCAGCCAGAACTGCGCGGGCGGCAGGGACGAAAGCCGGGGGGCAAGCCACATTGCCCCGCCGACGAACGCCGCCAGGACAATCAGCCCGAACAAGAACCCAAGAACGCGCCGCACTTCTATCTCTTCTGATTAGACATAATATATCCCAAAGCAGGCTTTGGGATATATTTTGGGATAAGCCGAGTCTTATTTCAAGATGTAGTAAGTCCCTTTTTTCGCACCGACTCTCAACAAGACGCCCCGATCAACAAGATCGTTCAAATCCAGCCGCAGGGTCTCCGGCGACACGTCCGGGCAAAGCTCGCGGTACTCGCGGTTGGTGATGCTCCCGTTCTCGCGGACGAAGGTCAGCGCGCGCGCCTGCCGCTCGTTCATCACCGTCTCCCACTTCGGCGTCGCCTTCCGCTCGCGCGCATTGAACAGGGTCACGGTGAAGGAGTAGGGCGCGGCCTTGAACTTGGGCGGGGGGTGGCCGCCGTTGACCATGTCCTCGATCATCCGGTCAATTCCCAACCCTAACTCCTCAATATAGCCCCACTGGAACAATCCTGCCACAAGTCGGGGGTTGCGCGAGAAGTGCTCCTCCACCAGATTGTCCACCGTGATGAAGCCGGGCAATCCGCCAGGGGAGATCACTTCCAGCCGGTCGGAGTACATCCGCATCTCGATGCGCCGTCCCTTCAGCCGGTAATCACGATGGCAGACCGCGTTGACGAGCGCTTCGCGCACGGCGAACGGGGGATACTCGGAGATTTCCTGCCGCTCGAGGCCCTTGACCACGGCCCCAACCGACATCTCGCCCCACACAATCTGCCACGCCCCCTCGATCACGCGCGCGAGCGGCCCGCCGACCTCCTCTCGCCGCCCGTATCCCGCGAGTCCCTCCTCGCCCCGAGGCTCCGTGCCCATGAACTTCACGAACACCAGCCCGGCCTGCGGGATGAACTGCTGTGGATTCTTCCCGAAGAGCAAAATGCCGGAGTGGGTGGGGCGGCCCTGCTCGTCCAGCGCGCCAATCTCGCGCAGCAACTCGTCCGGCGCCTGGGTGACGACCTTGCGCTGGCGCTGTTGGCGTTTCTCGATGTATTCGGCGAGGACGTCTTCGTCGAGGTCGTCCCGGTGTGCGCCCGCGACGGCCTCCGACTCAAAATCGCCCGACGATTTGGTCGCCGCGAGCTGCCGGATTTCCTCGCCGCCCAGTGGCCTGTTCTCGCTCCCCGCGCGGATCAGCACCCGCCCATCCGCGAGCGAATGCAATTCCGGGGACCTCGGGACGGTGATTGCATACGTCGTGCCAGAGTCTGACTCCATCTGCTCCCAGCCGGTCACGATGGCGGGGCGGCACAACCGCTCGGCGGCTTTCAGCACGCCCTCCAATTCCTCGGCGTACACTCGGTTGACCGTCCGCCCCCGCTCGTCCAGCCCGATGATGATCGTTCCGCCGTCGGAGTTCGCAAACGCGACCAGACACTCGGCCAGGTGTTCCGGGCTGGCATCGGGGAGATAGGCCACGAGCGGGCCGGGCGGGCGGCGGAGGGAGGGGAGGGTCATAAATCTACGAACCCGCGCAGCGGGTTTTTGATTCCTTGCCGTCCGATTCTGTCGGATGGCGAGGAAGTGCGGGTGAGCGGTGGATGGATGAGTTCGCCATCGGATGAAATCCGACGGCTAGCTGTGGCAAACCCGCTTCGCGGGTCGGCTCGCTTATGCTTCCGTTCGTTCCAGAATCTCACTGAGCTTTCCAGTCTTGTGATGCTCTTTCTGTCGTTGGATGTATCGCGCCACTTTGGGTGTCTCAGCTTGACGCAGAGTGATCACACCGTAGCCATCTTGCCAATACAGGGTTTCATCCAGTCCGCTGTCCTTGTTGATGTAATGGGACGACGCGCCCTTCAAGTTCTTGGCGACATCGGCAACCAGCATTGTCGGCGTCAACTCCAACAAAATATGCAGATGATTGTCTGCGCCGTTGACGGCGTGCAACCTGTATCCCAGTTCTTTACACTTGTATCCGATATATGGCAACAGCCTTTCTTCAACGGTTGGAGTCAGCAACGGCAGACGGCGCTTGGTCGCCCAGACGAAATGGTAGACCAGTTGGTAAAAGGCGCTTTGGCGTTTCATTGCCTTGCTCCTCCCCAATCTTCGCCATTGGTTAGAAACCGATGGCTATCCCGAGCCAAACCCGCTTTGCGGGTTTCCTGATTTGTTGCCGTCTGATTCGATCAGATGGCAAGGCGGTCATTGCAATTGCGCCATCGGTTGGAAACCGACAGCGACCCCAAATCAAACCCGCGCAGCGGGTTTCCCAGCCGTTGCCGTCTGATTCAATCCGATGGCCACCCGGTCGTTCCCTCAGCCTGCGCTATTATTCCCGCTTTCCACAAACGCCTCTGCCTGCATTTCCGGCTCACCCTTGCCATTCTCCGGCTCACCCGCCGCCGTCGGCTCCTCCCCCGGCATCACCAAATCTTTCGCCGCCAGCCGCGCGACCGACGCGACCGTGTCGCTTTCTCTGAGATTAATTAGGCGCGTGCCCATCGTCGAGCGGCTCGACTGCCGGATGTCCGCGACGCGCAGGCGGAGGGTCTCGCCGTTGGTTGTGATGATTGTCACCTCGTCTTCCTTGCTGACCACGCGCGCCGACACGATCGGGCCGGTGGTGGCGAGGTTTTTCTGCGCGATGGTCGCTAGGCCGCCTGTGGCGCGACCCTTCACCGGGTAATCAGCAAGTGGGGTGCGCTTGCCGTAACCCTTCGCTGTTACGACCATCAAGTCATCTTCAGGGGTCACTACATCCATGCTGGTGACGAAATCCCCCTTGTTGAGGCCTATCGCGGCTATGCCTGCCGCCGTACGACCCATTGCACGCACCTTTTCCTCGTTGTAACGCAGGGCCTTCCCTTGCTGAGTTACGATGATAATATCCTGGCCGCCCAAAGTGGGCCTTACCCAACCCAATTGATCATCACCTTCTAGTGTGATAGCCATAAGGCCCGTGGGCCGCACAACCGCATACTCAGATATGGCAATACGTTTTATTTTGCCATTGCGTGTGACCATTACGCAGAGCTTCGCATCTTCGAAGTTGGGCACTGGCAAGGCCGCAGTGATCTGCTCACCGGGGTCAAGGGCTAGGATATTTGCCAGGGCGATGCCATTGTCCATGCGGTCAACACTAGGGATCAAATAGGCCTTCTCTGAATATGCCTTCCCTCTATTTGAAAAGAATAAGATTGTGTCTAACGACTGCGCTGGGAAGATGAATTGCACAGCATCTTCCTCTTGTAGGATCTGCCCAGTGACACCACGCCTGCCACGTCCCTGCGTTCGGAAGGCTCTCGCAGCTATACGCTTGATGAACCCCTGCGAAGTGATCGAAATGAGAACTGCCTCGTTCTCGTCGCGAGTGACAGACTCGTTTCCCAAACCTTCGAGGGCAAACACAGACTTCTTCACAGGGCTATTGTTCTCTCTGACCAATTCCTTCAGGTTCACTGATTCGGTGGCGACATCGTGCGCTGCGATACGAGCGATGGAAGCCACCTTGTCACCCTCTTCCAAAGCAATGAGGCGCGGACCGATAGTAGCTGGGCCAGCCCGCCATACATCTTCGACTTTGACACGCAGTGTTTGACCAATAGTGGAGATGATGGTTATCTCATCTTCCGGACGCACCACGCGTGCAGCTGCAAGTCGACCCGTTGTACCTAGGCTCTTCTGTGCTACAGTCGACACACCACTACTGGCGCGGCCCTTCACTGGATACTCTATCAGAGGGGTGCGCTTGCCATAACCATCCTCTGTCACTACCAGCAAGTCAGCCTTTGGATCCACTACCTCCATACTTGTCACGAAGTCGTCGTTGCCCAGGTGGATGGCAGTGACACCAGTTGCCGCGCGACCCATCGGGCGCACTTCCTCTTCGCTGTAACGCAAGGCCTGTCCCTGCTCGGTGACGATGATGATGTCCTGCCCGCCGAGCGTGAGCCGCACCCAGCCGAGCTGGTCGCCCTCTTCGAGCGTCGTCGCGATCAGGCCGGAGGGCCGCACCTGCGCGAACTCAGACAGCATCACGCGCTTGATCTTGCCCTTGCGCGTGACCATCGTGCAGTAGTCCGCGGCCCCGAAGTCCGGCACGGGGACGACGGCGGTGACGTTTTCGCCGGGGGAGACGGTGATGATCTGGGCGAGCGAGATGCCCCGGTCGGCGCGGTCGGCCTCGGGGATTTGATACGCCTTCTCCGAGTACACCTTGCCCTTGTCGGAGAAGAAGAGAATCGTGTCGAGCGAATGCGCGAGGAAGATGTACTGCACCGCGTCCTCTTCGCGCAGTTCCTGGCCTTTCGCGCCGGAGCCGCCGCGCGATTGCGCGCGGTACTTCTCCTGCGGCGTGCGCTTGATGTAGCCGCGCTGGGTGATGCTGATGAGCACCGGCTTGTTTTCGACCAGGTCTTCTTCCGCGAGAGATTCCGTGGCCTCGGCGGCGATCTGCGTCCGGCGGTCGTCGCCGTATTTCTGCGCGAGTTCGCCGAGGTCGGTTTTGATCAGTCCGAGAATCTTCTTCGGGTTTGCCAGCAGGTCTTCGAGGAAGGCGATGGTCGCGAGCGTTTCCTTGTGCTCGTCCTCGATCTTCTGCCGTTCGAGCGCGGCGAGGCGGCGCAATTGCATGTCGAGGATCGCCTGCGCCTGCACGTCGGTCAACTTGAAGCGCGTCATCAGGTTCGTCTTCGCCACGTCCGCGTCTTTGGACTCGCGGATGGTCTTGATGACGGCGTCGAGGTTCGCGAGCGCGATGAGGAGGCCTTCGAGGATGTGGGCGCGCGCGCGGGCTTTGGCGAGCTCGAACTCGGAGCGGCGGGTGATGACCACGCGCCGATGTTCTATGAAAGCCTGTAGGGCCGGCTTCAGCCGGAGCAGTTTGGGTTCGCCGCCGATGAGAGCCAGCATCTGCACGCCGAAGGTGCTTTGCAGCGCGGTGTATTTGTAGAGCTGGTTGAGCACCTTCTTGGGCTGCGCGCCGCGCTTGAGCTCGACGACGACCGAGATGCCGCGCCGGTCGGACTCGTCGCGCAGGTCGGAGATGGCGTCAAGGCGCCCGTCGCGCACGAGTTCGGCGATGCGCTCGATGAGGGCGGATTTGTTCACCTGATAGGGCAGTTCGGTGATGACGATGCGGTGCCGGTTGCCGCTCATCTCCTCCACGTGCGCCACCCCGCGCACGATCACGCGCCCCTTGCCCTCGCCGTAGGCCGACTTGACCCCTTCCATCCCCACGATGATGCCGCCGGTCGGGAAGTCCGGCCCTTTGATGAACTGCGTCAACTCCTCGACGCCGACCTCGTCCGCGGTGTCGTAGTGGTCAATCAGGTGGCCGATGGCGGCGGCGACTTCGCGCAGGTTGTGGGGGGGGATGTTCGTCGCCATGCCCACGGCGATGCCGGTCGCGCCGTTGAGCAGCAGGTTAGGCAAGCGGGCAGGGAGCACTTCCGGCTCTTGCAGTGAGCCGTCGAAGTTGTCCACGAAGTTGACGGTGTCTTTCTCGATGTCGGCGAGCAGTTCCTCGGCCATGCGAGTGAGGCGGGCCTCGGTATAGCGCATCGCCGCCGGGGCGTCGCCGTCCACCGAGCCGAAGTTGCCCTGGCCGTCCACGAGCAAATAGCGCATCGAGAAGTCCTGCGCCATGCGCGCCATCGCGTCGTACACGGCCATGTCGCCGTGCGGGTGATACTTGCCCAGCACCTCGCCGACGATGCGGGCTGATTTTTTGGTCGGGCCGCTCGCGCGCAGCCCCATGTCGTGCATCGCGTACAGGATGCGGCGCTGGACGGGTTTTAAGCCGTCGCGCGCGTCCGGCAACGCGCGCGCCACGATCACGCTCATCGCGTAATCGAGATACGCGCTGCGCATCTGAGTGTCAATGTCAATACGCTGTACCTGTCCGATTTCCATTACTGACCTTTCAGGTTGGTCAAGGGATGAAGCCGCGAAGCGTGGAACGGATTCTAATTCATCCGTTCAATCCGTTGACAAAATACCGCATGTCCCAATTATACCTTTACCCTCCCTTTATCGCTAAAAAATCGGTTGACGATTGTGTGCGGCGGTGGTACAAACGGCGCAGTTTGCCTCACCCCCCACCCCCGTCCCCTCCCCCCTCTCCCGACGTTTCGCGAAGCGGTCGGGAGAGGGGGGAGGGGTGGCCGTTAGGCTGGGGAGAGGGGTGAGGCCCAAGAGGAGAAGAAATGAAAACTCTCAAGCGCGTTCTGGGCGGGCTTGGTTTGATCATTCTCGCGCTGGCGGTGACGGCGGGCGGGCTGGTGGGATACACCATTAACCGCTCGTTCCCGCAGACGAGCGGAACGCTGAAAGTCCCCGGCCTGACCGGGAAAGTGGACGTTTACCGGGACGGCTACGGCGTCCCGCACATCTACGCCGACAACCCGCACGACCTCTTTTTGGCGCAGGGCTATGTCCACGCGCAGGAGCGTTTTTATCAAATGGACTTCTGGCGGCACCAGACCTCCGGGCGGCTCTCGGAGTTGTACGGGGATGGCACTTTGGATGCGGACAAGTTTCTGCGCACCGTGGGTTGGTGGCGCGTGGCGGAACAAGAGTACAGTCTGCTCGACGCCGACACGCGGGCTGTGCTCGACGCCTACGCCGAAGGCGTGAATGCTTACATCGCCTCGCGCTCCGCCGCCGATTTGAGCCTGGAGTATTCCATCCTCGGGCTGACCGGCCTGAGCAACTACCGGCCCGAGCCGTGGTCGCCCGTCAGCGTGCTGGCCTGGGCCAAGGCGATGGCTTACAACCTGCAGGCGAATCTCGATGAGGAGATCGAGCGCGCCGTTCTGCTTCAAGAGATTGGCGCGGAGAAGACCGCCGACTACGAACCGCTTTATCCCGGCGATCATCCGGTCATCGTGCCGCCTCTGCCCTCGACGGGCCTCGACTTCGAGACTGTGAGCGCGCGCATTGCCCTGCTGGACGGCCTCCTCGGGCCCCGGACGGAAGGCGTCGGCTCCAACAGTTGGGTAATCGCCGGAAACCGCACGGCCACCGGGACGCCGATCCTCGCCAACGATCCCCACCTCGGCATCCAGATGCCCTCGATCTGGTACGAAATCGGTGGGCACTGCCGGGCCGTCACGCCGGATTGCCCCTACGATTTCTACGGTGTCTCCTTCGCGGGCGCGCCCGGCATCGTCATCGGCCATAACAACCGCGTTGCCTGGGGCCTGACGTTCCTCGCCTACGACGTACAGGATCTGTACATCGAGAAGATCAACCCGGCCAACGCGAATCAGTACGAGGTCAACGGCGAGTGGCGGGACATGACCCTCGTCAACGAGACGATCAAGGTCAAGGGCGGTGACGATGTGCCGATCACCGTCCGCTACACCCGCCACGGCCCGATCATCAACGACGTCTATTGGGATGGGGCAGGCGTGACCGTGAACGGCGCGCAGCTCGGCCCCGGCTACGGTCTCGCGCTCCGCTGGACGGCGCTGGACGCGGGCACGACCATCCGCGCGCTGCTCAAGTTGAATCGCGCGCAGAACTTTGAGGAGTTCCGCAACGCGTTGCGTGATTGGGTCGTCCCGCCGCACAACATCATCTACGCCGATGTGGACGGCAACATCGGCTATCAAGGCCCCGGCTTCGTGCCCATCCGCAAGAACGGCGACGGCCTCCTGCCCGTCCCCGGCTGGACGGACGATTACGAGTGGACGGGCTTCGTCCCCTTCGACGAACTGCCGTACGCCTTCAACCCCCCGGAGGGCTACATCGCCACTGCCAACAACACCGTCGTCGGGCCGGACTATCCGTATCTCCTATCGTTGCAGTGGGATGCAGGCTACCGCGCCGAGCGCATCGTGGACATGATCGAGGCCCAGCCCCAGATTTCGATGGAGTATATCCAGCAGATGCACGGCGACGCGATGAATCTGGGCGCGCAAGAGGTGATGCCCTATCTGCTCGCGGCGTTGGATACATTCCACGCAGGCAAACCCGGAATGGCGCAGGCCGCCGACGCGCTGCGCCACTGGGATTTCCAGATGCGGCTGGACTCGCGGGCTGCCGCGATCTACATGTCGTTCTTCAATGCGCTGCTCGAGGACACCTTCCACGACGACCTGCCTGAAGACTACTGGCCCAACGGCGGCGGAGACAACTGGCTCACGCTGCGCCAGATTCTGGCCGAGCCGAACAGCAGTTGGTGGGACAATAACGGAACGCCCTCTGTCGAAACGCGCGACGACATCCTGCGGCAGGCTTTCACTGAAGGCTACGCCGCGCTCGAAGAGCGATTGGGATCCGGCTCCGAAACGTGGAAGTGGGGCGCGCTGCACACCGCCACGTTTGCCAACCAGACCCTGGGCGGCCCGGCCTCGCCCGCGCCCATCCGCGCGCTGTTCAATCGCGGCCCATTTTCCACGCCGGGCGGCTATTCCATCGTCAACAATACCGGCTGGAATCTAGCGCGCGACGATCGGGAGACGCCGGGCGACCCGTACGCCGTGGGGACCCTGCCCTCGATGCGGATGATTGTGGACCTTGGCAACCTGAGCAACTCCCTCATCACACACACCGCCGGCCAGAGCGGCCACGCCTTCCACCCACACTACATTGACCTGGCCGACGATTGGCGTCTGGTGCGCTATCACCCGATGCTGTGGAACGCCGCCGATGTGCAAAAGCAGGCCCAGGCGCATTTGACGCTGGCGCCATGAGCCCCCGGCCCCCAGCCCCTTCCCCCGTCGGGGATTTTCCCGACGGGGGAAGGGGAGTCAATATTCCCTCCCCTGTTCGCGTCCCGAGCGAAGCACGGCGCAGTCGAAGGATTAGTGAACGGGGGAGGGTTGGGGTGGGGGTCATGATGCTGTTTCTGCTTGTCGCCTGCGGCCCAACGCCCTCACCGACTGCGCCTTTCACCTCTGCTCCCCCGCTCCCCTCGGCATCACCCGCACCCACCCGCTCTCCCGCTCCCCTGCCTCCCCTCACCCCGGCGGTTCCGCAAGAACTCACCCTCTGCCTCGCCGAGGAGCCGCAATCGCTTTATCTCTACGCCCGCCCCGAACCCGGGCGCGATCACGTCCTCGCCGCGCTGTACGACGGCCCGATAGACTCGCACGACTATCAGTTTCAACCTGTGCTGCTCACCAAACTGCCGAGTGTGACCGACGGCGACGCCGTGATCAACATGGTGGCGGTCAATGCGGGCGACACGGTTGTGGATGTGTTGGAGAGAGTGGTTCCGCTGGCCGAGGGCGTCTCGCTTGCTCGACCCAATGGCGCGACAATCACCTATGCTGGCTCCGGCCCGGTCTCGGTACCACAGATGGTCGTCACCTTTCACGTGAAGCCGGGCGTGCGGTGGAGCGACGGCGAACCCCTGACCGCCGCCGACTCGGTTTTTTCTTTTGAAATCGGCCTCAGCCCAGACTCATACAATCCGCGCCGTGACCTCGCCGAGCGCACCGCCTCGTATCATGTGTTGAACGAAACTGCTGTTGAATGGACTGGCCTGCCTGGCTATCTCGATCCGCTGTATTTCACCAACTTCTGGACTCCGCTCCCGCGCCACATGTTCAGCGGCCTCACCCCGGCCGAGATCGCTGACAGCCGGGAGGCCAACCGCAACCCGTTGGGGTGGGGGCCGTTCGTCCTGCGCGAGTGGGTGAGCGGCGACCATCTCGCCTTCGAGCGCAACCCCGACTACTTCCGCGCTGCCGAAGGCCTCCCGCGCCTCGACCGCGCGACGTATCGCATTGTTCCTGATCCGGCACAAATTCTGGCTGACCTGCGCAACGGCCAATGTGATGTTGCTCCCCAGAGTCCTGTCTATGAAGCGGTTGCGTCTAATTTCATTGATGCGGAAGCGGCAGGCGGGCTGCAAACACAGCTGGTAAGCGGAACCGCACTGGAGCATTTGGATTTTGGGATCGCTTCGGTGGATGGCCATGTTCGAGACGCGGGCCGCGACTTTTTTCAAGACGCGCGCGTGCGGCAGGCGTTTGGTTATTGCCTTGATCGCGAGGGGCTGGCGCGGCTAGGCGGCCCTTTTCCCCACCAGCGCGGGGAACCACCGGCCACTTATTTGCCGGCTTTTCACCCGCTGGCTGTCCCTTTGGATCCTGTTCCCTTTGATCCCGCTCGTGGCCGCGCGTTGCTGACCGAGGTTGGATGGACTGACTCGGATGGGGATGGAACGCTGGACAAAGATGCCTTGCCGCTGAAACTCACACTCGTCGGCGGGCCGTTGGGTGACCCGTTGCGCGAGTCACTCTTGACTGCGATTCAAGCTCAATTGAAAGCGAACTGCGGGATTGAGGTCGAGATACGCTCACTCACGCGCGGCGAACTGGAGGGGGATTGGCCGGACGGCGTCGTCTTTGGCCGCCGCTTCGATCTGGCGCTGTTCGGCTGGAAGG
>Ga0209109_10001079_pt1 | contig 15039 bp, 10 predicted proteins | sample Rifsed10ft2_FD_184004 | JGI IMG/M metagenome (GOLD analysis project Ga0209109, IMG submission 184004) | Soil microbial communities from Rifle, Colorado, USA - sediment 10ft 2 (version 2) | ecosystem: Environmental > Terrestrial > Deep subsurface > Rock core/Sediment | place: Rifle, Colorado... | reverse complement strand
CGTCCAGCAGGCCATTGAATATATCAATACCCGTCTGAACTGATTACTCATCAAATGAGAGGCCGTCATCCCTATGGATGACGGCCTCTCGGTTTTAAGCGCGGCAGGATGCCCGCTTCAGTGAGGGATTCGGCGTTGAGCAAACGACGCGTTGTCATCACCGGCTTGGGAATTATTTCTCCTCTTGGCCACGATGTTGCTGAAAACTGGCACAGCATTCTCGCTGGCAAGAGCGGAATAACCCGCGTCACCTTCTTCGATACCACTGGTTTCCCCTCCACAATCGCCGGAGAAGTAAAGAACTTCGACCCCACCGCGCATGGCATCTCTCAAAAGGAGGCGCGGCGCATGGACCGCTTTATTCAACTTGGAATGGCCGCCGGTATCGAAGCCATCAAGGATTCCGGGATCCGGGTGACCGAGGAAAATGCCGAGCGTATCGGCGTGCATATCGGTGCCGGCATTGGCGGAGTCGGCACGATCGAAGAAACCACCCGTACCATAACTGAAAAAGGTCCACGCCGGGTATCGCCGTTTTATGTCCCCATGACCATCATCAACATGATCTCAGGCGATTTGTCGGTGATGTATGGATTGAAGGGGCCCAATCTTGCGATGGTGACCGCCTGCAGCACGGCGACTCACGGTATTGGCGACGCCGGACGGCTGGTCGAATATGGCGACGCCGATGTCATGATTGCGGGCGGCGCCGAAGCCGCCATCACTCCGACCAGCCTCGCCGGATTTGGCAACGCCAAGGCGTTGTCGATGCGTAACGACAGCCCTGAAACCGCGAGCCGTCCGTGGGACATGGATCGAGACGGTTTTGTGCTGAGTGAAGGCGCCGGGATTGTCGTGCTCGAGGAATTTGAACATGCCCGCAAGCGGGGCGCCAAAATTTATTGCGAACTCGTTGGCTTCGGCATGAGCGGTGATGCTTATCACATGACAAGCCCGCCGGAAGGCGGGGAGGGTGCGGCGCGTTGCATGCGTAATGCCTTGCAAAATGCCGGAGTAAATCCGGATCAGGTGCAGTACATTAATGCCCATGGGACGTCCACGCCATTGGGCGATCGGGCCGAGACGCTGGCCGCGAAGGCCGCGTTCGGGGTTCATGCGCGAAAACTTGTCATCAGTTCGACCAAGTCCATGACGGGCCATTTGCTCGGTGCGGCAGGAGGTATTGAGGCAATCTACACAGCGCTTGCATTGCATCACCAGATTGCGCCACCGACGATCAATCTCACAACCCCTGATCCGGAATGCGACCTTGATTACGTACCGAATGTGGCGCGGGAGATGAAAATTGACGTCGCCATTTCAAATTCTTTTGGATTTGGCGGCACCAATGGAACACTGGTGTTTCGCAAATTGGCGTGAATGCCCAGCTTGCACATCGGTTAGATAGCTCCAAGCCGGGGTATGTCTGTCGCCGCCTGGCTACCGTTCACGATTTAGCAGAAATCCACGCGCAAAATCCACAGCGATATCCGCATTTGTTGTCGAGCGTGTCGCATGGAACGCCGCGGGCCCGCTATGACATTCTGTTTGCATTTCCGGGAGATTCGCTTTCTCTGGAAATTGATCACCGGCTATACCGTAATGGCCGACTATTTGGCCAAGGTGATTTTTTACAGGCGTTTGACCGGGAATGGCAATCACTTTCACTGGCTGCTGAAATTGCAGACACCGCTGACATTGACGTGCCCCCGTTTTCCGGTGGATGGTTTGTCTTTCTCGGATATGAACTCGTCGGCCAGATCGAGCCTTCGGTTACCTGCGTAAATTCCGATACGGCACTGCCGGTTGCATCCGCAACCCGGTTTCCGGCGGCGATCATCAACGATCACGCGCGGCGGCAATTGCTGCTGGTTTGCGAGAGCGATCGCGCGGTTGAGTTGTTGCCGCTGCTCGAAGCGGATGCGACCCGTCGGACGACATCCGGCACTCCTGCCATGATTGCAGCGGACTGTCATGAGGAGGATCCACGGCGTTTTATCCAACATGTCCTGCGCGTGCAGGAATACATAAATGCCGGGGACGTATTTCAGGTAAACCTCTCTCGGCTGTGGCGTATCATGCTCGGCGAACCGGCTCGATCCATCGACCTCTATCGCCGCCTGTGCGCGGCTAATCCGGCGCCGTTTGCCGGCATGATGTCCCTGGGTCATGATCGCTTTATTATCAGTTCCTCGCCGGAGCGGCTTATGGAAATCCGCGGCGGGGAGGTCAGCACACGGCCCATCGCCGGAACGTATCCCCGAAGCATGGATCCCTTGCAGGACAAAATCTTATCAGAGGACCTGTTGCGCCATCCCAAGGAACGCGCAGAACACGTGATGCTGATTGACCTTGAACGCAGTGATTTGGGCCGCGTGTGTTGCGTGGGTTCGATCCAGGTCAAGGAATTTCTGCAGCTCGAATCCTATCGTCATGTGCATCATATTGTTTCAGAAGTCAGGGGCAAGCTCCGTCAAGACATTACGCCAGCCCAGGCGATCCGCGCCTTGTTTCCCGGCGGAACCATCACCGGTTGCCCGAAAGTACGCTGCATGCAGATTATCGCCGAACTTGAGAATGCGCCGCGCGCGGCTTATACCGGTTCGATCGGATACATCAACCGGGATGGCAGTCTTGATCTGAATATTCTGATTCGCACGATTATCCAGAATGGACGGGAAGTCACGCTGCGCGCCGGTGCCGGAATCGTCGCCGATTCCTCACCCGAACGTGAATTGGATGAGACGCGTGCCAAAGCCAAAGGTCTGCTAACGGCTTTGGGTGTAGCGGCATGAACCGAGGAGCAGGGGCCCCGCGCAAAGCGCGGGGATGCGACCGGTGAATGCCGCAGGACGCCGACGCCAATGGTGTCAGTTTTATTCCGGTATTTCGGAGGCGGTTGGCATGAACCGAGAACCGGGAGGCGACGCAAGGCGAAAAGCTACGACCGGCGTTCCTCGCCGGACACCGACAGCCATCACACCGGTTTTATTCCGGTTATTCGGAGGCGGTAGGCATGTCAGTCACGCTGATTGACGGGAAGCCAGGCGAGACAGTGTCGGTACATGACCGGGGATTTCAGTACGGAGACGGGCTGTTCGAGACCATTGCGGTAAAAAACGCGGCTCCGCTCTTGTGGGACTTGCATATGCAGCGCCTGAAGCGCGGTGCTGCGCGGCTCGGCATTAAATCGCCTGACGAGCAACTGATACATGAAGAAGCCGAATTCGTTTGCCGCGGTACCGACCGCTCCGTACTGAAGATTATTCTTACGCGAGGGGTTTCCGCGCGCGGATACGCCCCGATCAATGACACAGACGCGACACGTATTGTCAGTTTGATGCCATGGCCGGATTATCCCAAATCACATCGCTTGCATGGAATCACTTCGCAGTTCTGCCGTACCACCATTACGCGTCATCCTGTGCTTGCGGGTATCAAGCATCTCAACCGGCTTGAACAAGTCATGGCGCGCAGGGAACTGACCGCGGACAGTGCAGAGGGGCTTATGCTTGATGAACAGGGGCATGTAATCGAGGGCACTATGACGAATATATTTATCGTCCGGGAGGGCGCATTATTTACCCCGGATTTGTCACACAGCGGTGTCGAAGGCGTCATGCGCAGCCTTGTGCTTGACCGCGTTTCCGGATTGCCAATGGCCTCATCGGTGGCCGAGCTGACAAAAACGGATCTTCAGGAGGCAGATGAGATTTTTCTAACCAACAGCCTGATTGGCCTCTGGCCGGTTCGGTGCCTTGCATCAAGGGAATATCCCGTCGGGAAACACACTAGGCGCATCCAAGAGGTTATACGCGATGCATGTTGCGTTGACTAGACTGGCGTTGACTATTGTCGCCACGTGTCTGGTAGCGGGCGTGTATCTTTATTGGGCCTGGAATCATTCGCTCATGCCGAGTGAAGCGTTAATTGAGATAAAACCAAAAATGCCACTCAAGGCAATCGCGAACCAACTTTCTCAGCGGAAAATATTACCCGAGAGTTATTCTTTTATCTTATTGGCTTATCTCTCCGGTCACGACCGTGATCTGAAGTCCGGTGAATATCGTTTCCCTAACGGTATTAGCGCCAAGGAAATGCTGGATCGTATGGTTGCCGGGCGAGTAATTGAATATCCGGTTGTGCTTTTGGAAGGGCGCACATTCGGGCAATTCTTGCAGACATTGGCGGAGGCGCCAAAATTAACCCACACCTTGAGCGGTTTAGCCCCGGACATCATCATGGATCGATTGGGACGGATGGGTGAACATCCCGAAGGCCGGTTTTTTCCAAACACTTACAATTATTCCGCAGGACAAAGCGACCTCAAGATCCTGACGATTGCCTATGAAAAGATGCAGAAATTATTGCTGCAAGAATGGGAACAACGTGACGCGGGCCTTCCGCTCAAGGATCCGTATTCCGCGTTAATATTGGCATCCATCGTTGAAAAAGAAACCGGCCGCGCCAATGAGCGCAGGATGATTGCAGGGGTTTTTATCAACCGGTTACGTCGCGGTATGCGTCTTCAGTCCGATCCAAGCGTGATCTACGGCATGGGCTTGCAGTTTGATGGAAATATACGTTTAAAAGACCTGAAACACGACACGCCATATAATACCTACACACGCGGCGGTCTTCCGCCAACGCCCGTGGCCATGCCCGGGAAAGATTCACTTCTGGCCGTGCTCCATCCAGAGCAAACCAATGCATTGTATTTTGTCGCTCGAGGAGATGGGACACATGAATTCACTTCGACACTGGAAGATCATAATAAGGCTGTGATCAAATATCAGCTGAAAGGCAAGCCACGGAATTAACGCGAGTTGATGCTCATGCACCATAAACCCGTATTTTGCCGGCAATAACCGTCTATCGATAAAATATCATGCGGCGAGGTTTATTTATTACTTTGGAAGGAGTGGAAGGTGCCGGCAAAAGCGCCAATCTGGTCTTTATCCGCAAATGGCTGGAACATGCCGGTCACGAAGTAATTGTAACGCGCGAACCCGGTGGAACTGAATTAGGTGAACGCATCCGCGACATTCTTCTACATTACCCTGGTAATCACATTTCACCGGAAAGCGAAATGCTGCTGATGTTCGCCGCGCGTGCCGAACATCTTTCCAAGGTAATACGACCCGGACTTGATGCAGGTAAGACCGTGTTGTGCGATCGATTTACTGACGCGACTTATGCCTATCAGGGGGGTGGGCGCGGTATCCCGCCTGGGCGCATCGAAGTCATCGAAAATTGGGTGCAAGGCCAGTTGCGGCCCGACCTCACATTTTTACTGGATGTACCCGTCGAGCTGGGAAGGAAGCGAGCAGGGGAACGCAGCAATCCAGACCGGTTCGAAAGGGAAAATGATGACTTTTTTGTCCGCGTGCGCCAGGCATATCTTGATCGCGTTGCGCGGGATCCCGACCGTGTACGCGTGATCGACGCCAGCCGGAAACTGAAAGAGGTGGAAAATCAAATAACCAGTGCGCTGGAGGAGGTCATGATTGGCCACAGGTGAAATCCCGCCAGCCGGTTATCCAAGCTCAACGGAAACCTATCCGTGGCATGATCGCCTGTGGTTGATGTTGGCATCCCAGATTGATCGTCTGCCGCACGCGCTGCTGCTGCATGGTCGACCCGGTTTGGGGAAACAATCCTTTGCCTTCCGGCTGGCGCAAGTCTTTTTGTGTACCAATGCTCAGGGAGGCGCTGCCTGTGGCGAATGCCGGGGGTGTCAATGGTTTACCGCCGGCACCCATCCTGACCTCATCTTTATCACTCAGATGGAAGAGACGAAAAGTATCACCATCGACCAAATCCGTGAACTCGGGGACTTTCTGTCATTGAAACCCCATACGGCCAAACATAAGGTCGTCATTATTTCCCCGGCGGAGGCCATGAACCTCAATGCCGCGAACAGCCTGCTGAAGTTGCTCGAAGAGCCCCCTCCGGGGAGCATTTTGCTGCTGGTCACAAGCCATCCTGCTCACCTGCCGGTTACCATACGCAGCCGCTGTAGCCATTTGCGGTTTACTCCGCCCGATCGTCAAGTTGGATTACACTGGATGCGCACGCGTCATTCCGGGGTAGCCTCGCTCGAAAATCTCCTCGAAATGGCAGGCGGGTCACCACTTTTGGCAGAGTCGCTGGTTCGAGACGGGTTCGTCCAGAGCCGGGCCGCTCTGCTCCAAGACATGGAATCACTGTATTTCGGGCATGAGGATCCGGTTACCTGCGCGGCACGCTGGAAGCGTCTGGGGATGAAACCCTGTTTGAACTGGCTATATGGATTTGTGGCTGATTTAATTAAAGTTGAGATGGGGGCTCCGGCATCGTCGCTGACAAACCCCACGGTGGTGTCAAATACCACCCATCAGAATTATAAATATAAAATTAGTGTGTTATATAATTTAATTGATACTATACATGAATATCAGCGTCACATCAGCGGTCCGCTCGATGAATTGATGGTCCTGGAGGATGTTTTGATCAGTTGGGCACGCATGCGCCGACTACAATGATATGAGCAGTTGTTTTTATGACCACAAAAACCTCTTCATCGATGCCCGCTGGCTTAACCAAGCCTGTTAGGCCCGGTCCCAACGTGGCGCGACCGGGCGTACTGTCGCTCACGATAAAAGACAAAAACGCGCTCTACGCGGCCTATATGCCGTTTGTGAAAGGAGGCGGAATATTTGTACCCAGTAACCGGGCTTATAAACTCGGAGAAGAAATATTCATGCTGCTGACGCTGATGGACAGCAAGGAAAAAATTCCGGTTGCCGGCCATGTAATCTGGATTACTCCCCCCGGGGCCCAAGGCAGCCGTACCTCAGGAATTGGCATTCAATTCAGCGAAAAGGATTCCGGTATCGCGCGCAACAAAATCGAAGGGATCCTCGCCGGTGCGCTGAATTCCGAGCGTCTTACGCATACTATGTAATGTGACGCCGCTCGTCGATTCTCACTGCCATCTTAATTTCGAACCCCTGAATACCGGTCTGGATGACGTGCTCCAGCGTGCCCGCGATAACGGGGTAACGCATATGTTGTGCGTGTCGGTTGCTCTGGAAACTTTCCCGGAAATTCGCCAACTATCGCACCGTAATGAAAATATTTATGCCTCTGTCGGTGTCCATCCCAATGAAAAAGAGGGACATGAGCCATCGGTTAAAGACCTTGTCGATCTGGCGAAAGACGAAAGGGTGGTGGCCATCGGTGAAACGGGGCTGGACTATTATCGCAATAAAGGAGAGATGGGTTGGCAGCAGGAAAGATTTCGCAATCACATCCGCGCGGCGAAACAGTCCGGGAAACCACTCATCATCCATTCACGCGAGGCGTCCGTGGATACCATACGTATCATGCGCGATGAAGGCGCCGCTGAGCCAGGCGGGGTGATGCACTGTTTTACCGAAAGCCGGGAAGTTGCACGCCAGGCTCTGGACCTGAACTTCTACATCTCGTTTTCCGGGATTGTCACCTTTCGGAAAGCGGAAGCCCTGCGTGAAGTAGCCAGACTGGTTCCTTCTGATCGCCTGTTAATCGAAACGGATGCACCGTATCTCGCCCCCGTGCCATATCGCGGTAAAACCAACGAGCCGGCCTATGTGCGCCATGTTGCGGAATGTTTGGCGAATATCCGCGATGTTCACACCGAATCGATTGCAGAGATTACAACGCGTAATTTTTTTACATTGTTCAAACACGCCGGACACTGAGAAAGCGCGTGTGAAAACCAGGGCTTAATGATATACGGGAATATCGAAAATAAATTAGGATGAAACTGCTGTAAAAGGATATTGCAATACGAATCGTTATTTGATCATTACCTTACAATGGGTTACAGTTGCCCTCTGTTTGTTCAAGCCATCGTCCATAGATACCAATCCGCTAACCGCGGTTTTCTTCGCGGGATCATCGCGGACAGGACGATAAAAATCTATCGAAAACGCCACATTACACGTTTTAGGACACACTAAGGTCAAATTGACCTGTGTAAGCTGTCTTTCATTGCAAGGCTGAGTGGAGTGATGGCGCATGAAGCCATGCACGTGGCCGACACAGGAGATCCCGAGTGACGAGAACGCGGACCAGTGACAATAAGCGCGTGCTTCAAGGATTCAGCCTGCTGACAGACCATGATATCTACTTATTTCGTCAGGGTAGACACGTCCGCTTATATGAGAAACTTGGCTCGCACTTGCTTACGGTCAAGGGTACCCCAGGTGTGCAATTCGCGGTTTGGGCACCGAACGCGCATAAAGTCTCCGTTATCGGTGATTTCAACGACTGGCGGCCGGATACGTATCCGTTGCGAAAGCGTGAGGATGATTCAGGCATTTGGGAAGGGTTTATTCCAGGGGTTACTGCGGGAAATCATTATAAATACCATATCACTTCCCATCATAATAATTACCGTGTCGAGAAATCCGATCCATTCGCCATGCGTTCCGAGGCGCCTCCGCGCACGGCATCCATTGTATGGGGTCTCGATTTCGACTGGGACGACAGTCAATGGATGGAAAAGCGCACGGAGTCGAACGCCCTAAACTCGCCGATGTCCATTTACGAAGTGCACCTCGGTTCCTGGCGACGTGTTCCTGAAGACAACAACCGCTCGCTTAGTTACCGCGAACTTGCCGGTCAGCTGGCAGATTATGTAAGAGATATGGATTTCACCCATGTTGAAATCATGCCGGTGACGGAGCATCCGTTTTACGGTTCCTGGGGGTATCAGACCACGGGATATTTCACACCCACCGCGCGTTACGGCACACCGCAGGATTTCATGCATCTCGTGGATCGCCTGCACCAGAACGATGTAGGAGTGATACTCGATTGGGTGCCTTCACACTTTCCCACCGACGAGCATGGGCTCGTGTATTTCGACGGCACTTACCTGTTCGAACATGCCGATCCAAAGCTCGGTTATCATCCAGAATGGAATTCAAGTATCTTCAATTACGGAAGGCACGAAGTACGCTCGATCCTGATCTCCAGCGCGCTCTTCTGGCTCGACAAATATCATGCCGATGGCTTACGCGTCGATGCGGTGGCATCAATACTCTACCTCGATTACGCACGCCAAGCCGGTGAGTGGATACCGAATGAATACGGTGGCAGGGAAAATATCCAGGCAGTCCAGTTTCTGCGCGATTTGAATGAGGCCGTGTACCGCGATCACCCAAGTGCGCAAACCATTGCCGAAGAGTCCACCGCCTGGCCAATGGTATCGCGGCCGACTTACCTCGGCGGATTGGGCTTTGGCTTGAAGTGGAACATGGGCTGGATGCACGACACGCTGAAATATTTCTCGCTCGATACCATCTACCGCAAATATCATCATGATCAGCTTACCTTCAGCATCTGGTACGCATTTCACGAAAACTTTATTCTGCCGTTCTCCCACGATGAGGTGGTACACGGCAAGGGTTCCCTCCTCGGGAAAATGCCCGGCGACGACTGGCAAAAATTCGCCAATCTGCGCTTGTTGTTCGGATACCAATATAGCCATCCCGGAAAGAAATTATTGTTCATGGGCGGCGAATTCGGACAATGGCGCGAATGGAATCATGATCAAAGCCTTGACTGGCATTTGCTCGGAAACGCCCCGCATCAGGGGATTCAACGCTGGTTGCAGGATCTAAATCATTTTTACCGGAGTGAACCCGCTCTCTACGCCCGGGATTTTGAGAACAATGGGTTTGAATGGGTGGACCTGCATGATTGGGAACACAGCATCATCAGTTTCTTCCGCAAGGGTGAAAAACCCGAGGACCTGGTGCTGGTTGTTTGCAACTTCACACCGGTACCACATACCGACTATCGTGTCGGTGTTCCGCATGGCGGGTTTTGGCGTGAAGTACTGAACAGCGATGCCGTGATTTATGGCGGGAGCGGTCAAGGAAATGTCGGCGGAATCGAAGCGGCACCAATTCCAGCGCATGGTCGTTACTATTCCCTCTCATTGACATTGCCACCATTGGGAGCGCTCTACTTCAAAGCTCCGGGTGCGCCGCCGGTGCACGAATAATAGCAATAATTCATCTCATGCCGAAAACACATACATCAGAATCGAAGATTGCATTCGAAGGACGCGCCCGTGTTGTGATTGAAGAGGTCGCGCCGGAGATCGACAACGGGCGGTTCCCGATAAAACGCGTTGTCGGAGAATCGGTTGTTGTCGAAGCTGATGTATTTGTTGACGGGCACGAAAAGTTCACGCCCGTTGTGCTTTACCGCCGCGAATTGAACAAGGAATGGACTGAAGTGCCGATGGCAGCCTTGGGGAATGACCGTTGGCGAGCCACATTCCGCGTGACGGAAATGGGACGATACCGTTATACCATCATGGCTTGGGTAAACCATTTTCAGTCATGGCAGTTCGATTTAACGCATCGACCTGATACCGACCCGGATCTGACGATGGTGTACAAAAGCGGGGCTGAACTGATCAAGAAAGCATCTGTGAATGTTACGGGCCGTGAGGCCGAGAAGTTGAATTCGGCCGCCCGGACATTAAACGGCGGCGCTTCGTTAGATGAAAAACGACGCGTGGCGCTGGATGACGAAATTACTGACCTGATGGAACGTTACACCGGCCGGCAACAGGTGACGCGTTACGACAAGGAACTGACGCTCGTGGTGGACCGGGAACGCGCACGATTCAGTTCCTGGTACGAATTTTTCCCGCATTCCTGCCAAGGCAATCAACACGCCGGCTTCCGGGACTGCGAGGCACGATTGCGCTATGCCGCATCCATGGGATTTGACGTAGTTTATTTACCTCCGATACATCCTATCGGACGGGCATACCGCAAGGGACCGAACAATACTCTGACCGCCGGCCCCGAGGACACGGGTAGTCCGTGGGCCATCGGTGCAAAAGCGGGCGGCCATAAATCGATACACCCTGCGCTGGGCACGATCGACGACTTTCGCCGGTTTGTGGGCAAAGCGAAGGAACAAGGACTTGAGGTAGCGCTGGATGTCGCCTATCAGTGTTCACCGGATCATCCCTATGTCAAGGAGCATCCCGAATGGTTCCGCCGCCGTCCGGACGGGAGCGTACAATATGCCGAGAATCCGCCGAAGAAATACCAGGACATCTATCCTTTCGATTTCGAAAGCGAGTCATGGGAAAGCCTGTGGCACGAACTGAAGGACATTGTCGAATTCTGGATCGGGCAGGGGATCAGGATTTTCCGCGTTGATAATCCGCATACCAAGCCTTTTGCTTTTTGGGAATGGCTGATCAACGATATCAAACGCCAACATCCCGATGTTCTGTTTCTGGCGGAGGCCTTCACGCGACCCAAGGTGATGCACCGTCTGGCCAAACTCGGTTTTACGTTCTCCTACACCTATTTTACCTGGCGCAATACCAAGCATGAGCTGACCGAGTATTTTACCGAGTTGACGAAGTCCGAGAGCCGGGAATATTTCCGGCCGCACGTATGGCCCAACACTCCCGACATTCTCAATGAATACCTCCAGTTCGGAGGGCGCCCGGCCTTTCTGGTGCGGCACACGCTGGCGGCAACGTTGGCGGCGGGCTACGGAATCTATGGGCCGGCATTTGAGCTCGCCGAAAACCGCGCCAGCAAACCCGGAAGCGAGGAGTACCTGGATTCCGAGAAATATCAGCCGCGGCACTGGGACACAAACCGGCCAGACAGCCTGAAAGATCACATCGCACGCGTAAATCGCATCCGTCGGGAAAATCCCGCATTGCAGAGTGACTGGAGCCTGCGGTTTCATGATATCGATAATGAAAAGCTGATTTGCTACAGCAAAACAACCGACGACCTGGGCGATATCATCCTCGTGGTTGTCAATCTGGACCCGCATCACCGCCAGTCCGGGTGGGTCGATCTGCCGCTGGAGATGCTGGGTGTCCATGCCGAGCAACCGTACCAGATGCACGACTTGCTGAGCGACGCCCGCTACATCTGGAACGGCACGCGCAATTATGTCGAGCTCGATCCGCAGTTGGCGCCAGCGCATATTTTCCGTCTCAGACGGCGTGTTCGATCTGAGCAGGATTTTGACTACTACATTTAACCACTCCGGATGAGCAGCGATCCGCGCACAACTCCCCTCGACGTTGATCCGCTCTGGTACAAGGACGCCGTCATTTATGAATTGCACGTCAAAGCCTTTTTTGACAGCAATAACGATGGCATCGGCGATTTTCCCGGATTGACCGCCAAACTCGATTACTTGCAGACACTCGGGATAAACACGCTTTGGATACTGCCTTTTTACCCGTCACCCATGCACGACGACGGTTACGATATTTCGGATTACCGGAATATTTTTCCGGAGTACGGTTCACGCAAGGACTTCACGACGTTTGTACGTGCCGCCCATGAGCGCGGATTACGAGTCATTACCGAGCTGGTTATCAATCACACATCCGACCAGCATGCTTGGTTCCAGGCAGCCCGGCGCGCTCCGCCAGGTTCTCCAAAGCGTGATTTCTATGTCTGGAGCGATACCGCCAAGAAGTTTGAACAGACCCGAATAATCTTTACCGATACCGAGAAATCGAACTGGGCCTGGGACGATGAAGCCAAGGCGTATTACTGGCATCGGTTTTTTTCACACCAGCCGGATCTTAATCACAACAATCCGCAGGTCGTAAAAGCGATAACGCGCGTCATGCAATTCTGGCTCGATCAGGGCGTGGACGGTCTGCGGCTCGATGCGATTCCCTATTTATGCGTGCGCGAAGGCACCAATAACGAGAATCTGCCCGAGACACATGCCGTGATAAAACAGATGCGCGCGGTTATCGATGCGCATTACCGCAATCGCATGTTTCTGGCGGAAGCCAATCTGTGGCCCGAAGACGTGCGCGATTATTTCGGCGTCGGTGATGAGTGCCACATGGCTTATCATTTTCCGCTCATGCCGCGCATGTACATGGCCATTGGACAGGAGGACCGGCATCCGATTGTGGAAATCATGCAACAGACCCCCGAAATACCGGAGATTTGTCAATGGGCGATTTTCCTGCGAAACCACGACGAACTGACGCTGGAAATGGTCACGAACAAGGAGCGCGACTACATGTATCAGATGTATGCCGCCGACCCGCGAGCGCGACTTAATCTGGGCATTCGCCGGCGGCTCGCGCCACTCATGGATAACGACATGGACAAGATCCGGCTGATGAACAGTCTGCTGCTGTCGATGCCGGGATCGCCGATCATCTATTACGGCGACGAGATCGGCATGGGAGACAATATTTACTTGGGTGACCGTAATGGCGTGCGTACGCCGATGCAGTGGTCACCGGATCGCAATGCCGGATTTTCCCGCGCCGATCCCCAGCGGTTGTTTATGCCGCCAATCATGGATCCGGTATACGGCTTCGAGGCCGTGAACGTTGAAGCGCAATCACGCGATCCGTCATCGTTGCTGAACTGGATGAAACGGCTGCTCGCCGTACGAAAAAGCAGCAAGGCCTTCGGACGCGGGACATTGCATTTTCTCAAACCCGGAAACCGCAAAATGCTGGCGTATATCCGTGAATATGCCGACGAGACCATCCTGTGCGTGGCCAATTTGTCGCGCTCGGCACAGCCGGTGGAACTGGATCTTTCCCGGTACAAGGGTTGTGTCCCCGTGGAGCTCATGGGTCGGACCGCCTTTCCGCCCATTGGAGATCTCCCCTACCTGCTCACGCTGCACGGACATGGTTTTTACTGGTTCCGTCTGGCGAAGGGGGAGGAAGTGCCGTCATGGCACGAAGAACGTCTCCCGCGCGAAGAACCACCCTTATTGGTGCTATTCGATGGCTGGCACAGTTTCTTCCGCGACCGGGTCGTGCCGTGGCGCATCGCCATGGCGGAGAAAGTCCGGAAGCAGTTTGAAGAAGAGGCACTGCCCCGGTTTATATCTTCCCAGCGCTGGTTCGGATCAAAGGGGGAAGCGGTGTCGCGCGTGGTGCTCCATGATCACGCCGAGTGGATTGACGATCACGCGAACTGGTACCCGGCGTTGTTTCAGGTAGCCAGCGTGAAGAGCGGATCTACTACATACTTCATTCCACTCTCACTGGTTTGGGAAAGTGACTCCGAGGAACGCCAACGCGGCTTGTTGCCGGCATGCGTAACTCGAGTCCGCCAACAGGCGCGCATGGGGATGCTCGGGGATGCGTTTGCCGACGAAGCTTTTTGCCGCGCCCTGGTTCTGGCAATCGCATCGTCGCGTGAATTTGATTGCACATCCGGAAAGATTCATTGTGTGCCGACCAGTGCTTTTGACGCTCTGGCGGGAATGCCCGTCTCGGCGCTTCCCGTGCATCAACCGAATGCACAGGCAAGCAACACGACCGTGGCCATCGGAGATCGGTTGTTTCTGAAGGGTTATCGGCGTCTCCAGGAAGGCGAGAGCCCGGAAGTCGAAATCGGCCGTTTTCTGACGGAGGTGGCGCATTTTCCGAATATCGTGCCGCTAGCGGGCACGGTTGAATACAAACGGAATGACGGAATTGTAATGACATTGGCTATATTGCAGGCTTATGTCGAAAACCAGGGGGACGGTTGGAGTTACACGCAGAATTACCTTGAACGTTATCTGGAACAAAATCATGCCGCCGCGGGCACCCGCGCTGATCCAACCGAGACCCATGGGGCTTTTCTTGCCTTGATCAAGATTCTCGGTCAGCGTACGGCGGAATTGCACCAGGCCTTGGCGACGACCACGGGGAATGCGGCTTTCGACCCCGAGCCCATCCAATCTCACGACACTGATGCCTGGTTACGTCAGGTTCAGAAAGAAGCGGATTCCACCTTTGAACAATTGCGGAATCGGCTTGGCGAATTGCCCGATTCGATACGAACTGACGCGGAAACTTTGCTCTCACAGAGCGAGGAAGTGCGCCAGCATCTGGAAGAATGTATACCGGCGCGGATAGAGGCAATGAAAATCCGCTTTCACGGAGATTATCACCTGGGCCAGGTTCTCCTCAGTCAGAATGATTTCGTTATCATTGATTTTGAAGGCGAACCGGCCCGTCCGTTG
>Ga0209109_10001078_pt1 | contig 15042 bp, 10 predicted proteins | sample Rifsed10ft2_FD_184004 | JGI IMG/M metagenome (GOLD analysis project Ga0209109, IMG submission 184004) | Soil microbial communities from Rifle, Colorado, USA - sediment 10ft 2 (version 2) | ecosystem: Environmental > Terrestrial > Deep subsurface > Rock core/Sediment | place: Rifle, Colorado... | reverse complement strand
GGGTTGATGGCCCGGCCCACGTCGTGGGCGGCCCACACGCGCAACACCCTGGTTTCGCCGGTCTTGGGATCCACCTCCACCGCGCACGCCTGCGTGATGTAGGCATACGCGGGATAGTTGCGATATTCTTCCGGCGACACGCTCTGGCGGCCCTCCACGTCGGCCAGCGCAAACGTCTTGGGCGCCACATGCACGTAGGCGGCCGTCGCCTTGTCGCCGCGCTTCTCAAGTTCCTCCGCCAACTCCCTCAGCGTTATCTCGCTCTCCGAATCCGTGCTGGCCAGTCCGTCCGGAATCAGAATCACGCTCTCCGCTGAAACGCCCATGACCTCGGCGGACTTGGTCACCAGCTGCTCTTTGAAGAGTCCGGCGGCCTTCTCCACCGCCGAGCCGCTGATGAGGGTCTGGCGCTCGGCCACCGCGCCGCCGTGTTTGTGCGTCAGCTTCGTGTCGCCGGAGATGACGATCAGGTTGTCGGCGCCAACCGGGACCACGCCGCGCGCGATCTGGGCCATGGTCGTGCGGATGCCCTGGCCGAAGTCCACGGCGGAGACGCGCAACTGCACTTTCCCATCGGGCAGGAGCGTGAACGTCGCTCCGGCGTCGTCCACCTTGCCTTTACCCGCGCCCACGTTCTTGAAGCCGCTCGCCACGCCGATGCCCAGCTTGCGCCCGGGCCGGACCTGCTTCTTGACCTCCACAATTTCCTTCTCCAGCGCATCTTTCGCGGCGATCAACGTTTCCTCGATGGCGACACTGTGCCGCAGGATTTCGCCCGAGGCGGTCTTGCTCCCGGCGTGCAGGCAGTTGCGGAGCCGGAGTTCAAATGGGTCGAGGTTCAGCTTGCGCGCGGCTTCGTCAAGCAAGGCCTCAATCGCGAAGGCGACTTGATTGATGCCAAAGCCCCGGAAGGCACTGCTCTTGACGTTGTTGGTGTAGACCGCCCAGCCCTCGATGCGGAGGTTGGGGATTTCGTACGGGCCGCAGGCGAAGATGCAGGCCTGGTCAATCACGCGCGGGCTGAGGTCGGTGTACGCCCCGGCGTCCGAGAGCAATTCACAGTCCACCGCGACGATCTGGCCGTCTTTGGTCAACCCGACCCGGTAATCCATATAGTACGGGTGGCGCTTGGTGCTGCGGAAAAAGGACTCTTCGCGGTTCAGCGTCATCTTCACCGGGCGGCCAGAGCAATAAGCAGCCAGCGCCAGCAACGGCTCAACGGTCGCATCAATCTTGCTGCCGAACGCGCCGCCGCCGGGCGTGCAGATGACGCGGACTTTCTCTTCCGGGAGTTTCAAGATGCGGCTCAACTGCACGCGCAGCTCAAATGGGAACTGAGTCGGCGTCTTGAGGGTGAGGGTGTCGCCGTCCCACCAACACACACCTGACTCTGGTTCGAGATAAGCGTGCTCCACAAACGGCGTCTCAAAGTGGCCTTCGACGACGAGGTCGGCCTGGGCTAAACCTTGTTCTGGATCGCCGACCGTGTGTACCAGGTGCTTGCAGACATTGCCGTCGGGGAACAACTGCGGCGCGTCGGGCTTCAGCGCGTCTTTGGCCGTGAACACGCCCGGCAGCGGCTCGTATTCCACCTTCACCAGATCGCGCGCTTTCTCGGCCACGAGTTCGTTCTCGGCGGCGACCAGGGCGATGGCGTCGCCGATGAAGCGGGCGCGGTCATCGCACAGCACCGGCTGGTCTTGCTTGATCACGCCAAAGGCGTTGAGGCCAGGCACGTCGGCGGCGGTGAAGACCCGGTACACGCCGGGCACTTTCTCAGCCTCCGCGGCGTCAACGGACTTGATCTTGGCGTGTGGATAGGCACTCCACACGGCCTTGAGATACAACATGCCTTCGACGTAGATATCGTCGGCGTAGATCAACCGGCCCTGGGCCTTTTCGACCCCGTCAATGTCCATCACCGACGTGCCCAGGCCACCGGCCTGCACCACGCCGATGTTATCGCCGTGCTGGAGCGCCTTCGCCGCTATCTTCACCGCGTCAATGATCTTGTTGTAGCCCGTGCACCGGCAGATGACGTCTTCCAACCCTTTGCGAATTTCGTCGTCGCTGGGGTTGGGGTTGGAGGCCAGCAGGGCCTTGGCGGCGATGACCATGCCCGGCGTGCAAAAGCCGCACTGGCTTCCACCGGAGGCCACGAACGCGGCCTGAATGGGGTGTAGCTCCCCTGGCCCCGCCAGCCCTTCGATGGTGACGACCTCGGCATTCTGGAGAGAGCGCATTTGCAGGAGGCACGCTTTCTTCGCCTGGCCGTTGACCAGCACCAGGCAATTGCCGCAGTGGTTGGTGCCGCAACCGTTTTTGGAACCGGTTAGATGCAGGTCGTCGCGCAGGAATTTGAGCAGGCTCATCTTGGCGGTGATGGCCGGGCTGAGCCGCTTCTGATTCAGAAAATCCAACAGACTATCTTTGGTCGGCGCGGTGGCCGTCAGCGGTTGCCCGTTGACGGTTAGCCGAACGGTAATCGTGTCCAACGCTTCCAGGCCATCTGGGTGGCCGTTGCCATGACCATGCGGACCGAGGCCGGACACGGCGCTCCCGTTGCCGGGCTGAACGCCGATTGCTCCCGACTCGACGGGTCGTGTTGTCATAGTGCTCTCCTTCCAGGTCGCTTGGCTACCAATACTGACCAAGGGCATATGCCCAAAGGACGTCAACCACTGCCCCGCTACCGTCGAACCCGGACCTTAACGCGCCAGACCGCGGCCAACAAGCGCCAGCGGCAACGAGGATCGTGGTGGTGGTCACACCCCTCCACCCTCATGCCTGCTCCGTGGCGAGTTGGCGTCGAGATGACGCCGGCATCTTGACCGCGAGCAAAGTCGCGCAAGCAGCCACGGCGATGAAGAGATAGAAGTCAATGCGGAAAGCCGGCAAGCCGCCGGCGGCCTCTCCGCCGCGAGCCAGGATGATGCCAAACATCGTCGTCCCCAGGGTCCCGCTGACAAACCGGAGCATATTGAAAATCCCCAACGCGACGCCCAATTTTTCTCTGCCGACCACGAGCGTGACCGCGTTGGCGGTGGGGGATTGGGTCAGCCCCATGCCAAGCCCCAGGACGATGAGCGTGAGCACAATGGCCCAGTTGGGCGTGTCAGCGGCCCAGAACAGGAGGCCCACCCCGGCCAGGGCCACAATGCCCATCCCAATCATGCACGTGAACCGACTACCGACAATATCCGAGAGGCGGCCCGCGCCGGGCGAGGCCACCGCCAGGGCGAGGGCCAACGGCGCGATGAGCAGGCCCGTTTGGGCGAAGGTCTGCCCCTGCACATTCCGCAAGAACTGCGGCAGGAGCAACTGCATCCCGAACAGGCAAAACAACTGCGCCCCGGAAACAAACGTGACCACCCCGTACCCGCGCTGAGCAAAAAGCTTCAAATCCACAAACGGTTGTCGAATCCGCGACTGAGAAAACAGGAAGATGCCAGACAGCAGGGCAAAGCCGGTCCACAACGCGAGACTAACCGCCAGGCCGTAGTTTTGCGACAGCCCCTGCGTCAGATTGAACATGAACAGGATCATGGCGAACGTCAACGTGCTCGCGCCGATGAGATCAAAGCTCCCACTGGCGTGTTTAGCGTCGGCCGGGACGAAGAGGAAGATCATGACCAGGCCGACGAACGTCAAGCCGGCGATGAACCAAAACACGGCCGGCCAGTCGAAGTACTGCACCAGCAAGCCGCTGAGCACCGGGCCGAGGCCGTGGCCGGTCGCGTTGGCCGTCGCCCAGAAGCCCATGGCCCCGCCGCGTTCGTCGGCCGGAAAGACCTCGGTGATGATGCCCATGATGGAGGGCAGGATGGGGGCGTTGCAGATCCCGGCGAGGGCCCGGAAGGCAATCATCCAGCCTACCGAGGGCGCTACCGCGGAAAGCGCCATCGAGACTGCCAACCCGGACATCGCCAGGATGTACATGCGCCGGTAGCCGAACATATCGCCGAGCCGCCCGAAGACCGGCATCAGGGTGGAAAAGAGCAAGACGTAAATGGTGACAATCCAGACCCCCGTGGCAAGACTGATGTGGTATTGCTTCATGACGGAGGGCAACGCCACATTCGACATGCTGTTGCCAAACGTGCCCACCAGGGTGCCAATGAGGATCGTCGCTAAAATCCACCAACGCTTGGTGTGAGAGGGATGCGTCGTTTCAGGCATGCAAGGTCAAATCCGTTTCATTCGGCAAAATGACAGGCGACGTGATGTTCACCACCCATGTCTCTGAAGACAGGCTCCTCCTCAAAACAAATCGCTTGGGCCAGAGGGCAACGCGTGTTGAAGCGGCAGCCTTTCGGCGGATGGATGGGGCTGGGGATTTCGCCCTTCAGCACGATCCGTTCACGCTTCTTCTCCAGCTTTGGATCGGGGATCGGCACTGCCGCCAGCAGGGCCTGGGTGTACGGGTGCAGGGGCTTGTGATACAACTCGCGGCTGTCCGCCAATTCCATGATCTTGCCCAGGTACATGACGGCGATGCGGTCGCTGATGTGCCGCACCACGGCCAGGTCGTGCGCAATGAACAGATAGGTCAGGCCGAACGCGTCCTGCAAGTCTTCCAAGAGATTGATGATCTGCGCCTGGATCGAAACGTCGAGCGCCGAGACAGGTTCATCACAGACGATAAAGACCGGGTCGGAGGCCAGGGCGCGCGCGATGCCGATGCGCTGGCGCTGGCCGCCGGAGAACTCGTGGGGATAACGGGTGCAGACGCGAGGATCGAGGCCACAGACCTTGAGCAGATCCTGTACCCGCTCACGTTTCGCCGCGCCCTGGGCCAGGCCGTGCACCGTCAGCGGCTCGCCGACGATCTGCTCCACCGTCATGCGCGGGTTTAGGGAGGCGTACGGGTCCTGGAAAACCATCTGGATGTTGCGGCGAATGTGAGACATGTTCTCGCCCGTCGAATGCGCGAGGTCCTGCTTGTCGAACACCACGTTCCCTGCGGTCGGCTCGTGCACTTTAATGACCGCCAGGCCGGTCGTGGACTTGCCACAGCCGCTCTCGCCCACCAGCCCCAGCGTCTCACCGCGCTGGACGTGGAAGCTGACGCCGTCCACCGCCTTGACGGCCCCGACCTGCCGCGAGAAGGGGAAGCCCCGGAAAATCGGGAAATGCACCTTCAAATCGTGGACTTCGAGCAGAGGCGAGTCGCCGTTAGGCGCGGACGGGTTCATGTTTCATGCCCTCTACTTGTGTCACATCCACCCAGCACGCGCTGTCATGGTTCGGCGCGACCGGCAGGGGCGTGGGCCGCTCGATGGCGCATTTCTCGATGCGGAATGGGCAGCGCGGGACGAACGGACAACCCGCGGGGGGGTTAGCCAGGTCGGGGGGAAGCCCCGGAATAGGTGTCAACCGCTTGGACCCGGCGGTGTCGAGGCGAGGGATCGCGTTGAGCAGTCCCAGTGTGTAGGGATGGCGCGGGTCGGCGTACAGTTCCGCGACGGGGGCATTCTCCAACACATGCCCGGCGTACATCACGATAATGCGATCTACCAATCCGGCGACGATGCCCAGGTCGTGGGTGATCCAGATGACGGACATGCCCATCTCGTCGCGCAGGCGTTTGACGAGGGCAGTGATCTGCGCCTGGATGGTCACATCCAGCGCGGTGGTCGGCTCGTCGGCGATCAGGAGCTTGGGGTTGCACGACAGGCCCATGGCGATCATCACGCGCTGCCGCATGCCGCCCGAGAACTGGTGCGGATAATCGTCCAGGCGGTTGGCGGCGTCGGGGAGGCCGACCTGCTGCAAGAGTTCGCGCACGCGGTTGCGGGCCGCTCTGCGATCCAGCCCCAGGTGAAGCATGATCGCCTCGCTCATCTGCTGGTTAATGGTCAGGACCGGGTTGAGCGAGGTCATCGAGTCCTGAAAGATCATGGCGATCTCTTTGCCGCGCACGCTCCGCATTTCGTCCTTGCTCAACTGGAGCAGATCGCGCCCGTTGAAAATCACTTTCCCGCTGACGATCCGGCCGGGCGGCGAGGGGATTAGCCGCATGACGGAGAGCATGGTCACGCTCTTGCCTGACCCGCTCTCGCCCACGATGCCGAGCGTCTCCCCCTGCTTAAGCTCGAAGTTGATGCCGGTGACGGCCGTGACGACTTTGCCCTTGGTATGGAAGACGGTCTTGAGGCCTTCCACCTGAAGCAGGGGTTCGGCGGTCATACTTCGATCTCCTCAATTTTCCCAAAGGAGGGCAGCATGCGGGTGACTTCCTCGGGCCGCACCAGCATCACCGGGACGGTGGCGCGGCGGGCCACGCGCTCGGTTGTCGGCCCATAGGCCCAGGGGCTTGCCCCCCCCTCGCCGTGGGTGGCCATGACGATCAAATCCACCTTCTCACGCTCGGCAAACTGCAGGATGCCGCCCGCCGGCCGGCCAAAGACGACGGCGACTTCAACCTGCACTCCCTTTTCCCGCAAGCGTTCGGCCACCGGCATCAACAAGCTCTTGGCCTCCGCCTCGAGGCTGGCCATCTCACTCTCGCGGTAGACCGGGTGCCGGGCCATGTCCACATCCGTTTCCGAGCGCGGCAGCCGCACGTCGGTCATATAGGCCACGGCCGCCTTAAAGGCGCCCCCGCTCCGACCCTTCGGGAGGGGCTCCACGCGCAGGAGGACGACCGTCGCTTTGAGTGACAAGGCCAGCGCTTCGACATAGGGCAAGACTTTTTCGCCCATTTCCGATCCGTCCAGCGGGACAAGAATTTTCTGCAACATCGCGCCTCCCTCTAAGCTTCCTTCCCGAACTTCTTGAACCGCTGTTGCGGGTCGGAGACCGAACGCAGCCAACCGGCGACCATATTGATGAAGAGCACGGTCAACGCGATGGCGACGCCGGGGAAGGTGACCAGCCACCAGGCCCTCGCCATGTAGTCGCGCCCGTCGGCCAGCATCAATCCCCATGAGGACTCCGGGGGTTGAATACCCATCCCCAGAAATGACAGGGCGGCTTCGGCCAGAATAATCCGGGCCAGTTCCATGATCGCGATAGTCAGGATCGGCGACACCAGGTTAGGCAGGATGTGCACAAAGACGATCCGCAGGTCGCTGCTGCCGATCACCCGCGCCGCGCGCACAAAGAGTTCTTCGCGCAGCGACAGCGTGATGCCGCGGATGATGCGGGCGAAGATCATCCAGCCGTTGATCATCAGCGCCAGCATCATGTTCTCCAGGTTCGGGCCGAGCATGATCAGGATCGTCAGCGCGACGAGCAAACCGGGAAAGGCGGTTTGGATGTCCACCCACCTCATGATGATGTTGTCCACGCGGCCGCCGAAGAACCCGGCGAGCATGCCCAACACCGTCCCGAAAGTCCCGGTGGCTAACACAACGCCCAGGCCCACCACCAGGGAAACGCGGCTGCCGTGGATGATACGATCCAGGATCGGCCGACCGAGTTGATCCGTGCCGAGCGCGTAGTGATAGTTGAACTCGTCATTCACGACCAGGGTCGGCGCCGAGAGGCGCAGGCGCAGGTTCTGCCGGGTATAGTCCTTTGCGATGACCGGGGCAGCGATGGCCATGACCAGGAACATCACGAATCCCAAGGCGCCGACCAGGGCGACACGGTCGGAGACCAGATCGAGCAGCAGTTCCCGCAAGGCATGCAAGAAAGGAAAGCGCCGCTCGGCGATGTGTTCGGTTGGCTCGGCCACCTGGCCAGGGACTTTTAGACTCCGCATGCTGGTGGTCATAGGATCTCCTCTAGCGTATCGCGTATTGCCTGTCACATAGCGTCATCGCCCACAGCGACTGCGCCCGTAAGCCGTGGGCCATCAGCGATCTGCCATAAGCCAGCCGCTAGGTGTATCGGATGCGCGGGTCAAACCACCCGTAAGTCATATCAATGATGAGATTCAACACGACGACCAGAACGCCGACGACGAACACATCGGCTTGCAGCAGCGGCAAATCCTGGCGTTTGATGGCGTCCATGGCGAGTTGGCCGACGCCCGGCCAGCCGAAGACGACTTCGACAATGACCGTGAACCCGGCCAACAGGCGGCTGAGTTCCCACCCGCTGAGGGTGACGATGGGAATGGCGGCATTCTTGAGCGCGTGGCCCATGATCACGGCCTGTTCGGTCAACCCACGGGCGCGCGCCGCCACCACGTAATTTCTGTTCAATTCGTCCAGGGTGCTGGAGCGGACGATCTGCGTGATGCGCCCCAACGGCGCCGCTGCCAGGGTGACGGCGGGCAGCACTAAGTGCCGCCAGGTGCCGTAGCCGGACGTGTAGAACCAGCCAAGATTGACGGCGAAAATCAGGATGAGCATCAAACCCAACCAGTTGGAGGCCACGCACATGCCCATCAACGAGCCGAGGGTACAGGCATGATCCAACACACTGCGGGGTCGCAGCGCGGCCAGCACCCCGAGCGGGATGGCAGTCACCACCGCGAGGGCCATGGCGGCAAAAGACAAGAGGAAGGTGGCGGGCAGCCGATTGATCACCAGGGGCAAGGCCGGAACGCGCTGCCACAGCGAGTCGCCAAAGTCGCCGCGCAGCGCGTCAAGGCTGAAGCGCGCAAACTGGACATACAGGGGATCGTTGAAGCCCAGGGCCTCGCGCATGCGTTCGCGCTGTTCTTGCGTGGCCTCCAGCGGGAGCATCACCTTAACCGGGTCGCCGATGACGTGGGTGATCACGAAGACGGCGACCGAGACGGTGAACACAGAGATTACAGCGTAGAACAGGCGTCGGAGGACATATCCAATCATCGTCTCATCCCTCGGGTTCGTCACCGCAACCGGTCGGCGGCGACGGCTGTCATATGGAAGGATTACCCGCTCGCACGGCGCGGGCCGGTAGCACCCACCGTTTCGAGCGGTCAACGACAGGACAACTGGCCGGCTGGGCCCCACAGGCCCCGGTGGCCGCGGGGCCCAGCCAGCGCGTCCGCCGGCTCACACGCCGCCGGCGGCCTAAAACGCTTCAGGTTACTTCAGGCTCATCGTTGCGTACAGCAGGCGGGCGTCGCGCCGCGGGGTCCAGTTGAGGCGCTCGCTCAGGCCATAGATGTTCTCGACGTTGAGCAAGTACAGGTGCGAGCCTTCGTCGTGCGCGGTCTGGACGATCTGCTGGTACATCTCCAGGCGCTTGGCCGTGTCGATCTCGGTGCGCGCGGCGTAGATCATCGCCGTGACCTCCTCGTTGCAGTAGGACGGCCCGGTGCCGTCGCAGGTGAAGTAGGCCGAGAGGACGCGGTCGGCGTCCAGCAGCGGGTTGTCATTGGAGACGAAGATCATCGGCGCCCGGTGCTCCTTGTCGAACAGGATGTTCAGGTAGTTGGAGAACTCGCTGATGTGGATCTTGACGTTCAGGCCGACCTCCTCCAACTGCCCGGCGACGACTTCCACCAGCTCCTTGTCCTTGAGCCAGCGGCCAACCTCGCTCTCCAGCAAGATCTCCGCCCCGTCATAGCCGGATTCCGCAATGAGCTGCCGGGCCTTATCCGGATCATATGAGTAGGCCTTGACATTCGGGTTGTAGCCGAAGTGGCTCGGGGTAAGGATCTGGCCGTCGGCCGGCACCGCGAACCCGCCGTAGATCGCCTCCGCGATGCCTTCCTTGTCCACGGCGTAGTTGATCGCCTGGCGCAGGCGCACGTCAGCCAGAACTGAATCCTCCCCATTGTAAAGCAGGATCATGGGGAACTCCAGGCCCGGCGTGTGCAGCGCAACGGGCGCCTGGTCAATCTGCTCGGGCAGCAGGCCGAAGACCAGGTCCACCTCGCCGGCCTGGAGCGCGGCCAGGCGGGTAGACTCTTCCTGGATCGGGCGGAGGTGCACCACGTCAATCGGCGGCTTGTCGCCCCAGTAGTCGGGGTTGGCCTCGATCACCACTTCCACGCCGCGGTCCCACTTGACGAACTTGTACGGGCCGGTGCCGATCGGCGTAGTGGCGAAGGTCTCGGGATCGCCCTGGGCGTGCTTGGGCTCGACCATCTTCATCCAGTACATGCGGGCAGGCAGGATCGGGTCGGGGCCGGAGGTGATGATGTTAACAGTGGAGTCATCCACCTTCTCGGCGCCCGTGATCGTGCCGAAGAACGAAGCCTGATCCGACTGGAGGGCCGGGTCAATGATGCGCTTGACGCTGAAGACGACGGCGTCGGCGTTGAACGGCTCGCCGTTGTGGAACTTGACGCCCTGGCGCAGTTTGAACTGCCAGGTGGTATCGTCAACCTGCTCGTACTCCGTCGCCAGGTTCGGGATGATGTTCATGTCTAGATCGCGGGTCAGCAACGTTTCGTAAACGCTGTCGTTGACCGCGCGCTCATTGCCGTCCTCGCTGACTTGCGGGTCGAGCGTGGCCGGATCGTTGGCGATGACGACGGTGATCTCGCTCTTCGCCGCGGGCGCTGTGGTTGCCTCCGGCGCTGAGGTCGCCGCGGGCGCTGAGGTCGCCGCGGGCGCTGAGGTCGCCGCGGGCGCTGCCGTCGTCGCCGGGCCGCCGCAAGCGGTCAAGAGCAGCGTGACCACGATGATCACGGCGAGCAAATGGGCAAATCTCTTCATGTTCGATTCCTCCTGTGGGTGAAATCACGAGAATTCAGACCAGCTTGGGCATGGTTGTTGTGACAAGGATGTACTCTCCGCTCTCACCTCCTTTGCGGCTAAACCCTGAGCCTATGCGAGCGCGTAAGGTTCGAGCCGTGCTATATCGGCCACCGGTTGCTCGAAAACACCGGCAACCTCGGCCTGTGTCACGCGCTGCTGGATGGCGGCGATGTTGATGGTATACAGGTTGAGCGCCTTCATCCGGTCGAAGTAGACCGAGCCGGAGAAGGTGTATTTCTTCGTCTTGCCTTCCTCGGTCTGCATCGCCTCCCCCGAATAGGCGATGAAATCTCCGATGACGGTGCTCGTCGGTAGCTGGAGGAGGGGAACGCCCGCGGCGTGACGCACGGCGTTGTGGCCGGCCAGTGTGCCGGTGACAATGGCCTCGGTGTGGCCGACGAGCAGGCCCGCCTTCTCGCCCCCGCAGAAGAGATTGCTGAGACCCTGCACCTGCATCGTGTCTTCGCGCGGGGCCATCGCCAGGAAGCGGATCGAGTTACCCATCCCTCCGGCATAGGGGTCTTCGTAACGCGCGTCCTCCAGGCCAGGGATGCGGCGCAAGTCTTCAAGCGGATAGTACGGTGACATCAATTTGGCGTGGCCGGTATCGAGCAGAATCACGTTCTCGGCGTATTCGGCGAGGGCGTACTGTTGACAGCATTTAACGCTCAGGCCGGCCTTCTTTTTCTCGGCCAGGTCGTGCGGGACCGGCAGCACCACCACGCCTGTGCGGTCGAGCTCGGCTTCGACGGCCGGATCGAGCGAGCCTTTGTGCAGCTTGCACGCGCCGCTCATCGCGCCGAAACCGCCATCGGGCCGCAGACCCATGAACTCGTTGATGCCCGCCCGGCCCGCGATGCTGACCCTGCCCCCCCACACCAGGCAGCGCATGATGCACATCGCGCAGCCGTTGCCGTACTTGCTGCAATTCGCCATCGGCCCCAGGCTGCCGGTGGTGTCCACGAAGACATCGCCCTCGATCACTTCTTTGTTTTCGAGAACCAGCGCCGTGATCCGGTCGTTCGACCTCTTCACCTCGGTCGCCCGACTGACCGTCCAGACTTCCACGCCGCGTTCGAGCAGAAAGCGCCGCACAATCGGTTCCATCCGGCCCACGTCGTACAGGTAGGCGTGGGCGTGGCCCGGAAACGTGATATTCGCGTGGCGGGTATTGCCGTCGGTGAGATGGAAAAGCTCGCCGCCGCCCATCGCGATCATCTCTTCGGCGGCGGTGTAGCGCCCGTTGTTGCGCATGATGCCGCCCACTTGGCCGGTGCCCAGAAGCGTATCGGCGCGCTCGAGGAGGATCACCTCAGCCCCGGCTTTGCGCGCCGCAATTGCCGCGGCGCAGCCTGCCCATCCGCCTCCCGCAATGATGACCTTTGCCATAGCAACCTTCCTTAGCTTGTTTCCCGACGCGCCGACGAGCCGGATCGCGTTCCGACTTGTCGCTCGGGCTTCTTAGTGTGGTGCGACCTCCGCTTGCCGTGCCGCCGCATCCAGCCATTTCTGCACGGGCGGAGTCTCGGAAACCTCGGACTCGGTGATCACATCTATAAAGGTTGGCCGGTCGCCGGCCAGCGCGGCCCTCAGCGCCGGTTCCAATTCGGCGGCCTCGCGCACCCGCACGCCCTGTAGGCCGAAACCCTGCGCGATGGCGGCGTAGTCGGTGTCGGTCGAGAAGTCCACGGACAGATAGCGCTTGTCCCGATAAAGATGCTGGAGCGTTTTGATCCAGCCGAACGAGGCGTTGTTGAAGAGCAGCAGGACGACGGGAAGGTTCAGGCGGGTGATCGTTTCCAGTTCGCCGCAGCTCATCCCAAAACTGCCGTCGCCGACGAGGCCGATGACGGGCGCGTTGGGGCGCGCGAGTTTCGCGCCGATGACGCCGGGAATGGCATATCCCAGACCGCCGTAACCGCGCGGGATAATGACGTGCCGCCCGGCCGGGCTGGGGTAGAACGCCGAGGTGAACGGAGTCCCCGTGCCCGCGTCGGCCACGATGACGCTGTCCGGCGGGAGCAGTTGCTGCAAGGCGCGCATGACGCGCTGGGGCTTGAGCGGAACCGCCGCGGAAGACAGCTTAGACTCTTCCTGCGCCCACCATGCCGAGCGCAGCGCGGCAAAGTCCGCCCACGGCTCACGCGCGCCATCGCCGAGCTGGGCCGCTCCCTGATGCTTAATCTCCGCAATCAAGGCGCGCAGCGTGGTGCGCGCATCCCCCGCCAGGCCCGCCTCGACGGGATAGGTGTTGCCGATCTCCGCCGGGTCAACGTCAACCTGAATGATTTTGACCGACCCGTGATTCGCGGGGAGCGTCCAGTTGAGGGTGGTCACCGAGTCGGTCTTGCAGCCGATGAACATCACCAGATCGGCGGCGACGACGACTTCGTTAGCATAGGGCCGCGCGCCGTTGCCGCCGACGACGCCGAGGCTGAGCGGGTGCGTCTCGTCAATGCTCCCTTGCCCGGTGATCGAGGTGCCGACCGGCAGGCTGAGCAGTTCGGCAAGTTCCGTCAGCTCGGCCCAGGCCCCCGAGATCGCCACGCCGCCCCCGGCCACGACGACGGGGCGCTTGGCTTGCAGCAGCCACCGCGCGGCTTGCGCCACGGCTTCGGCGTCGGGCACGGTGCGGTAGGCGGGGTACGTGCGGCAGGCCGGTTCGGCATGGAAGCTGGCGTGCAGGGCCGGCTCTTCCAGCACGTCTTCCGGCAGCGTGATCTGGACGGGGCCGGGCCGGCCCGTGGTGGCAAGGCGAAAGGCTTTGCGCATCACTTCCGGAGCGCGTTCGCCGCGTTTGAGGGTCGTGTGCCATTTCGTGACCGACTCAAACAGCTGGCCCTGATTCAGTTCGGTGAGGACGTTGCGCCCCTCGGACTCGAGGGGAATATCCGAGGTGAAGGCGATGATGGGGATGGACGAAGCGTTCGCTTCGGCGAGACCGGGGAGCAGGTAGACGGCCCCCGCCCCGCTGGGGGCTTCGCAGACTCCGGGGCGGCCGCTCAGCCGGGCGTAGACGTCGGCCATGTAGGAGGCGCCTCGCTCGTCGCGGGCCATGATGTGCGTGATCTGGTCGCGGGCTTCGTGCAGCGCATCGTAGAAGGGGATGGAAGTATCGCCGGGAATGCCGAAGACATATTGCACCTCATAGGCCTTCAGCATCGCGACGATGGCTTGCGCGGCGTTGAGCGTCACGGGGTCAATTCCTTCGCGAGCTTGGCGTTTTGGTCGGTGGCCGGCTGGTCGTCGGAGAGCGAGAAGTCGCGCAGAACACTTTCGAGATGCCGGCGCATGGCCTGCTCCGCGCGGGCGGGATCCCCGCTCCGCAATCCGTCGAGAATTTGCCGGTGCTCCTGACCTGACTTCTCGAGGCGCCCCTGGAGTTGATCGGACATGCGGCGAAGCCGCGCCAGTTGAACCTCAAGGTTTTCCAGGAGGGGCATCAGGCGCCGGTTGTCAGCATGTTCGTGAATGGCCCTGTGAAACTGCGCACCGTACTCTGAAGCTGCATCGAGGTCCCCGCGCGCCCGGGCCTCATCCGCGGCTGCCAAGAGTTTCTCGGCCTCATCCAGCTCCTGAGGAGAAAAGGACCGTGCTGCCAGTCGAGCCGCCAAGCCTTCCAGAACAGCCCGCAGTTCAAAGATTTCCCTGGCATCTTTGAGCGAAACATCTGCGACGTAAGTTCCTTTGTAGGGGATTTTGGTGACGAGCCCGTCATGTTCGAGCACGAGCAGGGCGTCGCGGATAGGGGTTTTGCTTGTGCCAAGCTGGTGGGCTAGTTCATCCTCAACCAACGGACTTCCTGGCTTGAGCTTAAACTCAAGAATCGCCGCCTTTATGGTTGCATGCACTCTTTCAGTTAACGTTAGACCGACTCTAATGTTTGGTAACATAAAATGTTCTCTTGTAGCGATTGACACAATTTTAATATCATATATCATACAACATATAAGATATATGATTTATACGCGTTTGTCAACCGGATAAGATGGATTCTATTTTTTTCGTGATTTTGTCATAAAATGCTTGTAATTCCTCTTGGAGGCTAATCATGCGACATCTCAAATACCAACCAGGCTCACTTGTCCTTTTGCGACAGATTGACGCCAATGGAAATGTCGTCACGATCTGGGGCGGGCAAGTCTTGGCATCTACCCCAGCAGAGTTGACGGTGCTGGCCATCGAAATGGTCTATCAGCAGGAAGAATGGCACTGTGTTGGTGAATTCCGGAAGGTCATGACTCCACCGCATAAACTCCCGTACAAATGGGACTTTCCGCGATTGCTCGTCAAGTACGAGGCCAATGACATTGATTTGAGGGCCAGACCTGTCATCGAGACTGCCCTTAAACGCTATCGGCTGCAACAAGCCAACTCTTAGAGAGCGTTTCTTAAATCAATTTGTAGCTAATTTCAGCATGCGCCGAATGCTGGCGATGTAGGTCATGGCTTC
>Ga0209109_10001071_pt1 | contig 15100 bp, 26 predicted proteins | sample Rifsed10ft2_FD_184004 | JGI IMG/M metagenome (GOLD analysis project Ga0209109, IMG submission 184004) | Soil microbial communities from Rifle, Colorado, USA - sediment 10ft 2 (version 2) | ecosystem: Environmental > Terrestrial > Deep subsurface > Rock core/Sediment | place: Rifle, Colorado... | reverse complement strand
AAGGGTCTGGATGCGACCATTGGATCCTACGTCCAATATGGTCAGCAGGTCCGAGAGCTCTCAACCAATCTTGGGATCTCCACTGAAGAAACCAGCCGATTAATTCAGGTATCGGATGATTTCAAGATCTCGATAGAGGAAGTCCGAACCTCCCTGCAGCTGGCGGCCAAGAATGGTTTTGAACCCTCGGTTGAAAATCTGGCGAAGTTGGCGGATCGACTTAAAGCTATGGAAAGTCCTACCGAGAGGGCGGCCGAACTCTCGAAGATCTTTGGGCGCAATTGGGCGGTTCTTAATCCACTGCTAGCTGAGGGTGGCGATGCTCTTCGAGCGAATGCGGCATCCATTGAAGATAATCTGATTCTCAGTGCGGAATCCGTAGCAAAGACCCGAGAATGGGAACTCGCGTTGGATGAGTGGCAGGACCGGGTAGAGGCCGCCAAGATCGGGGTGGGCTCATTCCTAGTTGAAGGACTCTTACCGTGGTTTCACATTGCCGAAGCCATGCCTGCGCTCATAGAAGATATGGGAGAAAAGCTGGAAGATAGTATTCCTGCCGAGAGTCAAATCGGACGGTGGCTTCGGATGGGTCAGGTGGGACAAAGCGCGGGAGAGGATATATCCGAGGCTTTGGAGGGCATCAGTGAAACGGCTGCAGAAACCATTGAAATGCTGCCCGAACAAATTGACGAAGCCCTCAAGCATCTGGCCTTGCTCGTTCGGACAGACATCCAGGAAGATTTCTTTGATACCCGAGAAGAAATCGCGGGTCTCAATCAAGAACTTGAGGATCTCGGTCAGCAAAGGATTGACGATAAGTTTAAGCTAGAGGCAAAACGGCTTGAAGATTTAGAGCAAGCCAAAGACCATCTGAAAGAACTAAAAGATGACCTACTTCTGGCTAGACTCAGGATGGGTGATTTCACTGATGCCACTAGCGATGCCACCAAGGTGGCCGCTCAGATGGAGATCAGCCAGCTCACGGCTGAGATTAAAGAACAAAGCACGGTGATCCAAGAATTAGGAAGTGTCAGTGTAGAAGAGCTGATCAAACTGGATGCGGAATATGACGAAAGAACTGCGTCCATCAAAGAGAAGATTGAGAGCGTCACCGAGGCTTGGGATGCACAGACCAAGCGAATGATCTTTGATCTGGCACAGCAGCGACTCGCACAAGGCGGATTCACCGAAGAGGAATTGACTGCCTTGAGTAAACTCGCGGGTCCCAGCGGATTGGGCCTTATCGATGAGTCGGCGCAGCGGCTGATCGAGGCGATCGGAGCTTCGGCCTCGGAGATGGATGCGGCCGGGGATCAGTCGGGATTGTTCGTTGAGGATCTCATGAGACTTCAGGAGCAGCTCAACAACGTGGAGGGCGCTGCTCGTGGAATGAATACTGAACTCCGATTGATGCCCGCGAATACTCAGGTGGGAGGGGTCCAAGCCTTCCAGCATGGTGGGAGTTTCGTCGTGGGAGGGCAGGGCGGCCCCGACAGCCAGATGGTCTCCTTCCGGGCAAGTCCCGGAGAACGGGTGACGGTCAGCCCTCAAGTGACCAATAACTTGAGCCTCACGATTCAGTCGATGGCCGATAGCGAGGATCTGGTCGGGCAGTTCGCCATGATGAAGGCTCTGGTAAGCGGGGCTCATTGATGGCACTCTTCAAGATCGTCACTCCCGAAGCGACAACGAATTTGGGTGCGAACCCATCCCTGGAAACCAACACGACAAAATGGTCGGCGGTTGGATCCGGGGCTTCTATTGCCCGCAACAATACCCAAGCCCGCTTCGGCCGGTACTCTCTGGCCGTCACGACTGGCACCTCCGCTCTAGGCGGGGCCTACTATTACACGGCTGGGGCCGGGATTTCTGTTGGGATCTCGACCTCCTATACAGTGAGCGTCTATATCTACAATCCTTCGGATGATGCACGTCTGGCGATCTGGAATAACAGTTCTGTTGAGCTGGGCAATCTTCAGATCCTTGCCTCCGCCCAATGGATGCGAGTGGAAAAAACGATCACGACCGGGACCTCTTCCAGCATCCATGTCCGTGTCACCAATGACAACAGTGGGGTTTCCCAAGTGCTGTATGTCGATGCGGTTCAGGTTGAGCAGAAAACGGCGGCCGGGACGTACTGCGACGGCGATCAGGAGGGGTGTTCCTGGAGCGGAGTCGAGCACGGAAGCACCTCTCTGAGAGAAGCCTTTGGTCCCGGCGGAGCGATTAAGACCTTTGCGGATCTCCATGCCTCGCTCACCGATCTGGATTTCACCGGGATGGGAATGCCGCCGGTCATCGTGAATCAACAGCCGTTCGCCAAGCTCCCGGGCTCGGTCTACGAGGATACCCAAGTCAGGGGCCGGGTAGCTAATCTCGTGGCTTTGGCGAAAGGTGCCTCAACCCTCAACAATCTTCACCAAGTCCGCCAAGCTCTATTGAATGCGGTCAAGCTGGATCGGATCTCGAACCCGGCTCCTTTCCGACTGTATTACACCGCTCCGACAAATCCGGTCTATGCCGATTTCCTCTATGAGGGGGGATTGGAAGAAGGCGATCGAATGGGATTTGCCGAGACCCTTGGATTGCGGCTCTTCGCACCCGATCCTTATTGGTATGAGGATCGGCAGGAAGTCGCGGTGATCGACTATACCTCGGCTCCTAATTGGAACCGGATCATCCGTAGAAAAGACGGGACATGGGCATTCCCTACCGGGACCGGGGCCAATGACTTTGTGCGTGCGATTGCGATTTCTCCCAGCGGGATTGTGTACTTTGGCGGCCCCTTCACTGACTTTGCCGGGGTCTCGAACTCCAAGCGGATTGTCACGCTAGTCAATGATGTGATTACTGCCGTGGGGGCCGGTATTGATAACGGGAATGTTCAGGACATTGCGGTTGGTCCTGACGAAACCGCCTACATCGTCGGGACTTTCACGGCCGTCGATAATGGAACCTCTGCCAACCGAGCCGTGTCTTATACGACGGCAGGCGGTTACGCCCTCATGGGGACCGGACTCAATGGCACAGGCCGAGCCGTGGCCGTAGGGATTGATGGCATTGTCTATGTGGGCGGGGAATTCACCTCACCGGCCACCCGTCTCGCCCAATGGAATGGGAGTGCCTGGTCGGCTGTGGGAACTGGAGCTAACGGCGCGGTACGCACTCTCGCGATCGCGCCGGATGGAAATCTCTTTGTGGGTGGAAGTTTCACCGACTTTAGCGGGGTTACAACCAATCGAGTCGCCAAATGGAATGTCACGACGGCCGCGGCCTCAGCAGTCGGAGGCAATGGTCAGTTGAATGGTCTCTGTGAAGTGCTGGCTTTCAGTCCCGATGGCAAGCTCTATGCCGGAGGAGATTTCACGACAGCTTCAGGAAATACGGTCAATCGAATCGCGGTCTGGGGGGGTTCGGACTGGCTGGCGATGGAGACCGGGGTCTCGGATACGGTCTACGCTTTCGCCTGGGTGGATGGGCAGCTCTGGCTGGGTGGAGCTTTTCTAACCGCCACCGGGGGATTGGAGATGTCCAACCTCGGGATTTGGAATGGATCCACCTTCGTGAAGACCGACATCGATCTCCCCAACACCGGCTTTGGGGGAACGAATCCGATCGTTCTCTCCTTGGGTAGCATCGGAAAGACCGTCTATGCCGGTCATTACGGAACGGGGGCGGCAGAAGCGGGAGACAAGACGACGATCAGCAATATCGGGACGGCTGCCGCTTACCCAATCGTGACCTTCACGGGACCCGGCACACTGATTTGGCTTGAGAATGCCACCTCGGGAGACAGACTGTATTTCAATTTAGAAGCTCAGGAGGGCGAGGAAATCACGATCGATTTCCGACCTCAGAAGAAATCTATCACCAGCAATTGGAGGCAGTACGCGCTGCAGCCCAAGCGGGGATCTGATTTCGGGACCTTCCGATTGCTGCCAGGCAGTAATGACATCATCGCTTATATCGCCGAAGAGACGGGAGACACTACCCTGCATTTCCGATGGCAGATAACCCATTGGTCGATTGATGGCGGCGGTGCATGACCCATGAGATTTGGCTGGCGCAGCCGGATGGAGAACCTATCCTACTCTTGGAAAACTACACCCTGCTGCGCTATACCCGGTCAGTCAATGGTCAAGGCTGGGTGCAGCTCCACCTTCCCCATGACTTCGATCTATCGGTCCTGGAGCTGGATCGATTGATCGAGATCTGGCGCTCTCCGCCGGGAGGTCATTTACAATGGCAGATGACCGGCTTCCTGAGACGCTGGGGGGCCGAGACCCTGCGAGGCCAAACCCATGTTTTTATTGAAGGGCCGGGGCAAAATCACATCATCGATAATCGGATCGTGGCCTATCTTGGAGGACAAGCTGAGACCGAAAAGTCGGGATTGGCAGATGATGTCATGAAGGCTTTGGTGCGCGAGAATGTGGCGCCCAGTTCAGGTAATGATCCGTATGGCCGTTCGAGAGTCCAGGCCAATTTCACGGTCGCGGCCGATGTGGGTGCCGGGCCTCAGTATGATGGAGACTTTCAATGGCAGGCCCTTCCCGATGCCCTGCAGGACATCTCCGATCACGCCTATGCACAGGGGATCCCAACCTACTGGGACGTAGTACAGATCTCGCCCGGCAATTTCCAGTTCCGGACCTTTGTCAACCAGCGGGGCATCGATCGGACGATAGATCCAGTGGCCCTCACCTTCGGCCAGGAATTCGGGAACATGACCGATCCTCGATGGGAAGAAGATTGGACAGAAGAGCGGAACATCATTTACGGAGGAGGACAGGGGGAAGGCCAGGATCGGGTGATCGATCCTGAAAAGGATGTGGGCCGGATCTTCCGGACGATCTGGAATCGTAGGGAGGGGTTTCAGGATGCTCGGGGAGAAAAGACCGTCCTGGGGGTTGCCAAGAAAGCCTTTGCCCGTTTGGTTTCCAGCCGGCCACGAAGACGCCTGAGCGGAAGATTGTTATCGGTCCCCGGCAGTCTCTACGACGTGCATTGGGGACTCGGCGACAAGGTTCCGGCGACTGCCTTTGGATTTCAGTTCGAAGGCTTTGTCCAGTCCATCACGATTACCTTGCGAGGAAAAGACCGCGAAGAAATCGATGCCGGGATCGAGGCGGAATATGTCAACCTCGGATAAGGATCTGAGAAGACTCATTGAAAACCTGGAAAATCATGAGGGCCGCTTGCGTCGGTTGGAGACGCAGGAAATTGGTGTAGGTGTTGGCGGTATCTGGACTCTGATCGAACATAAACTGTTGGGGTCCGATGTAGTTAGCGTAAGTTTCACTAGCATCCCCAGCACCTATAAACATTTAGCTCTATTCAGCACTTGTCAGCAAGACAGCGCCACACTTTCAAACGTGCCAATTCACATGCGGATCAACGCGGATTCCGGGTCCAATTATCTTTGGGATACGATCCACAGTTCAGATAGTGGTGGACATCCTGTCACGACAATTGATGATTCCTCCATCGCAACGAATGACCACTGGCGTTATATGTTTGCTTCCTACGACGCTGCTGACAAAGCCGGTTCCGCGTTAACGATATTTCCGCATTACAGTAGCACTATCTTCGAAAAAAATATGTTCAGCTTGGCGTTCAATCTGGCGGCTGCTATTGGAAGTCAGGTAGTAGGAATCTTTGGTTGCGTCTGGGAGGATACCGTGGCAATCAATGAGATCGGGGTTGGGTTTTTCTCTCCGGCCACTCTGAATCTGAAAACGAATTCTCAGTTTACGCTCTACGGAATCAACTGATGAGAGCCGCCCTAGTCGATACGAGTCGGTATCAAGGCATGCTCGATGCCGCGAAGATCAAGGCCGCGGGCTTCTGTGGGATCGTCTCCCGTTGCACGATCGGGTTCTCGGAGGACGGTTCCGCCGTGGGGCGATCACTCGACTTCTATCACAACAGCCAAAAGCAAGCCCGAGACAACGGCATGATCTTCGGGGCCTATCATGTCCTGTGGCCAGCCAACAAGAATCCTATCCGTGAAGCGGATCATTTCCTGGCTCGCTGCGGTCCGGTCGATCTGGCGGTTCTGGATGTCGAGCTCGACCACGGGTTGACGAAAGCCGCGATCCAGGCCCAGGCTAAGGTCTGGCTAGACCGTGTAGCTGTCGCCCTCGGAAAGCGCGTATTTGTGTACTCAGCCAGTTGGTGGTGGACAGTGGCGGCTGGCTGGGAGAAAGAGAATACCTATCCGCTCTCGGAGGCGGAGTACATCGTGAGCGCCCCCCGGGGCGGGATCACGAAAAGCCAGCAACCAGAAGCCCCCAAGGACCCCGCCTCACTCGCGAAGGGCTGGGACCAATGGGCTATATGGCAATGGACTAGCGGAGGCAAGCCGGTCGGGGTACAGTCAGAGTCGTTAGACTACAACGTGGCGAATGCGACGGAAGAGCAACTGCGAGTATTCCTTGGCTTGGAACTGCCACTGCCGACGCTTGAAGCGAGGGTGATAAAACTCGAGACTGAGGCCCGGGCGCACGGGTGGGTGATCTAATGGATCCGAACCTCGCTTTGAACCCATACTTCCAGGTAGGAATGGTGGGTGCCTTCATGGCCTTCACCCTGACCCTGGCCGGGTTCTTTGTCCGCCACATGAGCGGCAGAGACCGAGAGGCAAGAAGCGAGCGCGTCGATCGGGACAAGGATTGGCGTGAATTCCTCATTCAAGAAAGAGACACTCGGCGGGACGATAGTGAGCGGATCGTTCAACAGCTTGGGGTTAATACAAATCAGCTGGCAAAAGTGGCCGAGATCCTCACGCGGCATGACGAGAGTACCCGAGCCGCCGCCGCTAAGATCATGGCCGCGGAAGCCGTGAGGATGGTTCAGGAAGAGAAGACGTAGGCATGATCCGATGAGAACCTCACTCTCCTGTTGATCCGCTGGTTCACCGCCCCGCTGCTGGCCGCTTGCTTCGTGCTCGCCTTTTCTTTCGCCTGTGGGCCAGGGCCCGAGACCGAAACCCCGACCGTGGAGCCGACACCGATCCCGCTTCCTACGATCCCCAACTATCCCACCCCGTTCACCGTTCAGCGGGAGCCGGTTTTCAACGAGCCGATCGTAGACCGCACGAACTGGCTGATCCTGGGCGGGGATTTTCGAGCGCACCGGGTGGGTACCGGCTGGGGCAACAAGACGGATGTCATCATCCTGATCTCGATCCTGGAAACTGATCCGTTAGACATCGCAGTCATCCAGTTCCCGCGCAATCTCTACGTCCCGGTCCGGGGCTTGGAGGATCAATGGCTGTTCGCGGTCTGGGGTCGGGATGGATGGGTTGGCCTGAACCTCTATTTCCGGGAGGTCTTTGGGGTCGCGCTCGACGGCATCTTCTATACCGACATGGACCGCTTCGAGATCTTCATTGATGACTTGGGCGGGATCGCGCCGGTCGGTTCACAGCGATTGACCGGAGCCGAGACGCTGGTCTACCTGAGAGACAACCACGCGAACTGGGAGCTCGGGAGCTACGATGCCGAGCAGCGGGGCTTCCGGGTCCTGAATGCGATCTGGGGCCGGGGTTTCGAGTACGTCACAAGCGATCCGATCAGCGCGGCCGGCCTCGTGCTCTCCCGCTGGGGGCCGCTCCTACAGACGGACCTCGATAGCCTGCGGGACTTCTATGCCCTGGCCGAACTCGCCTATCGGGTGAAAACGACGGATCAGATCATGCGCTTCATCCAACTGGAGGAGCCGTACATTCTGCGCGGGGAGACTCCGCTGGGTATCCGAGGCATGGTGCCGAGCTATGACCTTGAACTCTGGATGATTGACTGCGTGTTCGATCAGATCTGCGAGGCCGATCCGTGAAAGGCGAATGGTTGCTGCCCATCGGATTCGTATTGGGCGCCTGCGGCCTGGCGACCGTGATCCTGTTGATGATCGATGAGGTTCTATTCGGAGGCGTGCTTGAATTTCGATGACCGGCACTTTGAGGTCGCGAGCTCCTGTTAGCTCGCGGAATGTCCGGCCTACTGCTGGCGTTCAGCCTGATATTCTTCCCTCTACAATCACCAGCCCAAGAGAAATCCCCTCCCGAATGGCTGATCCGGAATGTGATCCGTTGGTTGCCGCTCGTCGAGCGCTGGTATTCCGAGTTTCCAGAGCTCGATCCGGCTTGGGTCCTCGGCATGATCGCTCAGGAGAGCCAGGGCTTCCCGCACGTCTCCGATGTCACCGGGTCTCACGCGATCGGACTCATGCAGATCATTCCGCGGTCCTGGACCGGAACCCGGACGCAGCTGCAGGATCCGGGATTCAATCTGTACGTCGGGATGCGGATGCTATCGGCTACGCTCAAGCAAACCGACGGCGATCTGCGCCGGAGCCTCGGAGCCTACAATTGCGGGTTCGTAGGACTTGACGCGGGGCGCTGCGGCCGCTATGGTGGGTATGCGTATGCGGATCGGATCATTGGGTATTGGGTGCCGGTCTTCCGCATGCGGCTTTCCGGAGAGGCGTTCACTCCCGACCGTGTAGGGGATTGGCTCGCGACGCTGGGGTATCGGTGGGGTTTAGGAAAATGGCACAAACAGGAGGTAGAATATCGAGAACGCTTCTTGCGATTGGTTTGGGGACATCCGATTCGAATGGAATAGGAATAAGAATAGGAGAGAAACATGGAACTTGATCCTGGACAACTTGCACTTCTTGGTATCGTGGCCTCGGCGATCTCGGCCATCCTGCGCTTTGTCGCTGGCAGGTTAGGCTTTGAGGTCCCGAGCAACTATGCCAAGATCCTGGTGTTCGTCGTGGCCCTGGTCGCGACGGTGATCTGGGTGAAGCCGAGCGTGGAGTTTTCCGCCGATCCGCTGGAGTTCGCCTCAAACCTAGTGGCCGCCGCGGTCGCGGTCATGGGTTCAGCTCGGGCGTCCTACGAGGTACTATTGGGACGCTTGGGACTGAACAAGCTGGCCTGATCCTGAAGTCTTCCTCCTCCTCAGATCGGCGCACGGGGCCAGTCATACGGACTGGCCCTTGTGCTTAACCTCGCATCCAAGAATAGAGTAACCAGGCCACGCTCAGGCCGACCGCGAGCAAAAAGAGTTTAGCGGGAAAGTTCATGGTTCATTCTCCTGGTCCTGCTCAAGTTGTTTATTGGCGACGAATGTGCCGGCTGGTGTTCGCACCTGCCGCACATAGGTTACTTGTGAGTCTTGATCAAGTCCAAGTGCTTGTCGGATGTCCTTGCGCTTCGGTTCATAATCGGGATCGTTTGCATAGCGCCAAGCGGTTCGGGCCGGGATTCCGAGAACCCGCCCAACTTTGCGCCATGATTTGAGGTCATGGTGCATTTCCCGTAATTGGCTCCGTGTAATCATACGTTGCGTTACAAAGCGTTACACTCGCTTTGGCTGGGCTTGCTGGACTTCAGATCGTAATTCAATGAGCCAGCAACCGCCAGGGATTGACGGATCCTCCTCCACGCCCTTGATCGTGGGCGGTCGGCCGAACACTTTTCCGGTCAGGTTATCTGCTCCATGCCGGGCCCGAATCTGCTCCCATGCTTGGATGAGCTCCTCGCCGTCGCCGGTGCGGAACTGGTAGAGCATGCCGTAGCGATCCTTGCGAGCGTAGATCATAGGCCCAATTCCTTAGCCCGCGCAATCCCGTTTCCGATCCGCATTGTCAGCAACCAATCGGGCTTCGGGGGATAGCGCAGAGCGGCGCCGCTCGTGACCGAGGCTTTGAGAGTCCGGGGCTCGACCTCGATCAATCCGCAGCCCTCAGGAAGCTCGGCCGGCAGGGTCATTCCCGCTGGACTGGCAAAATAGAACCTGGCTGAGATCGCCATGATCGGGGCTCGCTTCATCGGGTCCTTGAGCTCGGCCAGCCAATCGCTACGGCTGACCTTGACTTCTACGGCCGTCATTCCCTCGCTGCCCATGAGGAACACCGCATCGGCGTAGGATGGATTGCCGCTCGGGCCGATCGCGACTTCAACACTCATCGGCATTTCCGGCCACAGCTTCCGCAGGGATTTAAGTACATCATGGGCCGTCATCCCCTTGGGTTCGCGGAGCAGATCCTCGGGATTGATCCCGCCCGCGGCCTGGATGCCGGCCTCGGTCAACGTCCACTTGGAGCCGGTCGGGTCCTGGAGCTGCACATAGTCCAGGGCGATGAGCGCCCGCCAGGTCGCGGCCCGGATCGTGCCGGCTCGAGATTTGGCGCGCCCGTTTACCCAACGCGGCCCGATCGATCGCCACTCATTGCGCTGGAAATAGACCTCGCTGCCACGAGCCATCTCTATGAGGATGCTACCCTGGGCGGGCGTGGGCCTAGCGGACTTGTTCGGTTTCATTTTGATTGAAGATTTGAACAGAGGAGAGTACCTCGTTTCCCCATCGTTCCCATCCCGCTCTCTCGTGCCTCGCAAACAGTTCCAGATAGCGCCGTCCGGGATACAACCGTTCGATCTTCTCATACTGATCGTCCGGTTTGCGGCTATGTTCTCGTACTGGCGTATAGATCAATTCCGATACCGATCGGTCGTCGGGCGGCATGGATCCGCGCACTCCCAACAGACACGGCTCCGTGTTCCTGCGCGTGTACCTGCCCATCCCGAAGTGAAACCCTAACCCCGACTTATGCGCCTTCACCCACAGAAACCCGATCGTCACGTAGCGGAACCCCCACGCCTCGATCACATCAATCGCGGCGAACAGTTTGAACCACGGCACCCATAAGAACAGTGCCGCGTCCTCGGCTGCCAGATCCTTGACTGGCAACGCTGCGATCTGGACGCTAGTCATGGTCGGATAGTACGCTTCGCCTGCGCCGCGCTTGTTCGACGTCTTCGTATTCCAGACTTCGTACATCCAAGGCGGATCTGCGAGTATTACGTCGAATTTCATGCTGCATCAGATCGCAGCCTGGGCGATCATGTCTCTTCATCCAGGGGTTGACAATACGGCAACGCCCCGACCAGCCACAGGAGCAGCAGGGCGAGGGCGGTCATCTAATCTCTTGGAGATGACATCGACGACAAAGTGCGATGACTTCTAGGGGTTTTGAATAATCAGGATGATGATATTGTTGCGCTGCTTTACCACATCGACAGGGAAGAGTATTCGCCTTCGCCAGTCTGCCATCTCGGACTGCATTGCTCACAGCATGCCGTGCTCGCGTCTCCGTTATATGGATTAGATTGTAGTTTCGTCTCCAGAGGGCTATTCGATCTCGATGTTTGATTCGAAATCGCCGAGCGCTTTTTTTCACGCGCTCGGGCTGTCGCCGCTTGTATCGCTGCATGTTTGTTAATCCGTCATCTATCGCTTTGCTCATGTCTACTCCTCTCTAAGATTGGGCGGGCCGGGCTCAGCCTCTCAGCGCAAATCATGGATCAATATCCTCTGGATCAGGCTCGGCCGTGTGAACTAGGCTGTTCTCTTGGGTTTGGCTGTATGCCCATCTCATCAGGTCCATTACAGAGCTATTGCTTGGTAGGCGCTGAGAATGCCCGATCCAATCTGCGACGAGCTCATCAAGCATCGCATGTAATTCCACGTGTCTTTTGAGATGTTCCTGTTTGTTCATTTCCTATCGTGCTTTCTGCCGCAGCTCGTCCGATTCGGCCGCGCCAGATAACGACACGGCCTCCCGTTCATTACTCCGCCCTCACACAAATCCCGCACCTGATCCTTACCGGCACCCGCCGCGACGTACTCGGCGTTGACCCGAATCCATTCCGCCACATGCGGCTGGACCGGGCCGGTGTAGGTGTACTCAAACTGGCGGGGCTTAATGCGGAGACTCATGGCGCGCCACTTCTTGGTGCCGGCGTTTTCTGTCATGGTTTCAGAATGACGTCGAATGTGCCATATAACACGCCTACCGCACCAATCACGCGCCGGCGAGCATCATCGTTGGGAAGCTGTGCTAGTATCCGCACGAGCGTTCGCTTCGCCTGAAGAACTTCCTGATCGTGCTTCAGATCCTTGCGCATGAGGACGATCGTTGTATCAGTCATGCTTTCTCCTTTTTGCTAGACGGTTCAACTCGGCTGGTTCCTGACCCTTCGGCTTAATCATCCACGTCTTTCCCCGCTTCCAGTAACTATTCCGGCCGCCGGGAAATCTTACGGCCATCCAATCTTCAATGATCCCTGTCGGACCGGAATCAGTAGCACCGTTCTGCATCACCTCAACTGTGAAGTGCGGCCGCCATCCTAAGTTGCGCCATTTTCTCCAGAGCGTGAACGAGATATTTTTGTGCTTACTCATGTCTCCCTCCTTCGGTTTCATCCCTCAGCCTGAGCCAGAGACAGGCAATGCTTACATACGCCTTTCCCCAGAGACCACGGCGCGTTGATGCTGCGATCAAACGGATGTTTAATTCCACAGAGAGCGGCCGATAGCGGAGTTCCATCTCGTCGGTATTGCTGGATGTGCATGCGTTGCCGGTTCTTTCCTGCGACCCAGATGTAAGTCATTGCTGCTGTTTCTCCTTTCGGAATTGATCCGCCTTGGGACAACTGCTGTGATGGGGAACGTACACCGACACCGAATGCGCTTTCCCGGCCTTGTCCAGCCAGATGCGACGCTCGGGTTTAATGTCGAGCGGCATGAACTTTCCGCTCGCGGCCGTCTTAACAAAGAAGATCGGCGCGGCGCAGGCTTTGCACTTCTGGGCGGCGATAGGCGGGATCACTTAGATTCGGATTCCTTGATGAGATCCAGTACGTCGGGGTCGGGTTCTGCGGTGCCAATTGCCAGCCGAAACGCTGCCTGCGCATCCTCGGATAGCACATCAAGAATTGTCTCGCTGTCGAGTGCCACGACAAGCGCAGCAAGGCGTGGGCGTTCAATGCCCAGCTGCCGCACCGCCTTTCGGAGCAGGGCGAGTTCGGATTCGAGGACGGTGGCCCGTTCAGAATATGTCCGCATCTCGCCAGCGGTCATCATGAAGGATTGACCATCAAAGGCATCGGCGTCCAAAAGCAGATCCTCGCTGAGTTTGTTCTCGCTCATGCCGTCCTACCTCCCTGCGGTCTCATCCGAGTTACTTCGCGTTGGCCTCTTCGATCTTCTCAAGCATCAACGCCAAAGTTCGGGCCTGTATTAGGCTGATTGCCGTCAAGACCGCGAGAATCGTAGCGATCGGGCTGAGTGGGTTGTTGTCTGGAATTGCTGTAGCTGGAATTGCTGTAACAAGCAATCCCGGATTCGTGTTGTCGCGGATCCCGTCGAGTGCTTCATGGATTTCCTTTGCCGTCTTCATCATTTTCCTTTTCCTTTTCTTGGCCCGCAGGCGCGACTATCTTCACCTATCGGAGCCACGAGGCTTCGCTCAAGCGGTCCCGGATGCCCTATCCGACCTCGCTGGCCTCTTCTCTCCGACTTGGGGCGTGTCGCTGATGTGTTGCCGGTCGCTCCCACTATCCCGCTCCTTGTGGACTCTGGGGTTGTCGGGTGCTTTGATGAATGGGCGGGCCGGGCGCTACTCCGGCTCTGTCGGTCTTTCGGCACCCGGATTGCTTGGCGCATTACGGGTTTGACCTGGCCGACTGGTCCTCCGTTTTGTAGCCGCTATAGACCACATCGTTGGCCTGCCAGACCGCTGATGTGTGCGTGTCTGCTTTCCACGCCGCCGCCCATTCTTTTCGCCACGTTCATAACACGCTGACCAAGCGCAGTTTCGAGTCGTTCACTACTTTGAAACAGCGACACCGCTGGCGAGGCGGCATCGCTGCCACCTCTAAAGGTGTCTGTTAAGTTCGAAAAACCAATAGATGAATCGAAAATCCAGTGTCTTGAGATCGAACCATTCCCCTTGAATGTTCCGATCCCCGAGTGCTTGGTGGACTTTGATTTCATCACGGAAAATGTCATCGGAATCATATTGAGCGATTAGTTCTGGATCAATTCCCAGCTCTGATTTAAGCGTTTGAAAGCGGCTTTCCCAATTGGCTGTGACACCAATTTTGTATCTTCTGTTTTCTGGATTACGGATGACATAGAGAATTCCTGCTTTCGGCTTACGGCCGAGTATCTGGTGTACTCGTTGTCTGCTGATCTGAAATGATTCCGCAATCTCTTGGAATGTCGCGCCCGCGTTAAACGACTGATGCACACTGAGGGAGTGAGCTGCGGTTGTGGGCAAGAGACTTTGGTAAGTCTCCGCAGCCACACCCTCTCGGTGTGCATCAATGAACGCGCGGCTTGCGCGCTTTCTCTTGCCCACAGTCCCATCATACTACACTTTTCCCACACGCCAAGCTAGCGCCAGTAGTGGGAAGACTTCAGCGGTTGCACGCCAAGGATGGGGGCCGCGTAGTCCCAGAACCAATTATTCTGCGCGGGGAACCAACTGGTTGCCCTGAAATCGTGCGGATACGCGGCCAATGCCTGTGTGAGTAGTGCTCTCTCTTGTTCTAGTTCCTCAATCCTTCGCTGCAATTTGTTCTTTCTCATTTCGCTCTCCTTTCGTTCGATTGTTTTCGGCCAGCCAACATCTGGAGCATCCCCTCTGAAAAGTTCTTCACGAACTGCTTGAAGTCATCATCGCTTGGGTCCCAGGCCATCGCCCTCACGGTCCGCCAGGGATTGCGGGCCCTCTTGATCCGCAGGTCAGTTACGGACAGGACGGAATAGAGGCCGATGGGAATCGGGATTTCAGGCACAAGATCACGCGGCTCGCTAGGCATTGGTTTCCTCCCACTCGTTCATCTTGGGCGGAGATGGTCCGGCAGTTCATTCACTAGGCGATCGCAATAATGTCCATTCTCTACAGCGACGTCATGCTTGCGGATTACAGCCAGGAGCGCATCGGCGTCGGCCAGAAGTCTCTTGCCTTCCGCCACCAGAAATCCCATGATCGGATCGGGAATCAGGGATTGCGCGGGCATGACTGATAGCGTGTGCCTGATACTTTGCCAAGGGTCACTCATCGTAGAAACTCCTCAAAGGACTTCTGCTTCCGCCTTCCGTTTGAGGCTGGCCCGAAGATTACGCCAAGGAATGACAGCAATTAGCCCGTGACCTTCCCAATAAACGGCGATGCCGCCTCTTTGTTCGTAGTACCAGCAATCGGGGCTGATGTTGATCGGATGAAGGTTGAGACCATCATC
>Ga0209109_10001070_pt1 | contig 15107 bp, 11 predicted proteins | sample Rifsed10ft2_FD_184004 | JGI IMG/M metagenome (GOLD analysis project Ga0209109, IMG submission 184004) | Soil microbial communities from Rifle, Colorado, USA - sediment 10ft 2 (version 2) | ecosystem: Environmental > Terrestrial > Deep subsurface > Rock core/Sediment | place: Rifle, Colorado... | reverse complement strand
ACTCGCTCACCTCGGGTAGGGCCGCCGGGCGCTCGCGCAGGTGCTGCGCCGGCAGGAGGCGGCTCGGGTCGGCCTCGGGCACGTCGGCGTCCGGGAGCGAGTACCCGACCCGCCCGGGCACCGACAGCTCGAAGATCAGCTTGTCGTAGTCCATGTCACTCCTCGGTCGGCCGCGGCGACCCGCGGCTCAGGCGACCGCCGAGGCCAGGGCCTCGGCGAAGGCGTCGATCTCGGTCCGTGTCCGGCGCTCGGTGACCGCGACCAGGAGGCAGTCGCGGAGCGTCCGGTCGAACTGCCCGAGGGCGATCCCGCCGAGGATCCCGCGCTTCCGCAGGGCGCGCAGCACCCGGTCGGGTGACCTGGGGAGGCGAAGGGCGAACTCCTTGAAGAACGGCGCGCCGAACCGGGGAGCGAGCGCGGGAACGGCGCGAAGGCCGTCGCCTGTGGTTGGGCGCGCGATCCAGCCGGCGGCGACGCTCGACGAAGTGCGCCTAACGCTGCCGCCGACGGCAGGTGAAGGACCGAGTACTCTTCCATCACGTATCGTCCCGTTCCTTCCGCCTTCAGAGCGCTGAATGGCAGGTACGCCAGCACCGAATGGGATACCACGATCACTCGCCCAACGCCGCGCAGCATCCCCGCTCGCTCGATGGGGGCCATGAGGATGCCGTGTAACGACGTGAGGACTTCACCTTGGGCCTCCGCAGGCGACGCGGGCTCGCCGAGCAGGTCGCGCGCCAGCCGCACGCGCCGCGCCAGGTCATCGCGCGCAGTCTCAACAACGAGGCTGCGCACTTCCTGTCGCGTGACGACGAACACCACCAGCCGCGCCGGCGTCACGAGGTATTCCAGCATCGCCTCGTCCGGCTGGAGCGCCCGCTGCACCTCGGCGGCGGTGATTCTCCGTCCGCCCAGGAGCGCGGCCCCGGCCGCATCGCGATCCGCGGCTTGCGACAGGAGCGTCTCATAGCTGCTGCGCGCGGCATTCAACTCGGCGACCAGCACGCGACTTTGCCGTCGCACGCCAGGACTCCGTTCAGCCGGGCGGGTCTCCTCGAGTGCATCCAGGCTTGCCACGAGCGTGTCGATGTGCCTGAGCACGGCCTCACCATCGGAGAAGGACCGCACCGTTGCGCCCGCGGGCAGCGCGTTGCTCATGGCGGTGAGGTGCTCCAACAGCGCGTGGCTTCGCGCTGCATCGGCGACCTCAAACGCTTCGGCGATGCGATTCAGACGGAGCAGTGTCTCGACCAGATCGCCGTACATCGCGGCCTTGTCGGTCACGAACGAACTGCGAAGGATGCCGGAAGTGAAACTCCCACGGACCTTCTCCGCTGCCGCAACAGCCCTTCGACCCGCCGCGGCCGCCGAATCGAGGAGCGACAGTCTGGCGTAGGCACGTGCCATGAGAGCCGCCGCCTGCCAGGCGCCGCCGAACCCGCCGCGTGAAAGGTCCTCGTCCGCCCGCTTCAGTGTGCGAAGAACCCCCCGGGAATCTCCGGCGCGATCGGCGATCGCCGCCTTCGCCAGCGCAACCTCGACCCGAGCGACCCGCGCGCCGAGCACGGCACTCAGACGGTCGGCGGCCCGCAGGTGCTCGCCTACAGCGTCATTCTGTGAGCCCGCCGCGGCCAGATCGGCAAGCAGGAGACGGTCGCGAAGCTCATCGAGGGCAGCTCCCGCCGTCCGATGGAGCCCTAACGCTTCGACCGCGTTCTCCCGGGCGATGTCGGACCGGCCTAACGCCGCCTGAATCTCAGCGGCGTTGCGGAGGTTGATGCCCTGTTCCAGCGTCTGGCCGAGCGCCCCGTTGATCAGATTGGCCTGACCGTAGAGATCCAGCGCCCGCGGCAGGTCGCCGGCCTGGCGGTGGAGGCCGGCAATGACCTCGAGGTTGTCCGCCTCCTCCTGCGGGAGATTGTGCTGTCGCGACACTCGCAGCGCGCTGTCCATGAGAGCGATTGCGAGGGAGGGCTCCCCTAATGCGTCATACGCCGTTCCGAGCTGGCCCAAAGCATTCTGGTAACCAGCTCGGTCGCCGGCTGACTGCAAGAGCACCCTCGCCCGCTCCAGGAGCGTGATGGCGGACCGCGGATCCCCCAGCTGCACGTTGAGCATCCCGAGATTGGTGAGTGCGCGTCCCTCCCGCATCTCATCAGCGAGACTCTGGTAGGCGTCGCGCGCCTGAACAAAGCCTGCACGCGCCTGCGCGAATCTGCCCTGCGTGGCGTAGACAAGTGCCTGATTGTTCGCACTGGTTGCCTCGCCCGTTCGGTCGCCGTTATCGCGAGCGGCCGCCGCCGCCTCTCCATAGAGTACGAGCGCGCTGTCCAACCGGCCTTCGTCTTTGGCCACGAGTCCCAAGGCGTTGTATGAGCGGAAGAGATCGGCCTGGAGTCCGGCGCGCAGCTTGAGCCCGAGAGCCTGTTCGCCAAGGGAGCGCGCCTGAGCGAGATTACCGAGCCGCATGGCGGCGAGGCCGAGCCACGTGAGGGCGTGGGCTTCTTGCGCGGTATCGCGGCGCGCGCGCGCGCGCTCCAGCGCCAGGCGTAAGAACCCGATGGCGCTATCGTATTCCGCTCGATAGAACGCCGCCTCTCCGTTCATCGCCGACGAATCCGGCTGAACGCCTAACGCCGGAACGCTGATGCGCGGCGCCTGGTCCGCTGACGATGCTGCTGATGTTCCCTGTGCTGCACCCTCCGGCGGATCGCGCGGCCCCGAACAAGCTGACGCCAGCATTCCGCAGGCGGCGAGGATTCCGACCCGGCGCATCAGCGGGCGGTGGAGAAGCGTTGCGCTCTTGTGGTGAGCGAGGCTCCGTCAGCGGCGAGCGCGTCCACCGTCCAGAAGTAGGTTCTCCCACGCTCCAGCGAGACCGAGACCGGGAGGCTCAAAGTGGTGTCCGTCGTACGCGAAGACCACAGCTCACGACCTCCACCATCGGTCAGGCTGAGCTGATAGAGGAGCTGGCCGGGCTGACTCTTCCAGGTGAACGCCACCGGTCCCGGTCCGACGGTGCTCCCATTGGCTGGAGACACAACCTGAATCGCGGGTGGTGCACCCGAGCTAACCGCTCCTTCGCCCGATCGCATCCGTTCCTCGACTCCGGGAGCCCGACTCGGCAACCGCGAGAACACGATGAACGCCAGCACGGCCGCTGCCGCCGGTACCAGGAACCGCCGCGGATTCCGGGCGCGATGCTGTCGCAGAATCCGCCGTGCGAGTGTCACGTCCCGCCTGCAGGCCCGACACCGCACGAGGTGTTCCTCAAGAACGCCTCGGCTCGCCCCGGCCAGGGTGCCGTGCACGTACGCGGCGAGCTCCTCGCTCAAAGGATGGTCGGACAGGTCGTCACCAAAGTCGAGGTCCATCACTGCCTTACTCGCTTCCATCCGATGTGAAACGGATTGGGAGGCCCGTCGTGCGGTCGTGTTGCCGTCATCGTGCCGTCGCTCATGGGGCTGCCTCTTCGATTCCCTGCCGCTCGAGCGCACGCCGGAGGGCGCTCAGCACGTCCTTCAATCGGCGATAGGCATGGAAGCGAGTCGGGAATCCGAGGAGGCCCGCTACCTCGGGCATGGGAACATCGTCCTCGTATCGCAGCTTGATCAGCAGTCGGTCGCGCCCTTCGAGTTCCGCCAGCGCGAACTCCAAGGCCGAATAAACATCTGCCACCCGAACGGTTGATTCGGGATCATCTCGACCCTCGTCGGAGAGCGAGGAGAGGTCCACTTCCGCACCAATCAGGTCGACCAATCGCCGCCGTGCCGCCCATTCGTCGTCGTATGTCGCTGGGTCGGACTCCGGGTGCCGCATCCTCCCGTATCGGTGTCGCAGATGGTCGCGACACAGTCGCTGCGCCACGACCACGAGCCACGTCGAGAACTCGCTCCGGCCATCAGCGACATAGGAACGGAGTCTCCGGCAGTCATCTCGCCGGAGCTGTTCCAACACGAACGCGTAGCGGTCCATCGCCGCGTCGTGCTCGCCACCCATCTCGCGGGCCACATGCAGAATCAGGCGGCTGTATGCGGAAACGAAGTCGGCCCAGCAGGCTTCCCGCGCCGATGGTTCCTCGGCATTGAGCAATCGGCTCAGGGGAGCAGGCCGTGCATCGGTCATGGGGATCCTGGAGATTACCAGAGTGCCGCGACATACCGCTGCCGCTGGGAGAACGTACGATTCCTGCAAGGGATCGGCAAACCAGAGGCCGCCGCGCGTCCGACCATGACCTTTACCAAACGATGAGACGAGGTGTCCACGCTGGCGAACGAGGGCGGGATGCGGCCTCCGGACGCGGGCCACGGTGCCCGAAGCGTGCCGTCAGCTGGGAAGGCTGTCTGTTTCCCGGATTCAGCTCGATGACATGGCGGCCAGCCTAACGCCAGCCGCTGACCTTGGTCATCTCGATGACCGCGTTGTACGACTTCAGCTCGCCAAGAAAGAACGCGTCCAGCGTTCCCTTCATGGACGCGAGGCCGGAAGTCAGAAGCCCTCCCATGACCATCTGCATGCCGCGTCCGGCAGCCACCTGCCACTGAGAGTTGAGACGAATGATCGAATCGCGACGCGCCAGCATGGCGCGAAGTGCGGCCTGGCCGGTGTCCCGCGAAACGGAATCGCGCGTCACGCGCGCGGTGATTTCGATCAACCGCGAGATGCCTGCGCTGTCGCGCGCTGCCTGAGTCGAGGGCGTGCCGGTGCGGCGAACGCTATCGACGGTCGTTTGCACCAGGGTGACGCCGGCGCTGTCCCGGAATGTCCGGGTCACGGTGTTGCCGACGGCATCTTGCGTGATGATGTAACGGGTCCCGGCGGGGAGGCGCCCGGTGGTCACGCGACTCAACGGCGTCGTCGGCCAGCCTGACGTTCGCGGCACCGAGCGGATGAAACGACTGGTCGTATCGATGGGAAGTGCGGACACACTGCTGTAGAACCGGTCCGACGCACCAGGATCACGGAACAGGTACTGCTCCACGTTCGAGACATAGAAGGCGGTCACCGTCATCTCGCGCTCGCGTAGCCACTTGCCGACAGCGCGGATGGCCGTCGGCCCGCCAAAATCGCCGACCACCGGAACGATGAGGTTGCGCGATTGCAGCCGGCGCACCGCCTGGTAATTGTCCTCCGTCGCCAGGAACGCCATCTGGACGCTGTCGGCGTTAACCGCCTCCTGCAGCAAACCGTACGACGGGTACGTCGAGCGCACAAAGCCGGGATTGCCGGATCGATACCCGTAATTCACCTCGGGGCCCGCCGCGAAGAACACGCCGTAGACGTGCTCAATCGAGGCAATGTCGTCCTTCGACAGCGCGAACCCATGCTTCCGGGTGAGCAGTCGGACGATCGCCGCAAGATTTGCCTCGTACGCGGAATCACTTCTGCTCGCGATACCCGCGGAATCGAACAGCGCGTGGACGCCGATGTAGCGACCCAGTCGCGCGACGGACGGCCGCGAGAAGAGGCGCGAGACAAATTGGACCCGCGTGGGTGACAGCTCGAACAGCGCCTTGTACATCAGGTGCTGCATCGCATTCTGGCGCCTGATGTCGAAGATGACCGCCATCCGCGACCCGAGATTCGCGATGTACGTGAAGTTCTGCTCCGGGCCCACGCCGAGGTACACGCCGTCTCTCGTCAGTGACCGCTGCAGGCTCGGGATGACCTCCTGAAGCGAGACTTCGTTCGAAACGAAGTTCTCGGAGAGGAAATAGCCGTCCGGCTCTGACATCGACGTGAAGAACTTCCAGAACTCGGAGTCGGTGAGGCTATCCGGCGCCGGCATTCGAGATTGCGCACTCGCGGGCGCGGGTAGCGCAATCGCGAACGCCACGAGGACGGCAAGAAGACGGAAGACGATCCCTGACTCGCGCGTGGGGGGAGAAGCGGGGCGGAGGGGCATGGGGCTCAAATCAGGCAACGGGCAACAGGCATCGGGCAACAGGGGCGCTTTCGGCTACTCCTTTGACTGTGCACTCGGGGAAAGGGTTCCCGAAGGAAACAGACTATCTTTGAGATACGATGGGCACCACCCTCCCTCTCGTCGGCACCGGCATCGTCCGCGGCGCGTGTCCACACGACTGCCCCGACACGTGCGCGATCATCACGACGGTGGAGGATGGCCGCGCGGTCCGGATCCAGGGTGACCCCGATCATCCGGTCACGCAGGGCTTCCTCTGCGCAAAGGTCAACCGGTATCTCGAGCGAACGTACCATCATGACCGCCTGACACACCCGTTGCGGCGGATTGGTCCAAAGGGGAGCGGCACGTTCGAGCCGGTCAGCTGGGACGAGGCACTTTCGGATATCGCCCGCCGGCTCAAACAGGTCATCAACGAGCACGGCGCCGAGTCGATCCTCCCGTACTCGTACGCGGGCACGATGGGCTATCTGCAGGGTGAGTCGATGGATCGGCGTTTCTTCCACACCCTCGGCGCCTCGAAACTGGACCGGACGATCTGCTCGACAGCCGGCGGGGCGGGAATGCGCATGACGGTTGGTGCGAATATCGGAACAGACACTGAAGCAGTTGGTCAGTCTGACCTCATTCTCCTTTGGGGGACGAACACCCTCACCGCGAATCCACACCTCTGGCCCTTCGTGCTCCAGGCGCGCGAGAACGGCGCGCCCGTCATCTGCATTGATCCGATTCGCACCCGCACGGCGCGCCAATGCGACGAGTGGATCCCCATCCGTCCGGGCACCGATGCGGCGCTGGCACTGGGGGTGATGCACGTGCTCTTCGCCGAGAACCTGAAGGACGACGACTTCATTGGGCGGCACACCCTCGGCGCCGACCAGTTGTGCCGGCGGGCGATGGAGTGGACACCGCAGCGAGCGTCCGAGACGACGGGTGTTCCGGTGGAGACGATCCTGTCGCTGGCGCGGCGGTATGGACGAGCGCGGAACGCGTTCATCCGGGTGAACTACGGATTGCAGCGGCACGCCGGTGGGGGGATGGCCGTGCGCACAATTGCCTGTCTTCCGGCCATCACCGGACACTGGCGGCATCCGGGCGGCGGCGTGCAGTTGTCTACCAGCAAGAACTTCGGTTTCAATGCCGCGAAGCTGCATCGAGTGGACGCCGGACCGGCGACGCGCATCATCAACATGATCCGGCTGGGTGATGCGCTGACACTGCCTGACGCGGGAGTCGGCGGCCCGCCGGTGAAGGCGCTGGTGGTCTACAACTCGAATCCAGCCGCGGTGGCGCCTGACCTCAACGCGGTGCGGCGCGGCCTGGCGCGCGAGGACCTGTTCACCGTGGTCCTGGAGCATTTCCAGACCGACACCGCCGACTGGGCGGACTACGTGCTGCCGGCGACGACCCAGTTGGAGCACTGGGACGTTCACCTGGCGTACGGGCATCACTACGCGACGCTCAACCGGCCGGCCATCGCCCCGATCGGACAGGCGCTGCCTAACACGGAGATCTTCCGGCGGCTGGCGAGTGCCATGGGGCTCCGCCAGGACTGGTTCGCGGACGACGACCTGACGCTGATCCGCCAGGCGCTCGATTCGGAGCAGGAGCGGATGCGCGGCGTGACGTTCGAGGCGCTGATGGAGAAGGGTTGGGTCCGGCTGAACATTCCCACGCCCTACGCGCCATTCGCCAATGGCGAGTTCCTGACGCCCAGCGGCAAGTGCGAGTTCTACAGCGAGCGGCTGGCGCAGATGGGATTCGATCCCCTGCCGACGTACATCCCGCCGTACGAGAGTCCGGAACGCGACGCCGCGCTCGTGGCGAAGTGGCCGCTGACGCTGATTTCCTCGCCCGCGCACCAGTTCCTCAATTCCTCGTTTGTGAACGTGGATGCCCTTCGCCGGAGCGTGGGCAAGCCGGAGTGCATCATCCATCCCGATGACGCGGCGCCGCGCGGTATCACGAATGGCGTCATGGTGGAGATTCGCAACGATCGTGGCGCCTTCACCGTGGTCGCGCGCGTTGACGAAGGCATCCGGCGTGGTGTGGTCTGGGCGCCGTCGGTCTGGTGGACGAAGTTCGCGGACGATGGACGCAATGCGAACGCGACGACCAGCCAGCGAGAGACCGACCTTGGCGGCGGGGCCACCTTCTACGACAACCAGGTAGAAGTAAGTCCGGTTTAGCAAGGCGATACCCGCGGTAAAGCGGAACACGGGTTTCGCGGGCTGTGCACACGGGAAAGCGCTGCAAACTGCACCAGAGAAGTATCTGTGCTTACTCGCGACGTACGTGTCCGCCCTATCAGACGTGGAAGCCGTTCCAGGGCGTTGAATCACGCAAGTAGTGTGACGAACGTTGTGACAGCTCCTGTGGCTTGCGCCTAACGCTGTAGCTCACGAATCAGTCGTGAGCCGTTCGCTCACAAGGCGAACCCGACCGTGGTGATCTTTCGGGGACTGCGCGCTGTTCGTGCAGGCTCCCCAGCCATTCGCCACATGCGACTTGCCACACTGCTTCTTGCTGCCTGCGCGACGCTCGCTACCGCGAGCGTGGCCGTGGCGCAACGGCCCGCAACCGCGCGACGCCTGTCCACCACGATCGGCGTGAGCAAGGGAGCGGGCGCGCTGACCTGTCCCTTCTGCTCGGGTGAAGGAAAAGGGGGCCTGGCGGGTGTCGTCGGTGTGGAACTGCCGTTCCGGACCGGTCTTCGCTTCGGTCTGGAGGGCGAGTGGTGGCTGCATTCCGGTGGCGGATCCACCCGGTCCGTGCTGGCGGCGGTCCCAGTGGTCCACTTCTATCCCGCCGCTTCGGGCCCCCTGTTCTTCAAGCTGGGCCTCGGCGTCGCCCGATTCTCCGCCAGCTCCGATGAAGAGGAGCTGCGGTCGACTTCGTTGTCCGGCCTGGTCGGCGTCGGCTATGAGTTTCGACTCTCGAGCCGCAGCGCGCTCATCCCCTATGTCAGTTGGCTGAACGGCAATCGAGGCACCATGCGCCTGAACGGGGCGCTGGTGACCGACCTTGGCGGCGTGTCGCTGCTCCAGTATGGCCTCGCGCTCTCGAAGCGGTAGGACGTCGCCCATGAACCCGGAGATTCTCGTTATGCGGATTCCCTGTCAGCTTCGCCGTCTGGTCGTCCTGGTCAGCGCGTTGGCGCTGGTCGCCTGCCTGGCGGACAGCACGGGACCCGACGCATCGTCAGCGCCGCCGGCGCGCGCGTTCGGTATCTGGACCCCCGGCGTCAACGAGACCTGCACGAAGGAGCAGCACGACGCGTACTCGGTCGTCGGCCCGGACGGAAAGCGGTACCCGACGTGGCATCCGCCCACCGACCCGCCGTCAGGCTGCACGTTCGGCCACGAGCATGGTCGCGATCCCAGCGGATCACGGCTGGCTGCGCTGGTCGGCCCCATTCCGTTCGGCTATGCGAACGAGCAGCTCGACACGTGGGATCCATTGAACCCGCGGCACGAGGATCACTTCGGCCACAAGGTGGAATGGGAGAACGACATCCCGATGCGGGTGGACTCGGATGTCGCGTCGCCGCTGTTCGACGTCCGCTGCGACGTGATGGTGAAGCTGCACCAGGGAACGCATTCGAAGGATGCCTTCACCAACAACGTGCACGAGCTGGTCTATCACATCGTCTGCAACGACGGTACGGCGATGCACGTCACCATGCTGACCGCGATCGGTAAACCCGGTGAATTCGTGCGCTCCTGCGACAACAGCACGCACATCGCCGTCGGCGCCCCAACGCCGCTCAATTCACCGGAAGGCGGTGGCCAGCGCCTGATTCCGGATCGAGAATGCGTCCTCGAGCACATGCTGGTCGGCAGCACGCGCAACTCGAACATGAGCACCGCCCTGCACGAGAGCTGGCAGACCTCGAACCAGGTCCGCCGGCAGAACGGCCAGAGCATCGCGTCGTTCGATCCGTACTTCCAGGTGCCGTCCCCCAGCCGGTACTACGACGCATCGGCGACGGCACTCGTGGGACGGCCGATGGACATGTGTTATGCGACGGAAGCGAACGGCGATCGCGCCCGGGGCGGGGCGTGCGCGGAAGCGACTGGCAACGGTCAGATCACCGGCATCACGTGGGACGATCCACGTTCTCCGTTCAACGGCGTGCGCCGGAAAGTCGACATCAACGGCAACCGGATCAGCAATGCCGACGGGCCGCTGGTGTGGTACACCGATCCCTACGGACGACATGGCCGCCCGGAGCCCTTCCCGGGGAGCGTCCGCCAGGTGATCGCGCGGATCAACACGGTACTGAACCCGCATGGGCCGACGATCGGGCAGGAGCGGAACTACGGTGGGCCGGGGGTGAGAGCGCCTAACTAGTACAGCGGAACGAAAGTTTGGTGACGTATTCTCACGCAGCCATCTTGGTGAGCGGTGTCGTACAAGAACACCGCGCCATGAGGCGCGCCAGATCGCGGCGTGTGAAGCGCCATTCGAATGGATGCGCGACCGCCTGATAATGACGCTGGAATCCCAGGATGCGCTCGGCCGCGACATCCTCCGTCGCGAAATCGGCGGGCGTGAGCGCTTTGCGCTGGAGAATCGAGAAATAGATCTCGACTTGATTGAGCCAACTGGCGTGCACGGGCAAGGCGACGAGGATCAGGTTCGGCCAGCGCGCCCGGAGCCGCGCCACCGCCGCCGATCCGCGGTGAATGGTGCCGTTGTCGACCACCCAGAACACGCGACGGGCCGTGCGATAGGGCGCTCGCGCCATCACCGAAGTGACCAGGGCGTCGAAAGCCGGGATCGAGATCTTGGAGACCACGCGACCGAACAGCTTGGCGCGATGCACATCCCACGCGGCCAGATAGGCGCACGTGCCATGCCGTCGATAATCGGACGAGACGCGCATCACGCGGCCGGCGGTCGCGGGAGCGATCGGATCGCGGGGCGTGATCAACTGAATTTGCGTCTTCTCGTCCGCCGACAGCACGAAGTCGCGCGGGCCGAGCGGCTGGCCCTTCCAGCAGCGGTGATAGAGGTCGAGCACGGGGCCCGCTTTCCCGGCGAAGTCGGGATCGCGGGGAAAAATCCAACTACGGTGACTCCAAGGGCGAATGGCATCCTCACGCAGCCACCGCCAGATGGTCATCCCCGAAATCTCGGCGACGATCCCGGCCGCGACGATGTGTCGCCGCAACTCCGCGCGGCTGAAGCGCGACAAGGGCAGGCCAAACCTTGCGGGGAGTTCACACGCGATGGCTTTCACGAGCGCGACGACCCGAGGGGGAAAAACCAGAGGGTCGCCCTCTGCGCGGCCGCTCCTCGAGGCCCGCGAGGCGTTCTCGAAAAAAGCGTTGGCGCCACTTACTCACCACCGGCCGTGGCATATCTAAGCGCGCCCCGATCTCTTTGTTCTCAAGGCCATCGGCCGCGAGTAATACGATCCTGGCGCGCACCACGTCTCGATACGGTAACGTATACTGGCGGCTCCTGGTCTCCAGCACCCGCCGTTCCTCACGCGACAGCTGAATCTCGAACGGACTCTCTCGCGGCATGGATTCCTCCGGTCGAGGAAGTATGTCGACCGGCGCGCGCCAAATCCAGATAATACGTCACTGTAATTATGTCACTGGGAACTAGCGCCAGGCGCGAAGCGCAAAGCAGGAGTTCCTGCCGCTCTCTCTTGAGCCGATCGACTACTTGTCGTGCCAGTGACCGTGCTCGGCTGACCACACGCGCCCGGAGTCTCCCTGGCGTCGCGTCGCCGCGAGGATTGCCACGGCGAGCACGGTCAGCACGCCAATGACCAGCAGGAGACGCTTGCGCGTCCCCTCCGAACGTTTTTGTCTCTGGCGATCCTGACGTTCCAGCTCGGAGCGCTGCTTACGCTCTTCGCGTCTGGCGTCCCTGGAGGCATTTCCCATTCTCCCGCGAAGGAACAGCTATCGCCACGGCGAGGCAACCCCCACCTGCTTCGCTCGCGCGCTGCGAAAGATGAAGCTGCATTACGCTGAGGCAACACGAAGCGACAAGCGAAGTCGTTGCCCGCCGGAGCGTTACACCAGCCGACGATCGCGCGATCACCGCCGCGCTCAGCCAACGTGCCAGAAGGCCTTGTTGAGACGCAGCGAGAGCGTCTGGACCGGCGTAATGCCGCTGGTAGCTTCCAGCCACCACGGCATTCTCCGACTCACACCGGACGGTCCTTCGATGCGCAGATTTCTGTCGGTCCTCGGGCAGTCGCTCCTCGCGGCAGTCCTCGTGCCGTCGCTCCTGGCCGCGCAGAACGCGAGCCTGGACAGCGAGAAGCTCAAGGGGATCGCCTTCCGGTCCATCGGACCGGGCTTTGTCACCGGGCGAATAGCAGACGTCGAGATCGATCCGAAGGACCCGAACGTGTGGTACGTCGCCACGGCCTTCGGTGGGCTCTGGAAAACGGTGAACCGCGGCCTGTCCTTCGAGCCGATCTTCGACGAGGGTCCGTCGTTCACGCTGTGCTGCGTGGTGGTGGATCCGCGGAACTCCAGCATCATCTGGTTAGGCACCGGCGAGAACCACAGCCAGCGGAGCGCCCACTTCGGTGACGGCGTCTACAAGTCCACCGATGCCGGCAAGTCATGGAAGCGCGTCGGGCTCGAGACATCCGAGCACATCGGCAAGATCGTCATCGACCCGCGCAACTCGAACGTGGTGTATGTCGCCGCGCAGGGACCGCTGTTTTCAGCCGGAGGCGAGCGCGGGATGTACAAGACGACAGACGGCGGCAACACGTGGACGGCCGCCCTCACCATCAGCGAGAACACGGGAGTCACCGATCTCGTGCTGGATCCGAAGAATCCGGACGTGATCTACGCCTCGTCGTACCAGCGGCGCCGCCACGTCGGCCAGGCGATCGGCGGCGGACGCGAGGCCGGGATTCACAAGTCGACCAATGGCGGTCGCACCTGGATGAAGCGGTCGAGCGGACTGCCGAAGTGCGACATCGGGCGGATCGCGCTCGCCATCGATGGACGAAGGAGTCCGACCGAAGTGTATGCGCTGGTGGAAGCACAGGGCGGCCAGGGCTTCTACAAATCCACGGACGGTGGATCGAGCTGGACTCGCTATGGGAAGACCGTGAACCCTGCCGCACGCGGGGGCGGCGCGGGCGGCGGGCCGCCGGGCGGCGCGCCACAAGGAGGACGTGGGGGTCGCGGAGGCGCTCTCGCCGACAGCCTGAATGCCAACTGCGCCGGCGCCTCGGTCACGCTCGCGGCGAACGAGAGCTGGTTCTCCAGCGGCACCGGCCAGTACTACTCGGAGATCACGATCGATCCCTGGCGTCCCGGCACGATGTACTCGGTGGCGACGAACATTTCACGGTCGACCGACTGGGGTGCGACGTGGAGCAGCCCCGGATGGGATCAGGGGCAGCCGACGCAGACGTTCAACCCGGTGCACGTCGATCACCATGCGCTCGAGTTCGACCCCGCCGATCGCAATCACTTGTTGTTAGGCAACGACGGCGGACTGTACGAGACCTACGACAATGGCGCGACCTGGCGGTTCTTCGCCAACCTGCCCGTCACGCAGTACTACCGCGTCGCGGCGGACAATGCGAAGCCGTTCTACCGCGTCTGCGGCGGTACGCAGGACAACTTCTCGATGTGCGGCCCGGCGCGCTCGTCGAATCCCTGGGGGATCCGCAACAGCGACTGGTTCATCGTGGCCGGTGGAGACGGGTTCCAGTCGCGCGGCGATCCCGAGGACCAGAACATCATCTACGCCGAGTCCCAGAACGGCGGCCTGTCGCGTTATGACGTGCGCGCGGGCAGGGGCCAGGGCATTCGACCGAATCCGCAACAGGTGGTAGCCGCCCAGGACGAGAGCGGTGGCCCTGCGGGACGCGGCGGCCGAGGCGGTGCCGCCGACTCGACGGTAGCGGGGCGCGGCGGAGCCCAAGGTCGTGCCGGCGGCGCCGGTCGCGCCGGTAGCACCGGACCCGCCGATCGATGGAACTGGGATGCGCCGCTGATGGTGAGCCCGCACCTGTCGACCCGCCTCTACTTCGGCAGCCAGTTTCTCTATCGCAGCGACAACCGCGGCGACAACTGGGTGCGGGCGAGTCCCGATCTCTCGCGCAACCTGAACCGCGATACGTTGCCGATCATGGGGAAAGTCTGGCCCGCGGGTTCGGTGGCGCTGAATGGCTCGACCACGGCCCTGAGCAACATTGTCACGATCGACGAATCACCGGTGCTCGAAGGCCTGATCTGGATCGGGACCGACGACGGTCTGGTCCAGGTCACGGAGGATGGTGGCAAGACCTGGCGCCGTCTCGAAGATTTCCCCGGGGTGCCGAAATACACGTACGTCGCGGATGTCTTCGCCTCGCCCCGCGACGCCAACACGGTCTTCGTTGCGCTCAACAACTGGCAACTAGGCGACTACAAGCCATATCTGGTGAGGAGCACTGACCGCGGACGCACCTGGACCAACATCACGGGGAACCTTCCGGCGAAGCACGACGTGTGGTCCGTGGTGCAGGACCACGTGAATGGCAACCTGCTCTTCGCGGGCACCGAGTTCGGCGTGTTCGTGAGCGTGGACGGGGGTGCGAACTGGGCGGCGTTGAAGGGAGGCCTGCCGTCGATCCAGGTGCGCGACATGCAGGTGCAGAAGCGCGAGACGGACCTGGCGATCGCGACGTTCGGGCGCGGCTTCTATGTTCTCGATGATTACAGCGCGCTGCGCGAAGTCACGCCGGCGTCGCTGGCCGAGGAGGCGCGGCTGTTCCCGCTCCGGCACGCGTATTCGTTCAACACGACCGGGCTGGGTCCGGCGGGAAGCGCCGGGATCGGGACCCTCTCGGGAAACTGGCAGGTGGCCAATCCGCCGTTCGGCGCCGTGTTCACCTACAACGTCAGGCAGACGTTGCCCGCGGACACGAAGCTCGTGCTGACGATCGAGAATCAGGCGGGAACGCAGGTGCGGCGCTGTGAACTGGACAAGACTCTGGGGCTTCGCCGAGTTGCCTGGGGCTTGGTACCCGATGCTCCGCCAACGGGACGGGGAGGCGCGAGTCCAGGCGCGGCGGCGTCCCGGTCTTCAGGCGGCCGACGGGAAGCTTCATTTCCCTTAGCTTGGCGGCAAGGGTGATCGATGCCGGATCGCCGGCGCGGCCGGCCTGGTAACTCGCCAGTCCGACGTGGATGAGCCCAGAGAG
>Ga0209109_10001069_pt1 | contig 15118 bp, 11 predicted proteins | sample Rifsed10ft2_FD_184004 | JGI IMG/M metagenome (GOLD analysis project Ga0209109, IMG submission 184004) | Soil microbial communities from Rifle, Colorado, USA - sediment 10ft 2 (version 2) | ecosystem: Environmental > Terrestrial > Deep subsurface > Rock core/Sediment | place: Rifle, Colorado... | reverse complement strand
CCCTATGCCGCTCCCGTTGTGATGGCCGTGCTGGCTCTGACCGGAGCCGGCGCGGCCCTCTCCACCCGATTCGGCGGCCGACGAACGTGGACGCTGGACCCCCTGCGTGAGGTTTCCGAACGATGAAGCTCTGGATGAAATCGGCAAGTGCAATCCTCGTCCTGACTCTGCTGATCGCCGGATGCAACCGCATGACCTTCGGCGGGGTCGTCCCCACCGGAGATGGCGATACGACCCCGGTGGTTGTCGGCAGCCTGACGGCGACCGTCGGGGCCACCGGTACCGTCCGAGCCAATCAGCTGGCGGCGTTGGCATTCAAGACCTCCGGGACCGTCGAGCAGGTGTTCATTGAGGTCGGCGATACCGTTCAGGTCGGCGACCGACTCGCCTTGCTGAGCGATGCCTCGCTGCCCGCCTCGGTGCTCCTGGCGCGTGCCGATCTCGTCGCTGCCCAGCGAGCCCTGGACGACGTGCTCCATTCGCGGGCGGCGGCGGCGCAGGCCCAGCTTGCTCTCGCCCAGGCCCGCGAGGCCTTCCGGGTTGCCGAGAGAGATCACATCGTCAACCGGGAGGGGAACCGGGCGACGTCCGACACGCTGCAAGCCGCCAAGGCGAAATTGGCCGTGGCACGCGAGCGGATGGAGCAGGCGGAGAGTAGGTACAACCACACGTCCGGAAATCTGTCCGATGGTGGCGAGAAAGCCGATGCCTACCTCGCCTACAACAATGCCCGGATTGCCTACAACACGGCCCTGTCGTCCTATAACTGGTACACGGGGCACCCGACGGAGATCCAGCAGGCCGAACTCGACGCCGATCTAGCCCTGGCTCAAGCCCAGCTGGATGACGCCAACCGGGAGTACGAGCGAGTGAAAGACGGTCCCAACCCGGATGACGTCACCGCCGCCGAAGCGCGTGTGGCCGCCGCCCAGTCCACCGCCGGACAGGCCTGGATCGAAGCACCCTTCGCCGGGACGATCACCGCCGTCGAGGTCCAACCGGGAGACCAGGTCGGTCCGGGGACGGTCGCCTTCCAACTTGCCGATCTCTCGCACTTGATCGTCGACGTCGATGTCTCCGAGGTCGACATCAACCGGGTGAAACCGGGTCAGCCGGTGGAGCTGACCTTCGACGCCATCCTCGATCGCGCCTATCAGGGCGAGGTGACCGAGGTCGACTTCGTCGGCGCCGAAGCCCAGGGCGTGGTCAATTTCCGGGTGACCGTGGCCCTCACCGATCCGGACGACCTGGTCCGCCCTGGCTTGACGGCGGGGGTCAACCTGGTCGTCGACCAGATCGACGACGCGTTGCTCGTCCCCAACCGGGCGGTGCGAGTGGTCGACGGAGAGCGTGTGGTTTACGTCCTGCGGGACGGGCAGACGGCGGCGGTCCCGATCGTCTTGGGGACGTCGTCCGAAACGAGCAGTCAGGTTCTGCAAGGCGATCTGGCCGTCGGCGACCTGATCGTCCTGAATCCGCCGCTGGTCCTCGACCCGAGCGACGGACCGCCCGGGGGGTCCTTCCTCCAGCCATGAGCGACAACGGATTCGTCATCGAAGCCGACCAGCTGACGAAAGTCTACCGGATGGGGCAGGTGGAAGTGAACGCCCTATGCGGCGTGTCGCTGCAGGTGGCGCGCGGCGAGGTGCTCTCCATCATGGGTCCTTCGGGTTCGGGCAAGAGCACCTTGATGAATCTGATCGGCTGCCTGGACCATCCGACCAGCGGCACGTACCGGCTGGATGGAGAGCTCGTCTCGGACCTGCGCGACGATCGCCTGGCGGTGATCCGCAACCGCAAGGTCGGCTTCGTCTTCCAGAGCTTCAACCTGCTCGGCCGGCAGACGGCGCTGGCGAACGTCGAGCTGCCGCTGCACTATGCCGGGGTGTCCGGCGGCCGCCGGGAGCGGGCGGAAGCGGCGCTCGAGGCCGTCGGATTGGTGGACCGAATGCGCCACCGGCCCAACGAGCTGTCCGGCGGGCAGCAGCAGCGGGTCGCCATCGCCCGGGCCCTGGTCACCGACCCCGCCATCCTGCTGGCCGACGAACCCACCGGCAACCTCGACTCGAAGTCCGGCGAAGAGATCATGCGGCTGCTGCTCGGATTGAACGAGGCGCACGGCACGACGCTGATCTTCGTCACCCACGACCCGGAGATCGCCGGGCGCAGCGAGCGCGTCATCCGCCTGCGCGACGGGCTGGTCGAAAACGCGGCCGCCGGAAAGAGGACCGCATGAATCTGCGCGAGGCCGTGCTGGAGGCCATCGAGAGCCTGTCGAGCAACAAGCTGCGCTCGGGCCTGACCGTGCTGGGGATCGTCATCGGGGTGGGCGCCGTGATCGCCATGCTGGGCATCGGTCGGGGCGCGCAGGCGACCATCACCGGCTCGATCAGCGATATCGGCACCAATCTTCTGTTCGTCTTCGAAGGCGGGGCCGAGGACGTGCGCAATCCGAAATCGCTCACCCTGGGGGACGCCCAGGCCATCGGGGACGCCTTTCAAGCTCCGTCGGTCGTCGGGGTCGCCCCCCTGCTGCGTGGTTCGGTGGAGGTCACCTACGGCGGGGAAAGCTCCTTCACCCAAGGTATGGGAGTCACGACGGACTACCAGTTCGTTCGCAACGTCGTGATGGCCGAAGGCGAGTTCCTGTCGGAGGAGCACATGCTTGGCCGGGCGGCGGTGGCCGTGATCGCACCGGACACGGCCGAACGCCTCTTCGGCCGGACGGTGGGCCTGGTCGGGGAGACGATCCGCATCGAAGGTCAGCCGTTCCGCATCCTGGGGGTGACCGTCGCGCGCGGCGGCTCGGGATTCAACAACGAAGACGACCGCGTGCTGGTGCCGCTGACGACGGCGCAGAGCCGCCTGATGCGCCGCGGCCGCGACGAAGTCGACATGATCATGGCCCGGGCCAGCAGCGCCGACTCGGTCTTGCAGGCGCAGGCGGAGATCGCCGCCCTCCTGAGGGCGCGCCACCGCACGGCGGTCGGAGCCGATGATTTCACCATCTTCACGCAGCAGGACTTCCTGGCCACGGCCGAGACCATCACCAACGTGCTGACGATTTTCCTGGGCGGCATCGCCGCCATCTCACTCCTGGTGGGCGGGATCGGGATCATGAACATCATGCTCGTCTCGGTCACCGAACGCACCCGCGAAATCGGGTTGCGCAAGGCGATCGGCGCGCGCAAGCGCGATATCTTGATCCAGTTCCTGACCGAGTCTTCGCTGCTCAGCCTGATCGGCGGGGTGATCGGGGTCATCTTCGGCTATTCCCTGGCGATGTTGGTCGGCGCCATCGCCCGCGCCTCGGATGCCGATCTGTCGCCGGCCGTCAGCCTGGACGCCATCCTGATGGCGACGTTGTTCTCGGCCGCCGTAGGGCTCTTTTTCGGTCTCTACCCGGCCAAGCGCGCCGCCGACCTCGAGCCGGTGGAAGCGCTGCGTTACGAGTAGCCCCCGAAACTTCCCGGAAGCCTTCACCCCGCGGCCTTCCACGTGGCATTTGGCGGAAGGCCGCGGGGCATAGCTTCCGGGAAGCTTGTGCCCGCCTCCTGGGCCATAATTCACCCTGCCACCGTCGATCCAACTCGTAGGTCGAGGAGAGAACGCCATGTCTCTTAACTTCGGTGTGATCTATCCCCAGACGGAGTACCCACCCGATCCGGCGGCGGTGCGCGATTACGCCCAGACGGCGGAAGCGCTTGGCTACTCGCACATCGTGGCCTATGACCATGTGCTCGGCGCCAATCCGGAACGACCGGGGGGCTGGAAGGGACCGTACACACAACTGTCGGCCTTCCTCGAACCCTTCGTGCTGTACAGCTTCATGGCAGCCTGTACGACGCAGCTCGGGTTCATGACCGGCATCCTCATTCTGCCGCAGCGGCAAACGGCCCTGGTGGCCAAGCAAGCCGCCACGCTGGACGTCCTGTCGGGTGGCCGGCTGCGCCTGGGAGTGGGGTTGGGCTGGAATGAGATTGAATACGTCGCGCTCGGGGAGGACTTTCATGACAGGGGCCGGCGCATGGAGGAGCAGTTGGAAGTTCTGCGTCGGCTATGGACCGAGCCGCTGGTCGTCTTCCACGGCCGAGATCACCACATCGACGACGCCGGCTTGAATCCCCTGCCGCGGCAGCGGCCGATCCCGATCTGGTTCGGCGGCCGCGACAATCGGGTGTTGCGGCGCGCGGCGCGCTTCGGCGACGGCTGGATTCCCACCCACCGTTCCGCCGCAGATGCACGCCCTTCCTTGGAGAAGCTGGGAGCCTACCTCGAGCAGCAAGGTCGATCGCTGGCGGAGTTTGGGCTGGAGGCCAGGCTGCCCTTCGGGGACGGAGACCCGGCGTCGTGGCTGCCGGTCATCGAAGAATGGCAGCAAGCAGGTGCCACCCACATCGGGCTGAACACGATGGGCGCCGGCCTGGCCGGCCCCGCCGATCACCTGGCGGCCATTGGCAAATTCGCCGAGGCGGTGCGAGGGATGTAGAGGCGAAGCCTCCCGCAGCGCGATCCGCCCGCCGGAGCAGACGCGATCAGGGGGACAGCATGAGCGACACGCCGCCGCGCCAGTCGATCCGGTTGCAGGGGTTTGATTACCGGTCGCCTGGCGCGTATTTCGTGACGGTCTTGACGTCGGGGCGAGAGTGCCTCCTGGGAGTTGTGGACGATGACAAGGTCCATCTGCACACGATCGGCCAGATCGTGGCCAGCTCCTGGCGCGAGATCCCGAGCCATTTCCCCACGTAGATCTCGACGCCTTCGTGGGTGATGCCGAACCACATACACGGGATCCTCATCCTGAGAAGGGGTGTAGGGGCGAAGCATGCTTCGCCCCTACGAATCCGTGGCCGAGGGACGAGGCCCGGGTCCCTGGCGGCAATCATGCAGAGTTTCAAGTCCGCCGCAACGCGCGCAGTGAACATGACTCAAGGGACGCAGGGCGAGCATTTGTGGCAGCGCGGATACTACGAACACGTGATTCGAGACGAGGAGGACCTCAATCGCCTCCGCCGCTACATCGAGGAGAATCCGCAGCGCTGGGGGCTGGACGAGGAGAATCCGCTTCGCCCGAGTGCCCTCACCCCAAATGCGGCTTGAGGAACTGTCCGGTGTAGGACCCTTCGTGGGCGGCGATCTCCTCCGGCGTGCCCTCGGCCACCAACCGCCCGCCGGCTTCGCCGCCCTCCGGTCCGAGATCGATCACCCAGTCGGCGACCTTGATGATATCGGGGTGATGCTCGATGATCACCACCGTGCTTCCCTGCTCGACCAGCTGCTGCAGGACGCTGATCAGGCGGTAGACATCCGCCGCGTGAAGGCCGACCGACGGCTCGTCCAGGATGTAGAGCGTCTGGCCGTTGCCGCGGCGGCTCAACTCGCGTGACAGCTTGACCCGCTGGGCCTCGCCGCCGGACAGGGTCGGCGCCGGCTGCCCGATCTTGAGGTAGCCCAATCCGACGTCGTGCAGCGTCTCCAGCTTGCGCATGATGGCCGGGATGGCGCTGAAGAAGCCCAACCCGTCTTCCACCGTCAAATCGAGCACTTCGGCGATGGTCTTGCCCTTGAAGCGCACCTGAAGCGTCTCGCGGTTGAATCGCGCCCCGTGGCAGACCTCGCACGGCACGTAGACATCGGGCAGGAACTGCATCTCGATCCGCAGCTGCCCTTGGCCCTCGCACGCCTCGCACCGTCCGCCGCGCACGTTGAAGGAGAAGCGGCCGGGCTTGTAGCCGCGCACCTTGGCTTCCGGCAGCTCGGCGAAGAGCGTGCGGATGGAGTCGAAAACGCCGGTGTAGGTCCCCGGGTTGGAGCGCGGTGTCCGTCCGATCGGGCTCTGGTCGATATTGATGACCTTGTCGATGTGCTCGACGCCCTCCAGGCGCGTGAAGGCGCCCGGCTGTTCGCGGGCGCCGTGCAGCGACCGCGCCAGGGCCTTGTGCACCACCTCGACCATCAACGTCGACTTGCCCGACCCCGAGACGCCGGTGATGCAGACGAACTCGCCCAACGGGATCTTGACCGTCAGGTCTTTCAGGTTGTTCTCGCGGGCGCCGACGATCACCAGCGACTTGCCGTTGCCGCCGCGGCGGGAAATGGGCGTGTCGATGCGCAGCTTGCCGGCCAGGTACAACCCGGTGACCGAATGTCTGTCCCGGGCCACCTGGGCCACCGTCCCCTGCGCCACGACCTCGCCGCCGGCTTCGCCCGCGCCCGGGCCGAGATCGATCAGCCAATCGGCGGCGCGGATGGTGGCCTCGTCGTGCTCGACGACGATGACCGTGTTGCCCAGATCGCGCATGCCTTCCAAGGTGTGGATCAGGCGCTCGTTGTCGCGCGGATGGAGGCCGATCGACGGCTCATCGAGGACGTACAGGACGCCCATCAGGCGCGACCCGATCTGGGTCGCCAGACGGATCCGTTGGGCCTCGCCGCCCGAAAGCGTGGCCGCCGAACGATGCAGCGTCAGATAGTCCAGTCCGACATCGACCAGGAACTGCAGCCGAGCGTGAATCTCCTTCAGCACGCGTTCGGCGATGGTGCGCTGTCGCCGCGTCAGCGGGCCGTCGGCCGACTGCAGCCGCTCGGTCCACACCAGGCTGCGCGCCACCGGCCAGGAGGTGACCTCGATGATGTTGGCCCCGTCGACGGTGACCGCCAGCGCCTCGCGCCGCAGCCTCTTCCCGCCGCAGTCCGAGCACGGGCGCTCGGCCATGAAGTCCTGGATCTTGGAGCGGATGTACTCCGACTGCGTCTCCTGGTAGCGCCGTTCGAGGTTGCCGATGATCCCCTCGTAGGCGGCGCGGAACGTCGCCTTACGCCCGTCCCGGCTGACGTAGCGCACCGGCACCTCCTCGCCGTTCGTGCCGTGCAGCAGCAGCTTGAGCTTGGCCGCCGACAGCGAGGCGACCGGGACTTCCAGATCGATCTTGTAGTGCTGGGCTACCGCCTCGACCATCTGCCAGTAATACCCTTGCCGCTCGCGACTCTGGTTGGACCACTCCAGGGCCACAACGGCGCCTTCGGCGATGGACAGGCTGCGGTCGGGGACAACCCGATCCGGGTCGATCTCGAGCTTGATGCCGAGTCCCTGACAGGTCGGGCAGGCGCCGTGGGGGGTATTGAACGAGAAGGTGCGCGGCTCGATCTCGGCCAGCGTCGTGCCGTGCTCGGGACAGGCCAGCTGCTCGGAGAACGGGATGTCGGCTGGCGGGTCGGCGTTGATGTGGGCCAGGATCATGCGCCCGTCGCCGAGTCGCAGCGCGGTCTCGACCGAGTCGGTCAGGCGGGAGCGGAAACCGGCGGCGTCCTCGTCGCCGCCGTGGATCACCAGGCGGTCGATGACGGCCTCGATCGTGTGGGTCTTGTACCGGTCGAGCTCGAGGTCGTCTTCCGCCGGCATGACCTTGCCGTTGACGCGCATGCGGGCGAAGCCGGACCGCCGCACTTCCTCGAAGACATTCTGGTGCGTCCCCTTGCGGCCGCGCACCAGCGGCGCCAGGATCAGCACGCGGGCGCCGGTCGGCAGCCCCTCGATCGTCTCGACGATCTCCTGCGCCGATTGGCGGGCCACCTCGCGGCCGCAGATCGGGCAGTGCGGCGTGCCGGCGCGGGCGAAGAGCAGACGCAAGTGGTCGTACGACTCGGTGACGGTGCCGACGGTCGAGCGCGGGTTGTGCGAGACGCCCTTCTGGTCGATCGAGACCGCCGGCGAAAGGCCGTCGATGTGGTCGACATCGGGCTTGTCGAGCTGGCCGAGGAACTGGCGGGCGTAGGCCGAGAGCGATTCGACGTATCGCCGCTGCCCTTCGGCGAAGATCGTGTCGAACGCCAGCGACGACTTGCCCGAACCGGAAATGCCCGAGATGACGACCAGCTTGTCGCGCGGGATCTCCAGGCTGATGTTCTTCAGGTTGTGTTCACGAGCGCCCACAACCACGATGTGGCTTTGCGGCATCTGTGGAACGACCTTGTCCCGTTTCAGAGATCCGATGAAGTGCTTCGCCGGCTAGGTCTGGCCCCTCCAACTCTCAACCCAGGCCCGCCACCGATGGCCCCAGCCTCGGCCATGGCAGCTGGTTTTCGGGCTTCGAACTCCTGAAACGGGACAATGCTGGAAGGGCGAGCGAGAGACGACCGCGGATTATAACAGGCGAGGCTGCGCCGCTCTCAGGCGGTCGCCGGTTCGTTGAGGACCGACGGTTCGGCGACGGCGGCGGGGCCGTTGGCCTGATAGAAGCTGAGGGCCGTGTCGCCGTTGCGCCATTCGAAGCTGGTCTGCGGGTTGGAGAGGTCGGCGACGACCCGCAGCGTCGTGCGGACGTAGCTGGCGTCCGGCGAAGGCGCCTGACGCCCGGCCCGGCTCAGCAGGATGCCGGCCGTCAGACCGAAGCCGATGAACCAGATGATGCCCAGCATCAGCAAGCCGAGCGCCAGGCTGGCGGCGAAGGGAACGATGCCGGTCGCCAGGACGACCACCACCAGGACCAGGCCGATCAAAGCGCCGGTCAGCAGCGCCATCAAACGGGAGCCGCTTTGCCCGGCGGTGCGCGTCTTGGCACGGCGGCTGCAGTCGCGGCACAACGGCACCTGGAAGGTCGTGCTGCGCCGGGCGGCCTGGCCCCCGGCTCGGGGGAGATGGCCGGGCACCGGCAATCGATCGGGGGCAGGGGTCTTCTGGCAGTGCGCGCAGGCGTTGACCGGCATGCGGACGCGGTCGCCACGGATGAGAACGCGATGGCGCTTCGCCGGTGATGGCTCGCCCTCGGCCCCGCCGGAGGCCGCCGCCGCGGCCGCCCCCATGACGGGCGCCGCCGGGATCGAGGAGGCAGGCACGGCGGCCGGCGGAGCCGGCCGTGGGATTTCCGGTGCGCGCGGAATGGACGGCGCAGACGATTCGCGCAACCAGGCGGGCAAGGACTCTTCGGTCGGTCCAGTGTCCGAGGCCAACGGAACTCCTTGCGATCCCGGTCGGAAAGGGTCGGGCTCGGTCGGGATCGGTACGCCGGCTGGCATCCCTCCCGCCTTCAGCCGCGCGGCGAGCCAGTCCAATGAAGGGCCGGCGTCTTCGGCCGGCGCTTCTTGTTCGAAATCCGGCTCGATTTCGGCTTCGGGTTCTTCGGCCAGGCTCGACCGCAATGATGCTTCGGGCGATGCGGCCGTCGGAGCAGGCCGCTCGGCCGCCGCTTGCCGCTCGACCGCTTCGAGCCAGACCCACTGGCGTAGCGCGAACTCGCTCGTGTCCGGGTAGCCGTCCGGGATCTTGCCGTACATGACTCGTTCGCCGGTATCCTCGACGACGAAGGCTGCACCGCAGGCGCGACAGGTGACGAAATCGGGGTAGGCGGGGAGGTGCTGGACGTAGAGGTCGGACTGGCTGCAGATGGCGCATCTCAGCCCGGAGGTGAAGGCGTCTTCAACGCTCGTACGAGGTACCCCGGTCATCCCTCAACCTGCTCTTCCGCACAATCTATCACAAGCCTGACCAAGGGGCAACGTGACATCGGTCGCTCGGGCTGCGGAGAACGTGCTAGCCGGAAGCCTGAGCAACGTTTCCAGGTCGTTCAGCCTTGCACGGCGGCCCGCACATCGGGCCGGCTCTTGAAGGCAGACCAATCCTCACCCTCCGGAAGGGCGTCGAGGATGGGACCGATGGTCCTCCGGGCGTCCGCCAGGGCCCTTGAGGAAGCCTCCCGATCGCCGGTCGACAAGAGGGCGCGTGAGAGATCGACGAGGATCGGGACCAGACGCCAGCGCGATCCCATCGCCTCGGCTTCGTGGCGAGCCAGGCGCAGGTGCTCCAGGGCCTCATCCAGCCGGCCGAGTCGGGCAAGGGCGCGAGCGGACTGGCGCCGGACTTCAGGCAGAAACGGCCGGGCCGGCATCGATTCCACCTTTTGCCTGAGGCGATCCAAGCCGCGCAGCGCGTTTTCCGCATCGCCGTCGGCCAGTGCCAGCTCAGCTTCGATCAATGGGATGTGGAGCGGGGCGAACCACTGAAGCCCAGCGGGTCGAAGGAGTCCGCCGGCGCGGGCCAACGCCGCGGCGGCGGCGACGCGGTCGTCTTCCAGCAGGGCCAGACGGGCTTGAGCGACGACCGGGTAAGCCCGGATCGATGGCCCGATCTCCGCCGCGATCGTCTCGGCAGCCTCGACGAGCGTCGCGGCCTCCGACATCGCACCGAGCTCGGCCAGCAGCAGGCCGAGGTCGGTTCGGGCGCCCACCAACGCGCCGGGGTGCCGCGATACGTCGCCCCAACGGATCGCCGTCCGCATCATCTCGACGGCCGCCGCCACCTCGCCCCTTTCCAGCAGAATGTGACCGTAGTACAGCCGGCTGTTGGTTTGCCCCCAGACATTCCCGATCTCGTCGCTGCGCCGGATGGCCTCGGCGGCGCAGGCCTCGCCGGCCAGGAAGTCTCCGAAGTGATAGTGGAGCAAGACGGCCTGGGAGAGATTGTCGACGAGCATCGGGACGTTGCCGAGCTCGCGCCAGATCGGCTGGGATTCGCCGATGACTTCGAGCGCCGAAGCCAGTTGGTCGGTGGCGACGAATGGGTAGGCCAGATCGTTGAGCGCGAAGGCCAGGCGTTCCCGGTCGCCGGCGCGGCGTGCCAGTTCGACCGCCTGCCGGCCGAAGTCGATCGCGGCGGGATAGTCCTCGCCGCCCCACGTCCGCAGGACCATCAGGTTCCAAAGCACGTGGGATTCGGCGGCGTCGTCGTGGCGCCCCCGAACCTCGGTCCGCGCCTGCTCCAGCACAGCCCGGGCGCGCGCGGGGTCCTGTTCGGGAGTGAGCGTGGCGTAGATCTTGGCGCGGGCCATCACGGCGGCATGCTCGGCATCGGCCTCGCCTCGGTCATGCGCGATCAGCTCCAACTGCTCGTAGGCGGCCAAGGCTTCGGCGTGCCTGCCGGAGAGCTCGAGGGCCTGGCCGAGGGCCAGCGAAAGATGCTGCACCACCGCCGGCTCGGCGCGCGACAGGTCGAGCGTTGCCAGCGCCCGACGATAGTGAGCGATGGCTTCGGCGTTGGCATAGCGCAGCGCGGCGGCGTCGCCGGCCTGGGTCAGGTAGTCCTGCGCGCGGGGCAGGTCGCCGGCTTCCTGGAAATGATCGGCCAATCGGGGGGCAAGCTCGAGCGCGTCGGACGCCGGCGTGTAGTCCGCCTCCAGGACTTCCCCGACGGCGCGATGCAGGCTGCGGCGCTCGGCGCGCAGCAGCGAGGCGTAGGCGGCGTCGTGCAGCAGCGCGTGGCGAAAGGCGAAGGCCTGACTTTCGGAGTCTTCGGCCGGTGCGATCAACCCGGCTTCGAGCAGAACGGCAAGGGCGTCGGGAGCCGTCACGAGGTCTCCCCAGGGGAGGGCGATTGTAGCATGCGGGCCTCGCCGACGATCGCCCTCGGAGGCTTCAGGGCTTCGAGCGCGAAGCAGGCGGGGGAGGAGGATCCGGGGCGAACTGGCGCGCCGCTTCGACGTACTGCAGCGACTGATGTCGAAAGTACGTGTTGTACAGTTCGGCGTAGTGGCCGCCGCGTCCGAGCAGCGAGTCGTGATCGCCCTCTTCCAGGATGGCGCCCTGGCGCAGGACGATGATGCGGTCGGCGGCGCGCACCGTCGACAGACGGTGGGCGATGAGGATCGAGGTCGCCTCCTCCAGGATCAGCCGCAAGGCCTGTTGGATCTGGTACTCGGTGAACGGATCGATGTTGGCGGTGGCCTCGTCGAGGATGAAGATCGCCGGTCGCTGGACCAGGACGCGCAGCAGCGAGACCAGTTGGCGCTGCCCCATGGAAAGGCGCGCCCCGCGCTCGCCGACCTCGGTCTGCAGGCCCTCCGGCAGCGTCTCCAGCCACTCCCCGTCGCCGATGCGGCCGGCCAGGGCGGCGATTTCGCCGTCGCCGACGCTCGGTCGCGCGTAGCGCACGTTGTCGGCGATGGTCCCGGAGAAGAGGAACGGGACCTGGGGGACGATGCCCAGGCGGCGACGATAATCGCGCAGGTCGAGCGTGCGGATGTCCTGCCCGTCGATGTGCAGCGCGCCTCCCTGGAACTCGTAGAAGCGCGAGATCAGCTTGGCGATGGTCGTCTTGCCGGCCCCGGTGTGGCCCACCAGGGCGACGTCCTCCCCCGGCCGGACGTGCAGCGAAAAGGCCTCCAACACCGGCTCACGGGCATAGCGGAACTCGACGCGCTCGAACTGAATCTCCCCTTCGAGAGTGGACAATGGGCTTTGGCCGATCTGGCGCACCGTCGACTCGGCGTCGATCAGGGCGAAGACGCGCTCGGCGGCGGACAGCCCGCCCTGGACCTGGCTCCAGAAAGCGGACAGGTTGAGGACCGGGAACCAGAAGTAATCCAGGCTGCTGATGAAGAGGTACCAACCTCCGTAGGTGATCAGCCCTTGCAGCTCGCTCAGGCCGCCGACGTACACCAGCAGCGCCGTGCCGGCGCCCCCCAGGGCGTTGAGGGTGGGGAAGACGGAGGCCAGCACGAAACCGCGCTGGACGTTGATTCGATAGGACTGCTGATTGACCTCGCCGAACGCCTGGTAGATGGCGGCTTCCTGGCGAAAGTTCTTGGCGACGGCGATGCCGGTGACGGCTTCCTTGATCAAGGCATTGACGTTGGCCATGGCGCGGAACCCGCGGCGGGTCACCCGCCGCGCCAGGTGCCGGAAACCCAGCGAGAAAGCGAACAGCACCGGCAGGATCAGCAGCAGCCAGGGAACCAGGCGGATCTCGATGGTGGCCAGGACCGCCAGCAGGATCATCGCCTCCAGGGCCTGGCTGATCAAGTCGGTCAGCAGGACCACGACCTGGGCGAACTCCTGCGTGTCGGAGGTGATGCGGCTGACGACGCGGCCGGAGGCGTGCTCGCTGAAGAAGGCCATATCGTGGCCGATGGCGGCGCGGAAGGCGTCCGCCCGCAGCGCCAGCATCACGTCGCCGACGGCCTCCGCCGACAGTCGCCGGCGCACCCAGTTCGCTCCCCAAATGATCACGCCCATGAGGAAGAGTGCCAGCGCCAGGGAGAAGGTCGCCGGCGTGACCTGGCCCTCGGCCATGCCCTGAACCCCGGCCGAGATCAGCAGCGGTCCGGCGGCGCCGGCGACCGACATGGCCAGGATGGCCAGGCTGACCCAGACCAGCTTGCGGGCGTGGGGTTTGAAATAGCTCCACATCCGGCTGGCCAGGCGGGCATCGCCGTAGGTGCGGTCGTAGCTCTCGGCGTCCAGGCCGGCGAAGAAGCTCATCCCGGCCCTTCTCCATACTGCTCGAAGATGCGCCGGTACGCCGGCGCCGTGCGCATCAACTCCGTGTGCGATCCGGTGGCCGCCAGACGGCCCTGACGCAGGACCAGGATCAGATCGGCCCAGCGGATCTGCGACAGGCGGTGGGTGATGATGAGCGTCGTCCGGCCGCGGGCGGCGTGGAAGATGGCTTGCTGGATCTCGTCCTCGGTGGCGCTGTCGATCGAGCTGGTCGAGTCGTCCAGGATGAGAATGCGGGGATCGGTCAGGAAGGCGCGCGCCAGCGCCAGCCGCTGGCGCTGGCCGCCCGAGAGGGTCACGCCGCGCTCGCCGACGAGGGTCTGGTACTTGTCGGAGAAACCCTGGATGAAGTCATGCGCCTGGGCGGCGCGGGCGGCCGCCTCGATCTCGGCCTGGGTGGCGCCCGGTTTGCCGAAGGCGATATTCTCGGCGATGGTGCGCGAGAAGAGGAAGACGTCCTGCTCGATCATCGAGATCTGGCCGCGCAGCGCAGCCAGATCCCATCGTCGGACGTCGATTCCATCAACCTGCACCTGCCCGGCGGCGGCGTCATAGGTCCGATTGACCAGCCTGGCCAGAGTCGTCTTGCCGGCGCCGGTCTGCCCGACGATGGCCACCGTCTGCCCGGGATAGAGGTGGAACGAGACATCGCGCAGGCCGTCGTCGACCTCGGCGTGGCCGAAGCCGACGCCACGGAATTCGATCTCGCCGCGCATCGGCCCGGCGTGTCCTCCAATATTCTGATCCAGCTCCGTACGACGGTTGACCAGCTCAAGAATGCGGCGGGCGGAGGCCATGCCGAGCGAGACCTGAGAATAGGCGAACAGGGAAACAAACGTCGGGAAACCGAAGAGGTTGATCAGGCCGACATAGGCGATCACCTGACCCAGATCGATCTGGCCGCGGCTGTAGAGCAAGATCGCCTGCAGGAAAGCAGTCGCAGCCGCGACGCCCAGCAGCAGCAATGGCAGGAAGCGCGCCTCGACCTGGCCTTGCCGGACGAAGGCCTGGCGGAAACGGCGCGCGTCGCCGGTGAAACGCTCGATCTCCTGCGGTTCCTGGGCCGTGCCCTTGACGACCTCGATCCCGTCGATGGCTTCCGCCAGCCGGCTGTTCATCTGTCCGAAGGCGGCACGCTCGGCTTCCGTCACCGGGCGCAGCTCGTGCAGGTACTGCCACAGAGCGGCGGCGTAGGCGGCCAGGAAGAACAGCGGCGTCAGGACCAGCGACGGGTGGATCGCCGGAGCGACGATGAGCGGCATGATCAGGAAATTGGCCGATCCGATGACCAGGTTCAACCCGGGGTTGAACATCAGATTGATCTCGCGCACGTCGTTGGTGGCGCGGGCCATCGTGTCGCCCACCGGCTGTAGATTGTGGAAGGTCATGCTCTTGCCGAGCAGGCTCAAGTAGAGCTCGGCGCGGATGTCGCGCTCGAGGCGCTGGCCGAGCAGCTCGGCACCGAAGTTGCGGCCGAGTTGGAGCAGGCCGCGCACGATCTGGCTGATCAAGATGATCAGCGCCAGGCGGGTCAGGCCGGCGGCGTCGGCATTCCCCCCCAGCACCAGGTTGAAGGCCTGGCCGATCGCCAGCGGCACGACGGCGGCCAGGGCGGCGTTGCCCACCGCTCCCACCAGAAGCATGGCGACGATCCACGCGTGCCGCGCGACGTGCGAGGCGATCCATCGCTGGGGCGAGCGACGGTCGGAGGCGGGGGCGCGGGGAAGCGTGAACTCGGCGAAGGCCATCGAACGGGAGGCGGAGGATACCATAACGGCCTGCCGAAGCGCCGCCGCCCGGGCATAAGGTGGCTTGAGCTATACCCGCCGGCGTGCTTCGACAGGCTCAG
>Ga0209109_10001066_pt1 | contig 15129 bp, 14 predicted proteins | sample Rifsed10ft2_FD_184004 | JGI IMG/M metagenome (GOLD analysis project Ga0209109, IMG submission 184004) | Soil microbial communities from Rifle, Colorado, USA - sediment 10ft 2 (version 2) | ecosystem: Environmental > Terrestrial > Deep subsurface > Rock core/Sediment | place: Rifle, Colorado... | reverse complement strand
CCGAATCCGCCGCTCGCAGCTTTGCCGATCTTGGCGCCACCATCGAAGAAGTCTCGCTTCCGCATCTCCGCGCCTCGGAGGACTCCAGCACCCACATCGCTCTTGCCGAAGCGCGCCAATTCCACGAGTCCTCCGGCTGGTATCCCGCGCGCGCCGCCGACTACGGTGAAGATGTCCGCAAGCGCCTTGAGCTCGCCTCCGACGTCCGCGCCGTGGACTACCTCGCCGCCTTCGCCTTCCGCAAGCTCCTCAGCGCCGATTTCGACGCCGCCTTCTCTCGCGTTGACGCCCTCCTCGCTCCCTCCACTCCCATCCCCGCGCCTTTGCTCGACGAAAAGCTCGTCAGCATCGGCGCCCAAGAGGAGTCCGTCCGCAGCGCCCTTCTGCGCCTCAATCGCCCCGCCAACTTCACCGGCCACCCTGCCATTTCCATTCCCTGCGGCTTCACCTCCTCCGGCCTTCCCGTCGGCCTTCAACTCATCGGCCGCTCCTTCGACGAACAGGCGCTCCTCCGCCTCGCCCTCCTCTTTGAACACTCTCACCCCGTCCACTCGCGCCATCCTTCTTCTCTGTGACCTCTGTTCCCTCTGTCTTCTCTGCGATCTCTGTTTTCTCTGTGCTCTCTGCGTTGAATCTTTTTCTTCTTATTTCTTTTCCGGTTCTTTCTCTTTCTTTTCATCTGAAATTTGCAATTTCTTCTTTCCCCTCTCCCCATGCGAAAATACTTCTTTGCCCCGAAGCGCGGCGCGCATTCCGGGCATCCAATCCAGCGTTGCCGCTGGCTCTCAAGGAGCACCACTGACCAATGGAAGTTTCCGTACTCGCCTCGTTCATCGCCGGACTCGTTTCCTTCCTCTCCCCGTGTGTCTTGCCGCTCGTCCCCGGCTACATCTCCATGCTGAGCGGCATTGGCGTGGACCAGCTTCGTCAGGGCAAGCAACCGCGCAGCAGCCTGCTCGGCTCTTCACTTGCTTTTGTCCTGGGTTTCTCGGTGGTCTTCATTTCTTTTGGAGCCTCCGCCAGCGCCGTCGGCAAATTCCTCGTCAGCAGCAAGAGCCTTCTCGCCCCGCTCGCCGGCGCTGTGATTCTTCTCTTCGGCCTTCATCTGGTTGGCTGGCTCGCTCGCATCTCGATCCGCATTGGACTGGTGATCGGCGCTGTGCTCGTCGCTCTGGCGATTCTTCTCCGCTTCCGCCCCGGACTCTTCGGCTCCACACTCGACCCCATCCATTTCTTCAGCCTCTCCCTGATTTTTCTCGCCGGACCCTTTCTTACCCGCTGGCTCAATCGCGACGTCCATTTCCGCGACCTCGGCAGCCGCCCGGGCCACGCCAGCGGCTTCCTGATGGGCTTTGCGTTCGCCTTTGGCTGGACGCCCTGCATCGGCCCCATCCTTGCCGGCGTACTCGCTCTCGCCGCCACCAGCGAAACCATCACCCGCGGTGTCTTCCTTCTGGCCATTTACTCCGCCGGCCTGGCCATCCCGTTCTTGCTCACCGCCCTCGGCATCAGCCGCTTTCTCAAGTTCTACCAGCGCTTCCGCCGCCACCTGCACGCCGTCGAGGTCGGCAGCGGTGTGCTCCTGCTCTTTGTCGGCGCGCTGATTTTCGTCAACCGCCTGACATGGCTTTCAGGTAAACTGAGTTTCCTGAATTATTTCGCGTGGTGAGTTACAGCCTGCGGGGAGTCGAACCGTAGATGAACAAGAAGCTCTTAGTGGTCGGGATCGTGATCCTTCTGGTGGCCGCCGTCTATCTGATCGACCGCGGCACGCGCGGCGCCGCCAGGCCCGCTGTCGGCTCGCCTGCCTCCGCCTCGGCGAAGCCGGTGGAGAACACCCCTGCGCCCGACGTCACCATGAAAGACCTCTCCGGCAAAGACGTCTCTCTCTCCGATTTCCGCGGCAAAGTCGTTCTGGTCAACTTCTGGGCCACTTGGTGCGGCCCCTGCCGTTTCGAAATTCCCTCGCTTATCGAGTTTCAGCAGAAGTACGGCGACCGCGGCTTTGTGGTCCTCGGCGTTGCCATGGACGATGAAGGCAAAAGCGTCGTCGAGCCTTACATCACCAAGGAGCGCTTTGACGTGGCCGGCCAGCAAGCGGCCATCAACTACCCCATCCTCTTTGGCAACGACGCCATCGCCGAAAAGTTTGGCGGCATCATCGGCATCCCCACCAGCTTCCTGATCTCCCGCGACGGCAAAGTCGTCAAGCAGATCATCGGCCTGGTGGACCACGATAAGCTCGCCGCCGAAATCGAATCCCTCCTCTAGCGCGGCCTTTCTTTCTCGGTCTCTCGACTTCGCGACTTCGTGACCTCTCGACTTCCCAACAAGCCGTGACTTGGCCACGAGTCGTATCTCTTGGCTGAGAGCTGTATGCTGAAGGCTGTTAGCTGACGGCTTTTTTCACAAACCCCGTCACATCCCCCCACGCCGCCTTGGCCTGCTCGGCGTTATATCGAGGCCCGGTGAAGTTCATAAACGCGTGCTGCGTCCCTGGGTAGATCTTCCGCGTATAGTTCTTGCCCAGTTCTTTCATCTTCGCGTCAATCGCGTCCAGGCTCGCGTTCACCCTCTGGTCGTCCTCCGCGCACACCGCAAAGATCGGACACGCAATCTTCTCCAGCCGGTCCGCCGGCGGCGCCCCGCCGTAGAACGGCACCGCAAAGCGCAGTTCGCTCGACTCCGTCGCAAAATAAAACGTCTGCGCTCCTCCCCAGCAGAACCCACTGACGCCCATCCGCTCCTTCTTCACATCTTTGCGCGTCTTCAGGTACGTCAGCGTCGCCCCCAGGTCGGCCACCACGCCCGCGCGGTCCAGCTTCCCGATTCCTTCCCGCGCCGCATCCATGGACGCAAACCCGGCCGTCCCGCCCAGCCGCGAGAGGAAGTCCGGCGCAATCCCCAGCAGCCCTTCCGCCGCCCACCGCTGCGCAATGTCCACCACAAACTCGGTCAGCCCGCGGTTCTCGTGGATCACCACGATCGAAGCAAACGGCGCTCCTTTCGCCGGCCGCGCCAGGTACGCACCCACTTTTCCCGCCCCGCCCTCGTACTCCACCCATTCCGCCTCCACGCCCGCTGGCTTCCTCTGCTCGCCCGCCGTGATGGACTCCTTCGGCGTCGGCGGCGTCTGCCCCTGCGCATCCGGCCAGTTGTACCACTCCCACTCGCTGGCAACTCCTTCAGCCAGCAGGATGTCTCGCGCCACCAGCACGCTGCCGGTTGCAAACGCCAGCATCTGGAAAAACTCCCGCCGCGAGATCTCCCCCCTCCGGTAACCCTCGAGCAACCGCTTCACTGCCGATTCCCACACCGCTTGTGTCGCCATTCTTCCCCCCTTTCCCGGTCTGATACCGGGCGTTCCTTGCCTCTAGGGACGCTCCTGCGCCTCGCCGGGTTTCCTCCTTGCCTCCTCCTCCTCCGCGCTTCATTTGTCTCCCCTCTTGGGTTACCCTTCCACTACTCCCTTCCCCCGGGTAACCTTCCGGTGGTGGGATTCGTACTGGAGACGGCACAATAATGATGCGTCGGGGTGTGCAGCTTCGGGAGCCGATTACAGTCGCGCTGGAGACCCTGCGCGCGCACAAGCTGCGCTCCTTCCTCATGCTCCTGGGCATCATCCTCTCCGTCTCCACCCTCATCGTCGTCGTCGCCCTGATCGAGGGCACCAACCGTTACATCGCCGACCGCGTCGCCAACCTCGGCTCCAACGTCTTTCTGGTCGCCCGCTTCCCCATCATCACCCAGGTCGAAGAGTTCGTGAAGGCCTCGCGCCGCAACAAGAACATCACCTGGGACGACTACGAATCCCTTCGCGACCATCTCTCGCTTCCTCTTCGCGTCGGTGTTGAGGCTCGCTCGCTCGGCACCGCCCGCGCCGCCACCCTCTCCCTCGAAGACGTCAGCATCCGCGGCGTCTCCGCCAGCATCGGCGAAATGGACGTCCAGGAGCCCGCCGCCGGCCGCTACATCTCCGACACCGATAACGACCGTCGCTCCCTGGTCACCCTCATCGGCTCCGAGGTTGCCGAAAAACTCTTCCCGGGTCTCGACCCACACGGCCGTTCCATTCAGCTCGCTGGCCGCCCTTTCCAGGTCGTCGGCGTCGCCAAACCCATCGGCACCGTCCTCGGACAGTCGCAGGACAGCTTTGCCTACATCCCCATCCGCACCTTTCTCAAAATCTACGGCAGCAACCGCAGCCTCTCCATCAATGTCCAGGCTCGCGGCGCCGAATGGATGGCTCGGACCCAGGATGAGGCCCGCGCCCTCTTGCGCGCCCGCCGCCACCTTTCACCGGCTGAAGACGATAACTTCGGCATCATCGCCTCGGAAACCCTCCTCGGCCTCTGGAAGCAAATCACCGGCGCTATCGCCGCCAGCATGGTCGGCATCGTCTCCGTTTTCCTGGTCATCGGCGGCGTCGTCATCATGAACGTCATGCTCTCCAGCGTCACCGAGCGCACCCGCGAAATTGGTATTCGCAAGTCCCTCGGCGCTCGACGCCGCGATATCCTGCTCCAGTTCCTTGTCGAATCCTCGGTCATGTCCGCCATCGGCGGAGCCATCGGCGTCACTGTCGCCTGGCTCATCGCGCTTCTGGTCACGGCCACCACCTCCGTTCCCATGGCCGTCCCCATCACGGCCGTGATCATTGCCTTGGTTGTCTCTACGGCTGTAGGCTTGTTTTTTGGCATTTACCCGGCGCGCCGCGCCGCTCGCCTCGACCCCATCGAAGCCCTGCGCTTCGAACTCTAGGAAGGAGCTTCGCCACCAACCACCATGCGCATCCACCTCGGCGAAAACGCGCGGATGGCTCTCACCACTCTCCGCGAAAACAAGCTCCGCTCCTTCTTGACCGTCATTGGTGTCGTCATTGGCATCACTGCCCTGATTTCGGTTGCTTCCATTCTCGTCGGCCTCGATGCCGATATCCGTGGCTACCTCGACGACTTCGGCACCAACACCCTGTTCATCTTCAAGTTCGATCCCGGCATCCGCCACACACGCCTCACCTCCGAGGAACGCATGCGCAAGTCCCTCACCCTCGATGACGGCCAGGCCATTGTCGAGTTCTGCCCCTCGGTCCGCCGCGTTTCCGTCGAAGCGTTTCCCCGCATCAACTTCGGCGGCGGCCGTCGCGTCCCACCCAGCGCCCGTTACAAGGGCAACGAAGTCTTCAACCTCAATTACACCGGCGGGTTTCCCGACTACGAGTTTGTCCTTAACGCCAGCATCCGCAACGGCCGCTTCTTCACTGCCGCCGAAAACCTTCACCGCGTCGATGTTGCCGTCATCGGCCACGACCTCGCCGAGGGCCTCTTCTCCGGCGAAGACCCCATCGGCAAATCCATCCTCGTCAGCGGCATTTCCTACCAGGTTGTCGGTGTCCTCGAAAAGCGCAAGGGCCAGTTTTTCCGGGACGACCGCACCGACAAATACTTCCTCGTCCCCTATTTCACCTACCGCAAGCACCACCCCAACGACGACGAGCATTTCATCGCCGCCGAAGCCTTTCCCGGCCGCATGGCTGCCGCAGAGGACGAAATTCGCGGCCTCCTCCGACGCCGCCGCAACGTCCCGTTCAACAAGCCCGACAACTTCGGCATCTCCAGTTCCCAGCAAATTGCCACCCAGTTTCGCCAGATCACCGGCTCCCTGGCCCTGCTGATTTCCGTCATCAGCTCCATCGGCCTTCTGGTCGGCGGCGTCGGTGTGATGAACATCATGCTCATGTCCGTCACCCAGCGCACCCGCGAGATCGGCGTCCGCAAAGCCATCGGCGCCCGCCGCAGCGACGTCATCTGGCAATTCCTCACCGAGGCCATGACCCTCACCGGCGCCGGCGGCGTGATCGGCGTTCTGCTCGGCGTTGGGGTCAGCCTGCTCATCAACGCCTTCGTGCCCCGCCTCCCCTCTTCCGTCCCTCTCTGGGCCGTCATTCTCGGCGTTGTCGTCTCCATGGCCGTCGGCCTTTTCTTCGGCATGTACCCCGCCGTCAAAGCCGCCCGCCTCGACCCCGTCGATGCCCTCCGCTACGAATAAACTTGGGAGTGCGGGAGCTTGCTCCCGCTCTCCTTGTAAACCCGCTGTTGCCCGCGGCCATCCGACCAGGATGCCCGATCGAAGATTCCGGCCTTGCCGGAAAGGATCTCAACTTGCAATGCTCGCAACCACGTTTCGCAATCATCTGCCGCCTTGTGCCCCACATGGCCCTGCTGTACTCTGAATCCTTCATGGACGAACAACTCTTCCGCAAACACTGCGACGCCGCCCTCGACTCTCTCCGCCGCCGCCTCCTCGCCCTCGGTGACCAGCACGGCTTCGAAGTCGAAGGTCAGGGCGATAAGCTCGAGCTCCTCTTCGAAGAGCCCTCAGAGGCCCGGTTTGTCATCAGCCCAAATGCACCCGTCCGCCAAATCTGGATTTCGGCCCTGAGCACCAGCTTCAAGCTCTCCTGGTTGGACTCGGCCGGCACATTTGTCCTCGAAAAAACGGGCGAGACCCTGCCCCAGCTCATGAGCGGAATCCTCTCGAAGCATCTCGGCATCTCAATTACTGTTTGAGTGAAGGGCGATCTGGGTTGGATTAGATTCTCAATTGAGGATGGTTCTTGCAGGAATGCTTCAAATGATCAAGCGGCGCCCGCAGCTCTTCTTCGCAATTCCTTTGCTTATCCTCCTCGGCCTGCCGTCCGCCGTCTCGGCTCAATCCGACTCTCTCCCCCGCGCAAATACCGTTGTCAAGCCGCAGGCCTACGTCTCTCTGGCTCCGGTCCCTCGTGCGCGCACGTTTGAAGTTGCCGTCGTCGGCGAAATCCTCTCGGGCTTCCACGTCAACTCCAACCCCGCTTCCCAGGACTACCTCATCCCCACCCAGGTCACCGCCACTCTTCCCACTGGCTTCCGCATCCTCTCCACTTCTTACCCGCCGGGCCTCCTTCGCAAGTTCAAGTTCTCCCCCGTTCAGCTTTCCGTCTATGAAGGCAAATTCACCGTCCGCCTCCGCCTCGCCGCCGCTGCCGACGCACCGCTCGGCGCCCAGAAAATCCCGCTCGTCCTTCGCTACCAGGCCTGCAACGACGAAGCCTGCCTTCCGCCCGTCAAGCTCCCCGTCGTCGCCGAATTCGAACTCGCCCCCGCCGGCTCCAAAGCCCTCCCCGCCAACCCCTCCATCTTCCGCCCCGCTTCACTCAGGTAGTTTCTTTCTCTTCTCTCTTGGGTGCGGGGACTTTACGTTGAGATCCTTCGCCCACCCTTGTCGGGACGCTCAGGATGACGCATACAAAGGAAGGGCGGGAGAGAGGTGAACGGTAAGTATTGCGGAAACGAGATGATTGGTTATACTGCACGGTTCATCTGAGTTCCCGGATAGCACGAGATACAGCCGAGAAGAATGAAGGTCGGCGGCGAGACCAGCCGCGGCGGCGACTGAGGAAGGTCAAACTGCACGCACGGAAAGATCACGGAGAGGTACGCGAGGGCCACGGGGCCGTGGCGGTGGTGGGCGGGTCCGCGGCAGGTTTTTATACGGCCGGGCTGCTGGCGCGCGCGGGACGAGACGTGCGCGTGCTGGAACGGGCCGAGGAACTCCAGCCGGCGGCGCGGACGCTGATTGTCACCAGCCGGATGAGGGAGATGCTGGGCGCGGCGGGCGAAGTGGCGGTGGTGAACGAGATCCGGCGATTTGAGCTGTTCACTGACGGCCGGGCGGCGACGGTGGCGCTGGCGAAACCGGACCTGATTATTGAAAGGGCGAAGCTAATCCGGGGTCTGGCGGAGCAGGCGCAGGCGGCCGGGGCGAAGGTCGAGCTGGGGCGAAGGTTCCTGAAGCTTGAGCCGAATGGTCATGAGCTGGCGCTGGCGGTGGAGCGGAGCCGCGATGGGCTGCAGGAGGAGTTGCGGGCGGAGACCGTTGTGGGCGCTGACGGCGCGGTGAGCCGGGTGGCGCAAGCGGCGGGCTGGCCGCGTCAGGAGACGGTGCCGCTGGTGCAGGCGATTGTGAGGTTGCCGGCGGAGTACCCGGCGAATACCGTGCGGGTGTGGTTTGTGCCGGAGGACACGCCGTATTTTTACTGGCTGATTCCGGAGTCGGAGTCGCAGGGCGCGTTGGGATTGATTGGCGAGGATGGGAAAGAGACGCGGCGATGCCTGGAACGGTTCCTGGAGCGGAAAGGGTACACGGCGCTGGGTTTTCAGGGCGCGCGGATTCCGGCGTACACGGGATGGGTGCCGGTGGAGCGGCGCGTGGGGAACGGGCGCGTGTACCTGGTGGGAGACGCGGCCGGACAAGTGAAGGTAACGACGGTGGGCGGGATCGTGACCGGCTTCCGCGGGGCGCTGGGCGTGGCGCAGGCGATCCTGAACGGCGGACGGAGCCGGGAGTTGGGACGGCTGCGGCGAGAGCTCAACCTGCACCTGTTGATCCGCAAGGCGATTCATCGGTTCGAGCAGAAGGACTACAGCCGTCTGGTGGATTTGCTGAATGATGCGGCGCGGGAATCGCTGGGCGTTCACTCGCGGGATGAGGCGGGGCGCGTGCTGTGGAACATCTGTAAAAGCCAGCCGCGGCTGCTGCTGATGGGCCTGCGCGGGCTGATGACGCGGGGAACAGTGTTGCGAACGAGAACGTGAGACGAAAAGCGAACGGCACGGTGAGTCCCTCCCTTCCGGGAAAGTAACGTCACTTTCAATTGAGAGCTGAGAGAAAGGAAAGGCGGAGGGGCGGGTGCGTGGATTTTTTGAGATGATTTGAAAAAAAGAAAAAGATCTAACGCAGAGTGCATAGAGGGGAACAGAGGTCGCAGAGAGGAATGGAAAAGTGAGGCTGTGAGGATATTGGGAATATCGGGGCTGGTGCATGATCCGGCGGCGGCGCTGCTGGCGGATGGGAGTGTGTGTGCGGCGATTGAAGAGGCGAAGCTGCAGAGGCTGCGGTCGCTGGACGGAATTCCGAGGAAGGCAATCGCGTACTGTCAGGAGCAGTCGCGAACGAGTTGGCGAGAGATCGAGTGCATCGCGGTGGCCAGCCGGCCGCTGCGGAACTGGTTGCGGCAGGCGTGGCTGCGGACGCGGCTGACGCCGCTGGCGCCGGTGCCGAGCGGGTACTACCAGACGAAGGCGCTGGGAGAGCTCGGGAGGGAGCTGAACAACGACCGAATCCTGCGGGAGATGGGAGCGGGGCCAGGATGCAAAGTGGTGACGCGCGAACATCACCTGTGCCATGCGGCGAGCGCGTACTACGCGTCGGCGGCGGACCGGGCGGTGGTGCTGACGCTCGACGAGCAGGGAGACGGATGGGCGGGGCTGGTGGCACTTGGCGAAGGGACGCAACTGAAGAAACTGGAGACGATCCCATACCCGCACTCGGTTGGCTGGGTGTATTCGCAGGTGACCGACCTGCTGGGGTTTGAGCCGAGACGCTCAGAGCACAAAACGCAGTGGCTATCGCTCGAAGGCGAGCCGGTGTTTGAAGAGCTGTTTGTGAAGATGCTGCGGCGCGGAGGGAGTGCGACGCCGCGGCTGGGACTGAAATACTTCAACCGGGGGCTGGCGGGGAGGATTGCGTTTTCAAAGGAGTTTTACCGGGCAATTGGAGTGAAGCCTCCGGCAGGAGTGGGCGAGGCGCAGCAGGAAGCGCGGGAGGTGGTGCTCGACGACGCGCTGCGGAAGCAGCTTGCGGCAAGCGTGCAAGCAGCCTGCGCGCGAGTGGCGGCGGAGCTGGCGGAAGCGCACCGAAAGAAAACCGGAGCGAAGTGGCTGTGCCTGGCCGGGGGAGTGTTCCTGAACCCGCTGATCGTGGCGGCGATGGAAAAGAACACGGGGTACGAACACGTGTTCGTGCAGCCGGCGGCGGGAAACGAAGGGACGGCGCTGGGGTCGGCGTGGCTGGTGTGGCATGGAGTGCCGGGGCGGCCGCGGGTGGCGCCGATGGAGCACCTCTACTGGGGGCCGAGCTATTCGAATCAAGAGATCAAGCAGGTGCTGGACAACTGCAAGGCGGAGTACCGGTGGCTCGAAGGGGACGAGCAGAAGATCGAAGAGACGCTGCGGCTTGCCGAGGCGGGGAAGATTGTGGCGTGGTGCCAGGGTGCGGCGGAGTTTGGGCCGAGGGCGCTGGGGAACCGGAGCCTGCTGGCGTCGCCGTGGGCGCCGTACGTGAAGGAGAATTTGAACGAGTACGTGAAGCACCGGGAGGCGTTCCGGCCGTTTGCGATTGCGGTGCCGGCGGAAGAAAGCGGGCGGTACTTCGAGAGTACGCCGAATGCGCGGTTCATGGCCACGATTGCTACGGTGCGGGCGGAGGGGCGGAAACTGCTGGAAGGTTTTCTGCTGCCGGGCGAACGGCTGCGGCTGCACGTGGTGGAGCGAACGGCGAACCCGCTGCTGTGGCAATTGCTGCGGAGGTTTGGCGAGAGGGCGCCGGCGCCGATGCTGGTGAACACGTCGTTTAACTTGTTCGGCGAGCCGCTGGTGCTGACGCCGCGGGACGCGGTGCGAAGCTATTTCTGCTCGGGGATTGATGCTTTGGTGATCGGAAACTTTGCGCTGCGGAAGAGCTAACGTTTCACTTTGGCGCATGGGCAAAGCGAGATGCCCCTTTTGCGGCGGCGCAGTGTAGGAGAGAATACAAGCTGGCTGAATGGCGGGAAGAAAAGTCCGGAAGCCAGGGATCGTCTCCAAACTTACCAACGGAGAGGAACAACGTGCAGCTAACTGTGATCGGATGCGGATACGTGGGTCTAGTGACGGGCGGGTGTCTGGCGGATGCGGGGCACGAGGTAACCTGCACGGACAACGATCCGGCAAAGATGCAGTTGCTCGAGGCCGGGAAGGTGCCGATCTACGAGCCGGGCCTGGAACCGGTGCTGGAACGCGCGCGGCAGTCGGGGCGGCTGCGATTTACGCGGAATTCCGGGGAGGCGATCCGTGCGGGCGAGGTGATCTTTATCTGTGTGGGGACGCCGCCCACCGAGAGCGGCGAGGCGGACCTTTCGGCAATTGATAACGTGGCGCGGATGATTGCGACCGAGGCGCGGACGCCGAAGCTGGTGATCGAGAAGAGCACGGTGCCGGCGCAAACCGGCGAGGAGCTGAAGAAGGTGCTGGCGGTGTACGGGCGGAACAGCGAGGTGAGATTCCGGGTGGCGTCGAACCCGGAGTTTTTGCGGGAAGGGACGGCAGTGGGGGACTTCTTCCACCCGGACCGAATCGTGGTGGGGATCGAGGACAAGGAGAGTGAGCGGCAGTTCCGGGAAATCTACAAGCCGATCCTGGAGCGGACGTTTACCTGTCCGGTGCACACGGGAGCGTGCCCGGCGACGGGGACACCGCCGCTGCTCTTCACGACGATTGCGAGCGCGGAGCTGATCAAGCACGCTTCAAATTCCTACCTGGGACTGAAGATTTCCTACGCGAACACGATTGCGGACCTGTGCGAGCGGCTGGGCGGAAACGTGGAGGAAGTGACGCGGGCGATGGGGCTGGACCCGCGGATCGGGCCGGAGTTCCTGCGCGCGGGGCTGGGGTTTGGCGGCTTCTGCCTGCCGAAAGACATCCAGGCGTTTGTGAAACTGGCCGACCGGGCGGGCGTGGAGTTCGGGATGCTGAAAGAAGCGGAGCGCGTAAACCGGCGCCGAATGGACCAGTTCCTGGAAAAAGTGAAGCGCGCGCTGTGGGTGATCAAGGAGAAGCGGATCGGGGTGCTGGGCCTGGCGTTCAAGCCGAATACGGACGACATACGGCTGGCGCCGGCGATGGAGGTGATCCGCCGGCTGCTGGCCGAAGGGGCCGACGTGAGGGCGTGCGACCCGCAGGCGATGGAGCGTACACGCGCGCTGTATCCGAACATCACCTACAACAGCGACCCGTATGCTGTCGCGCGCGATGCGGACGCGCTGCTGGTGGTGACGGAATGGGACGAGTTCAAACGGCTGGACTGGAAGCGAGTGCGCGAGCTGATGGCGCGGCCGCTGGTGGTGGACGGGCGGAACATGCTGGACCCGAAGACGATGATGGAGCTGGGATTCGAGTACCACTCGTTCGGGCGGCCGGACTTGACCGCGGTGGTAGCGGCGCCCTGAGCGGGGACGCCGTTAGACGGTGGCGGCGACCTGGCGGCGGAAGAACTCGAGGGTGAGGCGAAGGCCTTCTTCGAGATTCACTTTGGGCTGCCAGTTGAGCAGGCGGCGGGCTTTGGAAATGTCCGGGCAACGCTGCCTGGGATCATCCTGCGGGAGAGGCTTGAAGACGATCTCGACGTTCGCGCCGAGCAGGGAGCGGATGCGCTCGGCGAATTCGAGTATGGAGATTTCCTGCGGGTTGCCAATATTGACTGGTTCGTGTTCTTCAGACTGCATCAGGCGGTAAATCCCTTCAATCAAGTCGGAGACGTAGCAGAAGCTGCGGGTCTGCTTGCCATCGCCGTACACGGTGATGGGCTGGCCGGTGAGGGCCTGGTGGACGAAGTTGGGGAGGGCGCGGCCGTCGTTGAGGCGCATGCGCGGGCCGTAGGTATTGAAGATGCGGACGATGCGGGTATCCACGCCGTGGGCACGATGGTAGGCCATGGTCATGGCCTCGGAGAAGCGCTTGGCCTCGTCGTACACGCCGCGCGGGCCGATGGAGTTGACGTGGCCCCAGTAGGACTCGGGCTGAGGGTGGACTTCCGGGTCGCCGTAACATTCGGAGGTGGAGGCGAGCAGAAATTTTGCTTTTTTGGCCAGGGCGAGACCCAGGCTGTTGTGGGTGCCGAGGGAGCCGACTTTTAGAGTTTGAATGGGGAACTTGACGTAGTCCACCGGACTGGCCGGGGAGGCAAAGTGGAGGACGTAGTCCACCGGGCCGGAGACCTCGATGAAGCGCGTGACGTCCTGCTGGATGAAGTTGAAGCGGGGATGAGCGAGCAGGTGGCCGACGTTGGTCTGAGCGCCGGTGACCAGATTGTCGAGACACAAGACTTCCCAGCCTTTTTCGATCAGGCGATCGCAGAGGTGCGAGCCGAGAAAGCCGGCGCCACCGGTGATGACAGCGCGCAAGAGAAACCTTTCGTGAAGCAAGAATCTCTGCGGGTGCGAGACCCGCAGCACACGAAGAGCTATTGTAGCCCGGAGAAGACAGAAGGCAAGGCAGGCGAAAGGCCGAATTGACCGGGCGTAACCGGCAGGTTAGGATGCCGCACCAACGGAGCGGTGCGCATCCTGCAGGACACTGACGGCGCTCCGGCGAACCCACGAAATGAAATCACCACGCTGCCGAGTGATCCGCTGCTGCCCGCACTGCCGAAGCTATGACGTGCGGCGGTCGCACCGGAAGGGACTGTTTGAAGTGATGGTGCTCCCGCTGGCGCTGCTGCGTCCGGCGCGGTGCGAAGACTGCGGGCGGCGGCACTACACCCTGGTCTTCGCCGAAGGATTGCCGGCGGGCGCGGAGACCGAGACGAGCAAACTGCGCAAGAAGCGAACGTCGAAAACCGAGGAAGAGGCGGACGAGGGCCAGGGATGAGCGAAGTGAAAAGAGCATGGCGCCAGGCGCTGGTTGTGGTTGGCGTGTTGGTTTTGGTGGTGGCGGCAGGGACGTGGGCGTTTCGCCGAGTGGGGACGTGGCTGATTGTAGAGGACCGGCTGGAGCCGGCGCAGGCAATCGTGGTGCTGAGCGGAAGAATGCCGCAGCGGGCGCTGGAGGCCGCCGAACTTTACCGGCAAGGCTATGCGGCGGAAGTGTGGGTGATGCAGCCGAGTGGGCCGGGCGAGAAGCTCGAGCCAATGGGGATTCCGTTTGTGGGTGAGGAGTTCTACAGCCAGAAGGTGCTGCTGGCGAAGGGAGTGCCGGCGGACGCCATCCGCGTGCCGGAACAGACCGTGCAGAACACGGAAGATGAGGTGCGCGTGATCGCCGCGGAGATGGGTCGCGTGGGCGGCGGGAAAGTAATTGTGGTGACGTCACGGGCGCACACGCGGCGGGTGAAGGCGATCTGGCGGCGAGTGGTGGGAGAGAGTCCGCGGGCGATGGTGCACGGGACGCCGGGCGACGGGTTTGACGCGGAGCACTGGTGGCGGTCAACCTATGACGCGCTGGACGTGGTGCGGGAAATGCTCGGGCTGGCCAATGTGTGGGCGGGGTTTCCGCTGCGGCCGACGGAGAAGAACGGATTAGCCACAGATGCACACAGATAAAGAAAGGAGAAGAGGGAAGAGGGATCCTTCGTCCCACGCTGCGTTCGGGACTCACGATGACAACGTCAGGGGCTGGGAGGGGGGACGGAGCTGGTGTGGTCGTGGACGATGCGCCAGCCTTCGGGGAAGCGGCGAGCGACCAGAGTGAAGACGCCGCCGGGTCGGTCTTTTTCGCGAGTGAGCTGCCAGCGGCCAAGGATGAGAGCGGCGTCGGGGCCGAGCGGAGTGATCTCGAGGTCAGAGAATTGCAGTTGACCCATGGCCGCGCCGTGGGGATAGCTGCGGCGGTAGCGGTCGAGCAAAGCCTGCCAGCCACGCAAGACGCTGGATGAACCGACGAAGGCGGTCGCGTCGGACTTCCAGTAGCCTTCCATAAAACCTTCGATGTCGCCGCGGTTCCAGGTGTCCACCTGCGTCTAGAGCAGAGAGCGGAGTGCGGACTGCGCGTCTGCGCGGGCGGACGGCGCCGGCGAAACTTCGAAGGTGAGGGTGCTGAAGGCGGAGCGCCAGTCGGCTTCGGGGTCGCCGGCGGCCGGAACCATGTGAAGCACACGCGCGAACCACAGGCCGGGGCGGTCGAGTGGCAAGGTGGCGCGGCCGGCAGAGTCGGTGAGGACCCAGACAGGATACTTGTGGCCGGTAACGCCGGTGTAGCCAGCGGCGACGTGAACGCCGGCGAGCGGGCGGCCTTGAAAGAGTACCTGGACGGGAAGCGAATCGCCGGCACGGAGAGAGCAAGGGGCGCGCTCGGGGATGATTTCGAGCCAAAGGTCGTTGGGCAGCGTGTGGAGCGAATCGTTGACAGCGCCGACGCAGAGGATAGTCTTGGCGATTTTTTGGTAGCGCTCGCGGCCGGGAGAGGAGGTCTGGTTGCCGGCGGCACGGGCTTGGAGGACGGAGGTGAGCTGTTCCTCCTGCAAATACTGATTGAAGATCTTCGGTTCGAGGACGAA
>Ga0209109_10001065_pt1 | contig 15129 bp, 12 predicted proteins | sample Rifsed10ft2_FD_184004 | JGI IMG/M metagenome (GOLD analysis project Ga0209109, IMG submission 184004) | Soil microbial communities from Rifle, Colorado, USA - sediment 10ft 2 (version 2) | ecosystem: Environmental > Terrestrial > Deep subsurface > Rock core/Sediment | place: Rifle, Colorado... | reverse complement strand
AAGCGATTGGCATCAACACGCGCGCCCAGCTCGCCGAGGCCGAAGCCGCGCTCCGCCAGCGCGTGAACGAGCGCTGGATGGCCGAAGGCGTCACACTCATTGACCCGGCCACCACTTACATTGAGCCTTCCGCACAGTTGGGCCGTGACACCGTCGTGATGCCCAACACGCACATTCAGGGCCGCAGCCTGATCGGCGAGGATTGCGTGATCGGCCCGAACACCATCCTCCGCGACACGACGATCGGGGATCGCTGCCAGGTGGAATACTCGGTGCTCGAGGGCGCGTTCCTCGCCGACGAGGTGAAGATGGGGCCGTTCGCGCGCCTGCGCCCCGGCGCGCGCCTGGAGCGCGGCGTGCGCATGGGCAACTTCGGCGAGGTCAAGAACAGCACCCTGGGGCCGGGGACGCACATGGGCCACTTCAGTTACGTCGGCGACGCGATGATTGGGGAGCACGTGAACATCGGCGCGGGAACCATCACCTGCAACTACGACGGCGTGAAGAAGAGCCGCACCGTCATCGAAGACCATGCCTTCATCGGCAGCGACACCATGCTCGTCGCCCCGGTGACGGTGGGCGGGCGCGCGCGCACGGGCGCGGGCGCGGTCGTCACCAAAGACGTTCCGCCGGACTCGCTAGCCGTGGGCATGCCCGCGAGAGTCATTAGAAGGATGAAGGCAGAAGGATGAAGGAGGCATTTCATCCTTCTGCCTGTGCCTATGCCTGACTTTCCTTCTGGTCTGATTGCGCTGGCGCTCCTGCTGCTGCTCAATAGCCTCCTGGCCGCCTCGCGCTCGGCGCTCGTGAACGCGTCCAAACCGCGCCTGCGGCAGATGCGCGAGGCGCGCGTGAGCGGCGCCGACCTCGCCGCGCGCGTCGCCGAAGACGCCACGCCCCTGATCGCTACCGTGCGGCTGGCGCAGACGTTCTGCCGCTTTTTCATGGCGGCGCTCGCAGCGCTGTTGTTTGCGCCCGGCCTGGCCGACGTGTTCCGCCAATGGCCCGGCCTGATCCCGCAGGCCGATGCCGCCGCGCTCTTTGTCGTCTTGCTGGCAACGGCGCTGCTCGTGGTCGGCGTGGGCGAGATCCTGCCCGAGGCCGCCGTCCTGCGCGCGCCCGAGCAGGCGGCGCTGGCCTTTGCGCCTTTTGTGGCCCTGCTGGAGTGGCTGCTGAATCCGGTGGTGCGGATCATGCTCTGGGCCTCGGGCCGTGTCACCGCGCCGCTGGCCGGGCAGCGCGTCCCGTTCGTCACCGAAGAAGAGATCAAAACGCTCGTGGATGCGGGCGAGGAAGGCGGCGCGATTGAAGAAGATGAAAAGGAGATGATCTATTCCATCTTCGACATCGGCGACACGCTCGCGCGCGAGATCATGATCCCGCGCATGGACGTGCTCGCGCTCGACGTGGAAACCCCGCTCCCGGCGGCGGTGGACGCCGTCATCTCCCTCGGACACAGCCGCATCCCCGTCTATCAGGGCAACATTGACAACATTGTGGGCCTGCTGTACGCCAAAGACTTATTGCGCGTGTGGAAGGAGGGCGGGCAGACCTCTCTGCGCGGCCTCCTGCGCCCCGCCTACTTCGTCCCCGAAACCAAGAAGGTGGACGACCTGCTCGCGGAGCTTCAGCAGAAGCGCATCCACATGGCGGTGGTGGTGGACGAATATGGGGGCGTGGCGGGCCTGGTGACGCTCGAAGACATCGTAGAAGAAATCGTGGGCGAAATCCGCGACGAGTACGACGTGAACGAAGAATCGCTGTACGAGCGCGTGAGCGACGACGAGTACCTCTTCGACGCTCGCATCCCGCTCGACGACGTCAACGAGCTCCTCGGCCTCCAGCTGTCGAGCGAAGACAGCGACACGCTCGGCGGCTTCATCTACGGCCAGCTGGGCCACGTGCCGGCCTCGGGCGAAAAGGTGTCCGCGAACGCCACCCAGTTCGAAGTGCTCACGGTGGCGGGCCGCCGCATCCGCAAAGTCCGCGCGCGCCGCCTACCGCCCGCCGCTTTCCCTCCGGAGGCGGAAGACGGCGCCGATCCCTCGTCACCTCAGCTCTCGCATTCGGAGGACGCCTCCCATGACTGACTCCGCGACACAGTCCGTCTCACTCGCCGACCTCGCGGCGCGCGCCGCCGAGGCCCGGCAGTGGTCGTACTCCCCTTATTCCGGTTATGCGGTCGGCGCGGCGGTCCTGGCGGCCTCCGGCAAAATCTATGATGGGGCGAACATCGAGAACGCGGCCTACCCGGTCACGCTCTGCGCGGAGCGTGTGGCGGGGGTCAAAGCGGTGTCGGAGGGCGACCGAGAGTTCGTGGCGGTGGCGGTCGCCACGGCCAACGGCGGGATGCCGTGCGGCGCGTGCCGCCAATTCCTGTCCGAGTTCGGGTTGGAGGCTGTGGTCGTGGCCGCAGATGCGGACGGGAACATCCTCAGGCAGACCACCGTGCGCGAGTTGCTGCCCGAGGCCTTCGGCCCGTCCCAGCTCAAGTAGGCGCGGATTCGCGAAGCGTCCACGACGGAGAAGCGTATGAGCGACGAGAAACGGGAAGAGCCGGGCGGCGTGAACGTCGAGGGCGGCGACGTGACCGTGGGCGGCGATGTCGCCGGGCGCGATGCCGTCAAAACCACCACGACGACCACGATCGTCGGCTTCAGCCCGAAGGACGTGCAGCGGCTCATCATCACCGTGGGCGTGATAGTGTTTGTCACGGCAGGCATCTTCTTCTCCGGCGGGCTGGCCGTCGGCTTTGTGGCCTTGCGCGAGCTCAACCGCACCGTCAACTCCGACAATCCTCCGGCTGCCGCACGGTTCGAGTCCGCCCTGGCTCACCTCCGCGCGCTGCCCCCCGGTCAATCTTTCATCTTCGAGTTTACCGAAGAAGAAATCAGCTCATATTTCCGGTTGTCGCTTGCTCCACAGATTGGGGTGACGGATGGCAGGGTGCGCCTGCTCGACAAATCGAGCCAGCTTGTCGTCGGCGGGCAGGCGAGCGATTGGGGTAACTTGCCCTTTGCGGCCACGTTTGAGTTGCAGGATACTCCGGGTGCTCCATTGCGGCTGACGAGTGCGGCGATACAAGTTCTCCAACTGAAAGATAAAGATAACAAAAACTTGCCGTTTGGCTGGGTGTTTTTGCCGACACCGCTGCTGCAGCCCTTGGCGAGCAATTTGAATAATCTCTTCGGCAACGTTCAGTTGACGAGTGTGGCTGCGCCCGCGCCCCAGACCTGGACGGTGAGCGGAGTGGCGCGCTGACGCGGATCGCCGTGCCCGCAACTGTGGAGGGATGATCAACGATGCTCCGGAGCAATCGCCACCTCGTCTGGGTTCCTTTCAGTGTGGTCTTCCTCTTGGCTGCCACGCTGTCAATAGTGTCAGCATTCCCGCCTAACAGCATGCCCTTCCTCACCTACAAGGGCACTGGCAACGATACGGAGGCAGGTGAGTACTATTCGAATCTCGACCTGACGCTTGGGTCGGCGTCGACGCTCAACCAGTGGAAAAGCCTCTATGGCTTTAGCGGCGTCAACGACGTCAGGGCCGTTTATTACAACGCGGGCGATCTGGGCTTTGGCCGCGAGATGCATTGCCGGAAGAACGTCGCCGACGTGGCCTGCTATGTGATTAATCATGGCCATGGCGCGGGCGGCCCGCCGGAGCAGTCGGCGAGCGCCGCCGCGAACAACCAGCTCAACCTGCCGACTGTGGCGATGGTGTATAAGGCCGTCCTCAACGGTCAGCCGAACGACGTGGCGTTCTATATCTTCGATCCCGCGGGAAACCGCATCAACAAAGTCGCTCTGGATGGTGAAGGCGACAAATACGTCCCGTACCTGTGCTTGCCCTGCCATGGCGGCAACTACGACCCAACGGCCAACTCCGTCACGGACGCCAGCTTCCTTCCCTTCGATGCCCCCTCATTCCGGTACAGCGCCCAGGCCGGTTACAACTTGTCTGACCAGCAGGAGGCGTTCCGCCAGCTCAACTCCTTGGTGCGGGACACCAACCCGACGGCGCTGATCACGGAGCTCATTGACGGCTGGTATGCCAACACCGGCGGCGTGAATACGCCGGGGAGCACCCTGGACGATAGCTTTGTGGCCTCCGGTTACTCCGGCGATCCGGGCCTCTACAACAACGTCGTCAAGCATTACTGCCGCGCGTGCCATACGGCCCAGTCCTTTAACCTGGCAACCCCTGCTGGTGTCTCGAGTGCGCAGTACGCGGTCTTCACCGGGTTCTACATGCCGCACGCCCAGTTGACCAACCACAATTTCTGGAATAGCCCGGCCCCCGCCTATTTAGCGAATAATCAGGGTTGGTCTCTGCGAGTGACCAAGACGGCGGATACGAATGACGGCGCGTGCGACGCCGACTGCTCACTGCGCGAGGCCATCCTCGACGCCAACGCCTTCGCCGATAAGAGCATCATCACCTTCGACGTGAACGGCGCCTTTGAGCTGAGCCTCGGCGGCGCGGACGATACAGCGGCGCTGGGCGACCTGGATATCACGCAACCCCTCATCCTCCTGGGCAATGGAGCGAGCAATACGATTATCAGCGGCAACAGCATTGACCGCGTGTTTCACATTCTCGGCGCCACTACGAACGTGGTGATCCAGGGAGTCACCATCCAGGACGGTAATACCAGCGGCTACGGCGGCGGCATTCTCAACGATTCCAGCACGTTGGCCCTGAACAACAGCGTCGTCCGCAATAACACGAGCAGCTCTTCCGGCGGGGGCGGTCTCGCCAGTCTCGGTAGCGCGCAGACCGAGATCAACAACAGCGCTATCGGCCCCGGAAACACCACGGGGGTCGGCGGCGGGGGCGTCTACAACGATAGCCAGCTTATCCTGAGCAACAGCACTGTCAGCGGCAACAGCGCCATCGCGGGCGGCGGCCTGTACAGCCTCAGCTCCGGCAAAGTGATAACTGTCACCCAGAGCACCATTACGGGCAACACCGGCACGAACGGGGGCGGCGGCATCCGCAACTTCCAATCCACCGGCTTCCTGCAGAACAGCATCGTCGCCGGGAACAGCGGGGGCGGCGGCGGACCAGACTGCTTGAATGCCAACGCGATGACGTCCCTGGGTTACAACCTGGTGGGTCAGAACGGCAGCGCCAATGGCTGTCCAACGGTCGGCACAGACATTGTCGTGGCTGGGACCATCGAGACGGTCCTCAACACCAACCTGACGGGCGAACAAGGCAGTGTCGCCTATCACGCGCTTATTCCGGGAAGCCCTGCCATTGATGCCATCCCCTTGGGCGCGAATTGCACTTTGCCATCTTACGATCAACGCAACCTGGCCCGCCCGCTGGATGGCAACACGGATAACACTGCCGCCTGTGACATCGGCGCGCGCGAGTTTAACCAGGTCTCCGTCACCAGCCGGTTCGACATTGTGGCCAACGACGGCCAATGCACGCTTCGAGAAGCTGTCAGCGCGGCCAACACGGGCCTCCCGTCCGGGACAGTGGGCGGGGAGTGCGCCGGCAGCCCGGATGTCATCCACCTGGCGGTGGCCGGCCCCTACGACCTCACCCAGGGCCAGCTCACCGTCCTGGGCGCGGTCACGATCAATGGCAACGGCCAAACGATCCGGCGCACCAGCGGGACGACACGCATCTTCGAAGTGACATCGGGCGGCAACCTCAACCTCACGAACGTCACCGTTCGCGATGGCGCACAGGCCGGCGTGTATTATCTTGATACGTCGAGCGGGGGCGGCATCTTCATCAACAGCGGAGGTGTAGCGAACATCGTCAATAGCGCCATCATCAACAACAGCTCTACCAGTTGGGGCGGCGGCATTGCCAACCTGGGCACGCTCAACATCGCCAACAGCACGGTAGCCGGCAATAACGCCAACGTCGACAGCGGCGGCATCAACAACCGGGGCGTCGCCAACCTGATCAACGTCACGGTCAGTGAAAACACCGCGGATGCCGATGCGGATGACTTTGGTGACGGCGGCGGAGTAGGCGCTTTTGGCGGGACGACGACGATCAAGAATAGTCTGATCGCCAGGAACTTTGATACGCCGGGTAATATAGGAGCATCTACACATCTGAGTGCTGAAGAAGCAGCAGCAGCGGCTCAAGCCGGACAAGGGCAGCCTGCCGATGTGGGCGCACAGGCCACTGCCAACGCGGATGTTTACGTCTTAGTGGCCGGTTTTTTGACCTCCGGAGATTACAATTTGATCGGCAACGACACTGGGAGCAACGGCGCTTTCTCCGGCGCGCACGACCAGGTGGGCACGACGGGAAATCTGCTCAACCCCAAGCTAGGCCCGCTCACCGGCTCACCGGCGTATTATCCGCTTCAGCCGGACAGCCCGGCGATTGACCAGATTCCAGCCGTGAGCTGTGTCTTTATCAGCAATCTGGGCAACCCGCTCTTCCGTGCCAACAGCGCGATGACCACCGACCAGCGAGGCGTCACCCGTCCGGTGAATCCAACTTGTGACATCGGCTCCTATGAAAGCCTGGATTTCGTCTTTCTGCCATTGATCCTTAAGTGACAGGAAAATCGTACCCCACTGCGACCCTGGCTCAAGCTTATGGATAATTGCTGTCGCCACAACCATGGCCTGAACAGCCTGTTCGACGAGCGCCTGGCGCGCGATGAGGTGAAAGCCTACTGGCAGAGGGGCATTGATAAACACGCCCAGCGGCTGGTGGAGACCGTCAGCTCGCGCGGCGTGGAGGGGACCAGCGTGCTCGAAGTCGGAGGCGGCGTTGGCGGCCTGCACCTCGAGCTGCTCAAGCGTGGCGCGGCGCGTGCGACGGACGTGGACGTGTCGGCGGCTTATGTGACCGCCGCGCAGTCGGTGGCGGAGAAAGTCGGCGTCCGCGAGCGCGTGGACTACCGCGTGGCGGATTTTGCGTGCGAGGCCAAGAGCGTGCCCGAGGCCGACGTGGTCGTTCTGCACCGGGTTATTTGCTGCTACCCCGACATGCCCCGGCTCGTCACCGCCGCCGCGCAGCACGCGCGCCGCCTTATGGCGTTGAGCTTCCCGACTGGTGCGTGGTACATGCGCGCGGGTGAGAAGGTGATGAACTTCGTCATGTGGCTCACGCGCTCCGGCTTCCGCTTCTACGTGCATCCCCCGCAAGCCATTCTCGCCACCGCCGCCGCCGCAGGCCTGCGCCCGGTTCAACGGAAATCTTCCTGGCCGTGGCAGATTGTGGTGTTCGAGCGGGCGTAAAGACAGGGTGGCCTTGGAATTGGCACGGAAACGTAATCATGCGCTGGACACTTCTGTCGTGGAATGTGAACGGCCTCCGCGCCGCCGAGAAGAAGGGATTCGCAGAGTGGCTCGGCCAGACTAACGCGGACATCATCGCCGTTCAAGAAACCAAAGCCCGCCCCGAGCAACTCTCTGAGGCGATCTTGAACCCGCCCGGCTACCGTGCCTACTGGAGCGCGGCGGAGAGGAAGGGCTACAGCGGGGTCGGCACGTACTCCAGATTTCAACCCGTGACCGTAACCACCGGACTGGATGACACACGCTTTGACTCCGAAGGGCGTGTGCTCATCACTGAGTTCGAGCCGTTCGTGTTCCTCAACATCTACTTCCCGAACGGCGGGCGCGGGCCGGAGTGGGTGGCGCACAAGCTGGCCTTCTATCGGCGCTTTCTCGAAGTGGCCCGCGGCTACCGGGCGGCCGGGCGGCCCGTTGTCGTCGCGGGCGACTTCAACACCGCCTACGCCGAGATTGACCTGGCCCGCCCCAAGGCGAACGTCAAGACCAGCGGCTTCATGCCCGAAGAACGCGCCGGGCTGAGCGAGTTCTTCACTGCCGGGCTGGTGGACACGTTCCGCCACCTGCATCCCACCACCGTGAAATACACCTGGTGGGACATGGTGACACGCGCCCGCGAGCGCAACGTGGGCTGGCGGCTGGATTACTTCATGGTGTCTGCTGACTTGAAAGACCACCTCGTCGCCGCCGACATCCACGACGACGTGCCCGGTTCCGACCACTGCCCGGTGAGCCTCGCGCTCGATCTCTAGTGGCCTGCATTCACCTGTTCGATCTGGGCTTCGTCGCGCGCCTCGGGTTGATCAAGATTGACCTGCTGGGCATCGGCGGGTTGACGGTGCTGGGAGACGTGGCGGACGCCGTCCGAGCGGGTCGGCTGATTCTGCAACAAGTCCTGCTTGACTCGGCCCAAAAACTGTTATACAAAAGGGGCCTGCTTACGCACACGTGTGCACGTCGAAGGGATAGACGGTGGCCATCACGATCAAAGACATCGCGCGCCAGGCTCGGGTCTCTCATTCCACCGTGTCCCGTGCCCTGCGGAACAATGCCACCATTCCGCCCCGAACGGCTCAGCGCATCAAGCGCCTTGCGGCCAAGATGGGCTACGTGCCGAGCGCCGTTGCGCGCAGCCTGAAAACCAGCCAGTCGCAGGCGCTGGGCGTCGTGGTCACCAACATCGCCGATCCCTTCCTCAGCGAGGTGGTCCGCGGGATCGAAGAAGTGGTGCTGGAGGCCGGGTACAGCCTCTTCCTCGCCGCCTCCAACCGCGACGCCGAGCGTGAAAAGACTCTCCTGCATGCGCTGGCCGAGCGGCGGGTGGATGGCGCCATTATCTGTTCGTCGCAGGTCAGCGAAGAGCACCTGCGCGACCTGGAAAAATTCGGCGTGCCGATGGTGCTGGTCAACAACCAGATCGCCGGGGATTTTGCCCATGGCATCCGTCACGATGACGAGTGGGGGGGGAGCGAGGTCACGCGGCATCTGCTTGACCTCGGTCACCGACGCATCGCTTATCTCGGCAACCAGGAAGGGGGCCGGGCCGGTGCCGACCGGCAGAGAGGCTGCGAGTCTGAGTTGCGCGTGGCGGGCCTCACGCTGAACGCGGACTGGATTATCTGCGGGCCCAACGGCCGGCCGTCTGGCGGTCTGGTGGGGGCGCAGCAATTCCTGAACCTCAACCCGCGCCCGACGGCGCTGTTTTGCTACAACGACATGATGGCGCTCGGCGTGTTGCAGGGCCTCAAGCAGGCCGGACTGCGGGTCCCCACTGACTGCTCAGTGGCCGGGTTTGACGATGTGTTCGTCGCCGAATACGCCGACCCGCCGTTGACCACGCTGGCTCAACCGAAATACCAACTCGGCCGCGACGCCGCCGAACTCATGCTCGACCTGCTGAAGACCGGCATCACCGACTGGCCACGTGTGAAATCCATGCGCGGCCAACTGCGGGTGCGGGCTTCGACCGCACCGCCGCCCGAGTGACATGCGCGCCATGCGATCCCTGATGCTTCATCCCGACTTCAGCGCCTCAGAGTACGTGTCCGTCACCCCAGAACGGGCCGGGTGGGAACACCTGCACTTCGCCGCGCGGCGGCTGCGGGCCGAGGAACACTGGGAGCACAGCACAGGCGATTCTGAATTGGCGTTGGTGATCCTCGGCGGTGCGTGCAGTGTGCGTTCCAATCGCGGCCAGTGGGCCGAGGTGGGCCGCCGCCCCAACGTCTTCAGCGGAATGCCCTACGCCCTTTACCTCCCGCGCCGCACCGACTTCACCCTCGAAGCGCACACGGACGATTTTGACGTGGCCTATGGCTCGTGCGCGACCGACGAAGACCATCCCCCGGCGCTCGTCACCCCACCGGAGGTCACCGTCGAGATTCGCGGCGGCGCAAACGCCACCCGGCAGATTAATAGCCTCCTCAACCCTGGCTTCGCCTGTCACCGCCTCGTCGCCGTCGAAGTCTATACCCCGTCCGGCAACTGGAGTTCCTACCCCCCGCACAAACACGACGAACACCGCCTCGCCCCGGACGGCGCGCTGCTCGAAGCCGACCTCGAAGAAATCTACTTTTACAAGATTGACCGGCCCGAAGGCTACGCCATCCAGCGCGTGTACACCAAAGACGGGCGACTGGACGAGATCGTGCTCGCGCGCGCTAACAACGTTGTACTCGTGCCGGAGGGCTATCACCCTGTCGTCTCGGCCCAGGGCTACACCACATATTACCTGAACTTCCTCGCCGGCTCGGCCCAGTCCCTCGCCAACAGCGACGATCCCGACCACGCCTGGATCAAGGGGACGTGGACGTGGAAAGATCCGCGCCTGCCGGTGGTGAGCATGGCAATGGAAAAGCAAGGGTGAATAGACGCTCCCTGACCGCCTTCCATGTCCGATCTATCCAAACGTCTCGACGTTCTCACGATGGGCCGCTGTGCGGTGGACTTTTACTGCAACGACATCGGCGTTCCGATCAAATATGCCAAATCGTTCAATGTGTACGTCGGCGGCTGCCCGGCCAACGTGGCGGTCGGGACGCGGCGGCTGGGGTTGAAGTCGGGCCTCCTCACCCGCGTGGGCACGGAGCCGCTGGGCGATTTCATCATGCACTTTCTCGAAACCGAGGACGTGGGCACCGAGGCGGTCGTCCGCGACCCGAGGCACCTGAGCGGCCTGGTCGTGCTCGGCATCGAGCCGCCCGATAAGTTCCCGCTCACCTTCTATCGCGAGAACTGCGCTGACATCCACCTCACCCTGGACGACGTGCGCGCCGCGCCTCTGGCCGAGGCGCACGTGCTCTTCGTCTCCGGCACCGGCTTCTCGCGCGAGCCGAGCGCCGGCGCGACGACGGCGGCGGTCGAAATCGCGCAGGCGCACGGCGCGACCGTGATGCTCGACCTCGACTACCGCCCGACGCTGTGGGATGACCCACGCGCGTTCGGCCCCACGCTGCGCCGCATCGTGGCGGCGGTTGACCTGGCTGTGGGCACCGAGGAGGAGATCAGGGCGGCCGCAGACGAAACGGATGTGGAAGCGGCGACGGCGCGGCTGCTCAACGTGGGACGGAACCTGAAGGCGCTCATCGTGAAGCGCGGGCAGCGCGGCTCCACCGTGTTCACCGCCGAGCGTGAGCTTATTGACGCGCCTCCGTTCCCGGTCGAAATCCTAAACGTGATCGGCGCCGGCGATGCGTTCGTCTCCGGCTTCCTGTACGGTTACCGGCATGGCTGGGATTGGCGCAAGTGTGCGCGCTTCGGCAACGCCACCGGTGCCATCGTCGTCACCCGCCACGCCTGCGCCAACGACATGCCCTACGAGCAAGAGGCGCTTGACTTCGTCGCCGCCGGAGGTGGCTTTTGAATAACCCGCTCAAAGTCGGCATCATTGGCTGCGGTAACATCACTCTGAATGAGCACGCGCCCGCGCTCAAGACGCTTGACGGCGTGCGCGTCACGGCGATTGCCGACCCGGTCCCGGCGCGCCGGGAAAAAGTTCAGGCCCTGCTCGGTCTGCCCGCCCCGGCCGGCTTCACCGACTACCGCGCCCTGCTCGACTCTGGCGTGGACTACGTGACCCTGACCGTGCCGCAAAAATTTCGCCGCCCGATCATCGGAGACTGTGCGAAAGCTGGCGTCCACGTCCTCACCGAAAAACCCATCGCCACCACGCCCGCTGACGCGCGTGCGATGATTGAAGTGATGCGCGCGGCTAACCTCCGCTATGGCATAGTTCACAACTATCTGTATTACCCCGAATACACGCTGGCCCGCGAATTGATCACCTCCGGGGCCATCGGCACACTCCGGCATGTCGCGTTGAACTTTCTCGGCATGCCCGACCACCCCGGCGCGGCGGAGTACCACCCACAGTGGCGACATGACCCGGTGGAGGCCGGTGGCGGCATCCTCATGGACATGGTGCATGCCATCTACCTGGCGGAGTTCTTCATGGGCGGGCCCATCCACGCCGTGACCGCGGTGGTGGACAACCTCGACCACCTCGGCGAGGCGGTGGAGGACTTCACGCTCGTGGACTATCACTTCGATTCCGGCTACGCCACTGTGAACATGTGGTGGGGTGGCGGGCCGGGCGGCCTGGAGATCGGCGGCACGCAGGGGCGCATCCTCGTCTTCTATGAGCACTACGCCACCGGCCCGTTCACCCCACTGGCGAGTTTCACGCTCGTCAACCGCGAGGGACGGCAGGATTTTCACCCTCGCGCCGGGAAACACTCGAACAACAACTTCGTCCACATTCACGCCAACTTTGTAGAGGCCATTCGCGTGGGTCGCGATCCAATCGCGCCCGGCGAGGCCGGCCTGCGCTCGTTGGAAGCAGCGCTCGCCGCTTACGCTTCTGCCGCCACGGGTCGTGCCGTCCCCTTGCCCTTCTTGCCCGACGACCCCGTGTATCAGCGCGGGGTGATGGGTCTGCGGGAATTGCCCTTGTGGAAAAACAGCCCGCTGCTCAAGCGAGGCGTGTTTGGATTGCACACCTAACCCGGAGGTCGTCTTGAAAATCGGACTCTTCACCGACAGCCTGCAAGACCTGCCGTTCACCGAGGCGCTGGACTGGGTGGCCGCACATGGGATCGAAGCGGTGGAGATCGGCACGGGCAATTTCTCCAATGCCCCGCACTGCGACGTGAACAAACTACTGCAAGACCCAAAAACTCGCGCCGAGTTCAGGGCCGCTGTCGAGAGCCGCGGCCTGACCCTGAGCGCCCTCAACTGCAATGGCAATTTGTTGGACCCACACCCAGAGCGCCGGACGAAGGCACAGGACACTTTCTTTAAGACGGTGGAAGCCGCCAGCCAACTCGGGTTGGACACCATCGTGACCATGAGCGGCTGCCCCGGCGACCCGACCGGGGGCACGTACCCCAACTGGGTGACGTGCACGTGGCAGCGCGAGTTCGTCGAACTGGGCGAACGGCAATGGGCTGAGGAGCTCATGCCGTTCTGGAAGAACGCCGGGGCGTTCGCCGCCGGCCACGGCGTCAAAGTGGCGATTGAAATGCACCCCGGCCAGAGCGTGTACAACACGCGCACTCTGCTGCGCCTGCGCGAAATCGTCGGCCCGCACCTCGGCGCAAACCTCGACCCGAGCCACCTGTTCTGGCAGGGGATGGACCCGCTCATCGTCGTGCGCGCGCTCGGAAAGAACGGCGTGTTTCACGTCCACGCGAAAGATACCCAGATGGATCCGCAGGAGATGGCCCTCAACGGCGGGCTGGATACGCGCCCCACTTCGATGGTCGGCCAGCGCGCGTGGGCCTTCCGCACGGTGGGCTATGGCCACGGCGAAGAGTGGTGGCGCGATTTCGTCAGCACGCTCCGGCTGATGGGCTACGACGGCGTGCTGAGCATCGAGCACGAAGACCGGCTGATGGGCTCGCGCGAGGGCATCCTAAAGAGCGTCGAGTTTATGAAGCCGATTGTGTTGAAGACGGTCGCGGAGGTGTGGATATGACCGCACGACTCACTGGCGCACAAATCATCGCGCACTCGCTCATGAAGGCGGGCGTGCCCTACGCCGTCGGCATCCCCGGCCACGGCTGCTGGTGCCTGACCGATGCCTTCCTCGACGTGAGAGACAAACTCACGACCCTGATGGTGATGCACGAACAATCGGCGGTGCATCTGGCCGACGGCTACTTCCGCGCCACGGGCCGCCCGCTGGCCGCCTTCACCTCCATCGGCCCCGGCTCGACCAACACCGTCATCGGCATGGCCACCGCCTTCGTGGATTCGAGCGCCGTGCTGCTCATGACCGGCTCCACGCACACCTACATGCGCGGCCACGCCGTGATGCAGGAACTCGACCGCGCGCAGGAAACGAACAATACGCGCATCTTCGAGCCGGTGAGCAAGCGGCAATACCTCGCCACGACGGTCAAAAGCCTGCCGCACATCATGCACCGCGCCTTCAACACCATGCTGAGCGGCCGCCCCGGCCCGGTGCACCTCGACCTGCCCATGGACGTGCAGGCCGAGGCCGCCGAAGTCGAAATACCCGACTTCGACCGGCGCGTGCCCGCCGCCCGCCTACGCCCCGATGCCGGCCTCACCCACAAGGCCGCGCGCCTGCTCTACGAAGCCCGGCGGCCCGTCATCGTCGCGGGCGGCGGCGTCATCCTGTCCGATGCCTCCAAAGAACTCGCGGCGCTGGCCGAGCATGTCGGCGCGGCGGTGGTGACTACTTGGCAAGGCAAAGGCGCGATCCCCGAAGATCACGCGCTCAACGCCTGGGGCGTCGGCACGCAGGCCAGCCACTGCGGCAATCAACTCGCCTCCACCGCCGACGTGCTGTTGGCCATCGGCTGCCGCTTCGTGGATTGGACCTCGTCGTCGTTTCGGCAGGGTGTTACTTACACGATCCCGCCCACCAAATTGATCCACCTCGACATTGACCCGGCGGAGATCGGGAAGAATTATCCGGTGGAGATCGGATTGGTGGCCGACGCGAAGGCGGGGCTGACCGATCTGCTCGACGCGGTGCGCCAGGTGGGCAATGCGAAAGACTTCAAGACCAGCGATTACTACGCTGATATCCAGGCCAAGAAGGCCGAGTGGGACGGCACGCTCGGCCAGTTCCGCGATTCAGACGCGAGGCCGGTGACGATGGCGCGGGTGATGAAGGAACTGCGCGCCGCGCTCGAACGCGACGCCATCGTCACCTCCGGCGCGGGACTGGTGCAGGGCACGGTGCGGCAGGCGTTCCCCGTCTACGGGCCGCGCACGCACCTCACCAGCGGCGGCTTCAGCAGTATGGGCTTCACCGTCCCAGCCGCCATCGGCGCACAGCTTGCTTACCCGGGCCGGCAGGTGGTGGGCTGCGCGGGCGACGGCGACTTCATGCAGACTATGCAGGAAATGGCGGTGGCAGCGATGTACGACCTGCCGGTGCTATTCATGGTTCTGAACAACTCCGGGTTTATTTCGATCAAAGGCGGGCAGATGCACAACTTCGGGCGCACGACGGTGGTAGATTTTCAGAAGCGCGACGGCAGCCTGTATTCGCCCAACTTCTGCGAGGCGGCGCGCGCGTTCGGCCTGCACGCCCAGCGCATCTCCACGCCCGAGGAAGTTCAACCCGCCGTCCGGCGCGCATTGGCGACAACCGGCCCGGCCCTCATCGAGGTGCTGGTGGACCGCGAACTTGGGCGCGGGGTCACGTCCACCGGCTGGTGGGACATGCCAGTGCCGGAGTATTTGAAAGACCGGCGCGCACAATACGAAGCCGAGCGAAACGAAGAAATGATAGGCTGACGTCATGCCCATCCGCATTGCCACAGCGCCCGTCTCGTGGGGCATCCTCGAATTTGCGGGTCAGAGTTCTCAG
>Ga0209109_10001064_pt1 | contig 15138 bp, 13 predicted proteins | sample Rifsed10ft2_FD_184004 | JGI IMG/M metagenome (GOLD analysis project Ga0209109, IMG submission 184004) | Soil microbial communities from Rifle, Colorado, USA - sediment 10ft 2 (version 2) | ecosystem: Environmental > Terrestrial > Deep subsurface > Rock core/Sediment | place: Rifle, Colorado... | reverse complement strand
CGGTTCGCATTCACTGGCCGCGACACGTGCAAGGCGGTGGACCGTGTTCGTCATGAACACCAATTCTGCATCATACCACTAGCTCGGCGTGGGATACCACCTGACTGAGCAATTCGGCTTCCCTGACAGACCTGGTTCGGGAAAGGAACCACTGTGCGTCAGAGAGGAGGACCTGATGAACAGACACACGCGCGCCCTGTTCGGCGCCCATCCGCCGCTCTTCGCGAGTCGTGAGGAGGCCGGCAAGAGGCTGGGCAAGGCTCTGGAGCGTTTCCGTGGTCAGCGACCGCTCGTGCTGGGCATTCCAACAGGTGGTGTGCCGGTGGCGGCGGAAGTTGCGCGGGCGCTCGACGCCGATCTCGACGTGATTGTCGCGAGAAAGCTGGGCTCGCCGGTCTCGCCGCAACTCGTGTTCGGTGCGGTAACGGCCGACGGCGCATGTTACCTCAACCAGGAGATCGTCGATGACCTGCATGTCCCCGGCGAATCCCTGGATTCGATAACGAAGGCGAAGCGCGCCGAAGCAGAGGAGTACGAGCGGCGATTCCGAGGCGGCAGGGAGCCGCTTTCGGTCACGAACCGCACCGTGATCATCGTGGACGACGGACTCGAGATGGGGTCGACCATGACTGCCGCAGCTCGGTCCGTTCAAGCGCGACATCCGCAACGACTCGTGATAGCGGTTCCTGTCGCGCCGCGCGCGACCTGTGACGCGATGCGCTCGGAGGCAGATGAGGTCGTCTGCCTCGAAATCCCGGATTACTTCATTGCAGTCGCGCTGCACTACGAGGACTTCTCAGAGACTCAGGACGCGGACGTGGAGCGCATCCTGAGCGCGTGGCAGGTGCCTCTGGCGGTACGCGCAACCTGAGCATTTCGCGCCGTCTCGCGGCGGCGCTTGATTCCGGATCTCTACGGAGCACCAGCGGCCACGCGACGGTTCCTCTCTATCTTGTCTGGGTGATGTCGCCCGACGCGCGTGAGGTAGCTCGCCGGCAGCCACGGTGGCCGCCGCCGGGAATCGGGGGCGACCCGGGGAATACGGAATGCTCATTCCGAGACCACTCGAGCGGTCGGAGTGGATGTCCAGGCAAGGACTAACGCTCGGCGACAGCGGGATCTTCGGGAGAGGTCCATGAACTGTTCGATCCGATCGCGTGCAGGTAGAGGATCAGCGATTGCCTCTGACGCAGAAGCGCCCATCGGCCTGGGATGCGACGCGTGGCTCACTCGGCGGTGCTGCGAATGAAGACCATCGCCAGGCCGAACACATACCCGATGATGATGAGCGCGCTCGTCGGCTCGACGAGCGTCTGCTTCCCCTTCGCCCGGTAGACCACGCCCGCGATCGCAACGCCCATCAAGGCGATCGCGGTCAACCCCGAGATCGCGTGCGCTTCGCTCACGGCACCGAGGAAAGGGCCCCGGCCGTGCGCGACGTCGAGCAGTACGAATATCGACATGTTCAGGGCATTGCTGCCGAACAGGTTTCCGACGGCGAGATCGTACGCCCGGAGCCGAACCGCGGCCAGCGAGGTGACAAGCTCCGGTAGCGATGTCGAAAAGCCGACGAGCCACGTGCCCATGAACGTGGTGCCGATCCCGGTAGTTTCCGCGATCCCCTGCGCCGCGACTGCAAACTGCGGCGCGGCGATGATTATGACGCCACACGCGGCGGCGAACATCGCGATGGCTCGGCGGAGTGATGGCACCGCCACTGGCTTCTCCTCGGCACCCTCAGCGGCGACTCCCGACATCTCGATAGTTTCAGCGGCTTTCCGCGCCAGCGTGGAGTGGCGATACACCGCCCGCGATCCTCCCGCGTAAGTAATGAGCAGCAGAAGCGACCCGAAGCCGACACCGAACAGTGACCTCGTCGGCCTCATGAGGATCGTAACTGTTGCGATCGACGTCATTACGATGGCCAACGACGCATAGAGGGCATGATCCAGAGCCGCCTTGCGGAACACGTCCACGCCAGCAGGAACGAGGGCGATCAGGGCGAGGATCAGCATATTGGCCATACTGCTGCCAAACAGATCGCCCGCCGCGAGATCGTCCGCACCGATGCGGATGGCGGCGATGTCGGTGACGAGCTCGGGGAGCGATGTGGCGAGCGCTAGAAGTACCGACCCCACCCACAGCCCGCCGAGATTCGTAAGAGCGGCGATTCGGTCCCCGTTGCGCGCCAGCACTGTGCCGGCGCCAACGACGACGATCCCCGATGCGAGGAAGGAGACGATGGAGGCGGTGAGAGTCACCGGAGCGTGCTACCGAAATCGCACCGAGGACTGCCCATCCGACGTCATGCTGGGGGAAGGGTCGGCCTCTCGTCTCCGTGAGAAACGCGTGCCGTTTCGCGCCCGGCACGCGCCTCTTGTTGCGGCGTGGACCCCATCCAGAGCTGCCGCTCGGCCTCAAGCCAATCCGAAACGGGGTCCGAGTCGTGCAACATGTTCGCGCGCCAGATGTGGTACGCGCGCACCTCGATCTCGTCGTGCGTGGGTGGGTGTGCGGCCCATTGGGCACTCGCGTCATCCGCTGTCGTAGATGTGTCCGCGGGTCTTGCCGCATCTGGAGTGGCGTGCGTCTCGCCTTTCGCCGACACGCGTGCCGTGACCGGCGTGTCCAACGTAGTCGAAGCGGCCGCGTGCTTGGGCACGCCGCCGACTGCACGAGTGCGGGGACGGGGCATCCTGACCTCCTGTACGACGTAGACCTTCAATCTTCGCGCTGCACCCGACCGACCGGGCGAACGCCGCCGATCCGCGCACGGTCTTATGGAGCCTATACTAGCAAATCCGGGATCGTTGGCCGTCGGCAATTCGCTGACATCGGCGTAGCACTCCCTCGTTTCGGGACCGGCGTGGATGGCGCAGCAGATCTGGTTCCCCCCGGCTCGAAGGCCAACGCGACATCCTCGAGTCCATCGGTAACGAGGTTGATCCAGAGGATCTGGGCCGCAGTGAACGGCAACGGCCAGCAGCTCGAGTTCGACCCGGCCAAGGTGACGTATCGGGGAATCCTCGAAGCCTTCTTTGCGATCCACGATCCGACCACGCGCGACCGGCAGGGCAACGACCACGGTCCGCAGTATCGTTCCGCCATCTTCTGGCATGACGAGTCGCAACGTGACATCGCGCGGGAAGTCACTGCCAGCTTGACCGCGGAGAAAGCCTTCGCGGATCCGATCGTGACCGAGGTGACGAAACTCGATCAGTTCTATCCGGCCGAGTCGTACCATCAGGACTACTACCGGCGGAATTCCGCGCAGCCGTACTGCGCGTTCGTCATCTCGCCCAAGCTGGCGAAGTTCCGGAAGAGTCTCGGGCAGCGGGCCGCGGGCCGCGGGAAACGTAGCGTTGCACGAGTCCGCGCCTGCCGATATGAGGCTGACGGCTCCGGGTTCAGCCGGTAATTTTCGCGGATGCTATCGGCCATTGTCGCGGCGCTGGTTCAGGGAACGACGGTTCCCGACACACTCACACTCGACCGCGCGCTCGACCTGGCGGCGCGCACCCGCGGTCAGGTCATCGCGGCACGCGCCGGAGTCGATCGCGCCCGCGCGGAAGCGCGGCTTGGAACCGCGGCGCCCAATCCGCTGGTGAAGTTCGAGCACGCTGGCGAGGCGCCGACGAACACACTCGAAGTGACTCAGCCGCTGGCGTGGCTGCTGAGCAGCGTCAGTGTGCGGAAGGCGGGCGATGCATCGATTCGCCGTGCCAGCGCCGATTCGGTTCGCACCCGTTTCGAATTGGCAGGCGCGGTGACAGCCTCGTTCTATCGCGTTCTCGCCGCCGATGAGACGTTGCTGCTTGCCAGACAACAAGTGCTGGCAGCGGATACCCTGTTGCAGCTCACGACCCGGCGTGTCGCGCTCGGCGACTTGTCGGAGCTGGAGCGCGATCAGGCCAGCCAGGAGGTCGCGACGTTGCGACTGCTGGAGCGACGCGCCGCCGAGGATGCGCGCGTGGCGCGACTGGCGCTGGAACGCGCGGTGGGTGTCCCGTTGTCGCCCGCCACCGTTATCGCCGGGCGCCTGACCGTAGCGCTGGGTGGCCCCGAGACGCGCACGTGGGTCTCGACGACCGTGGCTACCGCGTCGACTCCGCGCGTTATTGCCGCCGTTGAGGATTCGATCGCGGCGGCCGCTCGCCTTCGCGCCGCCGGGTGGAAACTGTTGCCCATCCCGTCGCTGCTGGCGAAATGGGAGTGGGGCGGCCCGGCTGACGCGCCGGCCAATACTATTGTCGGCGTTTCCCTGCCGTTTCCCCTCTGGCAGTTCGGGCAGCATGAAGTGGCGCTCGCTCGCGCCGAGGCTGCACAGCGCGGCGCGCTTACGCTCGAAGCCAGACTGGAAGCGGTCCAACAGATCGAGGTGGCAGGAGTGCGAATGGAGGCGGCACGTCAGCGCGCGTATGAGGCGACGGAGGTGCTGTTTCCGACGGCCCAACGTCTCCGGGTCGGCGCCATCCGGCTGTACGAGGCTGGACGCACCGGAATATTCCCGGTGTTCGAGGCATTTCGTCGCGAACGGGAGGCGGCCCTCATCATGGTAGAGGAATTGCTGGCCATGCACACCGCTGCTGCTGCCCTCCGGGCGCTGTCGGGACCTGCCCGATGAAGACTCGCCGATTGATCGAGGCGCTTCTGGTGCTCGCGTGCGCGTGCAAGGGCGATACGCCGGCGGCGTCGAAGGAGAAGCCGGCCGCGGTCACGAACCCGGCATCCGAGGCATCGCTGACGCAGGTGAAGCTCTCTTCCGAAGCGTTCCAGCGCCTGGGGATTGAGACGGTGGAAGCGGAATCATCCGATGTTGCCGCGACGCGAGCGGTGGGAGGGGAAGTGATCGCTCTGCCGGGCGCCAGCGCTGAAGTCGTGGCGCCGGTCGCGGGGAAGGTTCTCATCCCGGCGGAGTTCCGGACGACGCCGGGATCGGCGGTCACGATCGGGGCGCCGCTCCTCAAGCTCCTGCCGATTCCGACGGGGAGCGACTTGGCCAGGACGACCGAGGAGCTCCGCGTGGCCGAGGCGCGATACGAGCAGGCGAAGGCGGATAACCAGCGCATGGTGGCCCTGCATAACGAGAAGCTCGTGTCCCAGCGCGACCTGGAGCGGTCGGTCGCCGACATGGCGAGCGCCGAGGCGGCCCGCGACGCGGCTCGCGCGCGCATCCGCCTCGCGGAGACGGGCAATGTCGAGGAATCCCCCGCCTTCACCGCGTTGACCATAACGGCGCCGCTACCCGGTACGCTGCTGGACATGAAAGTCGGCTACGGTCAGGTCGTCACCGCCGGCACACCCCTGTTCACGGTCGCCAACCTGAGTCGGCTCTGGGTGCGGGTGCCGCTGTACGCGGGCGACGCGCGTGGCGTATCGCGTCGCGATGCGGCCACCGTGCACGGGCTCTCGTCAGGCGCTGGAAGCTTTTCCGTGAAGGCCCGGCCAGTCACCGCGCCGCTCTCGGCCGATCCCGGAGCGTCCTCCGTCGACCTTTACTACCAGCTCGATGATCCGCGGGGACTGCGGCCCGGCGAGCGGGTGAGCGTCACCATTCCGGTGGCCGGGCCGAGACAGCGCGGACTGGTGGTGCCGTTGACGGCCGTGTTGTACGACGTCTCCGGCGACTCGTGGGTGTACGTGCGCACCGACTCCCTGGTGTTTACCCGCCGGCGGGTCGAGATCGCGATCGTGGTTGGCGATCGGGTCCTGATCTCGCGCGGGCTCGCCAGGGGCGCGCGGGTAGTGACCGCGGGCGCGGTCGAGCTGTTCGGCACCGAATTCGGGCCGGGGAAGTAGCGCGCATGCAGTGGCTTGTTGCCACGGCGCTGCGGCTGCGCCTGATCGTTGTCGCCCTGGTGGTGGCGGGGCTGTTCGTGGGGATCCGTGTCGTGCGGAACGCGCCGCTCGACGTCTTCCCGGAATTCGCGCCGCCGCTGGTGGAAGTGCAGACCGAGGCGCCGGGCCTCTCCACCGTCGAAGTGGAAGCGCTGGTGACGATGCCGATCGAGCAGGCACTCACCGGAACGCCATTCGTCACGACGGTGCGTTCCAAGTCAGTGCTGGGACTCTCGAGCGTCGTGCTGCTGTTCGAGCGTGGAACGGATCTCTTCCGCGCCAGGCAGTTCGTCGGCGAGCGACTGGCGAGAATCAGCAGTACGCTGCCGGGCGTCGCCCACTCGCCGGTGCTGTTGTCGCCGCTGTCCTCCACCAGCCGGGCGCTCAAGATCGGCATCACGTCGCCGACGCTGACCCAGATGGAACTCTCGGCCATCGCGCGCTGGACGATCCGGCCGCGGCTGATGGGCGTGCCGGGCGTGGCCAACGTCGCCATCTGGGGACAGCGCGACCGGCAGCTCCAGGTGCTGGTGCATCCTGAACGGCTCCGGGCCAATCGCCTCACGCTCGACGACATCACGCGCGCGGCGCGCGAAGCCGTGTCGGTCGACGCCGGTGGGTTCGTCGACCTCCCCAACCAGCGCATCGCCATCAACCAGCGTACCGGGGTGCGCAACGCGGCCCAGCTGGCGCAGGCGCCGGTGGTGTTCCGGAGCGGTGCGTCGATCACGTTAGGCGATGTGGCCGACGTGGTGGAGGGTCATGGGCCACCCATCGGCGACGCCATCATCAATGACGTACCGGGGCTCCTGCTCATCGTGGAAAAGCAGCCCTGGGGCAACACGCTCAGCGTGACGAAGGGCGTGGAGGAGGCGCTGGAGGCGCTGCGCCCCGGACTGCCGGGAGTCGAGATCGACCCCACGATCTTCCGGCCGGCGTCGTTCATCGAGATGTCGATCCGGAACTTGAACCGGGCGCTGCTGATCGGCTGCGTGCTGGTGATCCTCGTCCTGGGATTCTTCCTCCGCGACTGGCGGAGCGGGTTGATCAGCCTCAGCGCGATACCGCTGTCGCTGCTGGCGGCGGCGGTCATCATGCGCTACCGGGGCGGCGTGATCGACACGATGGTTCTGGCCGGCCTGGTCATCGCGTTAGGCGAGGTGGTGGACGACGCCATCATTGACGTCGAGAACATCCTCCGCCGACTTCGACTCAATCGTGAGGCGGCCGAGCCGCGGTCTTCGTTCAGCGTGGTCCTGAACGCATCGCTCGAGGTGCGCAGCGCGGTGGTCTACGCGAGCCTGATCGTGGCCCTGGTGTTCCTGCCGGTGTTCTTCCTCGGCGGGCTGGCGGGTTCCTTTTTCAGGCCGCTCGCGTCGGCGTACATTGTGGCGATCCTCGCGTCGCTCGTCGTGGCGCTCACCGTGACGCCGGCGCTGTCATTGCTGCTGCTACCGCGCGCGGCGCGGGAAAGCCGCGAGGCTCCTGCAATCACCTGGTTGAAGCGACGCTATGCGGCGCTTCTCCCATGGTTTGTCGATCGGCCGGCGCGGGTCACCCGGACGCTGGTGGTCGCCATGGGCGCGGCGGTGATCGCGGTGCCTTTCCTGGGCGAGGAATTCCTGCCGCACTTCCGCGAGTACGACTTCCTCATGCACTGGGTCGAGAAGCCCGGCACTTCCCTTGAAGCGATGCGGCGCGTCACGATTCGCGCCAGCAAGGACCTGCGCGCGGTTGAGGGGGTGCGCAATTTCGGGTCGCACATCGGGCGAGCCGAAGTAGCCGATGAGGTGGTGGGACCAAACTTCACGGAACTCTGGATCAGCCTCGATCCCAAGGTCGACTACGACGGGACGGTAGCCCGGATCCAGCACATCGTCGACTCGTACCCGGGACTGTATCGCGATCTCCTAACGTATCTGCGTGAGCGCATCAAGGAAGTGTTGACCGGCGCCAGCGCGACGCTTGTCGTCAGGCTGTTCGGTCCGGAACTCGACGTCCTGCAGACCAAGGCGCAGGAGGTGCGCGGCGCGATGGAGGGCGTGGATGGCATCGCCGACCTCAAGGTGCAGGCGCTGGTCCTCGTTCCACAGCTGGAGGTCGTGGTGCGCCCCGACAAGGCGGCGCAGTTCGGCGTCAGCGCCGGCTCGGTCCGCAAGCAGGTCACCGCGCTCGTGCGCGGACTCAAAGTCGGCGAGGTCTTCGAGGCGCAGCAGAGCACCGATGTCGTGGTCTGGGGTGTCCCAGAAGTGCGTGGGCATCTCCAGGCCATTCGCGCGCTCCCGGTCGAAACCGTTGGAGGCACCACCGTCCCTCTCGCCGACCTGGCCGATGTGCGGGTGGTGGAGGCGCCTAACGAGATCACGAGGGAGCGTGCGTCACGGCGACTGGACGTGACGGCGAACGTGTCGGGCCGCAGCCTCGGAGCGGTGGCGCGCGACGTGGAGGCCGCCGTGGCCGGTGTCTCGTTCCCGTCCGGTTACCATCCCGAGCTGCTCGGCGAATACGCGGAACGGCAGGCGGCGAGCCGGCGGCTGATGGCGCTCAGCCTGCTCGTTCTGGTCGGCGTGTTCCTGATCCTTCACGCTGATTTCGGCTCGGTGCGCACGGCAAGCATCGTCTTTGGCACATTACCGTTCGCGCTGGTCGGCGCGGTGGCGGCCGTGCTCATCACTGGTGGTGTCCTGTCGCTCGGCTCGCTGGTTGGATTCGTGACCGTGCTCGGCATCGCGGCGCGAAACGGCATCATGATGGTCAGCCACTTCCGCCATCTGGAGCGCGAGGAAGGCGTCCCGTTCGGTCGGGAGCTGGTGCTGCGCGGCGCGGCGGAACGGCTGGCGCCCATCATGATGACCGCGCTGGTGACGGCACTGGCGCTGCTGCCGCTGGTGGTCTCGGGCGACCGCCCTGGTCACGAAATCGAGCATCCGATGGCGATCGTGATCCTCGGCGGGCTGGCGTCGTCGACGCTGCTCAACCTCTTTCTCGTCCCGGCGCTGTACCTGCGCTACGGTCGGCCGTCTCCTGTTACCGCGAACTGACGAGTTTCAGGGGCAACCCGCGATCGACACCTGAGCATCGCGGTGGAGCAGGTATGGCCCCAGGCCGATCGACGCTGGTTCAATCGTCAGGCGCAAGGCATCTCCGGTCAGCCGGCCGGTGGCTCTCACGAAGCGGACCTCGCTTCCACCCGCGCCTCCCTGCCAGTTGACCGTTCCAACCGAGGTGAATTCGCGACCATCGACCTGCACCGGAATGGCAAGATCTCCGGACCAGCACGATGTCTCCAAGCGCGACCGGGTGTTCGACAGCGTGAGGCGCACTCCTTCCGCTGCCCATATACCATAGAAGTCGTCCGGACTCAGGGAGTCCGAACAGCCGGCAAGTGACGCCGCGAGCACAACCGCGACGGAACTCGCGCGAAGGTTACGCAGCGTCACCATGAGTACGTCACCGACGCAGGCGCGCCACGCACGTTCACCCGGATGATGCCGCTCGTCGCCTGATACGAGTCGTGATACGCCGCCTTCAGTGGCGACAGGTCGAACCTGAGCACTCGAGACAACAGCGCCCTGCATGCGTCGCCCTTCGCGTCGTGGGCCAGCCTGACTCCGAGCTGCACCGGATACGATTCCATCCAGGCGCCATCGGCGAGCAGCCCAAACTCGTGATCACGACACCCTCCGCCGAAGGACACCGACAGCTCGAGGGAATCCCCCTTCACCACGACGCCGTGGATGGTGACTGGATCTGTAGGCCACTGCGGGGCATCAGCATCGGGCGTGATGATGATCTGCCCCGACCAGACGTCATTCGCTGACCAGAAGCCGTTAGGCGGTACCGGCTCGGTCGACTCCGAGCAGGCGATGGAAGCAGGCAATGCAACGCTCGCCAGCAGCCACCGAAGCCAATGCCCACCTTCTCGCCTCGTCACCGACATCTCAGCCTCCGCGGCGTCGCGTCCTGCTACAGGACACGCGCGACCAGCGGCTCCCCCGATCACCGTGGCCCTTCACCCCTTACCGTGCGGCCTCGGTGATGACCTGCTGAAAGAGCGCGAACGGAATGGCGCCCGGCACCATCCGTCCGTTCACGTAGAACATCGGAGTTCCCCGGATGCCGAGCTGCTGGGCAATCGCATCGTGGCGCTGGATGCGATGCCGGATCTCCGGGTTCATCGCGCAGCGGCCAAAGGCGGTGCGGTCGAGATTCAATTGCGAGACATACTTCGCCACCAAAGTCCGAATGTCGGTCGACGCCATCCACTCCTTTCGCTTCGCGTACAGCAGGTCGTTCATCTTCCAGAACGCGCCCTGGTCGGCGGCGCATTCGGCTGCTTCAGCCACTTCGCGTGAGTTGTGGAACATTCCCGTCACGAACGGGACCATCTTCCACCGCACGAGTCCCCTGGCTATGTACGCCGAATCGATCTTCGGATACGTCTCGGCGTTGAACTTGGCGCAGTAGCCGCAACCAAAGTCGCCGAACTCGACGATGAACACGCGCGCCGTCGCCGCGCCCAGGTCGTGGCCGACACCGGCGAGTGAGATGCCGCCGCCGCCGCCGCCGCCGCTGAGCTGCGCTCCCGTGGCTGATGCTGAGAGCAGCAGGACGACTATTTGATAGCGGAGCAGATTGAACATCGCTCGAGGGTGTGGCGGTGAGTGTGTCCAAACTTAATCTGTTGGCGTACGGGCAGTTACCCGCTGTTTCTGTGCGATCCGCGTTCGGGGTTGCAGTATCCGACCCTATCTCCCAAAAGAATCCGCCCTTATCCCTCAACGGTTTCGAATCAGACCGTGTCGAAGTAGGCGAACGAGATGACACACGCCGCACTGGCAGCCGAGGCCTCGACTGTTCCTGACGAGCGTTTCCTGATCGCCCGTGCCCAGCGGGGAGACCGGGACGCCGCCCGGAGCCTGTATGACGCCCATTCGCGACGTGTTCACCGCCTGGTCTTCCGGCTATGCGGTGGAGACGAGGAGATGGCCCAGGATCTCACGCAGGACACGTTCATCCGGGTCTTCGACAAGTTGTCGTCGTTCCGCGGCGAGTCAGCGTTCGCCACGTGGGTTCATCGCATTGCCGTCACCGTCACGCTGAACGGTCTCCGAAAGGAGAGGCGGCTCAAGCGGGGCGCGGACGATCTCGATGTCGCCAACGACCTGCCAGCGCCGTCGGACAACGTGGACCCCGATCTCCGCGCCAGGTTGCGCGCGGCGATCGAGGCGCTGCCGCCGGGAAGCCGTGCATCGGTGATTCTGCACGACATCGAGGGCTACACCCACGCGGAAATCGGCGAGATGCTGGGCATCGCCGAAGGGACGAGCAAGGCTCGGCTGTTCGATGCACGGAATAGACTGAAAAAGGCGCTCGCTGCGTATCGCAACGAGTGAGGAGTGAGGAGTGAGGAGATTGCCATGACTGAAGAGCGACTGAACGAACTGCTGGACGACGCGAGACGCACCTGGCCGTTGCCACCCGAGCCTGACTATCAGGCGATGTGGGAGCGGATCGACCGGGAGGCGTTTGCCGGAATGCGCCGCACGACGCGCACGCCGTCGTGGCGGATCTTCTCGATCGGCCTCGCTGCCGCCCTCATGATGGGCATTGGACTGGGTCGCTTCTCAATGAAGGAAGCTCCTGCGCCAACCGTCGCCGCGGTCCCGACGGACACGGCGGCGACCGCGTCAGGCGCGTACGATCGCGCCGCGTCCGAGCTGCTCGGACGCACCGTAGCATTGCTGACTTCCCTGCCTTCTCAAGGGCGTAGCGTTGCGGCAGGGGAGCGTTTCTCCAATCAGGCGACCGAACTTCTCACCAGCACGCGGCTCCTGCTCGATTCCCCGGCTGCGTCAGATGCGCGCTTCAAGGATCTGCTCGAGGATCTCGAGCTCGTCCTCGCTCAGATCGCGATGCTCCAAACCGGACGCACGCGCCAGGAAATCGACCTCATCACGGACGCCCTCGAAGAGCGCGACGTCGTGCCGCGGATCCGCTCCGCGGTCGCGCGGCTCGCCGCCGGCGATTGAACACCATGGAGACCAGGGTCATGAAGATCATGTGGACCATTGCCGCGCTTGCAGGAAGCGTCACGGTGGTCAATGCACAACAGAGTCCGCGTCGGCCAACACCGCCAACGCCTGCGCCAGCCCCGGCGACACCCCGCGCGGAGCGTCCCGAGCCGGTGCTCGCGCCCAGCGCTCCAACGCCGCTTCCGAGCATCGACTGGCTGCTCGATCCGCCGGGTGCCCTGACGCTGATCGGGCCAGGGCTGAACGTGATCACGCCATTGCCGCCGCTAGCAGGTCTCGAACCGCTCGCTGCGCTTGCGCCGATGGCGATCGATTGGCCGACGCCCGCGCTTCCCGCGATGGCGCCCATGGCGGTCGACTTCCCGATGCTCGCTCCGCTTCCGTCGCAGTCGCCACTGGCGATTGACCTGCCCATGTCGATCGACATGCCGATGATGCCGCTGCCGCCGATTCCTGTGGAGCCGATGGTGTGGGATCTGCTGCAGGGACAGGGACCGGTCACACCGCGGCCTCCTCGAGCCGACCGCTCCGTTGAAGCTGACCTGAGGCGACTGACCGCCGAAATCGATCGGGCGGAAGCGTCACGACGGCGCGCACTCGAAGCTCAGGACCGCGCCGCAGCTCGTGAGGCGGAAGCGCAGCAGCGCGCGCTGGAGCAGCAGCTGGATCAGGTGTTGCGCAACTTCGAGGCACAGGATCGCGCCGCGCAGCGCAACCTGGAACAGCAGCTCGCCCAGTCTGTTCGCAACATCGAGATGCAGGATCGCGCCGCGCAGCGCAACATGGAACAGCAGATCGCGCAGTCCATTCGCAACATTGAGATACAGGAACGTGCAGCAGGGCGAGCGCTCGAGCAGTCGCTCCGGAGCTCGCAAGGCCAGGGGATCAGCCACGGGAGCGGAATCTCGACGACGCACGCTGAACTGGCGCATGCAGCCGACGCGTTGCGGTCGCTGGCGCACGCGGATACGCGCGTGACGGCGCCGGCGCCGTGGGCTCCGCAGGACGTCGCCGACTCTGCCTATCGAGTGGCGCGCGAGCTGTTCAACCGCGGCGAATACGGCCAGGCCGTGCAGGCGTTCCGCGCGCTGCCGACGAGGTACCCGAACTCGGTGTACGCGCAGGAAGCCGCCTACTACCAGGCGTTCTCGCTCTTCCGCATTGGAGGCACCACCGAACTCCGCGAAGCGCTGGCGGCGCTCGAAGCGGCAAAGACGAAGTATCCCAACGCGCGCTCCAAGACCGAAGCCACGAACCTGGCGACTCGCATCCGTGGCGTGCTCGCCCAGCGCGGCGATGCGCAGGCGGCCGCGGAACTGGCGCGCACCGCCAGCGAGCAGGGTGTCACCTGCGACCGCGAAGAGCAAGCCGTTCAGGCCGAGGCCATGAATGCACTGAGCCGTTCGGATGCCGGCAACGTGAATGAACTCATCACCCGGGTTCTTGCCCGCAAGGACGAATGCGCGATTCCGCTGCGGCGCACCGCGGTGTTCCTGGTCGGCAATCGCCGCGATGCACAGGCGGTGACCATCCTGGCCGGCGTGGCGCGCAACGATCCGAGCGTCGATGTGAAGGTCGCGGCCCTGGAGATCATCGGCCGCCTGCCGAACGAAGAGGGAGTCACGGTGCTTGAAGAACTGACCCGGAGCGACGACGAGCGCATCCAGCGCGCCGCGATCCGGGCCCTCGTCAGGCACCCGAGCGCCAAGGCCCGCACTTCGGTGCGCGGCCTGGTCGAGCGCGATGATGTCTCCGAGCGCGTGCGCGCCGAAGCGCTGTCGGCGTTCGACTCCGAACGGGCAACGGCGGACGACGTCGCCTGGCTTCGCGCGCTGTACGCGAAGGTGACCACGCCTTCGCTCAAGGCTCGCACGCTGTCCGCGATCGTCAGAGTCGGTGGTCCTGAAGTCGACCAGTGGCTCGCGACTCTTGCCCGCGACGACAATCAGCCGAGCGAAATCCGCGCGACCGCGATGCGCCGCATCGGACAGACGATGTCGGTGGCCGACCTCGGCCGCCTCTACGACAGCGCCACACAGCAGCGGTTCCGCTCGGAGATCATCAGCGTGCTCGGCAAGCGGAAGGAAGACGCCGCGACCGACAAGCTGATCGACATCGTCAAGAACGGCACCGATCCCTCGCTGCGGAGTGCGGCCATACGTGCCATCTCGAACAAGGATGACGCCCGCGCCAAGCAGCTCCTGCTGGAGATCATCAACAAATGACAAACCTCTATCGGGCGAAGATCGGACTCTCGCTGCTGGTCTGCGCAGCAGGTTCGGTCGGTGCCCAAACGCTGGAGCGCCGGGTCGCCGGCGCTCCCGATGGGAACGTGACGTTCAACTTCGCCTCGCGCGCTGACGTTTGTGGTGACGGACGCAGCTACATCCGTGCCGACGACATGTGGATGGGTTCTTTCAACGATGGCGTTCGCGCGATGGCCTGCGAGCGCGGACCGATCCGCGTCCTGCTGATCCGCGACGGGAAGGAAGTGCTGCGCATCTCGACATATGCCGGTCCGGTGGCCGAGGAGCCGGGAGCGACGAATCTCGGTGCGGTCCCGGCTGTAGAGGCGGCGTCCTGGTTGCTCGGCATCGCGTCGCGCATCGACGGCCGACCGGGTCGCGAGGCGATCATGCCGGCGGCGCTGGCCGACAGCGCACTCGTGACGCGCGATCTGCTGGCCATCGCCCGGAATACTGACCGCTCGCGTGAGCTGCGTCGGAGCGCGCTCTCGTGGGTCGTCAGGCGGCGCGGCGAACGAGGCGAACTGACGGCCGACGAAGTGAGCCGCACGCTGGTGACGATCGCGCGCGATGAGACGGAAGTCCGCACCGTGCGCGACCAGGCGTTGAGCTCACTGTCCCGGCTCGAGTCGGCGTCCAGTCTCGATGCCCTGGTGGCGATGACGACGGGAACGACCGAGGCCTGGCTGGCCCGGCGGGCGGTGGAGATGATGGCCAGCTCGGGTGATCCGCGGGCGCACGATCATCTTCGGAGTGCGGCCGAGCGATCGGATCTGACCGAAGAGGCGCGGGTCGCCGCGATTAATGGACTGGCCGGCTCTTATGCGACTTCGAGGGACGCCGAGTACCTGCGCGGGCTGTATGCGCGGGTAACGTCGGACCGGCTGCGCGACGCGATCATGAGCGGCATCGCGACGATTGGCGGCAAGGCAAGCCGTGACTGGATCGTAGGGATTGCCCGCGATCCCAACGCCCAGATTCAACAGCGGAAACGCGCGATCACCATGGCCGACCGGCTC
>Ga0209109_10001059_pt1 | contig 15158 bp, 12 predicted proteins | sample Rifsed10ft2_FD_184004 | JGI IMG/M metagenome (GOLD analysis project Ga0209109, IMG submission 184004) | Soil microbial communities from Rifle, Colorado, USA - sediment 10ft 2 (version 2) | ecosystem: Environmental > Terrestrial > Deep subsurface > Rock core/Sediment | place: Rifle, Colorado... | reverse complement strand
AACGGGCCGTTTGCCGGCGGCCTTGACCAACCCGGCGAGGACCTTCTCCCCGGTGAACGGCTCGCGCCGTCCGTCCCGTTTGACCACCATCAGCGGAACGCGATCCACCCGCTCATACGTCGTGAAGCGCCGCCCGCAGTGCAGGCACTCCCGCCGGCGGCGGATGGCGGCGCCGTCCTCCACCGGGCGGGAGTCCAGGACCTTGCTTTCCTCATGCTCACAGTACGGGCAGCGCATCGGGTGCTCGCGTGATCGAGGACTGCGTCGCGGACCTACGAGTGACGCAAGCCGGATTCTACACCCCAACATATTGAGGGTCAAGCCGGACGTTGGCCAAGATATTGTGGCTGAGAACCTTAAGAAGGGGGGTTGCGGCACCCTAGCCGCCGGTTTGAAAGTTCGGGCCTAGCGTGGCAAAGTCACTCCAGCGGGCCGGCCGCCTATCCCGCGACCAGCCGCTCCCGCCCGTAGACCCAGGCGCCCAGGGCGAGTGTCCCCGCGGTCAGGAGGAGCAGGCCGCCGACTGCCAGGACGATCTCCGGGAGGCCCACCGCGTCCAGCAGCAGGCCACGGAGGAGGAAGGCTCCGTTGACCGCGGGCAGGGCGTAGAGCCAGAGCCGCTGTCCCCACTCCGGCAGGATCTGGGTCAGGAGGACGCTGCCGACCGCGAGCAGGTACACCGGGGTAAAGAGCTGCTGGGCCTCGCGCACGCTCCGGGCGGCCAGGCTGAGGAGGAGCTGCAGGGCGCTCAGGAAGGCCGCGAAGACCAACCCGACCCCTACCAGGGACACCACGGCGCCGCCGGAGAGGGAGGTCGGGGCTGCGGAGAGGGGTGCCAGCCGCAGGGAGAGGAGCACAGTCACCATTACGAGCACCACCGAGGTAGTGGCCAGGGTGAAGACAGTGGCGAACTTCCCCAGAACGAGCGCCAGCCGGTCCGGTGGGGTCAGGAGGAGCCCCGGAAGGGTCCCCCGCTCCCGCTCCCCCGCCCCGAGGTCCAGCGCCGCATACTGTCCGCCCAGCAGCATCCACACGGTCATGAAGAAGGGCAGCACGATGGCCAGCTGCGCCCGTCCGGCGCTGTCGGCCGGCCGGATGCTGGCGTGCTCGACCTGGATCGGGAGCAGGCGCTCGGCGCTGATGCCGCGGCGGGAGAGCTGCGCCTCCACCTGCGCCAGGCTGTACCCGGCGACGGCCTGATCGACCTTCTGCCGGGCCAGAAGGGACGCGATCGACCCCTCGTCGTACAGCACGCGGAGGCGCACGGGGCCCCCCGACTCCTCCCGGCTGGCCTCCAGTACCGCGTGCACGGTCCCCCGCTGCAGCGCCGCCCGCGGATCACGCACCGCCACGACCTCGATCCACCCCCGAGCCGTGGCGGCAGGGATGAACTCCCGGAGTTCGGATGCGCCCACAACGGCCACCCGCGCCGGGGCATTCCGCAGGCGGGCCTCTTCGCGGAGCGCGAGGTAGGGCAGCCCGAGTGTCACCGCCGGCATCACGATCACGGGCAGGAGCAGGCCGAGAAGGAGCGTCCGCCGATCGCGGACCGCTTCCAGCAATTCCTTCCGAAAGACCGCCCAGGCGGCGCGCATCACGGGATCAGTCTCCTATGGCTGCACCCGGACCGCCCAGAGCGGCACGGCGCTGACCGCGAAGATGGCGACCAGCACCAGGCCGATTAGGAGGCGCGTGCGGCTGAGCGGCGTCAGATCGTCTAACGGACCGGGATGGCCGCGCGGATTGAACAGCAGAATCAGGATAGCCATGGGGATGTACCCCAGAGCCAATGCCACCGCCACCGCCAGGTACGAGATCACGCGGTGCCGTTCCGGCCCGAGCGCGGCCCGGATGGCGTGCCCGCCGTCGAGCATGCTGGCCGGCAGGAGGTTCAGGCTCGTCACGAGGAGCCCGATCCAGCCCGCCCAGTAGGTGGGGTGCCCCAGGATAATCGCGCCGTCCGGCGGGTGGATCAGCAGCGCGGTCAGCCAGCGGACGAGGAGGGGGTCCGGGATGCTCACCAGCGGCCCCGCCAGGGCCTCCAGGACGAACGAGTGGCGGATCCCGTAGATCAACACGGGGATTGCCACCAGGAAGCCGGCCAGCGGGCCGGAAGCGCCCAGGTCCATCAGGCCATTGCGGTCGGGCGCGGGCGAGCGCGTGACGATGACCGCACCCAGCGTCCCGATGGGCAGCACCGTGGGGAGCGGCGGCAGCGGGATGAAGTACGGCAGGCTGGCCCGGATCCCGCGAATCACGGACGTCACCTTGTGGCCCATCTCGTGCGTGAGCAGGATCGCCATCAACGGCAGCGAGAACGCGAGCGCGCCGTCGACGGCGTTGCGCAAATAGCCCTCCCGCACGAGGAAGGCCGCCTGCTGGTAGCCGGCCCAAAACGTGGTGCCCAGCGTGGCGATGAACAGTAGCAGGTTCAGTTGCCAGCGAATGCGCAACGGCGGCGGTTCGGGCAGCAGGACCACCAGGTCCTTGCCGCGGCGGCTCCGCAGTGCGGGCAGCAGGCGCAACGGTGCCAGGCGCTGGCGGAGGGCGGCGAGCGCCGGCCGCACGTCGGGTGGGCGCCGGATGACGAACGCCGGCCGGTCGCCGTCAAACCAGATGTCTTCCACCGGGAAGGACGCGGCGACCAGACGGGTCAGCTCTTCGGTCTGCGCAATGAGTTCTTCAGGAGTAACGGTGCTCACGGGCGAATTCCAGCATAGTCGGCCCCGGAGTGATTGTCACCGGCCTGGAGGTCGCCGTGTTCTGCGGCGGCGCCGGGCTGCCATGTGAAACGCGCAGGGGGTGGGGGTTAGCCGAGGGGTCCCCGTGTCGTTCCGGGGAGGGCTAACCCCCACCCCCTGCGCGATTACGCGGGAGTTCTACCGCCGGCGCAGGAACGCCGGAATGTCCAGGTCGTCGATAACTTTCACGGGCTCCCTAACGCGGAGCCCATCCTCCGGTTTCAAATCGCCGTTCGTGCGCGCGCCGTCGAAGCCCGTGGCGATGACCGTGATGCGGATCTCGCCGTCCACCTTGTCGTCAATCACCGCGCCGAAGATGATGTTGGCGTCGGGGTCGGCCGCGTCCTTGACGATCTGGGCCGCCTCGCTCACCTCCATCAGCCCCAGGTCCAACCCGCCCGTGATGTTGATCAGCACGCCGCGCGCCCCGTTCATCGAGGTCTCCAGCAGCGGGCTGCTCACGGCCGCCTGGGCCGCACGCAGGGCCCGGTCCTCGCCGCTGGCCACACCGATGCCGATCAGCGCCGATCCCGCCTCCGCCATCACCGTACGCACGTCGGCGAAGTCCAGGTTGATTAGCCCGGGGACGGTGATCAGGTCGGCGATCCCCTGCACGCCCTGCCGCAGCACGTCGTCGGCGACGCGGAAGGCCTCCACGATGGTCACCGACCGGTCGATAATCTGCAGCAGGCGGTCGTTGGGAATCGTGATCAGCGTGTTGACCTTCTGCTTGAGGCTGCGCACGCCTTCCTCCGCGGTGGTCATGCGGCGCCGCCCTTCAAAGGAGAAGGGCTTCGTCACCACCCCGATGGTCAGCGCGTTCAGGTCGCGGGCGATCTCGGCCACGAAGGGGCCGCCGCCGGTGCCGGTCCCGCCGCCCATCCCCGCGGTGATGAAGACCATGTCCGCCCCGTCCAGGGCTTCGTAGAGGTCTTCTTTGCTCTCCTCGGCGGCCTGCCGGCCGATCGTGGGGTCGCCCCCGGCGCCGAGGCCCTTGGTCGTCTTGGCCCCGATGTGGATCTTGCGGTCGGCGTTGGAGAGGGCGAGCGCCTGCGCATCGGTGTTGATGGCGATGAACTCCACCCCCCGCAGGCCGGCATGGATCATCCGGTTGACGGCGTTGCTGCCTCCGCCGCCCACCCCGACCACCTTGATCGCCGCATACCGGCGCAGATCGCGCTCCGTGTGTCCCATCGCCTCTCCTCCCCCACTACGCTGTCTAGGCACCCTGCAGCACCGCGCGGAAGAAGCCGCGCAGCCACCCCATGGCCCCTTTGCTCCCGTTGCCTTGCCTCAGCAAACGCATGCCGCTCCGCTCCCTTGCCCCGATCTGCACCAGCCCCACCGCCGTGCTGTAGATAGGGCTGCGCACCGCCTCAGTCACCCCGGTGACGTGGTCGGGCGCGCCGGGGCGCGCCGGGATCTCCAGGTTCTCGCTGGCGTACTGGGCGATCCCCTGCAGCAGCGCGGTCCCGCCGGTCAGCACAATCCCGCCCGGGATCAGGTGGCCGTAGCCACTGCGCCGCAGTTCCGCCCGCAGCAGGCTCATGATCTCGGAGAGACGCGGCTCGATGATCTCGCAGAGGACCCGCCGCGGCAGGATCCGCGGCGTCCGGTCCCCGACGTTGAACACCTCGATCAACTCGCCCTCCGCCGCCATGTGCGGCGAGGCCGCCCCGACGCGGATCTTCAACTTCTCCGCCTCACTGATCGGTGTGCGCAGGCCGACGGCGATGTCGTTGGTGATGTGCGTCCCGCCCACCGGCAGGATGGCGCTGTGGATGAGGCCGCCGCCGACGAAGACGCCGATGCTCGTGGTCCCGCCGCCGATATCCGCCACCACCGTGCCGAGTTCCCGCTCCGCCGGGGAGAGGATCGCCTCCGCCGAGGCCAGCGGCTCCAGCACCAACTCCTCCACCTCCAGGCCGGCCTCCTGGACGCACTTCACCACGTTGGCCAGGATCGTGGCCAGCCCCGTGACGATGTGCGCGTCCACCTCCAGCCGGGTGCCGAACATGCCGACGGGGTTGCGCACCCCGTCCTGCCCGTCCACCATGAAGTCCCGCGGCAGGAGGTGGACCAGGTCGCGGTCGGAGGGGGGCAGCGCGTTCATCCGCGCCGCCTCCACCACCCGGGAGACGTCCCCCGGCTCGATCTCGTGGTCGCTGCGGGCGACGGCGACGATGCCGCGGCTGTTGGCGGAGGCGATGTGCTCGCCGGAGACGGAGACGAAGGCGGGGGTGAAGCGGGCGCCGGCCATGCGCTCAGCGCGCTCGACGGCGTCCTCGATCGCCTTGATGGTGGCGTCCAGGTCGACGACGACCCCCTTGCGGAGGCCTAAAGAGGGAGAGGTCCCCATCCCCACGATGTGGACCTCTCCGTCTTCATCCACCTCGCCTGCAATGGCGCAGACTTTGGTGGTGCCAATATCGAGACCAGCGACCAGGCCCTTCTTCGGCACAGGTACGACTCCGGGTACGAGTAAGGTCCGTCGTCCGGGCCGGGCGCTTCCCCGCCCCGGATGGGCGCGTTGTTCCGGCGCCCCCAAAGGGCGCCTATCAGTCGCTATTTCCACGCGTCAGTGACTACTCCTCCTACGGAGCCGTGCGAGGCTTGATGATCGCCTGGTCGGGCAGGCTGAGGTCGATGTACTCCAGGGGCGTGCCCTGAGCCCGGACCGTCCGGAGGATTTCGGGCGCCGCCGCCATGCGCTGCCGCAGACCCCGCAGCGGACCCGCGCGGATCTCCAAACCGTCCGTGGTATAGAGGAAGACCTCCTGCGTCCGCGTCACCTGCAGGTGGGCGACCTCGGCGCGGAGGGCTTCCGGCAGTTGGGGCAGGATGGTCAGGCCGGCGCGCACCGCTGGCGAGGGGATCTCCTCCCCCGGCGCCACCCAGGGAAGCGGCCGCCCCCGCTCCGAGACCAGGACCAGCTCCGGGCGTGCCGCCCGCACCTCCAGAACTACCCCAGCGGCATCCACCAGCGCGTACCCGCGGGCGGCGGGGACGGCTGCCACCGGCACCCGCTCGCGGATGCGGATGAGGATCGTGTGCGGTGGGCGGGCGCGCACCTGGGCGGAGGCGATCCAGGGGTGGCGGAGCAGGCGCCGGGTCACCTCCTGCGCGTTGATCGTGAAGATGGAGCGCGACCCCGGCTCGAGTCCCGACGCGGCGCGCACCGCGTCGGGTGTCAGCGTCTTCGCCCCTTCCACCTCGATGCGCTGCAGGGTAAAGAGCGCCGAGGCGGGCAGGCTCGCCGCCGCCAGCAGGATGACCATGAGCAGGGCGAAGCGCAGACTAGAACTCCCCCAGCAATTTAATCTCGAGATCGAGCTCGCGGCCCGAAGCCCGCCGGACGCGCTCCCGCACCTGTTCGATCAACGTGAGGACCTGGGCCGCGGTGGCGCGGTCGCGGTTGACAATGTAGTTGGCGTGGATCTCGGAGATGACGGCATCGCCCACGGCCAGCCCCTTCGCCCCCGCCGCCTCGATTAACCGCCCGGCGTGATCGCCCTCCGGGTTCCGGAAGACGCACCCCGAACTCGGTGGCCCGATCGGCTGCGTGGCGTTGCGCTGCGCCAGCCAGGCCTCCATCCGCTGGCGCACCTCCTCTGCCGGCGCCGGGGGCAGGTGGAGTTCGACCTCCAGCAGCACCGCCGGCCGCGCCTGCAGCAGCGACGTCCGGTAGGCGAATCCCAGGTCGGCCGCGGACAGCGTCTCTTCTCCCTGCGGCGTCACCACGCGCACGCGGTCCACGATCTCGCTCATGCTGTGCCCGTGCGCACCGGCGTTCATCACGACCGCACCGCCGACGGACGCCGGAATTCCGGCCGCGAACTCCAGTCCAGAGAGACCGCGCCTCGTCGCCTCCTGCGCCAGGTGCGGCAGCCCGTGGCCGGCTTCCACAACCACCTTGGCGGCAACAAACCGCACCCGGTCGATGCCTTTTCCGATCTTGATGACGACGCCGCGCACGCCCGCGTCGGCCACCAGGATGTTCGAGCCCTGGCCCAGCGTGACGAAGGGAACGCCCCGTTCGAAGAGGAAGGCCGCCGTGGCGCGCAGTTCCACCAGGTTCCGCGGGATGACCAGCAGGTCGGCCGGTCCGCCGATGCGCATGGACACGTGCTTCCACAGCGGCTCATTTACACGGACGTCTCGCGCCCGCTGACGCAGTTCCTCCTCCAGGGACGCCACCGAACGGGGTGTCACGGCCGCACCCGGGCGCGCAGCCGCTCGACGATGGCGTCCGCGGCCGCGCCGATGTCACCCGCACCGAGGGTCAGGATGAGGTCGCCGGCGCGCGCCTCCCCTGCGGCCTGCTCGGCCGCCTCCTCCGCGGAGGGCACGAAGCGCACCGGCCGGCGGCGGCGCACCGCCTCCACGATCAAGGCGGCGCTGACGCCGGGGATGGGCTCTTCGTCCGCCGGGTAGATCTCGGTGATGTACACCTCATCCGCGTCGCGGAACGCATCGGCGAAGTGCGCGTGGGTGGTGCGGGTGCGGGTGTAGCGGTGCGGCTGGAAGATAGCCACGACGCGCCGGCCCGGCCAGCACTCCCGCGCCGCCCGCAGCACCGCCGCAACCTTCACCGGGTTGTGCGCGTAGTCGTCCACGACGAGGATGTCGTCCACGTCGCCGCGGATCTCGAAGCGGCGGCGCACTCCGCGGAACGCCGCCAGGCCGCGCGCGATCGCCTCGAAGGGGACCCCGACCTGCAGGCCGATGGCCGTGGCCGCCAGCGCGTTGGCGATGTTGTACCGCCCGGGGACCTGCAGGGTGAAGCGGCCGAGGCGTTTCCCCTTGCGCCGCACCAGGGCCCGGCTGTGCGCGCCGCTCAATTCCTGGACCTCGGCCACCAGGTCCGCGCCGCCGGTAATGCCGTACGTGATCGCGGGGACCCGCAGCACCGAGACCATGCGCGCCACGATGGGGTGGTCGGCACAGAGGACGGCGAACCCGTCCGGCTTCACCCCTTCCAAGAACCGCTGGAACGTGCGCTCCAACTGTTCGGGCGAGGCGTAGAAGTCGGCGTGGTCGGTGAGGTCCAGGCTCGTCACGGCCGCCGCCCAGGGCGCGACGTGCAGCAGCGAGCCGTCGCTCTCGTCCACCTCCGCGACCATCCAGGGCGGGGCACCGATGCGGGCGTTGCCGCCAAACTCCAGCACGTCCGCGCCGACGAGCGCCGTGGGATCCAGGCCGCCTTCAATCAGCACGGCCGCCGCCATCGCCGTCGTCGTGGTCTTGCCGTGCGTCCCCGCGACGGCGATGGAACGCGCCTCGCGCATGAGCTGGCCCAGCAGTTCTGCCCGGTGCCAGACCCGGAGGTCCTTCGACCGCGCCGCCAGGAGTTCCGCGCTCTCCGCGCGCACCGCCCGGGAGGCCACCACCAGGTCGACGCCCTGCAGGTGGGTGGCGCTGTGCCCCAGGCGGATGACGGCGCCCTTCGCCTCCAACCGCCGGGTCGCCTCGGACTCGCGGATGTCGCACCCAGAGATGGTGAACTCGCGCGCCAGCAGCACCTCGGCCAGCGCGTTCATCCCGGCGCCGCCGATGCCGACAAAGTGGACATGCTGCTGCGGGTCAATCATGCCGTTATCCGGGAATGTGGGTCGCGCCGAACCGGTGGGTGCGCTGACCGCCGGCGGACTCTCCGGGGGGCTCAGGGGCTGGCGCCATCGATTTCCGGCCCGCCGCCAGGAGCAACAGGTCCAGCACGCGCTCGGCGGCGTCGGGACGGCCCAGACCCCGGCTCGCCCCCGCCATCGCCCGCAGCCGCGGCCGGTCGCGGAGGAGGTCACGGATGAGATCCTGCAGGCGGAGCCCCGTCAGTTCCGCGTCGGGGATGACCTCGGCCGCGCCCGCCGAGGCGAGAAGCCTTGCGTTGGCGTCCTGATGTCTGCCCGCGGCGTACGGATACGGCACCAGGATCGCCGGCAGCCCCCAGGCCGTCACCTCGGCCAGCGTCGAGGCGCCGGCGCGGCAGATCACCAGGTCGGCCGCGGCATAGGCGTCGCCCATCTGCTCGATGAACGGCAGAGGGATCTGCCGGATCACCGGCGGCCCCACGTGCTCGCGGTGGCCGATCTCCCGCCGCACCCACTCCAGATGCTCACGCCCGGTCTGGTGCAGAATCTGGATCGGCTCGTACATCATCAACGTGGCCGCCTCGCCCACCGCCCGGTTGAGGCTCAGCGCGCCCTGGCTTCCGCCCAGCACCAGGATCGTAAAGCGGTCGGCAAGGCCGAACGCCAAGCGGGCGCGCTCCCGGTCTCCGCGAAGGACGCTCGGCCGCACAGGGACGCCGGTGACGACGACGCGGTCGGCGGGGAATCCGGCCATCAGGGCGGGCACGGAGATGGCCCGGGCCCAGCGGGCCAACCAGAAGTTCGCCAGGCCGGGGAGCATGTTCTGTTCCTGCAGGACGAGCGGGATGCCCAGGATCACCGAAGCCAGGCCCACAGGACCGGCCACGTAGCCGCCGGTCGCCAGCACGACGTCCGCCCGCCACCGGCGGAGCAGGCCGAGGGATTGGACCGTCCCCGCGGAGTTCACCGCCGTCGACGAAACCAGGGAGAGACCGATCCGGCGGGGCAGAGGATGCGCGGCAACAGTCTCAAAGGACCATCCCGCCTCCCGCAGCACGTGGGCTTCCAGCCGCGTCCCGCCGACGAACAGGATCTCCGCCCCCGGCACGCGCGCCTGGACCACCTCGGCCACGGCGATCCCTGGGTAGAGGTGACCTCCCGTGCCCCCACCTGTGATCAGGAGCCGCATCGATCCTGCGCCGGTCACGTCACTCCATCTCCCTGGCCGGCTGCCACAGCGGGACCTCTGCCGGCGCGCGGCGGACGCTGTACTGCGAGATGTTCAGCAGGATGCCCACCCCAAGACAGGTCATGAGTAGCGAGGATCCGCCGAAGCTGACGAACGGCAGCGGCACACCGGTAATCGGCAGGATCCCGGCGGTGACGCCGATGTTCAGCATCGCCTGCCCCACGATACTGCTGGTAATGCCGGCGGCGAGCAGGGCCCCATAGCGGTCCGGCGCGGACCGGGCGATGCGAAAGCCGCGGTAGGCCACGAAGGCCAAGAGCGCGATGACCAGCGCCGCGCCGACCAGTCCCAGCTCCTCACCCAGAATCGCAAAAATGAAGTCGGTGTGCCGCTCGGGCAGGTAGAAGAACTTCTGCCGGCTGGCTCCCAGCCCCACGCCCAAAAGCCCACCCGACCCCAGCGCCAGCAGCGACTGGATGATGTGAAAGCCGCTGCCCTGCGGATCACGCCAGGGGTCCAGGAAGGCCATGAGGCGGCGGACGCGGTAGGGTTCGAGGATGGTCACCGCGGCCAGCGCCGGGATCCCGGCCAGCATCACACCGGCAAGGTGCCAGATGCCGGCCCCACCCAGGAACAACATCATCCCGGTGATCCCGACGAGCAGGAGGGCCGACCCCATATCGGGCTGGACCACGACGAGGAGGAACAGCGCGGCCGTGACGAGCAGCGGCGGCCGCAGCGTGCGGAACTGACGGACCGCCGCGCCGCGGTTGGTCAGATAGTTGGCCAGGTAGAGGACCAGAAAGAGTTTCGCCGCCTCCGCCGGCTGGAAGCTTGCCGGACCCAGCACCAGCCAGCGGCGCGCCCCGCCGACCAGCCGGCCGATTCCCGGGATGAGGACAGCGACCAGCGCCACCGCCACCAGGAGGAGCAGTGCCGGAGTGATCCGCCGGAGCCGCTGGTAGTGGATGGTCAGCGACACGGACATGACCCCCAGGCCCAGCACGCTCCAGAGCAATTGTCGCTTGAGGAAGAAGGCGCTGTCGCCAAACCAGTCCAGCGCGACGATGGCGCTGGCGCTGTAGATCATCACAATCCCGATGCCGATCAAGGCCACGGTGGCGGCGAAGAGGTAGACGTCTGGGGAGCGGCGAGGTACGGCGTCCATGAGGGTCGGCGTTATTCAGTTGCTTCTTACTTGGCCTCGGCCGCCGCGAACTCCTCTGCCAGCGCGCGAAAGCGGTCACCGCGCTGGCGGTAATCGACGAACTGATCGAACGATTCGCACCCCGGTGAGAGTAGCACCGCCTCCGCCGGCCGCGCCAGCCGGTGCACCTCCGCCATCGCGCCCTCCAGCGTCCCGGCCAGGATCACGGTCGGGCGTGCCGCCGGAGGAATCGTCGCCAGCGCCTCGGAGAGGACCGGGGCGGTCGCGCCGATCAGCAGGACGGTCCGGCAGCGTCCCGTGGCAGCGAGCGCGGCGGTCATCGGCCGGAAGTCCTCCGGGGTGGCGCCGCGGCGGAAACCCCCGGCTATAAGAAGGAAGGGCCGGTCGAGGCTGCGGATGGCCGCGGCGGCGGCGGTGGGGTTGGTGGCCAGCGAGTCCTCGTAGAACCCGATGCCCCCGCGTTCAGCCACCAGGCGGAAGCGGTACGGCAGCCCCGTGAAGCTGCGCAGCACGCTGGCCATGACGTCGGGCGGGACGCCGGCGATCGCCGCGGCGGCGCAGGCGGCGAGCGCGTTCTCGATCATGGCCTGCCCCGGCAGCCGCAGGTCACCGGCCGGCAGGATCGCCGGGGTGCCCGGACCGGCCAGCCGCAGCGTGTCCGCGTCGAGATACGCCCCGCGCTCCACCCCACGCTCCGCGCTAAACCACCACACCTGCCCACGGGCCTGTCTCGCCATGGCCTCCGTGTAAGGATTATCGCGATTCAGGACGGCATGGTCCCCCGGCCGCTGGTGGCGGATCAGCGTGGCCTTCACTTGGGCGTACGCCTCCATCGTCCCGTGGTCGTCCAGGTGGTGCGGTGCGACGTTGGTGACGACGCCGATGTGCGGGCTGCGGTCGAGATCGACCAGCTGGCGGTTGCTGATCTCCAACACCAACCAGGCCTCCGGGGTGATGCGGTCCAGGTAGTAGAGCATCGGGACGTGGGTGCGGTCGTTGCCGGAGAAGAAGGCGGTGCGGCCGGCCGTGCGCAGCATCTCGTAGATGAGCGTGGCGACGGTGAACTTCCCGTTAGTCCCGGTGACGCCGATGATCGGACAGGGGCAGGTCTCGAGGAAGAGCCGCGTCATCGAGGTGAACGGCACCCCCCGCTCCCGCAGCGCCCGCAGCGGGGCGTTCTCTGGATGGCGGAACCAGGACTGGGGCACGACGATCAGGTCGGCCCGCTCGATGCCCGTCAGATAGTGGTCGCGGTAGCGAATGACTACCGGCGAGTCCAGCAGACGGGCCAGCGCGCCCTCACGCGCCTCCGGCTCCAGCCATTGGTGAGTGCGGTGGAAGGTCTTGGTAAACTGCTCAGGGTTGGCCGCCAGGTCGTGCGCGGTGATCGTCGTCACCCCCCGGCCCAATAGGAAATCGATCACTGCCGAGCCCTCTGTCCCCGAAGGGCCAATGACGTGCACGGATCGACCGCGCAGTCCGGGCAGGGTCATACCTGACCCTTGCCCAACAGCAGCTTCCGCACCCAGCGAGCCTGCCCCAGGTGCAGGTGATTGTGGCCCACGGCAATCCAGTAGAAGTACCAGGCCTTCGACTTACCCGTGCAGAACCGCTCCAGCCACTCGGCCCCCGGACCGTAGGCGCCCTGCGACCGAGCCCGCGCGGTCTCCGCGGCCTCGACGATCTCGCCCCACGCCGCCGGCGGGAGGGCGGCCACGACTTCCCGCGTCCGCCGTCCCACCGCCGCCCGGTAAAGCCGCAGTTCAGGAATGCGGATCTGTTCGCTGAGTTCCGCCACCTCGTCGGCCGACATCCCCGTCCCCACATCACGCCGCGTGACGTTCAGCCGCGCCGCCCAGTCTCCCTCGTCAAACACCTGGCGCTGCCCAGCGATGACGACGTTGATCCCGACGTCCTCGGATCGCGCCATGTGCCACACGAGCCACGCCAGAGAGTTCAAGCCGTGGGGCCGGGCCCGCATCTGTGCCTCATCGAGGTGGCGGAGGATGAAATCCTCGCTGGACCGCTGTTCTCCCGCGGCCACCTGGGCGGAGTGGGCGATCGCATGCTCTCGGAGGAACAACTCAAGGGCGTCCACAGCGGCTCACCTCGCGCAGACTTTCATCCCAGATCACATCAGAACACGATCAGCAAGCCAATCGGGGCGGCGAGGGCGGCGAGCAGCCAGAAGCGTGTGACCGTCTGCGTCTCCGTCCACCCGCCGAGTTCGAAGTGATGGTGCAGCGGGCTCATCCGGAAGATCCGCCGGCCGCCGGTCGCCTTGAAATACGCCACCTGCCCCAGCACCGAGACCGCTTCCGCGACGAACACCGCACCGACCACGACCAGGGTAAGTTCCGTCTTCGTCAGGAGGGCCAGCCCCGCCAGCCCCGCGCCCAGTGCATTGCTCCCCGTGTCGCCCATGAAGACCTCGGCCGGGTGGGCGTTGAACCAGAGGAACCCGATGCACGCGCCGGTCAGGCCCGCCCCGAGCAGGCCCAGGTCCGGCCACCCCACGCGAAAGGCGATCGCCGCGTAAGCTCCGGCGGTGATGGCACTCAGGCCGGCGGCCAGTCCGTCCAGGCCGTCGGCCAGGTTGACTGCGTTGACGAATCCCAGGACGAAGGCGATCCCGAACGGGACATAGACCCAGCCGAGATTCACCCTGCCCAGCCACGGCAGCGCCAGCGTTGATCCTTGGGGCACGGCGGAGGTCACGTACAGGACGATGACCGCGGCCAGCAGCGTCTGTGCGGCCAGGCGCTCCCGGGCGCGCAGGCCCAGGTTCCGGCCGCGGCGCACCTTCAGCAGGTCGTCCACGAGGCCAATCGCGCCGAACCCCGCCATCATCAGCAGCACGATGGCCACCTGGAGACTCGGCCTCGCCGCCACGACTGTGCCCACGATCGCCGCGACCAGCAGCAGCAGCCCGCCGACTGTCGGCGTGCCGGCCTTCCCACGGTGCCGCTCGGGCGCCTCCTCGCGGATGGCCTGGCGGATGTTCCACGCGGCCAGCTGCGCGATCACGGTGCGTCCGGACAGGAGCACGAGGAGAAAGGCCAGCGTCGCCGCCAGCGCCGCGCGCTCCATGCTACTTCCTCACCGGATAGGCACGCAGCGCCTCCACCACGGCCTCCAGTCCCATGGCGCGCGACCCCTTGACCAGAATGACGTCCTCCGGGTGGATTACCGACGGCAAGACCGCGATCGCGGCCTCCCGGTCTGGCACATGGACGACGCGGTCGGCCGCCACGATCTCACGCGCGCCTTCCGCCAGCGCTGCGGCCTCCGGACCGAGGGCCACAACTACGGCCACTCCCCGCTGTGCGGCCTCCCGGCCGATCTCGCGGTGCAGCCGGACCGACTCCGCGCCGAGTTCCTTCATGTCCCCCAGCACCACTACGCGCCGGCGACCACCGGCGACCGCATCCAGAACATCCAGCGCCGCGCGTACCGAGCGGGGGCTGGCGTTGTAGGTATCGTTGAGGATGAGGAGGTCGCCGGCCTCCTCCACCTGCAGCCGCCTCGACGGAGGCACGGCCTGCTCCAGGCCGGCACGTACCGCGTCGACCGGCACCCTCAGGGCCATCCCCACGGCCGCGGCGGCCAACGCGTTGGCCACGTTGTGCCGACCGGCCAGGGGTAGGTGGATCTCAGCGGCCTCCGTCCCCAGCACGAGGTGGAACGTTGAACTCCTGCCGGCAGCCGTGATCCGATCCGCGCGCACATCGGCATCCGCGGAAAACCCGAAGCGGAGCACCCGGCAGCGCGCCAGGGATGCCAGTCGCCCGCTCCACGGATCGTCGGCATTCAGGATGGCCACGCCGTCGGGCGGCAGGCCCGCCACCAGTTCACCCTTGGCCTCGGCGATGCGCTCCACCGACCCGAGCAGACCCATGTGGGCCTCGCCGATGTTGGTCACCACGCCGAGGCGCGGCCGGGCGATCTCCACGAGTTCGCGGATCTGTCCCAGCCCGCGCATCGCCATCTCGGTCACGATGACCTGCGTCTCGGGGGCGGCGCGCAGCAGCGTTAGCGGGACGCCGATCTCCGCGTTCCAGGATTCCTCCGAGCGCGCGACCCGGAAGCGCCGCTCCAGCACCGCCGCCGTCAGCGCCGCCACCGTGGTCTTGCCGACACTCCCGGTGATCCCCACGACCTCCGCCGGGAGGTGCTCCCTGTAGCGCGCGGCGATCGCGCCGAGGGCGCGGAGGGTATCGCCGACGAGCAGGATCGGCACGCGGGGATCGAGCGGTCCCTCCGGTAGGGTCGAGACCACCACGCCCACGGCCTGCCGCGTCACCGCGTCCGGAATGAAGCGGTGCCCGTCCGCACTAGGCCCGCGCAGCGCGACAAACAGGTCGCCCGGCTGCATGGTGCGGGTGTCGGTGGAGACGGCGCGCACCCACCGTGAGGCGAGAACGCCTTCATCCAGCGGGGGATGCACCCGCGCGCCCGTGGACTGCGCGACG
>Ga0209109_10001058_pt1 | contig 15167 bp, 14 predicted proteins | sample Rifsed10ft2_FD_184004 | JGI IMG/M metagenome (GOLD analysis project Ga0209109, IMG submission 184004) | Soil microbial communities from Rifle, Colorado, USA - sediment 10ft 2 (version 2) | ecosystem: Environmental > Terrestrial > Deep subsurface > Rock core/Sediment | place: Rifle, Colorado... | reverse complement strand
CGTGAATTCGCGGAAGCAATGAATAATTCCCGCGTGCGAGACCGCCACCAGCGGATGCTGGACCAGGTCCAGCTTCTCCTGGCATCGGACGGCTCACCGAACGGCTCCGTCCATCCGGCTCTGTTGGATGTCGGAGCGGGCAGCGGGGCGTTTCTGCAAGCGGCTCGCGCAAGAGGCTTCCGGGTGGAGGGAAATGAGTTCTCCAGTGCGGCGATCCACCTGGCTCGGGAGAAGTATGGAATTGACCTCAGCCCGGCTTCGATCGAGCAGGACCCCAGATCCGACTGCTTCGATGTGATCACCCTGTGGGGGATCATCGAACATGCGGCAGACCCGGCCGCCCTGCTCAGGGGCGCGCTGCGGCTGCTGAAGCCCGGAGGCTTGCTCTTCGTGTATACCCCGGTCTGGTGTGCCTACGACCAGGTGGGCCTGTTCTTAGCGCAATGGAACAACGGCCGCTGGAGTCGCCTCTTGGACCGGCGGATTACCCCCGCGCATCTCCAGCTGTTCTCTCAGCCCGTCCTGGAGCGCACCGTACAGCAGATGGGATTCGAGATCGTCTCGGCCGAGCGCGTCTGCGAGTACAACCTGCCCCTTGCAGCTTACCTGGAATCCTTGGGCGTGCCACGGCGGCTTCAAAAGGGCTTGGCCCGCGTGTTAGAAGCCTTCATCGAACGAGGGGTTTTCTTTCGCAACAACATCCGCTTGTTCTGTCGAAAGAAGCCGCTGCCGCAGTGCAGTCCCCGGCCCGATGCTCATGCTGTTGAGCTCGCGGCCGTCGCGCATCGAGCAGGTTCCTGAGAGGTCAGCAAGTCGCCATGGTTGCGAAGATCAGATTCTCTGGACTAATCCTCAGACCGCTTGCGCGGGAGGCTCGCCGGTGAATCGCAAAGCAATCCCAACCTTGAAGCAACGGAACGCTCAGGTCCATTTTTACCGGGAATTGATCGACCCTGAAGAAGAAATCACCCGCCCGCGTTGTTATCCCCGCCCCGTTCAATACCTGCTCGATTTCAAAATCTCCACTGCTTGGAGCCTGCTGAACGGCAACTCCCATCCCGCCGCAAATGCGCGGGAATCCGTCTTGGTCGTCTGCTGCGGCTCGGGCATGGAATCGGAGATGGTCGCGCGCACCAGTCGCCGCGTCGTTGCGCTCGACCTCTCACTCGACGCAGTTCGACGCGCCCGTGAGCGTGGCCGCCGCTTCGGCGTTGCCTTTGATCTGGTCGTCGGCGACGCAGAGAATCTTCCCTTCCGCAACGACGCCTTTGACTACGTCTTTGTCCACGACGGCCTCCATCACCTCCCCGACGCCTATCGCGGCGTCCGGGAAATGTTGCGCGTTGCCCGCCACGCCGCACTGATTGCGGAGCCTGCCAACGCTGCCCTGACCCGCCTGTCAGTCAAATTGGGCATCTCCGGTGAATATGAGGAGGCGGGCAATTACGTTTATCGCCTCGACCCCGCAAAACTGACCGCCCTTTTCCGCGAATCCGGACTCCAGCGGTGGCGCCTTCGCCGCAACCTCGTCTACTACCAGCCCTGGACCTTCCGTTTCTATCGCCTCTTCGACAAGTCTCCGCTCTTCGGGGTCTTCCGTGCTGGTTTCTACCTCTCCAACCTGCTTCTTGGTCGCTGGGGCAACTCCCTTCGCGCCGTCGCTTGGAAGCCCGCGTCGCAGAAGGGCGCGGGATCTCAATGACAGCAGCTTCCACATCCGGCTCCCGACGGCTTCATCTGCTGATAGTGACGGGTTCATATGCGCCGGATCACACCGGCATGGCTCCCCTCAACACGGAGCTCTGCGAATACCTCGTGGCTCAGGGCCATCACGTCTCGGTCGCCACAGTCTTCCCCCATTACCCGGAGTGGAAGCTGCCGGCGGAATATCGCCGCGCCCTCTGGCGGCGCGAAGTCCGCAATGGCGTTCATCTCTACCGTGGCTTTGTGTATGTCCCGTCGAAACAGACCACGCTTCGCCGCATCCTCTACGACACTTCGATTGGTCTCTCGACGACTCTCCGCTCCCTGCCCGTTCGCGCCGTGGACCTGGTCTTGGCTGTGTCGCCGCCTTTGCAGGCAGGCCTTGCGGGGTGTGTCTTGTCTTGGCTGAAGGCGGCGCCCCTGGTACTTCAGGTGCAAGACTTGGTCCCCGATCTGGCCATTGCGCTTGGCATGCTGCGCAACCCATGGGCCATCCGTCTGGCACGGAAACTGGAGGGATTCGTCTATCGACAATCCGACACCGTGCTAGTGATTTGCGAGGGGTTTGCGGCCAACCTCCGGTCAAAGGGCGTGCCGGACTCAAAGATCCGGCAGATTCCGCATTGGGTGGACACGCTCTCCATTCGCCCGGAGCTGCCGCTCGACGATTCTCGACGCGCTTACCAGATCAATGATTCCGCCTTCCTGGTCCTGCACACTGGGAACCTGGGCGCCAAGCAGAAATTGGAAAATGTGCTGGAGGCAGCCGGCTGCCTCCGCGATCTCCCGGACGTCCACTTTTGTCTCGTGGGTGAAGGCACCGAAAAAGCTCGACTCGAACAGCACGCCCGGCACCTTGGCCTTTCAAATGTTGGTTTTCTGCCCCTCCTGCCTCGTGAGTCGGTACCCGGCCTTCTGGCGACTGCGAATGTCCTCTTGCTGAATCAGGCCGCGCGGGTCGTGGACATGGTCATCCCCTCAAAACTTCTCACCTATTTGGCTGCGGGTCGCCCTGTTGTCGCCGCGGTTCCGCCCGAAAGCGAAGCCAGCCGTTGCCTCGAGCGCGCCGGCGGCGGCCTCGTGGTCGAGCCCGAAAACCCCGTGCAGCTCGCAGCCGCAGTTCGTCACCTCTATGAACATCGCGATCGCGCCGGGCAAATGGGTCGGGCCGCGCGCCGATTCGCCGAAGAGCACTTCGCGAGCGAACCAATCCTGGCCCGCTACGAAACCCTCTTCGCTTCGGTGGCCGCTCATTCGCCCCGTCCTCGGAGATCCCTGTGAGCGGCCGGGACGACACCCTTTCCGCCCTGCGCCTTTCTTCCTTCGCGCCGCCCGGCCTTGCTCTCACGCTCCGAGTTGGCCGCCTTCGTGCCGCCGCTCTTCTTACGCTGGGCCTGCTGGCATGTCTCTGGACAGCGGCACTGGCTTTTGGCGGCACCCTCCTCCTGGCCTGGTCCGCCGTCGAATTCTTGGCGATTCTCTTGATGGGCACCTTGCTCTGGTCTGGCAACTGGAGGGACCCGGCCCTGCCTTTTCCGTGGAAGGCCCCGGCGCTCTTGCTCCTCTTTGTCGTCGTTCAATCCGCTCTTGTCCGCCCACCCGTCTATCTCGCCCGCGAACAGTTCCTCCGCCTGCTGGTCTTGGCCTGCGCTTTTTGCATAGCCGCGGCCCTGGCCCGCGACACGGTCTGGCGCGCCCGCCTCATCTACGGACTTGTTGCCCTGGGGCTCTTTGAAGCGCTCTACGGCCTCGTGCAATCCATCCCTGGCTGGCACTGGATTTTCACCTACAAGAAAATCTTCTACACCGCGCAGGCCACCGGCACGTACATCAATCCGAATCACTTCGCCGGTCTTCTCGAGCTCATCTTTCCCTTCTCTCTTGCATCCGTCCTGCAACGGCTCGATCATTTCAATCCTCATTCCCATGCTGTCGGCCCGTCCGGGCTCCCTCGCAGCGAGCGTCTCTCGGCCCTAATCTTCTATTCCTTTGCCACGCTGCTGCTCTTCGCCGGGATCCTGCTCTCCCGCTCGCGCATGGGGTTACTGAGTGTCACCCTCGCGGCCCTCGCGATGGGCTTGCTCTGGCTGAGCCAATCCGCCCGATCCGGGCGACTCCTTCCTCTTCTTGGCCTACTGACAGCGGCTGTCCTCTTCAGCCTCTGGTTGGGCCTCGGGCCTGTGCTGGCTCGGTACTCCTTACTCGATATCGATTTCTCCGTCCGCCTTTCCGTCTGGAAAGACTCTGTTACTCTGATTCGCTCTCAGCCTCTCCTGGGCACCGGCCTGGGCACGTTTGCAGACTCCTTTACTCGTGTCCAGAGCACCCTGCTCGGCCGCACCGTCGACCACGCGCACAACGACTACCTCGAATTCGCCGTCGAATGGGGCCTCCCGGGCGCCGCTCTCTTATTCGGTCTGATCCTCTGGCTCTACATCCGCACCATCCGTGCCTGCCTGCGTCCCGCAAAGCCCGAGTCCCGCTACCTCGCCCTGGCCTGTTCGGGGAGCATTCTTGCCCTCTTGGTTCACAGTCTGGCCGACTTCAATCTTCAGATTCCGGCCAATGCCTTGCTCTTCTCCGTCATGCTCGGCCTTGCCGCCTCCCTCGATTCGCTCCGGCCGACGGCCGCCGCACGTCCACTCACGGGAGGCACAGCGTGAAAGGCATCATCCTTGCCGGAGGCACGGGCTCTCGCCTGTTCCCCCTCACCCGCGTCACCAACAAACACCTTCTCCCCGTCTTCAACCGCCCGATGATCTTTTATCCCATCGAAACCCTTGTGAATGCCGGCATTCAGGACATCCTCCTCGTCACCGGCGGCCAGGATGCCGGCGATTTCCTCCGCCTGCTCTCCAATGGCAAGGACTTCGGCCTCCGCCACCTCAATTACACCTATCAGGAGGGCGAAGCCGGTATCGCTGACGCACTGCGCCTCGCTGAACACTTCACTGACGGCCAGAAGATCTGCGTCGTTCTTGGCGACAACATCATTTCCGGAAACATCCTCGCCGCCCGCGAACAGTTCGAACGCCAGTCCGCCGGCGCCCATATCATCCTCAAAGATGTCCCCGACCCCGAGCGCTTCGGCTGCCCGGAAATCCGTGATGGCCGCATCGTCCGCATCGAGGAAAAACCCCGCCAGCCCAAATCCCCTTACGCCGTCACCGGGATTTATTTCTACGACGCCACCATCTTCGACAAGATTCGCCGCCTCCGCCTGAGCTGGCGAAATGAATTCGAGATCACCGATGTAAACAACATGTACCTCGCCGAAGGCACACTTACCCACAGCTTCCTCGAAGGCTGGTGGACCGATGCCGGCACCTTCGAATCCCTCCGCCGCGCCACCAATCTTGTCGCCGAGTTCGGCGCCAACAAGGCCCCCGCCCCGCTGGCCGCCGAGGCCGCCCAGGGAAAGGCGTGAACGCATGATTCATGGCGTGCGCGTGAAAGCACTTAAGGTAATCCCGGACGAGCGCGGCCGCTTGATGGAAATCCTGCGCTCAGACGACGATCTCTTCCTCCGCTTCGGCCAGCTCTACATGACCACCGCCTACCCCGGCATTATCAAGGGCTGGCATTACCACAAGAAACAGATCGACAACTTCGCCGTCGTTCGCGGCATGATCAAGCTGGTCCTTTTCGACCGCCGTCCCGATTCCCCCACTCGCGGCGAGGTGAATGAGTTCTTCCTGGGCGTCAACGGCCCGCAGCTCGTTCAGATCCCGGCGCTCGTCCTCCACGGCTTCAAAGCCATCGGCACAGAAGAGGCCATCGTCGTCAACTGCCCCACCGAGGTCTATCACTACGCCGAGCCCGACGAATTTCGCGTGGATCCCTTCAGCCCGGATGTTCCCTACGATTGGAGCCTGAAGCTGAAATGACTCGCGGTCAGGAGACAGCGTGAAGCTCTTGGTCACCGGCGGTGCCGGTTTCATCGGCTCCAACTTCATCCGGTGGGTCCTCTCCTCGCGCCCGGGCGTTTGCGTCATCAACTTCGACAAGCTCACCTACGCCGGCAATCTCGAAAATCTTGCCACTTTGGCCTCTCACCCGCGCTACGAGTTCGTTCGAGGTGACGTCGCCGATCCGGATGCTGTCGCCTCCGTCTTTGCCCGGTCCTTCGATGCCGTCATCCACTTCGCCGCCGAAACCCACGTGGACCGTAGCATCGAGGACTCCTCGCCCTTTCTTCGCACCAACGTTTTGGGAACCCACGTCCTGCTCGAGGCCGCCCGCCGGCACCGCATTCCCCGCTTCCTCCACATCAGCACGGACGAGGTTTACGGCAGTGCGCCGCTCGCCCATTGTTTCGCCGAAGACGCTCGGCTCGTCCCGGCCAGCCCTTACGCCGCCAGCAAGGCCTCCGCTGATCTACTCGTTCTTTCATATGTCCACACCTATAACCTGCCTGCCATTATTCTTCGCTGCACGAATAACTACGGGCCATTTCAGTTTCCGGAGAAAGTTATTCCCCTCATGATTGCGAACGCACTCGAAGAAAAGCCTCTGCCCGTCTATGGCGATGGCCTGCACGAGCGCGACTGGCTCTTCGTCACAGACTTCTGTCGTGCGATTGGCTCCGCGTTGGATCGTGGAATTCCGGGCGAGGTCTACAACGTCTCCACAAACCTCACCAGGCCCAATCTTTCTCTTGTGGAGTTAATCCTCGCTCAGCTCGGCAAGTCCCACTCGCTCATCCAGCACGTGACCGATCGTCCGGGTCACGACCGTCGCTACTCGCTCGACAGCACAAAAATTCGCCGCCAGCTTGGCTGGGAGCCGCAGGTCGCTTTTGAAGAGGGGATTCAACGGACGATCAACTGGTACCGCACCAACCGTGCCTGGCTCGACCGCGCCCGTTCCGGTGAGTACCGCGACTTCTACGAGCGCCACTATCTTCGCCGCGAAGCGACGCTCAGTTCCATCATTCGCTAAGGTAGCCGTGTGTGGGACCGCATTCGCCCGCGGTCCGATCCCGCCGGCCGTTCCGTCTGCTCTGCCGTTTCTTGGACGCCGCCCGCCGCGCCCCGCAAGAAAGCCGCCAGTTGAGGAGTCACCACGTCCAGCGAGTATCTCTCCTCAATCAACTGTCGCCCGGCACGGCCCATCTCTTCGCGCAACTTCCAGTCGCACACCAGTCGCGCCAGCCTCTTCACCCACTCCTGTTTGTCGCGCGCAAAGTAGCCGTTGAATTCGTCCTGCACCAGCTTCAGGTTCTGACCGACGGGCGAGCAGACCACCGGCAGCCCCGCCGCCATGTACTGCTTTAGCTTGTAGCCTTCCTTCGCGCGGGTGAACTCGTCATCCGGCAGCGGCATGACGCCGATGTCGAAGCCCGCGAGCACCTGCCACTCGTCTTCCAGCGTCCATCTCCGGTTCTCCCACCCATCCACACCGCCCGGCTCTGCTGGCCGGTTGCTCACTACGCGGAAAACAACTGGAAACTGCTGGCTCAGTTCTCTTACCACTTCGCGCATCAGCCCCAGGTATCCGTCCCTGTCAAACAGTGTTCCCACCCAGCCGATCACCACCGGCCAGTGCTCGCTGTGCTGCTTGGGCTGTGCGGCCCGCGTGTCCACCCCCGCTGCAATCCGAGTCACGCTGGGGTTCCACTGCCTGGCGAACGCAGCGATCTCTTCGTTGCCTGTGTAAACGTGATCCGCCATCTGGAAACGCCACTGGAAATACCGTGGGTTCACCACCCAGTATTGCGCGTCGTCCAGCGTATACAGAAGCGACCGTCCCAGCAGCTTCTTGGCCCACAGCCACAGCAGCCACTCCAACACAGGCGGCGAGTTGTACCGGAAGAGCCCTCGCTGAATCAGAACTACATCGCAGAGCCCTGCCGGGATAATCTGCGCCAGCCTCCGCGGCAGCGCCAGTCCGTACCAATAGACGGCCTTCCGAAGCAGGACCAGCCAGCGTGGCGAAACGCCTGCCTCACAAAAAACCTCATGCGATCGCACGGAAGACGGCGGAAAAAACCGCGCCTCTATTCCCAGCTTTCGCAAAGGCTCTTCGAACTGGAAGCACACCACGCGGCTGCTGCCGTTTTTGCGTGTCAGCTCGGTCAGCATCGCGACCTTCAGAGGTCTCCCACTTGTTCTCATGAGTATTTGGGCCAGGCCGCGGCAGATTCCATCGAGAAGGAAAGGTGTCTGTCCTACACCCCCCGCGCGCGCGCCCGCCCCGCAGCTGACGTGGCCCGGACGTGCTGCTCGTCAAACGCCCGGATCGAAGCAAGGATGTATTCAACCTCCTCATCGCTCAGGTCCGGGTAGAGAGGTAGTGTCAGCAATCGCGTCCAGGTCCGCTCGGCGACGAGCAGCGATTGATGCTGTGCATTTCGATAGAACGGTTGCAGGTGAATGGGCAGATAGTGGACGCCTGTCGCGATCCCCCGCTCCTTCAAAAACTGGTTTAGCTCATCGCGGGTATCCGTCTGGATCACATAGTTATGCCGCGCGCTCCGGGTGTACTCTCGCTCCACCGGCCGCTCGATCCAGTCCAGCGCCTGCAGACCTTTGTCGTAATGCGCCGCGATTTCCCTCCGCCGCTCGTTCATCCCCTCGAGCTTGGCCAGTTGCACCAGACCGATCGTCGCCGTGATGTCGTTCATGTGGCATTTGAATCCCAGTTCGGCCACCTCGTAGTACCAGCCATAACTGGCATAGGCTCTCGTGCTTCCTTCCCCCTTCGACTCCGCCACCTGCGAGCGCTCCCACGTCGTCCGGTCGATCCCCATCCACCGCAGCCGCAGCAACCGCTCATACAAATCGCTTCGGTTGGTGGTCACCATGCCCCCATCGCCGGTGGCCAGGTTCTTTACCGCGTGGAAGCTGAAGCAGGTCGCATCGGTTTTTTCAAGACCCCCGATCCGATGCCCCTGATACCTACTCCCGCACGCATGCGCCGCGTCCTCGATCACGATCAGGTTGTGTTCTGCAGCGAGTTCCCAGACTTCCTCCATCGGGCAGGCATGCCCGCCGTAATGCACCGGAATGATCGCCCGGGTCTTTCGGCTTACCTTCTTTCGCGCGTCTTCTACGTCCAGGCACAGGGTCTCAGGATGTATGTCCACGAACACCGGCTTTGCCCCGCAATAAGCCACCGCATGGGCCGTCGACACAAACGTCAGCGTCGGCACCAGAACCTCGTCGCCCGCCCCGATTCCGCTCACCGCAATGGCCAGGTGCAATGCCGCTGTTGCCGAGTTCATTCCCACCGCAAACCGCGCGCCGGCGTACGCCGCAAACTGTTCCTCGAACTCGGCGGTCTTCGGCCCCAGGCCAATCCATCCGTTCTCAAAGGGCTCCCGCAGCGCCTCCAGTTCCCGTCCGTCGTAACTCGGACGGAAAACGGGGATCGCTCCGCGGGGCGGCTTTGTCGCCTTCATACTTTGGCCCCCTTGTGCCCGCTGCTTCCCGCGGCTCCGCGCGCTCTCCAGTCTTCGCGCACAATCGCCATCAGCACCGTGTTGTTGAATTTCCCTTCCGCGAAGTACGCCTGCCGCAGCACCCCTTCGACCTCAAATCCACTTTTCTGGTAGAGCTGCACCGCTTCTTGGTTCCACGCGTAAACTTCGAGGTAGATCCGGTTCAGGTTCATCTGCTCGAAGCCGAACCGCAACGCCGTCCGTGTCGCATCGCTGGCGTAGCCGCACCCGCGGTGCCCCTTGTCCACCAGCATGTTCCCGAACTCGGCCTTCTGGTTCTTCCAGTCGATATGATCAAAGCCGATGGTTCCCACCGCCTGCCCGTCCTTGGCCTCGATCACAAAAAGCTTCTTGTCTGTTCTCCGCAACACGTCCTCGTACCAGTCTGCCTGTGCTCCCAGTGAAAGTGGAAACGTCGAAAAAAATCCCCGGAAAATCTCTGGATCATTTCGCCACCGGACAAGCTGTTCGAGGTCGCCTCGCTCGACCGCCCGCAGGTTGATCTTTTCCCCACAGATCATGTCGCTCTCACTGCTGGCTTCACCGCGCGGATCGCCCAGGCATACGCAAACAGCCACGGCGCCACCCGCCGCACTGCCCGGTGCAGCCACATCCCCGCCGTCGTCAATCGCTCCTCGGTGCCGGACATCACCACCTCGGGATACATGCGGAACTGCCGCGTCGCCGGATGGCGCAACGGTGAAACGTACTGCCACAGTGTCTCCAAATTCCCCCAGCTCTTGGTTTCTTGAATCTGGAAACCAGCCTCTTTCAGAAAACCACGCATCTCCGCCGGACTGAAGCGGTATTGGAAAAACTCCTGGCCATTTCTTCGGAGCGGCGGCTTCCCGACCAGGCGCCGTATTGCAGGCTGCCGCGCTAGCCCTTGTATCCCGGAGGCCAGTGAAAGCGGCCCGCTGCCCGGCCCGGTAATAAAAAGCATCCCTCCCGGCCGCAGGACCCGGTGGGCCTCGCGCAGCCCCCCGGCGGGCCCGCCCTGAAAGTGTTCCAGCACGCCGAAGGAGAAATACAAATCCACGCTTTCGCTTTGAATTGGCAGTTGGAAGACGTCCCCACGCACCACTCGCAATTCTCGGTCGTAGGACTTGAGTGCCCGTAACGCGGGCTCGCTGCGCTCCAGCCCTAGAATCCGGTGCGTTCCCCGGCAGTGAAAGATCCAGCGCCCCAGCCCGCATCCCCCTTCCAAGACGATTCCGTCTCTCCGCACATCCGCAAGCACATCGTTCACCGCCCGGTACAGCGCGCTGTGGGTATCGATGTTGCGCGCTTCGCTGGCCACCTCTTTCGCCCCCCAGATCGCGTTCCATTCCGAGGCCACTTCCCGGCTGGCATGGTCAATCTTGAGCATGGTGACCATTCCCGTTCAGTCGCCGGTAGATGCCTGCGAGCCTTTGCGCTACGGCGGCGTGGCTGAATTCTGCTTCCGCGCGGTGCAACCCTCGTTCCCGGCATTGCCTTCGGAATCCTTCGTCTCCGGCAAGCCGTTCGATCGCTTCTGCCAGGGCGGCCACGTCCTCCATCGGAACCACTAGTCCTACTTCTCCGATCACGTGCGGGATCTCGCCCGATGTCGTGCCGATCACCGGCACGCCGCAGGCCATCGCTTCAATCAGTACGTGACCAAACTGCTCCCACTGCTCCCGCCGCGACGGCAGCACCAGCGCGTCCATCACGCTCAGCCATTCCGGTACTTCATTGCGCCCGGCCACTCCTGCAAAGATCACTCGCTCGACAATTCCCAGTGCCGCTGCCTTCCTCTCAAGCTCCTCCCGCTCCGGCCCATCGCCCACAATCACCACGTGGAGGTCTGGCCGTCCAACCCGTGCCGCAGCCTCCACCAGCAGATCCACGCCCTTCCGCCACGTCAGTCTCCCCACGTACCCCGCAACAAATTTCCCCTCCAGTCCGTACTTCGTGACCAACTCCTTGCTCTTCTCCCTCGGCCTAAACAGCTCTGTGTCCACACCCAATTGCGGCGCCACCTCCACGGGGCCCTGGTACCCATGACCGCGAAGGATTTCTTCCGCACCGTGGTTCCCCGCAATCACCAGGTCCGTCGCTTCGAGGCACGCGCGGTGCGTGTAACGAAACGGAAGCGGGATGTCCCGCGGCGTATTCCACCAGGTGAAGAACAACATCTTGGCCGCCGGCGCGACCAGCCTGCGCAGCAGCACCATCTGCGTGTATACGGCCGACCATGGCTCCGCCTCCACCTGGATCGCATCTGGACGAAACCGCCGCACCACGCCCGGTAGCGCCAGCGAAACGTACGCATGCCGGCTCACCCATCCCTGCAGTGCCACGCGCAGCGGCACCACCTCCAGCCGCTCTCCTTGGTAGGGTCGGCTTTGGTTGGGCCATAACTCAGGCTCTCGCCAGTACGTTGGGGTGATAATCAGCAGCTCCAGGTCCGGCGCCAGATCTCTCAGCACCTCCCACTTTCGTCTCGGCACGGCCTCCATGTACGAGTGAGAAACAACCAACAGTCTCATCGCCCTCTCCGGCCCGTCCGCACGCATCCCGCCTTCATTCCACGGCACGCAGGCTCACCCGGTCGATCCACACTGTCCCACCAATCCGCCCGTCCAGACTCTTGCTCACGGGTCGCGCCACCCGCACCACCAGTACTCGCGTCTCGCCGCTCGTCCGGAAATCCACTGACCGTGGCACCCAGCTGGTCGTCCCTCGGACGTCGGCCGTGCTCAGGAAAAGTCTCCCCCGGTCGCCGTTGTCATAGATCTCGATTCTTGGCCCGCTGTCGCTCGTGATCCCCTGGGCCCGCAGGTACGCAAGAAACCGATAACTCGTGTTCGGCCTCACCGGCACGAACTGCAGCACGTGCGAATACGCCAGGTTCTGCCGTCCGTCGAAATCAATCCGCAGAGACCTTGTCACATCAAAAAAAGTCATCGAATCCAGCGTGACTCGTACCCCTTCGGCTGGTATCACGCGCCAATCCAGTCCCCCATTCAGAATCGCGCCTTCAAACCCTCTGTTCATGATCTCGTTCCCTCTGTCGGCCGGCCCGCGTGCACTTCCAGGCATTCCCTCCTCGACGGCCGACCATGCGCGCCTCAACTCTTCCGATTCACCATGCTGAATCAGCGCATCCAGATACGGGAATGCCGACTGGGCCGATAATTTCTGACCCTGTGCGATCAGTCGAGCCCAGGCTTCCTTCGCTGCGTTAATGCGCTTGGCCTCCACCAAGAAGTTGAGGTATCCCACCAGAGCCAATGCGTCAGCAGGAACGAGCTTGTCTAAGATCTCGCGGTTCTCGAACCCCGCGCGCCAGACCAGGTCAAAGACCGCGCGCTCCGTCTCTGGGTCACTTCCCAGGACGCGCCTCAGAGCATCCAACGCCTCAGCGTTTCGCCCGGCACGCAAGTAGAAGTTGCCCAACTTCCAATTGATCTCTGGTGATCGTGGGAATAGCTCTCTTGCTCGCTCAAATGCTCGCAGCGCATCGTCCGGTCGACCGGCCCACTCGTAGGCTTCGCCCAACTCGGCCCACCAGGTCGCGCGATTCGCGTTGAGCCTCACCGCTCTCTCCCACTGCCTCACCACTGCGCCAGCTTCGTCTCCGCGCATCGAGTTCTGCGCTATCCGCGCGCGTGCTGCGGCATGCGCCCCATTCCCCGGGTCAAACCGCATTGCCTTCTCAAGTGATTCCTCCGTTCGCTGCCGGGCGTGCCACTCTCCCGCCGCCACCCAGCCCACATTGCATGTGGCCCATACCAATCCCCCCGACACCAGACCTCGCGTCAATACGCTTGCCAACACGCCCCAGAAGCGCCCCGTAGCCTCAACCTCCCGCCCGGCTACAATATTGGTCCGCACTACTGCCATCGCTCTCCTCACTCCCACTTCGCACCCCAGTTCAAATCAGGAAACTCTTTCTTACCTGTGCCAAAGTGAAACCAATCCCGCATTTCTCCTCTCCCTATCCTCTTCTAACCCCCTCATCCTTCTCACCCACACTCATCCGCACACTTCTTCATTTGCAAGAGCAAGACCATTGGGAAAACTGCTTCGGTGGGAACCCGCGACCTACCTCAGCCAGGCCGAAACCGCCTGCCATGCTCCGAGGGCAAACAAGAAGAGCGCAAACACGCGCCGCATTCGCTGCGGCGTCAATCTCTGCGCAAGCTGGCTGCCTAGTATTCCCCCCAGGAACACTCCCGGCATCAGCAGCAGCCCGACCGTCCAGTCCACCTTGCCGGCTTGCGCGTAATTCAGAAAGGCCAACAACCCCGTTGGCGGCACCAAGGCCACCAGACTCGTCCCCTGCGCCTCGTGCTGCTCGAAGCCGAACAACAGCACCAGCAGCGGCACTAGCACCACGCCTCCCCCGATTCCAAACAGCCCGCTCAGTACTCCCACCCCGCAGGCCATCAGCAGGATTTTCAACATGCGCCCTTGCGGGTCAGGCATTGGTTCTTCCTTCTGCCGCCCGCGCGCCACTCTGTCGCCACAGCAGCAATGCCGCCACCATCAGAAACAGCCCGAACAACCCGCGCAAATGCTTCGAAGGGATCTCCAACGCTCCCAAACTTCCCAGATATCCCCCCAGCAGGAACCCCAATGCGCAGACCAGCCCCGCCCGCAGGTTCACATTCCCTTTCTTCCAGTACAGGTAGAGCGCCCCCAGCCCGATCGGCGGAAGTTGCAGCAAGAGCGAAGTCCCTTGCGCCATGTGCTGGTCCCACCTCAGCAGATAGACCATCGCAGGCACCAGCACGATTCCGCCTCCGACGCCTATCAGTCCCACCAAAACACCGACCGCCAACCCCAGCAGGATCACTTCAACCCACATGTGACCTCCACCCTCTGCCGCCCGTGCCGTCATCTTCCTTCAGTTCATTCCGTTCGGCAACACCGCGCTTTTCCTTCCCGGTCCATCACCCGCTGCCAGAATCGCGCTTTTGCCGGGCCGGAACTATTGTTATAGTTCTCCGTGTTTCGGCCTCAGCCTCACCCGAACAGGAGATTCCAGAACCCATATGGCTGTGGATCGCAAGCCGGAGTATTTCAAGGGGTCGCAGTTGCGCGTGGGGATCATCGGCTGCGGCTACGTCGGTCTGCCCCTGGCGTTGCGTTTTGCCGAGGCCGGCCACCGCGTGGTCGGTTTTGACACCGATCCCTCCAAGGTCGACAAGCTCAACCGCGGCCAGAGTTACATCGAGCACATCCCGGTGGCCAAGATCAAGCAGTATGTATCCTCGAAGCACTTCGCCGCCTCGGGCGACTTCGCCCGCCTCTCGGAGGTGGACGCCATCCTGATCTGCGTGCCCACCCCGCTGGACGAGCGCCGCGAGCCCGACCTCTCCTACGTTGAGCAGACCGCCCGAGCCATCAGCCCCAACCTGCAGCGCCGCCAGTTGATCGTGCTCGAATCCACCACTTACCCGGGCACCACCGAAGAGCTGGTCCTTCCCATCCTCGAGCAGAGCGGCCTGCGCTGCCCGATTGCCTCCGGGCCCGAGGCGGAAAACGTCCCCTCGGATTTCTTCCTGGCCTTTTCGCCCGAGCGGGAAGACCCGGGCAACAAGCAATTCGGTCTGGCGCAGATTCCGAAAGTAGTGGGCGGGGTGAACCCGTCGTCGGGCCGGGCCGCACTGGCGCTCTACGGGCAGATTGTCGCGCGAGTCGTGCCGGTCAGCTCGACCCGCGCGGCTGAGATGACCAAGCTCCTTGAGAACATCTTCCGCTGCGTGAACATCGCGCTGGTCAATGAACTCAAGCAGCTCTCCCTGCGCATGGGCATCGACATCTGGGAAGTGATCGACGCAGCAGCGACCAAGCCTTTCGGCTTCATGCCCTTTTACCCGGGGCCGGGGCTGGGCGGGCACTGCATCCCGGTGGACCCGTTCTATCTCTCGTGGAAGGCGCGGGAGTACGACTTCGCCACGCGGTTCATCGAGCTGGCCGGCGAAGTCAACACGGCCATGCCCTATCACGTCGTCGAGGCCATCGCCTCAGCGCTCAACGACCGGCAGAA
>Ga0209109_10001053_pt1 | contig 15194 bp, 12 predicted proteins | sample Rifsed10ft2_FD_184004 | JGI IMG/M metagenome (GOLD analysis project Ga0209109, IMG submission 184004) | Soil microbial communities from Rifle, Colorado, USA - sediment 10ft 2 (version 2) | ecosystem: Environmental > Terrestrial > Deep subsurface > Rock core/Sediment | place: Rifle, Colorado... | reverse complement strand
CCGCTCCGGCCCTCCGCGCCGGGAGGCCGCGCCAGTGGCGCGAAAACGCCGAAAGGCTTAAACTTCCTTCACCCACCCGTCGTAGAGGCGTTCACCTGTGCCTGCGGCCCAGGCGCAGGCAATTGAATGCCCCTACCGTGTTGAAACAATCAAAGGAAACTCTGCTGTGCCCCAAAAAGTCATGATCGTTGACGACGATCGCACCATGAATTCTCTATTGCAGACCCTGCTGGAGCTGGACGGCTTCTCGGTCGTGCTCTGCCCGCGCGGGGACGAGGTTCTCTCCACGGCCACGGCCCAGAAGCCGGACGTGATTTTGATGGACCTGCACATCGGCGAGGCGGACGGGGTAGACCTCCTCCGCCAGATTCGCCAGCACCCGGAGCTTAAGTCGCTGCCGGTGGTCATGTCGTCGGGGATGGATCGGGAAGACGAATGCACGGCCGCCGGGGCCAACGCCTTCGTCCTCAAGCCCTATCCGCCCGACCAGCTCTCCAGCACGCTCAAGAAAGTGCTCTCGTGACCCGCGGCGCCTCCCGCAAACGTGCGCTCGCCTGGCGCACGATGGATTTGCACCTGCATACCCCGGCCTCCAGCGATTATCAGGAGCCGCGGGCGACCACCCTCGACGTCCTCCAGCGGGCCGAAGCGCGCGGCCTCGACATCATGGCCTTCACCGACCACAACACGGTCGCCGGCTACCGCCGCCTGCGCGACGAGATCGAAGAGCTGGAGCTGCTCGAACGGCTGAACCGCATGCGGCCCGAAGAGAAGCACCGGCTGGAAGAATACCGCCGCCTGCTCGGCAAGATTCTGGTTTTGCCCGGCTTCGAGTTCACGGCCACCTTTGGCTTTCACATCCTGGGCCTCTTCCCGCCCGAGACCCCCGTGCGCGACATCGAGCACCTGCTGCTCTCGCTCAACATCCCCAGCGACCAGCTCGACAAAGGCTCGGCGACGGTGGGCGCGACCGCCGACGTGCTCACCGCCTACCGCCTGATTGCCGAGGCGGGCGGACTGGCGATTGCGGCGCACGCCAATTCCTCGAACGGCGTGGCCATGCGCGGCTTCACCTTCGGCGGGCAGACCAAGATCGCGTACACGCAAGACCCGCACTTGCACGCGCTGGAGGTGACCGACCTGGAGCAGAAGGGGCGGCGCGGCACGGCGGGCTTCTTCAACGGCTCCAAACCGGAGTATCCGCGCCGGATGCACTGTATTCAAGGCTCGGATGCGCACCGCCTCAAGCGCGACCCGAGCAACGCCAAGAACCTCGGCGTCGGGGAGCGCGCCACGGACGTGCATCTCGAGGAAGTCAGCTTCGAGGCGCTGCGCCAGCTCTTTCTGAGCAGCGACTTCGCGCGCACCCGCCCGCACACGGGCGCCGCCCACGCCGACGAATTCGACTACGTCCAGCAGGCGCGCGAGGAAGGCCCCAGCATCGTCCAGAGTTTTCACGAGGCGATGACGCAGCGCGGCGGCCGGCTGTTCGACGTCGTGGCCGACGTGTGCGCGTTTGCCAACACCAACGGCGGGACGGTCTACGTGGGCGCGAGCGCCGACCCCAAGCAGCGCCCGCTGGGCGTGGAAAACGCGGCGCAGGCCGTGCGGGAATTGCACTCGGCCATTGACCGGATGCTCACGCCCCGCCTCGACTGCACGGTGGACACGCTCGAGACAAAAGGCAAGACCGTCATCCGGGTCCTCGTCCCGCGCGGCGACGATCCGCCGTACGCGCTGGACGACAACAAGATTTACCTGCGCGAGGAAGCGGAGACCTCGCTGGCCGTGCGCGACGAGATCGTGCAGCTCGTGCTGCGCGGCCGGTCGGTGCGGACAGAAGCGCCCGCGCACGAGGAGCTGCCCGAGGCTGCGCCGGAGCCGCCGCGCATCGCCGAACCGGGGATGGCCCCCGCGGCCGCGCCCGCCGCTCCGGCGGTGCCCGAACCTTTGAGGCCGCCGCGCACGGGGGTCGAGGTCGTCGCCACCGAGGAGCGCGATGGCCGCCGCTATCATACCGTGCGCGACCTGCGCAACGGCAACACCGTCAAAAACGTCACGCGCGCCTCGGCCCGCAAGCTCTGGCACTACGCCATCACCGAGCACGAGTCCGGCACGTTCGACCCGGCCTCCATCACGTGGCACGGCAACCTCGGCCTGTGGAAGAAGACGCACAAGGGCGGCGCCACCCGCTACGACCTCGTGCAGCGCGGTCACAACGGCGAGTTTCGCATCTACTACGGCGTCACCGAAGACGGCATTCACGGCGAGTGGAAGGCGTTGGTCGGCGGGGAAGAGGAATAAAAGTCAGAGGTCAGAAGTTGGAGGTCAGAAGATTTGCTCAACTTCCGACTTCGACCTCTGACCTCCAACACCCATTCCACATGCTCATCCGCGAATTTGACTTCGCCCGCGACTTCGACGCCGTCGTCGCGTTGTGGCAGGCGTCTGGGCCGGGCGTCCACCTCGGGATGTCCGATACCCCGGAAGAAATCAGCAGGAAATTGAAGCGCGACCCCGACCTCTTCCTCGTGGCCGAGGACGGGGCGCAGGTCGTCGGCGCGGTGCTGGGCGGGTTCGACGGGCGGCGCGGGATGGTCTATCACCTCGCCGTCGCGCCAGCGCACGGGGGGCGCGGCCTCGGCTCCGCGCTCATGGCCGAGCTGGAGTCCCGGCTTAAAGCCAAAGGCTGTCGGAAATACTATCTGCTCGTCACCCACGACAACACCGCTGTGACAGATTTCTATCAGCGGCTGGGATGGAGCGTCATGCCGGTGCAGATTATGGGCAAGGAAATCCGGTAGCATATCGCGTATGGCGTATCGCTTATCGCTGTTGGCCTGTGCGATAAGCGATAAGCGATAGGCGATAAGCCGCACGCGATGAAAGTCGGAATCCTCACCATTTCAGATCGCTCCGCGCGCGGGGAGCGCGCCGACGCCTCCGGGCCGGTGATCCGCGAGTTCGCGCTCGCGCGCCTCGGGGGGGAGATCGCCGCCGAGGCCGTCATCCCCGACGACTTCGCGCCGATCCGCGACACGCTCGTCGAGTGGTGCGATGCGCGCCGCCTCGATCTCATCCTGACCACGGGCGGCACCGGCTTCGCCCCACGCGACGTGACGCCGGAGGCCACGCGCGCCGTGATCGAGCGCGAGGCGCCCGGGCTGGCCGAGGCGATGCGGGCTGCGTCGCTCAAGGTCACGCCGCACGCCATGCTCTCGCGCGCGGTGTGCGGCCTGCGGGGGCGCACCCTCATCGTCAATCTGCCGGGCAGCCCCAAAGCGGTGAAAGAGAATCTGGAGACCATCGCGCCCGCGCTGCCGCACGCGCTTCAACTTCTGCGCGATGCGCCGGAGGCCGAGGCCGGACATCAAGCAGTGTAAGTTGTGTCATTCTCTGTTCGGGCGGCAGTTCAACTGTCGCCCGCGCGCGTCGCGCAACGGCCAGCGAACTGTGGGGCAATGCGCCTTGATTGGAGGAAACCGTGCGACTCAAATACTGGCAGAAACTCCTGTACGCCGCCGGTTCGCTCGGCGTCGCCCTCTCGTATCAGGCCTTCGGAACATACATCCAGTTTTTCTACATTGATATTCTCGGCGTCAAAGCCTCGCTCGTGGGAATCGGCTGGAGCGTGTACGGCATCTGGAATGCCGTCAACGACCCGCTGGCCGGATATTTGTCGGACAACACAAAAACACGCTGGGGCCGCCGCGTCCCGTGGATCGCGGGGGGGGTCATTCCGGTCGGCCTGTTCTTTTACCTGCTCTGGGTGCCGCCCTCGCCGCTGATCAAGGATGGGCAGATACCGCTGTTCGTCTACTTCATGGCCGTCGTCCTGATTTTCGATCTGCTGTGGACGGTGGTGGCCTTGAACTGGACGGCGCTCTTCCCCGAGATGATCAAGGACGAAAAAGAGCGCGCCTCCGTCTCCGGTTGGCGGCAATTCTTCTCGCTCCTCGGCGTGCTCGTGGGCGTCGCCCTGCCGCCCATCCTCGTCGGCGCAGATTGGAGCCGGCGCGGCGGCATGGCCCTGGTCTTTGCCGCCATCACTTCGGCAACCTTTGGCCTCTCCCTGCTCGGCAGCAAAGAAGACCTCTCCATTCAACGGGAGAAACAGCCGCCGTTTCTTCCGGCGCTCAAGGCCACTTTGCAAAGCCCGGCGTTCCGCTGGTTTATCCTGGCGAATCTCCACAAGGAATTCGTCTTCAGCATGATGACGGCTTCGATCCCGTTCTGGGCCAAATACGTGCTGATGGTGCAACGCCCGGTTACGGCCTTTGGCGTCGAGCTTGACGTCGGTCTGCAGAACTCGCTCCTGCTGGGTCTGGCCTTCATTATGGCGCTGCCGGGTGTGCCCCTCTGGACCGCGGTGGCCAAACGTTTCGGCGGGCGGCGCGGCTGGCAAACCTCCCAGGCGACCTTTGCCGCCTCCATGATCCTGATGTTTCTGGCCAATGATTTCTTTCAGGGCATCGGCGCGACCTCGCTCCTCGGCCTGAGCCTGGCGGGCCTGCTGGTCTTTCCGGACCTGTTGATCTCGGACGTGATTGACGAGGACGAAACGGTGACCGGGGCGCGGCGCGAGGGGATGTACTTCGGCATGAACGGCTTCCTCATTCGCTTCGCGTTCACCATGCAGGGGATCACGACCGGCACGATCCTTTATCTCACGCGCTACGTCCACTCCACTCCGGAAAATCTCTATCCCGTTCAACCGGCGGCGGCGGTGCTCGGCATCCGGGTCATGACCACCCTCCTCCCCGGCCTGGCTTCGCTGGTCGTCCTCTGGGCGTTGAGCCGTTATCCGCTCCACGGCGCGCGGCTGGTGGCCGTTCGACAGCAGAGAGACCTTCTGCATGCCGCGCAGACGGGAGGCGCAGACTAGATTTCGGATTCACATATAATGCTCTCGCATGCATCGCTTTCGCCGGCTTGACCTCCTCGCTCTCGTCTTCCTGGCGCTCCTCACCCTCCTTTTCTTCTGGCCCGTTACGTTCAACCTGGGTTGGATCCCTCGCGGGGGCGGGGACCTGGTCTCTTTGCTGTGGCCCCACTATTCTTACGCCGCGCAGTCTTTGGCGGCGGGCCGCCTCCCGTTCTGGAACCCTACGCTTCACTCTGGCGCGCCCTTCGCCGCCGACAATCAAATCAGCCTGTTCTACCCCGTCAATCTGCTGACGTTTCTTCTCGCGCCGTCGCTGCCCTACGTCGTCGTGGAATGGCTGGTCGTTTTTCATTTCTGGCTGGCCGGGGCGAGCATGTACTTCCTGATGCGGGTCTTGATCCCCACACCCGATGACCGGCCTCATCCTTCACGCCTCGTCCTTCCGCCTTTGTTTTCCGCTGTCGCCTTCATGTTCTCCGACGTGTTCGTCACGCACGTCGGCAACCTGAACCTGAACGCGGTTTCCGCCTGGCTTCCGGCCGCCTTTGCTGCGCTGCATCTTGCCCTCACGCGCCGTGCCTGGGGATGGGCGGCGGGCGCGGGCGTTCTCTTGAGCCTGGCCACGCTCGCCGGGCACGCACAAATGACCTTCATCGTCGCGCTCGCGCTGGGCTTGTATGCGCTGTGGCACATCGGCCGGTCTGGTCAAAGCCGGGTCAGGCTCATCGCCGTCACCGCGCTGACATTCGGAGTTGCATTGGGCCTGACGGCCTTCGTGCTCATTCCCGGCGTGGAACTGGCCCGCCATACGGCGCGGGTCAAGCTTGATTACGCCGCGGCCTCAGCCTATTCGATCCCCTGGACGGGCCTCGCCGGCCTGTTCTCGCCCCTGATCTTCGGGCGCGGCCCGGCGGACTTCTGGGGTCCCTGGGATCGCGTGGAGCTTGGCTACCTCGGCGTGCTGCCGCTTTTCTTCGCCGGCCTCACACCCTTCAAAGACCGGCGCGGCGTCCCACTGTTTATGGGTCTGCTGGGGATTTTCGCGCTGCTCGTCGCCCTGGGCGCCAACACGCCCCTCCACCGATGGCTCTACCTGGTCGTTCCGGGCTTCGCGGGGATGCGCGTCCCCGCGCGGTTCATTCTCCTCACCGATTTCGCGCTCGCCGCGCTCGCCGGTCTTGGCTTGCACCACCTCACTGCGGTTTCTCGCAAGCGCTTATGGGTTTGGAGCGCCGCGTTATTGGTCATCGCACTCACGGCGATGCTCCTCGACTACCGCAGCGCCGTGAGTGTGACGGGGACGCCTCATCCGGCGTCCCTGAAAGTGGGAATGGCGCTGGCCATTGGGCTGTTGCTGTCTGGCGCAGCGCTGGCGACGTTCCTCGGAGCCAAACCTCAATCGGCTGCGCCTGTGCTGGCGCTGATCCTCCTGGCTGCTGATCTGATCGGGCAGGGCGCGTGGGTGGAAGTTGATCACACTGACCCCACGCTCGGTTTTCAACATCCGGCGGTGATTGCGTTTCTGCAAGCCCAGCCCGGCCCCACCCGCATGGACAATGCCTCCGGCGTATGGGCTCCGTCCGCCGCGGCGCGCTACGGCCTCGAGGACGTCAACGGCACGAATCATGCGCTGGTGCTGGCGGCCTATGAAACCTATCTCGGCGCGGTGGGCGCGCGCGGCTCGCCGCAGTACAACTTCCTCAACGCCCAATTCGTCGTCGCGGACAAAGGTCAGCCACCCGGCGACAGCACTTTTGTGCCGGTGTTCAACGAAGACCCCGCTGTGGATATTTATCTGAATACGGGGGCGATGCCGCGCGTGAGTCTGGTCTATTCGGCGACCGTGGTGCCGGATGGGGAGGCCGCGTTCAGCGCGGTTCACGCCCCGGGCTTTGACCCGTTGTTCGGCGTCGTCGTCACTCGTGAAGGCGACCGCGCCCCGCCCGCAGGGACGGCGGCCCCCCCCGCGGGCGAGTCCAACCTCTACTATCTCAGTTACGCCCCCGAGTCGTTTTCCGTCTTGGCGCGGACTCCTGCTCCGGCGTATCTCGTCTTCAGCGAAGTCTGGTATCCCGGCTGGCGTGCGTGGGTGGATGGAGCCGAGGTCCCCATCTTCCGCGCCAACTTCGCCTTTCGCGGCGTATACCTGCGGAGGCCGGGAGAGCATACGGTGGTGATGCGCTTCGACCCGGTGAGTTGGAAGATCGGATTGAGTATGACTCTGTTGACCCTGGTGGCCATTGGGGGTTGGACCGGTGTCTGGTTTTACCGCAGACTGCACAGAGATCGCCGGGAAAAGTGAGACCCTGTTCCCGGCTCCGCGCGCCCTGCGATCTGTGCGGTGAAAGTCTCTGGAATGTCAAAGATGCCCTTGCCTCTGAAAATTGAATTGGCGCTCGTATCCGTGGTGCTGCTCCTCGCCGGGTTTCTCCGCCTGGGCTGGCCGGGCCTCACCGAATTCAAGCAGGACGAGGCGCATCTGTACGCGCTGGCGCTCGACCTCGCGGAGTTCAAAGCGTTCCCGCTGCGCGGCCTCAGTTCCTCTGTGGGCCTCCCCAATGCGCCGATGAGCGTATATCTCTATGCCTTGCCGCTGTTCGTTTGGAAAAGCCCTCTCGCCGCGACGCTGTTCGCGGGCGCGCTCAACACGGCCTCGGTCGCGCTGGCCTACGGGATGGCGCGCCGCTATTGGGGGCGGCGCGCCGCGCTCATCTCGGCGCTGCTCTACGCCGCCGCGCCCTGGGCCGTCATCTACTCCCGCAAGATCTGGGCGCAAGACCTGCTGCCTGTGTTCGTGGTCGGTTACGTTTTCACCGGCCTGCTGGCGTTCGTGGAGTCTCGTTCGCGCTGGGTGATCGCGCACTTCATCCTGCTCGCCGTCATCATTCAGATTCACTTCTCTGGCATTGCGTTGTTGCCGCTCACGGCGCTGCCGCTATTGATCTTCCGCAAACGCGTGAACTGGCGGATGGCGGGGTGGGGTGCGTTGGGCGCACTGGCGACGGCGATCCCGTTTGTGATATACGCGACGAGGCAGGCGAGCGGGGGGGCGGGGCAGATTGGGGCGTTTCTGTCCCGCCCGGCTGAAATCTCGGCGGACGCGCTCCGGCTCTCGGCGTTGGTAGTGATGGGTACACAGGTTCACTCGCTCGCCGGGCCGCAGGCGTTCCGCGCCTTCCTCGCCACCCTCCCTGACCTCAATTTGATTCTGTACCTCGGCGGCGTACTCGTTGTGCTGGGGATGGGATCTGCCATTTGGCAGTGGGCCAACAGGCTCCGCAAGTTCGCGGAGCCTCCCTTGGGGACGCCACCCGCACTCCGGAACCATGAACCGGCAGAAGCAGGCTTGATGGTCGTCCTCTGGCTTGTCCTGCCCATTCTTATCTTCATTCGCCACAGCACGCCGGTCTTTCCGCACTACTTCATCCTGCTTTTCCCCGCGCCCTACCTGCTTTCGGGCATCGGCCTCGATGCGCTGCTGGCAAGATTGCCGGCCTGGTGGCAGCGCTTCGGGCTGTGGCTGTTGCCACTGCTCATCGCGGGGAGTCAAGTCTGGCTGTCGCTCGCGCTGCTGCGCTTCATCGGCGCGCGGAACACGCCGGGGGCGTTCGGCACGCCGCTGGGGATGTTGATCGAAACAGCGGAGAGGGCGAAGCGATTGAGCCCGGCGGATGTTCTTGTCGTCAGCGACGGGGCTGACCCCGGTATTGATTCTGTTCCGGCGGTGTTTGACGTGCTCCTGCGCGACGCGCCTCGTCGCTTCGTGGATGGCCGGACGACCGCGGTCTTCCCTGTTGGAAACGCGAGCGTCGTCCTGTGGCCCGGCGATTACCCGGGTGTTGAGTTGTACCGGCAGTGGGGCGGGGGGCAATGGTCAAATACGGTGCCGCTGCGGGCGGGGGAAGGAGAAGTTCGATTTGTGGCAGGGCCGGGCATCGCCCTTGCGGTCCCGCACCCCCGCGAAGCCTCGGCGCTGCTCAATAACGGCGCGGAATTGTTGGGGAGCGGAGGGGAGGCGCGCCGTTGGGAGCTGTGGTGGCGCGCCCCCGGCCCCACACAGGGCGAGAACTATCACGTCTTCGCGCATCTGCTCAACGCGAACGGGGAGCGAGTGTCGCAGTCAGACCTCGCCACCTATGCCGCAGGTGATTGGCGAGCGGGTGATCTCGTCGTGAACTATTTTGCGCTGCAAGGCGAAGGCGTCACGGTGCGCGCGGGGATGTATGCTTATCCCTCGCTCGCGCCCGCGCCAGTGCTGGACGCGGCAGGCAACCCGGCAGGCGAGTGGATAGAGTTCCCGATACTAGCGCCGTAAATCCCCGCCCGCGACTGAACGCGAATTTTCGTGAAGGTTTTCCCGGAAAATTCGTGGACATTCGTGTAATTCGTGGCAGAAGAAAAGGGTAGTGTGACATGTCGGCCTCGTCCAAAACCATCGTCATCACCGGCTGTTCCACCGGCTTTGGGCGGGTGACCGCACTCCACCTCGCCCGACAGGGCTGGCGCGTTTTTGCAACTGTCCGCAAACACAGCGACCGGGAAAGCCTGCTAGCCGAAGCGGCGGCGCAGGGGGCGGCTGAACGGCTCACGCCGGTCATCTGCGACATCACGCAGGCCGAAGATGTGCGGAACCTTGCGCAGATCGTCGCGGCGGAGACGCCTCAATTGAACGCGCTGCTCAACAACGCGGGCACGGCCTATCCCGGCCCGCTGGAACTGATGCCGCTCGATGACCTTCGTGCGCAGTTTGAACTGAACGTGATCGCGCAGATGGGCGTGACGCAGGCGCTCCTGCCCGTGCTGAAAGCAGGCCGGGGCACGATCATCAACGTCAGCAGCATCGGCGGGCGGATCGCCTCGGTCATCAACGGACCGTACTGCGCGAGCAAATTTGCATTGGAGGCGTTGAGTGATACCCTGCGTCTGGAAGTCGCGCCGTTTGGAGTTCGGGTGGTGGTGATTGAACCGGGCGCCAGTCCCACGGCCATTTGGGAAACGGGCCGAAAACGGGGATTGGCCGGTCTTGCCCGGCGTGCGGGTGGGGCCGGGGACTACGCGCCGCTCGTCGCCGCTGTCGAAAAGTTCTATGCTCGCAGCGCGACGCACGGCTTCCCGCCGGAGCGGTTTGCGGAGACCGTTTTGGAGATTCTCAATACTCCCCGCCCACGCGCCCGTTACACCCTTCCCCGCCGCGTGGCGTGGATGATCCGCCTGCGCCATCTCGCGCCCGATTGGCTTTGGGATTGGGGCCTGCGGCGGGCGCTGAAGTGGTAGAACGTGCCCCTCTGCGGGCAGATTTGCGCTATACTCAAGTCATGCTCCCTCCCGACGAACACCTCGCCGCGCACCGCATTCTTGCCGTCACCGAGGAAGAGCTCCAGCGCATCATTCTGAACATCCACGACGGGCCGGTGCAGAAGCTCTTCGCCGCGCTCTCGCAGTTGAACCTCCTGCAGGCGCACGCCGGCCGCGGCCGGCTACTGGACGACGAATGGTTCGAGCGCCTCAACCGCGTGTCGAACTTGCTGGAGACTTCGCTCGCGGAAATCAAAGTCTCCCTGGGCACGTTCCGCCCGCCCGAATTCGCGCGGCGCGATATCGTTTCCGTCATCGAAGGGCTGATCATCCAGCACGAAGAGTTCACCGGCTGCCGCGTGGATTTTGAATCGCAGGGCGAGATTCCGCGCGTGAGCCTCGCGGCGAAGATTGCCCTCTATCGCATCTTGCAGGAAGCTCTCTCAAATGTATATCGCCATGCGGGCGTCGAGCGGGCCTCGGTGCGGCTCTCGGCGGAGGGGCGGCGCGTGCGGCTGGAGGCCGCCGACGACGGGCGCGGGTTCACGCCGCCGCCGCTCGTCGGGCCGGAGGCCACCGAGCGCGTCGAGCACATCGGGCTGCGCGGGATGCGGGAACGGGTGAGCCTCGTCGGCGGGACGTTTGCAATTGAGTCTGCCCCCGGCGCTGGGACGCGCATTGTGGTGGAGGTCCCGGCAGATGAGTGACCCTACGCTGAGTGGCCCCGCGCTGAGCGGCCGCATCCGCGTCGCGCTCGCCGATGACCACGAGCTCGTCCTCGAAGGCCTGCGCGGCCTGTTGGCGGCGGAAGCTGACCTCGAAGTCGTCGCCACGGCGACCGACGGCACGAGCCTGCTCGCGGTCATCGCACAGCATCAGCCGGACGTGGCCGTGATGGATTTGCAGATGCCCATGCTCGACGGTGCGAGCTGCCTCGCCGAGATTCGCCGCCAGGGGCTGCCGGTACGTGTGCTCGTGCTCACCGCATTCGGGGACGGCGAGTCGATTCAATCCGCGCTGGAGGGTGGGGCAGACGGGTTCGCGCTCAAGACCGCGCCGCCGCGCCAGACGATTGAGGCCATCCGTCAGGTGGCGCACGGCAGCATGGTCTTCCCACCCGCCGCGCGCAAGTGGCTGCTCACGCACAAACTGGAACCCGGCCCCGGCCTCTCCGAGCGCGAGTGGGAAGTGCTCGAACTGGTCGCCCAAGGCCTCACCAATCCTCAAATCGCCGAGACGTTGAGCGTCTCAGAGAACACCGTGAAATTCCACCTGCAGAACATCTTTCAGAAGTTGGGGGTGAGTAACCGCACCGAGGCCGCCGGGTTCTACTTCCGCGTGCGCGGTACTCGCCAGCCGGATAATCGCTAAAACGACATTTCTGGTCTGGTTACCGTGAAATCCCACACAAACGGGTAGGTATCGCCTGCCCGTTTTTCAAGTTGAAAACAACCCCATCGGTTGTTCATTCTGGAACAATCTTTTTCTATACTCTTATCAATCTTGTGAAAAATCGGATTAATCAGGAGCAACTAATGATATGGTGACCGCAGGCGTAGGTTTGCTGGAAGGGATCGAAGTCCGAGGGACAGTCAATCCGGAATTTGAGCGCATCCTGACTCCGCCAGCTCTCGATTTCGTCGCGAAACTCCATCGCGAGTTCAACCCGACGCGGGAGGCGTTGCTGAAACGACGAGCCGAGAGGCAGGCCCAACTCGACGCCGGGGCGCTCCCCGACTTCTTGCCCGAGACCGAGGGCGTCCGCCGCGCCGAATGGCGTGTAGCCCCTGCGCCCGCCGACCTCGAAGACCGGCGCGTCGAGATCACCGGGCCGGTGGATCGCAAGATGATGATCAACGCGCTGAACTCCGGGGCCAAAGTTTTCATGGCCGACTTCGAGGACGCGCTCTCGCCCGGCTGGAGCAATATCATTCAGGGGCAGATCAATCTCCTGGATGCCGTGCGGAAGGCGATCAGGTTCGAGGGGCCGGAGGGGAAGGTCTATCAACTCAAAGACGAGGCCGCCACATTGCTCGTCCGCCCGCGCGGCTGGCATCTCACCGAGAAACACGTTTGGGTGGACGGCCAGCCCATCTCGGCCAGCCTGTTCGACTTCGGACTGTACCTCTACCACAACGCGCGAGAACTTCTCTCGCGCGGCGGCGGCCCGTACTTCTACCTCCCCAAACTGGAAAGCCATCTCGAAGCGCGACTGTGGAACGAGGTGTTCAACGCCGCCCAGGACGCGCTCGGCCTCCCGCGCGGAACGATCCGCGCCACCGTCCTCATCGAAACCATCCTCGGCGCGTTCGAGATGGAAGAGATCCTCTACGAACTGCGCGACCACGCCGCCGGCCTCAACGCCGGGCGGTGGGATTACATCTTCAGCATCATCAAAAAGTTCCGCCACCGCGCGGATTCCATTTTGCCCGACCGCGTTCAGGTGACGATGACGGTTCCTTTCATGCGCGCCTACACCGAGCGGCTGGTCATGGTCTGCCACCGCCACGGGGCGCACGCCATCGGCGGGATGGCGGCGTTCATCCCCAGCCGCAAGGATGCGCAGGTCAACGAAGTAGCGCTCGCCAAGGTGCGCGAGGACAAGCTGCGCGAGTCCGGCGACGGGTTCGACGGCACGTGGGTGGCGCACCCCGATCTCGTCCCGGCGGCGATGGAGGTCTTCGACCAGGCCTTGGGCGCGAAGCCGCACCAGAAGGAACGCCTGCGCGAGGACGTGCAGGTGAAGGCGCAAGACCTCACTTACATCCGCGTGCCCGGCGGCAAGGTCACCGAAGCCGGGCTGCGCCTCAACGTGAACGTGGCGCTGCAATATGTGGAATCGTGGCTCGGCGGGAACGGCGCGGCGGCGATCAACAATCTGATGGAGGACGCCGCCACCGCCGAAATCTCTCGCGCGCAAATCTGGCAATGGATCCGGCACGGAACCAAATTGGAGGATGGCCGCCAAATCACCAGGGAACTTTACGCGCAAATCCGCGCTGAGGAACTCGCCCGGCTGGGCGGCCCCGCTGCGGGCCGCTATCGCGAGGCCGCCGAGATTCTGGACGGGCTGATCACGAGTGATACGTTCGCCGAGTTTCTGACAATTCCCGCTTATTCGTATTTGGAGTAGTGTAGACCCGCGAGGTCCTCGCGAAGCACCCCTTTGGGGCCAAGACCTCGCGGGTCTATCGCCAACAGGAGACAATCAACTATGAGCCTCAACGGAAAGTACATCAAGCAAGCAGAAGAGTTGAATAAAGAGTGGGAAACCAGCCCACGCTGGAGGGGCATCACCCGGCCCTATTCGGCGGCCGAGGTGGTGAAGCTGCGCGGCTCCCTCCAACTGGATCACACCCTCGCCCGGATGGGCGCGGAGCGGCTGTGGCATCTGCTGCACACCGAACCCTTCATCCGCGCGCTCGGCGCGCTGACGGGCAATCAGGCCGTTCAGCAGGTGCAGGCCGGGCTGAAAGCCATTTACCTGAGCGGCTGGCAGGTGGCGGGCGATGCGAACGATGCCTTGACCATGTACCCGGATCAGAGCCTGTATCCCGTGACGAGCGTCCCCACCGTCCTGCGCAAGATCAACAACGCGCTTATGCGCGCCGACCAGATTCAGCACATGGAGGAGAAGGACGACATTTACTACTTCGCCCCCATCGTCGCCGATGCCGAGGCCGGGTTCGGCGGGCCGCTGAACACTTTCGAGCTGATCAAGGCGATGATCGAGGCCGGGGCGGCGGGCATCCATCTCGAAGACCAGCTCTCGTCGCTGAAGAAGTGCGGCCACATGGGCGGCAAAGTGCTCGTCCCCATCCACGATTTCATCCAGAAGCTCATCGCCGCACGCCTCGCCGCCGACGTGATGGGCGTGCCCACGATGCTCATCGGCCGCACCGACGCGCTCGGCGCGAACCTGATCCGCGGCGACATTGACCGCGTGGATCACGAGCACCTGACCGGCGAGCGCACGCCGGACGGCTTCTACATCGTGCGCAACGGCCTCGAGTACGCCGCCGCTCGCGCGCTGGAATACGCGCCCTACGTAGACCTGATCTGGTGCGAAACCTCCACGCCCGACATCGGCGAGGCGCGCGAGTTTGCGCAGGCTGTCCACGCCAAGCTCCCCGGCAAGCTGCTGGCCTACAACTGCTCGCCCTCGTTCAACTGGAAGCGCAACCTCGACGACAAGTCCATCGCCTCATTCCAGGAACAGATTGCCGAGATGGGCTACAAGTTCCAGTTCATCACCCTGGCCGGGTTCCACACCCTGAACGCCGCCATGTTCGAGCTGGCGAAGGGCTACAGCCGGGAAGGCATGGCCGCCTTCGTGCGCGTGCAGCAGCGCGAGTTAGAGATGGAGAAGGCGGACGGCTTCAAGGCCATCAAGCACCAGAGCTTCGTCGGCGCAGGCTACTTCGATCAGGTGCAGATGACGGTGACCGGCGGCGAGGTGTCCACCGCCGCGTTGAAAGGCTCGACCGAAGAGGCGCAATTCCACGCGCCCGCTGTGGCGCACTGAGCACACCTGTACCAGACTTCGGAAGTCTCGACGACTGAACGTCCGTGCAGCTGTATTTTTCCATGTGCAGGGCCTGCGAAAGCAGGCTCTGTGTTTTCTGCGAGCCTCACCCGTTGCTTGGGGAGGGGCGCTGTGCTATAGTATTCGGTAGCGAGGTATTGGACTATGGCTGTGCAAACTGTTCCCCCGCAAACTCACGCGCTCGTGACCGGCGAACAACTGCTGGCGATGGGCGACATCGGCCCCTGCGAACTGGTCGAAGGGAGGATTGTAATGATGAGCCCGGCGGGCGATGAACACGGCGGCTATGAAAGCAACTTTGACGAACACATCAAGGCGTTTGTACGGCGACACAAGTTGGGCAAAGTCAGAGTGGGGGAAATCGGAATCTACACGCACCGCAACCCGGACACAGTGCGCGCCGCGGATGTGGCCTTTATCTCGAATGAGCGATACGCGCAGCGAAAGACGAAAGGCAGCTATCTAGAG
>Ga0209109_10001052_pt1 | contig 15204 bp, 13 predicted proteins | sample Rifsed10ft2_FD_184004 | JGI IMG/M metagenome (GOLD analysis project Ga0209109, IMG submission 184004) | Soil microbial communities from Rifle, Colorado, USA - sediment 10ft 2 (version 2) | ecosystem: Environmental > Terrestrial > Deep subsurface > Rock core/Sediment | place: Rifle, Colorado... | reverse complement strand
GGTCCTGCGCGCGCCACAGCCAGTAGCGCTGCTCCTGCCAGGCCAAATGGCCGATGTTCCAACTGATGCAGTTCATCGGCATGAACCGCCTCCGCGCCTCGGCATCGGTGAGGCCCTCTAGCCCGCGCTTGAACTCACTGCGGGTAAAGCGCAATTGCAGGACGAGTGGGTGAGGCATGAGTTTCCGTCCTTTCAGAGAGTGTCCTCAAACCCTGGTCCGGCGATTGAAATCGCAGCGACCAAAGGCGCGAAGCCTGCCTTTGCAGGCTGCTTGCCAGTCCGCGCAGGCGGACTTCGTGTGTTTTGTAGGCGCGGTTTCAACCGCCAGCGACTTTGAGGACTTTCTCAAAGCGCCTTGAGCAGTTCCTCCGCCTGCTTGAGCCGCGCCAGGCAGGTCTCCCGGCCCACGACCTCCATGCACTCAAACAGCGGCGGGCTGACGGTCTGCCCGGTCACGGCGGCGCGCAGGATGCCGAACAGTTGGCCCGTCTTCAGGCCGAGCTCGTCGGCCAGCGCGCGCATGGGCGGCTCCATGACGGGGTGAGTGAACTCCGGCAGACCTTCCAGGAGGGTGATCGAGCGCTGCAGGGCGTGCAGGCTCTGGGCGGGCGTCAGCCCTTTGGCGATCAAATCTTCCGCCTTGGGCTTCACCTCAGCGCGGAAGAAGAACCCGGCGAAGGCCACCGCGTCGTCCAGCGTGACCAGGCGCTCACGGATGAGGGGCACGACACGGCGGAGAGTCGCATCGTCAGGGTGGAGGCCCGTTTTCTCAATAAACGGCTTGACGCGCGCCGCCAGGTCGTCCACCCCCAGGCGGCGGATCCACTTGCCGTTGAAGTCGTCCAGCTTGTCGAAGTTGACGCGCGCCGCCGACGGGGTCAGGTGGTCCAGGTCGAAACGCGCCGCCATCTCGTCGAGCGAGAGCAGTTCCTCCTCCGCGCCGAACGACGCGCCCATCAGCGCCGTCCAACTGTTGATGGCCTCCGGCACGTAACCCATCTCGCGCAGGCCCAGCACGAACACCTCCTGCTCCGACTTGAGGTGGCGTTTGCTCAGCTTGCCTTTCCCGCTGGGGTTGAGGAACACCGAGAGGTGGCACCAGACCGGCTCCTCCCAGCCGAACGCGCGGAGGATGAGCGCGTGCAGGGGGAACGTGCCGAGCCATTCCGACGACCGGAAGACGTGCGTGATGCCCATCAGGTGGTCGTCTACCATCGCCGCGAGGTGATACAGCGCGAAGCCGTCCGACTTGACGATGATGTAATCGTCAATCGAAAGGTTCTCGACGGTGATTTCGCCCCGCAGACGATCGTGCACCGTGGTGCTGCCCTGGCGCGGCGTCTTGAACCGGATGACGAACTTCTCTCCGGCGGAGGCGCGGGCCTCGGCCTCGGCAGGGTCGAGGCGGCGGCAGCGGCCATCGTAGTGCGGCGGCTCCTTGCGCTTGTTCTGGGCCTCGCGCACCTGCTTCAACCGCTCCGGCGTGCAGAAACAGCGGTAGGCGTGGCCGGAGTCGAGGAGCTGCTGCGCGTGCTTGAGATAGATTTCCTTGCGCGCGGTCTGGTTGTACGGCGCGTGGGGGCCGCCCACGTCAGGCCCCTCGTCCCAGTGGATGCCCAGCCAGCGCAATGCTTCCTTAAGCTCTTCCAGCGCCTCCGGCACGCTGCGCTTCACGTCGGTGTCTTCGATGCGCAGGACGAACCGGCCCCCGGTCTGTCGCGCGAGCAGGAAGTTGTACAGCGCGGTGCGCGCGCCGCCGATGTGGAAGTGGCCGGTGGGGGAGGGGGCGAAACGGACGCGGACGGGCAAAGTCATAATGGGTGATTGGGTGACTGGGTGACTGGGTGATTGCCGGTTACTGAGACAATCACCCAATCGCTCAATCACCCAATCGCTAATTGGCTAGAACTCGATCTGTTTGTGCCGCAGGATGACCGACTCGACGAGGCCGATGCCAAACAGAAAAGTCCACAACGAGCTGCCGCCGTAGCTGACAAAGGGGAGGGGGATGCCGGACACCGGCAGCAGGTTCATGTTCATGGCGACGTTGAAGAACGCCTGATACATGAGGATGGCGCCGACCCCGTAGCAAATGTAGCTGCCAAACGGGTCGCGCGCCAGCTGCCCGGCCCGGAAGATGCGGTACACCACGAAGGCCAGCAGCAGGATGACGACGACCGCGCCGACGAACCCGAACTCGTTCGCGATGGACGAAAAGATAAAGTCGGTGTGCCGCACTTTGAGAAAGCGGAGCTGCACCTGCGTGCCGTGCCCGTAGCCCTGCCCGAACCAGCCGCCCGACCCGACGCTGATGAGCGCCTGATTGATGTTGTAATAGGCCTCCTGGTACGCGGCCGAGTTTTCGTCGGGGATGAAATGCACGATCAGCCGCTGCGCCATGTACTGGAACCTGGCAACTTCCAGGGTGGCGAACAGCCCCAAGGGCACGACCGCGCCGACGACACCGCCCAGCACGGCGATGTGCCGCCAGCGCATACCGGCGGCCCACAGGATGACGAACCATAAGACGATGTACATCACCGCCGTGCTCAGGTCCGGCTCGATGAAGATGAGCGCCACCGGCAGCCCGATGTGAACCAGCGTGCGCAGGATGAACGACAGCTTCTCCAGCTCCTGTGCACGGCTGGCCACGTAATGCCCCAACGTGAGGATGATGAGAAACTTGCCCAGCTCCGAGGGCTGCAGGTTGATGGGAACGAGGGGCAGGTCAATCCAGCGCTTCGCGCCGAAGGATTCCGTGCCGACGACCTCCACCAGAAGCAGCAGGCCGATCAGGACAACGTAGATGTTGCCCGCCGTCGCGCCCCAGAACCGGTAGTCAATGGCGCAGGCGACGAAGAAGATCACCGCGCCGATGAGCGTGAACAGGATTTGCCGGCTGGTGAGCTGCTGGATTTCGGGGTCAATCGAGGTGAGCGTGGTCGAGCGGATCATGGCGATGCCGAAGATGATCAGCAGCGTCGCCGCGCCCAACAGCCAGAAGTCGAAGTGTCTCCAGATTTTGCCGGGTTCCATAGGGTTACAGGTGGAAGGCCGTCTCGCCCCGGCGGGCCGAGGCTTGCGGCCCGAACGGGGTTGCAGGTGGAAAGTCCTCTGTCATCAGCGACCTTCCACTTTCCACCTTCCACCTTCCACTTGCTACCTTCTCCGTTTGCGTCCCCCCCCCGGCGCGTCCAGCAGCGGGATGTTCGCCACCAGCCGGCTCTCGCGTTGCGTCTGCGTCAGGTTGATCTCCACGCCCTCGCGGTCAATGTCCACGTGCCTGGAAATCACCGTGATGATCTCGTCCTTCAAGAGGTCCATCACCGCCGGCGGGACGTCCGTCCGGTCGTGGATCAACACCAATTGTAGCCGTTCTTTCGCCGTCCGCGCGCTCGTGTCGCGCGGGCTGCGCCCCAGCAGGCGATCGAAAAAGTTGCTCATCTCACCCTCCCGACCGGGCAAAGCGCGCCGTCAGCTTCTGCCAGAAACCCTGGTTGTCGTCGAGCGACATGAACGGCACGTCTTCGCCCTTGAGCCGCCGCGCGATGTTGCGGAAGGCCTGCCCGGCCCGGCTCTTCTCCTCCATCGCCGCCGGAGCGCCGCGATTGGTCGAAACCAGAATGACCTCGTCTTCCGGGATCACGCCGATGAGCGGGATGGCGAGGATGTCGAGCACGTCTTCGGTGCTGAGCATGTCGCCGCGCTTCACCATCTCGATCTTGACGCGGTTGATGATCAGATGCCCTGGCCCCTTCTCCTCGGCTTCGATCAACCCCACGATGCGGTCGGCGTCGCGCACGGCAGACACTTCCGGGTTGGTCACGATGAGCACCTGATCCGCCGGGGCGATCACGTTGCGGAAGCCGCGCTCGATCCCGGCGGGCGAATCAATCAGCACCCAGTCGAACTCCGAACGGAGGTCGTTGCACACCTTGATCATGTCCGAGGGGCTGACGGAGGCCTTGTCGCGCGTCTGCGCGGCGGGGATCAGGTACAACTCGGGCATGCGCTTGTCTTTGATCATCGCCTGCCGCAGCCGGGCGCGGCCCTCCACCACGTCCACCAGATCGTAGACGATGCGGTTCTCCAGGCCCATGACCACGTCCAGGTTGCGCAGGCCGATGTCGCCGTCAATGCACACGACCTTCTCGCCCATCCCGGCCAGCGCCACGGCGATGTTCGCGGTCGCGGTGGTCTTGCCCACGCCGCCTTTGCCGGAAGTGATGGTGACTACTTTTGCCGTCATACTGACTCCGTGTGGCGTGCAGCGTGCGGCGTGCGGCGTGTTCGGCTTGACGCTCCACGCCTCACGCTCCACGCCCCACGACTCATTCGCCCTTACTCTGATTTCCCTTTAGCACTCCACCGCTCCGCCACGATCTGCCCGTTCTTGATGCGCGCCATCTCCGGTTTGGGATCGCCCTTGCGCGCGGGCGAGGTGGCGATGTGCTCCGCGATCCGCAGTTGGGTAGGCGAGAGGTCGAGCGCGCATACGACCGCCCCGGTATCCCCGTCGGTCGAAGATCCCTGAAGCGTAGCGAAAGGGGCCCCGGCGTGCGCGACCCCGCGCAATCGCCCCCAGACTACGATGTCGCCGCCCGCCACAATCTCCGCGCCCGGGTTCACGTCCCCGACGACGATCACGTGGCCGCGATGCCGCACGCTCCGCCCCGACCGCAGGGTGTGGCGCAAGAACACGGCCTCGTCACGCGCCTCTTCGGGGTCAATTTCCTTTTCGGGCACGCTTCGCGCCTGCGGCGTGCTCGCCGGGAGCGCGACGTTCAGCCCGAGCGCCTGCGCCGCGTTCGTCGTCAGCGGCGAATCGCTCAACACCGCCCACAGGCTCACCCCGCGATCCGAGAGCGCGTCGCGCAGCCGCCCGAGGTCGGCGGCGTTGATCGCGCGTCCACCGACCGCCAGCGCCACTTTTGCGCCTTTGAAAAAGTCGGCGGTCTGGTCAATCCGCGCCAGCAGCGCCTGTGACGTGTCCGCCCAGCCCTCGGCGTCGCTCACCGTCACCAGCAGGCCCTCTTTGATTCCCTTGATGGCGATCTGGTCGGTCATCCGCGTGCCCCGGTTCGCAAGCGGCGATTATAGCATTAGAAATTCACAAATCCCAATTCTCTCACTCCCCCGCCCCTCCACTCTGCTGAATCAACTTCGCCACGAGCGCCGTCCAGCCGGTCTGGTGGCTCGCGCCGAGGCCCGCGCCGTTGTCGCCGTGGAAGTATTCGTAGAACGGGATGTAGTCGCGCCAGTGCGGGTCGGTCTGGAATTTCTCGACGCCCCCGAAGACGGGTCGGCGGCCCGCGTTCGCGGCGTCGCGGAGGAAGGGGCGCGTGAGGCGGCGGGAAAGCTCGGCGGCCACCTCCCACAGTGTGAGCCGGTTGTCGGAGTAGCGTGGGCACTCGACTTTGTACCCGTCGCCGTAGTAGTGGTGATATTTCTGGAGGGACTCGATCATCAGGTAATTGGTCGGGAACCAGATGGGACCGCGCCAGTTCGAGTTGCCGCCGAACAGCCCGGTGGTGGATTCGGCGGGCTCGTACTTGACTCGGTGGACGGAGCCGTTGACCCAGAACTCGAACGGCTCGTGCTCGTGCCCTTTGGAGAGCGCGCGCAGGCCGTAGGGCGAGAGGAACTGCGATCCGTCCAGCATGCGCGGGAGGATGCGGTCGAGCTTCTCTTTGTCGGCGATGGCGAGCAGGCGGCGGCCATCCTCGCCGGGGGTGGTGAGCGACGCGATGTGCTCGACGAGCTCGGGCCGGTTATCGAGGAACCACTGCATGCGGCGCTTGAAGCGCGGGAGCATGTCAAGCAAATCGGGTTCGAGCGTCTCGACCGCGAAGAGCGGGATGAGGCCCACGAGCGACCGAATCTTGAGCGGGATGTGTGAGCCGTTCGGGAGATGGAGCTGGTCGTAAAAGAATCCATCCTCGGGGTCCCACAACCCCTCGCCCTCGGCGAGGTTGTTGATGGCGTGGGCGATGTAGATGAAGTGCTCGAAGAACTTGGTTGCCACGTCTTCGTAGGCCGGGTTGTGGCGCGCGAGCTCGAACGCCATCGCCAGCAGGTTGAGGCAGTACATCCCCATCCAGCTCGTCCCGTCGGCCTGCTCGATGTAGCCGCCTGTGGGGAGGGGGGCGCTCCGGTCAAAGACGCCGATGTTGTCCAGCCCGAGGAAGCCGCCCTGAAAGATGTTGCGGCCCTGGGCGTCTTTGCGGTTCACCCACCACGTGAAGTTGAGCATCAGTTTCTGAAAGACGCGCTCGAGGAACAGTGTGTCCGCTTTGCCCTTGAGTTTCTTGTCAATCTTGTAAATGCGCCACGAGGCCCACGCGTGCACGGGCGGGTTCACGTCGCCGAACGCCCACTCGTAGGCGGGAATCTGCCCGTTGGGGTGCATGTACCACTCGCGCAGCATGAGGATGAGCTGGCGCTTGGCAAAGTCGGGGTCTATCAGCGCGATGGGGACGCAGTGAAAGGCCAGATCCCACGCGGCGAACCACGGATATTCCCACTTGTCCGGCATCGAGAGGATGTCCGAGGTGTGGACGTGCATCCACTCGGCGTTGCGGCCATGCTTGCGCTCGGGCGGGGGCGGCGGATTGGCCGGATCGCCGTCGAGCCAGGCGTCCACGTCGTAGCCATAATACTGCTTGCTCCACATCAGCCCGGCGAGCGCCTGCCGCATCACGGCGCACTCGTCCTCGGAGAGGCGCTCGGGCATGACGGTGGAGAAGAAATCGTCCGCTTCCTTCATCCGCAAATCGAAGACTTCCTCGAAGGACTGGAACGGGTGGGCTTGCGTCCGCGCCGTCAACCGCAGCCGGAGGACGCGCGTCTCGCCCGGCGCGAGGTCGAGCGGATAGTGGGCGGCGGCCTTCGTCCCCTTCATCTCCGGGTTCACGCGCCCCGGCGCAGCGTTCACGATGGCGTCATGGATGCCGTCTTTGACGTACGGTAGCGTGTTGGAGACGCCCCATAGTCGTTCGACGTTCGATTCGTTTTCGGTGAACAGCAATTCCGGTGCGCCGTCGCAATACAGCCATTGGCTTTTCAGATGCTTTGAATTTGCCACGACGACGCCCGGTCCTTCGGCATGGAGTTCCGGTCTGGTGAGCCATGCGTGGCCCCACGACCACGTGTTGCGGAACCATAAGTGCGGCAGGACGTGCAGGCGCGCGGGGGCCGGGCCGCCCCCTGAAGGGGATCTGCGACGATTGACGAGAGTGAGGCGGATGAGGACGTCGTCCGGCGCGGCCTTCGCGTATTCGGCGAAGACGTCGAAGTAGCGGTCTTCGTCGAAGACCCCGGTGTCCATCAATTCAAATTCCGGCGCGAACCGATCCCGGCGGCGGTTCTCCTCCACCAGCCGGCGGTAGGGGAACTCGGCCTGAGGATATTTGTAGAGCGCCTTCATATACGAGTGCGTGGGCGTGCTGTCGAGGTAGTAGTAATACTCCTTGACGTCCTCGCCGTGGTTGCCCTCCGGCCCGGCCAGCCCGAAGAGGCGTTCCTTCAAAATAGGATCGCGCTCGTTCCACAGCGCGATGGCGAAGCACAGGTTCTGGCGGCGGTCGCAGATGCCCAGCAGACCGTCCTCGCTCCAGCGCTGGGCGCGGCTGCGGGCGTGGTCGTGCGGGAAATACGTCCACGCCTCGCCCGTCGCGCTGTAATCCTCGCGCACCGTGCCCCACGCGCGCTCGCTGAGGTACGGCCCCCAGAGTTTCCAGTCGGTGTCGCGCTCGGCGTGCTCCGCGAGGCGGTGGTGCTCGGCGGTGAGAGGGGCAGGCATCTGAGCCTCCTGGTTGGGAACCGCGGTTTTTGGGGACGTCTGGATTTTCGCGCCTTGAGGGGATGAGTATAGGCGGATGGCGAAGAAGGGCAACTGCCAGGGAAACAGACTTCCGAAGCCATCGAAAGTCTTGACTGAGAATCAAAAACGGGGGGCGCAACCCCGCCGGGCTGCGCCTCCCGCTTTGATGCGATCACCCCCCGCGCCGTCAGCGGATGGCCTGCTCTGTCTCTTTGTCGAACAGGTGCATGTTGTCGAGGTTCATGGCGATCTGAATCTTGTCGCCGATGCGGGCGCGGGAGCGCGGATCCACGCGGCCCACGAAGTTCCTGTCCCCGGTCCGCAGGTAAAGAAAGACTTCGTTGCCCATCAATTCGGTGACGTCCACGTTGGTTTCCACGAGCGCCGTGTGAATGCCGGGCGGGGCGTAGGTGGGGTCGTGGAGGTCTTCGGGGCGGACGCCGAAGACGACCGCCTTGCCCACGTGCGCCTGATACAGCGGCGTCTTGCTCTCGGGCAGCTTCACCGAGAAGGCGCCGCAGTCCAGCACCAGCGCGCCGTCCGACCTCGAGAGTTTGGCGTCGAAGAAGTTCATGGAGGGCGAGCCGATGAAGCCGGCGACGAAGACGTTGGCGGGCCGGTCGTACAGGTTCTGCGGGGTGTCGAGCTGCTGCAGGATGCCGTCTTTCATCACCGAGATGCGCGTGGCCATCGTCATGGCTTCCACCTGGTCGTGGGTCACGTAGATGAAAGTGGTCTGCAGGCGCTGGTGGAGCTTGGAGATTTGCGCGCGGGTCTCGACGCGCAGCTTCGCGTCCAGGTTGGAGAGCGGCTCGTCGAAGAGGAACACCGCCGGCTCGCGGACGATGGCGCGGCCCACCGCCACGCGCTGGCGCTGGCCGCCGGAGAGCTGCTTGGGCTTGCGCCCGAGCAGGTGCGGGATGCCCAGCATCTCGGCGGCTTCTTTCACGCGCCGGTCAATGTCCGCCTTGGGCGTCTTGCGCAGCTTCAGCCCGAAGGCCATGTTGTCGTACACGCTCATGTGCGGGTAGAGCGCGTAGCTCTGGAAGACCATCGCGATGTCGCGGTCTTTGGGCGCGACGTTGTTCACCTCGCGCTCGCCGATGAGGATGCGCCCGCTGGTGATCTCCTCCAGCCCGGCCAGGCAGCGCAGCGCGGTGGATTTGCCGCACCCGGAGGGGCCCACGAGGACAAGGAACTCCTTGTCTTCCACCTGGATGTTGATGTCTTTGAGCACGGTATTGTCGCCGAACTTCTTAGATACGTGTTCGTAAGTTACGCCTGCCATCGTGGTTTCTCCTTTGGGTTATTTGTATGGTGACGATATTATAACCCTGCGCCGCACCGGAGGTCAACTGAAGATTGCACTGCGGGGCGCGGCGCAGATTTGGATAAACTCTCCCAATGCCTGACCCCTCAGCCCGCCGCTTCCGAAGTGGAACGGCTCACCTCGGGAGCGGCGGAGAATCCACAAGACTGCTCCCCCTGTCCTGCCCGCGTCCTGAGCGCCGTCTCGCCCCGCTCGACGGGGGAGCGCGGCGAAGTCGAAGGATCGGCGGTCAGGACAGGAGGCCGGGGGTGAGGCCCACCCCTCTTGCCGCCGCCCTCGCCGCCCGTTATACTTCCGAGGCCATGAAGCTGGAGACCCTGCTGGAGGCGCTGCCGCCCTCCCTGCCGCTCACCGAGCGCGCCCTGATCGAGCGGGCGTATGCCGTGGCCGAAAAAGCGCACGCGGCGCAGACGCGCGCCTCGGGCGAGCCGTACGTGGATCACTGCCTGAATGTGGCGCTGATCCTCGCCGAGCTGCGCCTGCCGACTGCGGTGATCGCCGCCGGTCTGCTGCACGACACGGTCGAAGACACCGGGGTCACGCTGGAGGAACTGCGCCGCGATTTCGGGGACGAAGTGGCCAAGCTCGTGGACGGCGTGACGAAGCTCGCGCAGCTCCCGCGCGTCTCCAAAGACGGGCACGCGCCGATTGACCGCCACACCGAGAGCCTGCGCAAGACGTTCCTCGCCATGAGCGACGACGTGCGGGTGGTGCTCATCAAGCTCGCCGACCGCCTGCACAACATGCGCACCCTCAACCATCTCCGCCCGGAGAAACGGGAGCGCATCGCCCGGGAGACGCTCGAAATCTTCGCGCCGCTCGCCAACCGGCTGGGCATCTGGCAGATCAAGTCGGAACTGGAAGACCTGGCCTTCCGCTACACGAGACCGGAAAAGTTCCGGGAGATCTCCGTCCAGGTGGAGGAGCGCCACGCCGACCGCGAGCGCACGATGGAGAGCATCGTCGTCCGGGTCCGCCAGGCCCTCGCCGAGCACAACCTCGAGGCCGAAGTCTCCGGGCGGCCCAAGCACATCTACTCCATCTACAAGAAGATGGAGCGCAAGGGCGTCGGCTTCGACGATGTCTTCGACGTGCGGGCGGTGCGCGTCCTCGTGAAAGACAAGCCTGCCTGTTATTATGCCCTCGGCGTGATTCACAGTCTGTGGAAGCCCGTCCCCGGCCAGTTCGACGACTACGTCGCCACCCCGAAAGACAACTTCTATCAGTCCCTCCACACCGCCGTGCTGTACGACGACGGCAAGACGCTCGAATGCCAGATCCGCACTCCCGAGATGCACGAGAGCGCCGAGTACGGCATCGCCGCACACTGGCGCTACAAGGAAGGGGCGCGGCGCGACGAGGCGTTCGAGAAGCGCATCCAGTGGCTGCGCGGCCTGATGGAGTGGCGGCAGGATGTGGCCAGCGCCAACGAGTTCGTGGATGCGATGAAGCAGGACGTGTTCGAGGATCGCGTTTACGCCTTCACCCCGCGCGGCGACATCATTGACCTCCCCGCCGGCTCGACCGCGATTGACTTTGCCTATCACGTCCACACCTCCGTCGGCGACCGGTGCCGGGGCGCGAAGGTGAACGGGAAACTGGTCAGCCTCGACTATCACTTGAAGACCGGCGACCAGGTGGAAATCCTGACGGCCAAGCAAGGCGGCCCCTCCCGTGATTGGCTGAACCCCGACCTCGGGCTGGTGAAATCACAGCGCGCCATTCAGAAAATCCGGCAGTGGTTCCGCAAGCAGGATCGGGAGCAACTGCTCGCGCAGGGCCGCGAGCTGCTGGAGAAAGAGCTTAAACGGCTGGGGACCGAAGAGTTCAGCCACGACGTGCTCGCACGCAAGTTCGGGTTCAATAAGGCGGAGGAGCTGTTGTACGCGCTGGGCACGGGCGACATCCACGGGCGGCAGGTCGCGGCCAAAGTGCTGGAGGTCGAACAGGTGGAGGAGCAGGAGCGCGCGCTCCCCACCGTGAACCCGCGCGAAGAGGTGCATTCGGACGAGATCAGCATCCTCGGCACGCAGGGCCTGCTCACGAACATGGGGCGCTGCTGCAAGCCCGCCCCCGGCGACCCGATTGTGGGCTACATCACCCGCGGGCGCGGCGTCACCATCCACCGCCGCGACTGCCCGAACGTGCTGGACACCAAGGAGCCGGACCGCTTCATCAAAGTGGCCTGGGGGCAGCCCAGGCAGACCTACCCGGTCTCGGTGCGCATCACGGCCTACGACCGCGACGGGCTGATGCGCGACGTCTCCACCGTCGTCGCCGAAGAGCACATCAACATGACCTCGCTCAACGTCCAGACGAAGAACAGCCTCGCCACCTTTCAGGTGACCATGGAAATCGCCGACGTGGAACTGCTCTCGCGCGTGCTGGCTCGCATCGAACAATTGCCGAATGTCATCGAGGCGCGGCGGTGGAAGGCCGGGTGATTGACCCCCATGCTATAATGCCCTCAGCCATCCAGTTGAGATTGTGCCCGCGCTTATCCACAGTATGTCCAATCCACCTCAGATGTTGAGCGTCACGGAAGCACGCGCTCGCATCCTCGAACATTTCCGCCCGCTCGAAACCGAAACCATACCGCTCGCCGAGTCCGCCGGGCGCGTGCTGGCCGAGGACGTGATTGCGGCGCAGTCCGTCCCGCCCTTCGCCAATTCGAGCATGGACGGATACGCCGTCCGCGTGCGGGATGTGGGCTCGGCGTCGCGCGAGCAGCCGGCGGCGCTCGACGTCAGCGGGGACATCCCGGCGGGCGCGTCCATCCCGCCGCCGCTCGCGGTGGGCACGGCCGCGCGCATCATGACCGGCGCCCCCCTCCCGGAGGGCGCAGAAGCGATTGTGCCCGTCGAGGACACCGACGACCACCGAGACCACGCTCACGCGGGTGCGCCGCCTCCGCCGATGATCCGCATCTTCAAGCGTGCATCGCCGGGGGCGAACATCCGGCCCGTCGGACAGGACGTGCGGGCGGGGCAGGGGGTGATGAGTGCGGGGACGGTCCTGCGGCCGGCCGAGGTCGGCGTGCTCGCCGCGCTCGGGCGCGCGCAGGTGCGAGTGCATCGCCGGCCCGTCGTCGCCATCCTCTCGACGGGCGACGAGTTGTGCGAAGTGGGGGCCAGCCTGCGCCCCGGCCAGATTCGGGACACGAACAGCTACACGTTGGCGGCGGCGGTCGAGCAGTACGGGGGGCGCACGCTGCGGTTGGGCATCGCCCGTGACCGCGCGGAGGACGTGCGCGCCAAACTGTCCTCGGCGCTGGAGGGCCGCGCAGACCTCATCCTGTCCTCGGCGGGCGTCTCGGTGGGTGCGTATGATGTCGTGAAAGAAGTGGTCGAGGCCGAGGGCGCGCTCGACTTCTGGCGCGTGCGGATGCGGCCCGGCAAGCCGGTCGCCTTCGGCAACGTGCGGGGCGTCCCGTTCTTCGGCCTGCCCGGGAACCCGGTCTCGGCGCTGGTATCCTTCGAGGTGTTCGTCCGGCCCGCGATTCTCAAGATGGGCGGGCATCGGCAGTTGGAAAAACCGGCGGTGCGGGCTGAGCTGTTGGAGCCGCTGCACTCGGATGGCCGCGAGAGCTACCTGCGCGTGGTGCTCGAAAGGCGAGCGGAGGGCTACGTCGCGCGCAGCACGGGCGACCAGGGATCGGCGGTCCTCACCTCGCTCGTCAAAGCCAACGGGCTGTTGATCGTGCCGGAGGGCGTGACCGAGGTGAAAGCGGGCGAGGTCTTGCCCGTGTGGCTGTTGGATAATCTTGTTTAGAGGAGAAGTATGAGAACAAGAGCAAAAGACCTTAACAAGGCCAGGCAGAGCGAATGGGAACGCCGCGAGCGGCGGCGGCGGATGTTGGTCATTGGAGCGTGGGTGGCCGCCGGGGTGCTGTTCGTGGGGATGATCGTCTACCTCGTGTGGAAGCAGGCCCGGCCGATCCCGCGCACCGGGGAGGACGTTCCCATCCTGTCGTCGGATCACATCCCGATCGGCCAGCCGCACGCGCCGTACAACTCCAACCCGCCGACCTCCGGGCCGCACTACGAGCAGGCGGCGGAGGTCGGCTTTTACGACCAGGCCCCGCCAGATGAACAGCTCGTGCACAACCTCGAGCATGGTCACGTCATCATCTGGTACAACTGCAGTGAGTTGACGGAGAGCCAGTGCAGCCGGCTAAAGTCTCAGATCCGCGAGGTGATGGGGAGCGCGGGCAATTCGCTCATCACCAGAACGCTCAAACTCGTCGCCGTCCCGCGCACGGAGATGGAGACCCAGGTGGCGCTCACCACCTGGGGGCGGCTGGACAAATTCGGCGCGTTCGACCGCCAGCGCATCCTCAACTTCATCAAGTTTTTCCGGGACAAGGCCCCGGAGAACAACGCGCCGTAGGGAGGTAGAGCATGACAAGTGCGATGGTCAAGCCCCAGGTGGACTGGCTGCGCTGGGCGAGCGTGGCGCTGGCGCTGCTGGGGGCGGCGGATTCCGCCTATCTCACCTGGGTCAAACTGGTCAAATCCCAGGCGCTGTTCTGCGTCGAGGGGGGAGGGTGCGACACGGTCAACAACTCGATTTATTCGGAAATCAACGGGATTCCCATCGCGATTCTGGGGTTGGGGGCGTATCTGGCCATCGCGCTCCTGCTGACGCTGGAAGACCGGGCGGGGGCGCTGGAAACCTACGGCCCGCTGGCTATTTTCGGTTTGGCATTGACAGGAACCTTATATTCGGCTTATCTTACCTACGTCGAGTTGTTCGTCCTGCACGCCGTGTGCCCGTATTGTGTGGTCTCGGCGGTGTTGATGACGGCGATCTTTATTCTGGCGGTGATCCGCTTCCAGCGGCCTCCGCCTGAGTAATTCCAACCCATCCAGGAGGAAATGCTGGTATGCCACGCATCCGATGCCGCTACGAAGACTGTGTCTTCCTCGAAGAGGGTTACTGCGGCGCCGCGGCCATCGAACTGGAGCCGGACACGGGGTGCCTCACCTATTCGCGGGTGGACGAGTCCGAGAGCGCCGAAGAGGAGTGGGAGGAGGACGAGTTCGAAGACGAATTCGACGAGGAAGAAGAGGATTTGTACGACGAGGAAGAGGACGAGGACCTCTGGGACGAGGACGACGACGACGAGTATTAGTTCACGCGTCAACTGAATAGCGCGCGCGGGCGGACCGGCGATTGCGGCGGGCCGATCGGACTTATTCGGAACAGCTACCCCAGGGTGGCGACTGGAATCAAAAAGCGGGCCATTGACCGGCCCGCTTATCGTTTTCTGCTTATCCCTACTTCCGCTTGTTCGCCAGGGTGCGGCTCAAAATGTCCTCCTGCTCCTGGCGGATCTGCTTCCGGCCCGGCCTGTCCTTGCGGGAGCGAGAGGCGGACGCGGCGCTGGCGCCCATCGCGCGCTGCAGAGCGGCCTGCATGGCGGTCAGCGATTCCTCGGGCGCCTCGATCTCCTCCGGCCCCGACTCCTCGATGGCCTTGATGCTCAACTTGATCTGCTTCTTGCGTGAGTCCACGGCCAGGACCTTAACCTGCACCGTGTCGCCCAACTTCACGATTTCGCTCACGTCTTCGACGCGATAGCTGGCCAACTCGCTGATGTGGACCATGCCGGGCCGCTCCGCCCCGATGTCCACGAACGCGCCGAACCTCTCGACCTTGACGACCTTGCCCGTGTAAACCTGATGGGGCTTCAACTCCTGCCAGTCTACGGCCAGCGGTTCGATCATCGTCAGGTCAATCCGCCCGGCCTGCGGGTCCACCTTACGCACCCACACCGTCACCGGGTCGCCCTCTTTGACCACGTCGGTGACGTTGTTGACCGGGTTTTGGCCGAGGGCGGAGATATGCAGCAGGCCGTCGCGGCCCACACCCACATCCACAAACGCGCCGAACAATTCCACTTTCTTCACCGTGCCGGTGAGCTTCATTTTCGGCTTCAGATCTTCCACGCGTGTGGGCGCGTTCGCCGCGTCTTGCGCTTGCGGGTCATTACTCACGAATCAGTTCCTCCGAGGATATGAGTCACGGCGGGGCGAGTGCGAGCGAGATT
>Ga0209109_10001051_pt1 | contig 15206 bp, 18 predicted proteins | sample Rifsed10ft2_FD_184004 | JGI IMG/M metagenome (GOLD analysis project Ga0209109, IMG submission 184004) | Soil microbial communities from Rifle, Colorado, USA - sediment 10ft 2 (version 2) | ecosystem: Environmental > Terrestrial > Deep subsurface > Rock core/Sediment | place: Rifle, Colorado... | reverse complement strand
GGGCGGCGTTTCTCTTGCGGTGCAGCTTCCGGGGAGCTTGAAGCTCCCCGGAAGCTTTTTCCGCTATGCGGCCGACGCCGGCGGAGCCTGGAGGCTGGCCAGGATCATCGGCTGCACTTGATGGATGAAGCGCTTCCAGGATACCCGCTGGTCCTGTTCGGTCCATTGGACGGCAGCGCCATAGATCGCCCAGGAGGCGACTTTCGCCGCCAGGTCGGGAGCGGCCTTGGCCGGGCGCTCGCTCAGCCAGCCTTGCAGGACTCCCACTAATTCGGCCTTGACCTGCTTTTCCATCAACGGTTCGAACTGGGCGTGCGGGGGCGGGCAGTGCCGGTTGGTTTCTGCCAGGAAATCACAAACGATCTGAATCAGAAGCGCCAGATTGTCCGGGTTGAAAGGAGCGTCCGGCGCGAGTCCCGCCTGCAGCCGGTCCCGGAACGAATCCCGGATGCCGTACTCGAGCAGGTCGTACTTGTCGCGGAAGTGCGCATAGAACGTCACACGGTTGACCCCGGCCCGTGCAGCCAGGTCGAGGACGGTGATGGTGGAAAAGCTCTTTTCGGCCATCAGGGCCCGCAACGCCTCCTGCAGCGCCGCGCGTGTGCGCCGGACCCGCGGGTCGTTCGTATTCGGCATATCGATCGGCGACATTCCCACTCCTGTGTCGTCTAGGCGACAAATCGACCCGGCTGTGGATTGACCGGAAACTCAGCAACTGTATTATATACGACAAGCGTCGCATTTACAACAGTCGTCGTCGGATTCGCATAAGAGCGCCGAGCGGGGAAAAGAGATCGTCGAAGGCGGCTCGCCCCTTGAACGACGATATCGAATCGAGGTGAACGACCATGCAAGAAAGCGTATTCTCTCTATCTAGCGATGTGGGCTTGCTGATCCTGCGCGTGGCGATGGGGATCATCTTCGTCGTCCACGGCTGGCCCAAGCTCAACCCCAACTCGCCGATGAAGGGTCCCGTGGGTTTCGGCGCTGGCCTGAAGCAGATGGGGGTGCCCCTTGCGGGTTTCTTCGCCTGGGTTGTGGCGCTGCTGGAGACCGTGGGCGCGGTCTTGCTCGTGCTTGGCTTCGGGACCCGCATCTTAGGCTTGTTGTTTGCCATCAACATGCTGGTGGCGATCGTTGTGGCCAAGCGGCGGGTCATGAAGGTGGCTTTCTCGGCCCGAGAGGCCACGGGATGGGAATTCGACTTCATCTTGATGGGCGGCTCCTTGACGCTGCTCTTCACCGGGGCTGGCAGCCTGTCCCTCGACTCGTTGTTGGGGTTCTAGGCCAGCCGCGCGCCGTACGAGGCACTTCCAGGCACTGGCGGCAAGCCGTGAGAGAATGGAACCTCAGACCGAGGTCCTGATGCAGAAAACGGCTTCGATCCACCCGCGCACCCGCCTCGGGCCGGTCGAGCTGACGGCCGCCAATCTCGATCGCCTGGTCCCCTTCTATCAGGACCTGCTCGGCTTGCGCCAGCAGCTGCGCGAAGCGGGACGGGCCGAGCTCGGCGCCGGCGGCGAGACCTTGCTGCGGCTGATCGAGCGCCCGCAGGCCCGCCGCGTGCGCGGGACGACGGGCCTCTACCATTTGGCCGTGCTCGTCCCGTCGCGCCGCGAGTTGGCCCGGGTGATCGCGCGCTTGATCGAGCGAGGCTATCCCACCTACCCCACCGACCACCTCATGACCGAAACCACCTATCTCGACGACCTGGAAGGGAACGGCATCGAGGTCTACACCGACACGCCCGAGGACGGCACCTTCAGCTTCGCCGGGGGGCGTTTCGAGGCGCGCGACGCGCAGGGCAACCTGCGCTCCGGCCGCGATCCGCTCGACCTCGACGAGCTCTTCCGCCACCTGTCGCCGTCGCAGGATTTGAACGCGCCGCTGCCGCTCGAAACCAAGATCGGTCACGTCCACCTGCACGTGGCCGACCTGGCCGAGGCCGTCCACTTCTATCACAACGGGTTGGGCTTCGACACCATGGGGTTGGCCCCCGCGTTCCAGGCGGCCTTTCTCTCCGCCGGCGGGTACCACCACCACGTCGGAGTGAATACCTGGCTGGGCGAAGGCGCTCCGCCGCCGCCGGCCGGCTCTCTCGGCTTGAGCCATTTCACTGTCGTCGTCCCGGATCAGGCGGAAGTGGACCGGTTGCGGGAGAGCCTTCGCTCAAGGGGCGCCGCACCCGCGGCGCACGACGGCGGCTTTGTGACCCACGACCCGTCGGGAAACGGCGTGGTGGTCATCGCCGGGTAGGCCGCCCGTCCGGCGGCGTTCACGCGCCTCGGTCCGGCCGCTCGTCCTGCTCCCAGCCAAAGGAACCCAAGAGGGGGACGAAGCAGACCGGCGCCGACCGGTCGCAGGTGAAATCGTTCCCGCGCCGGATCCAGCGCTCGAGGATCTGACCTTCGATGGTCCCCACCGGCACGACCAGGCGGCCTGCCTCGGCCAGTTGCTCCAGCAGAGGCCGGGGGGCTCTCGGCGCGGCCGCCGCCACCAAGATGGCGTCGAAGGGCGCCTCCTCGGGCAACCCGGTCGAGCCGTCGGCGATGTGCACCTCGACGTTTTCCGCCCCCACTTCGGCCAGCACCCGCCGCGCCGTCTCGGCCAGCTCCGGAATGCGCTCGACCGTGTGGACGCGCCGCGCCAGCCTCCCCAGCACCGCCGCCTGATAGCCCGAACCCGTGCCGACCTCCAGGATGATCTCGTCACCGTGGAGGCGCAGCATCTGGGTCATCAACGCCACGATGTAGGGCTGCGAAATCGTCTGGCGAAAACCGATGGGGAGCGGGGCATCGATGTAAGCCAGCTCCGCCGCCTCCTGCGGAACGAACCGATGTCGTGGAACGGAACGCATCGCCTCGAGCACGCGTCGGTCGCTGATGTCGCGGCCGCCCAACTGCTCGTCCACCATGCGCTCGCGCAATTGCCAAAAAGCGTCGATCTGGACCATGCGCGCCCCAGGTCATTATAAGAAGAAACGGGCCGGCGGCATCGCCGGCCCTGCGCCACGGACAAACCCGGGCTTAGCGTTCCGCCGGGTTCGGGGCCGACGCCGGTCGTCTTCGGTTGAGCACCAGGACGTTCCCCGCTGCCACCAGCGCCACGCCCGCCAACCCTACGACCCCCAGGCCCAGTCCTTCGAACATCATCGACAGCAGTAGCGCCACCAGCGGAAAGATGACGCCGATATAGGCCGCCCGATCGACGCCCATCCGACCGATCAGGGTCAGGTAGGTGCCAAAGGCGATCACCGAGCCGAAGATGGCCAGGTAGACCAGCGAGAGAACGTAGCTGGGGGTGGGATCGAACGTGAAGGGCACGCCGCGCACGACGGCGAGGATCAGGGTCACAGCCGCCCCGTAGGCCATGCCATAGGCGTTGGTCTGCACCACCGGCAGTCCGGCGCGCTGGTTGCGGGCGGAGAGGATGTTGCCGACCGACGCCGAGAGAACGGCGCCGACGGACAACAACAAACCCAGGCGCCAACCGCTGCCTCCGACGAATCCGCTGAGATCGGGACGGAACACCAGGGCCAACCCGGCCACCCCGATCACGCCGCCCAGCACGACCCGCGGGCGGATCGGAGCCCTCAAGAAGATCGCCCCCAGCACGACGTTGCTCAGGATCAACATCGAGAAGACGATCGCCACCAGCCCGCTGGTCAGGTTCTGCTCGGCCAGATACACCAGGATGTAGTTCAGGCTGAACAGGAATGTCCCCTGCAGCGCGATGAAGGCATGCTGCCGCAGTGTGAAACGCATCGGCAGCCGCCGCGCCAGCACGTAGACCATCAACAGCAGCGCCGCCAGCGCGAAGCGATAGACGATCGACGCTTCCGGGGGTACGACGCCGAGCTGGAAAGTGATCACCAGCCAGGTGGAGCCCCAGATCAGCGAAGTCAGGAGATAGAAAGCGGCGCTTTGCATCGTCTACCCAACCTCAGGGCGGGGCCTAGCCGCCAGTGACGGATGCTTGGGTTCGGCGCGCTTCGGGGATTCCTCGGGCCGCCAAGCGGCCCTCGGAATGACAGTTGGGGAGAGTGTCCTGTGAATGTCATTCCGAGCCCCCGAAGGGGGCGAGGAATCCCTATGATGCCCATTTTGCGCGCAGGCAACTTCAAAGGGTCGCCTCGGTCGCCGCGCCCGAGGGATTCCTCAGCCAAGGAAGGGAGGGATGACAATTGCAGGTGACGACCTTTCGCCCCGCGCCCCGGTCACCACATCCCCGTGACGCGCTGTTCCTTCCAGATGTCGGCTTCGTTGTGGTAGCCGGCCTGCTCCCAGAATCCGAGACGGTCCTGCGACATGAATTCCAGGGCCCGCACCCACTTGCCGCCCTTCCAGAAGTAGGGGGTCTTCAGATCGACGCCGGGGATGTTGCCGACGATGCCGCGCACCGGGTAACCGTGGTCGGGCGAGATCGGTTCGCCTTCGAAGTGCGTCGCCAGCAGGAAGTTGTCGGCCAGGGCGATCTCGAGCGGGATGTTGACGGTGAAGCCGTACTCGCAGTGCTGCATGACGAACTGCGCCGCCGGCTTCAGCCGGAGCAGGCCGCCGTCGATCAGATCACGGATCGAGATGCCTTCCCACTCGGTGTCGAACTTGCTCCAGCGGGTGACGCAGTGGATGTCCATGCGCAGCTTGCGCCGCGGCAGCGCCTGGAATTCGTCCCAGTTCCAGCGCCGCTCCTGCTCGACCTCCCCCCACATGCGAAAGTCCCAGGTCGCCGGGTTGAAGCGCGGCACGGGGCCGTAGTGCAGGACGGGAAATTTCTGCGTCAGGGACTGCCCGGGCGGAAGCCGGCCTTCCTTGCGAACCCGGGCCTCGTCTTCGCGCCGTTTGAGCACGTCGTTCAACATGGCTGCCTCACCCAGGTCGGGGATTCTATCAGAAGCCTTAACGAAACCGGCGGCCCCCGGGGGGGCCCGGTCATCACCCGTCTGCGGAACTTCTCGCGGCCGGAGGTCGTCCTCTGGACAGACGACGGAGGTCGACATGCAACCCGTTCCCTTTCGCAGAATGACATTGCCTGCCCTGACCTTGCTGGCGCTGGGGGTCGCCTGCACTTCCCTGGCCCTGGGGAGGTCCACCCCCGAACCGCGTCGGACGTCGACGGTGGAGGCCGCCGAGGGCGGCCTGGCGCTGACGGTCTACAATCAGGGCACGGCGCTGGTGCGGGACCGCCGCCAGTTCGACCTGGACCAGGGGGTCAACGAGCTGCGTTTCGGCGATGTGGCGGCGTCGATCGACCCGACCAGCGTCCTGTTCTCGTCGCTGACCGATCCCCAAGGGACGTCGGTCCTCGAGCAGAACTACGAGTTCGACCTGGTAGGCGCGGCGGCGCTGCTCGAAAAATACATCGACCAGGAGATCCGCGTCGTCACCCAGGACGGCACCCTCTACACCGGCCGGCTGCTCAGCGGCCGCGGCGACGTCATCTTGCAGGACGACGACGGCCGCGTGACCGTCGTCGGCGCCGACGACGTCCAGGAGTTCTCATTCCCCGAGCTGCCCGATGGCCTGATCACCAAGCCGACGCTCGTCTGGCGGCTGCTGGCGTCGCGCGCCGGCCGGCAGGACGTCGAGATCACTTATCTGACCGGCGGCGTCGGCTGGCAGGCGGACTACGTCGTGCGCCTCCGCACCGACGACCGGGCGATCGACCTCGACGGCTGGGTGACGGTGCACAACACCAGCGGCGCCACCTTCCAGGACGCGCGGCTCAAGCTTGTCGCCGGCGATCTGCAGCGCCTGCTGGAGGGCAGACTCGGCGCCGACGAGATTCAGTTCATGGCGCAGCCGACGGCCGCCGCCGAGGCGATCCAGCCGCGCGAGTTCTTCGAATACCACCTCTACGAAGTGCCGCGGCCGGTGACGGTGCGAGACAATGAGACCAAGCAGATCGAGTTCGTGCGCGCCCCCGGCGTCGCCGCCGAGAAGTTCTTCGTCTACGACGGCGCGCAGTGCCGGTCGAACTACTGGTACTGCAGCTTTTCCGGCTATCCCCAGACTGATCCTTCGTACGGCGTCGTCTCCAACCCCAAGGTGATGGTGATCATCGAGTTCGACAGCGACGACGCCGATGCCGACTTGCCGGCCGGGCGCGTGCGCGTCTATCAAGAGGATATCGACGGCGCGGCGCTGCTCATCGGCGAAGACACCATCGACCACACGCCCAAGGGCGAAACGGTCCGGCTGTACGTCGGCGACGCCTTCGATATCGTCGGCGAGCGGATCCAGACCGACTTCTCCCTGCCGAGCCCCAAGAGCGTCGAGGAGACCTACCGCATCGTCCTGCGCAACCACAAGGACGAGGCCGTCGAAGTGCGCGTTGTCGAGCACTTGTTCCGCTGGAGTAACTGGCGCCTCCGGCGCGCCTCGCACGACTACCGGGAGATGGACAGTTCCAACATCGAGTTCCGCGTCTCCGTGCCGGCCGAGGGCGAGACGGAGATCACCTACACCGTCCTCTATACCTGGCCCTGAGGAGCTTCCCGGAAGCTTCGAGCTTCCGGGAAGCTGGCCCCGAGCGGGTGAAGGAGATTCGAGATGAAATCACGTCAGGCGCTCGTGGCGATGGCGATCTTCTGGCTTGCAGCCATCCTGGCCGCCTGCTCCTCCGCGCCCGACGCGCCGGCCGGGACCTACCGGGGCACGATGACGTCGGGCTGCGCCCCGCACGACGCCCCCTCCACCGTCATCCAGCTTGCCTCGACGGAAGGCGAAGCGCTGGTCTGGTTCAATCTGTGGCCGGCTTCGGGGATGGCGCCACCGTCGAGGGTCGAATTCGACTCGCAGCACACGATCGGCCAGGCGACGTACTGCACCGCGCCGAACACGTGCGAACCTGCCGAATGGGGAAAGGTAGTGCTCGAGACCCCGGGACGAGCGGGGGACATCGAAGGGGAATGGACGCTCGGCCTGGAAGACGGCCGGACCGTCCGCGGCCGCTTCAGCGCCGAGTGGTTGGCGATCCAGGCGTTATGCGGATAGGTGGGGCGCCGCGTCCCTGGAAAGGGGCTACGGATCGTCGACCAATGGGCCGACCCGCCGTACGCACGGGCGGTCGAATACCTCGGCCTGGTGGGGCGCCTCGGGCAGTTCGCTGGTCAGATCCTGCCCGGCGAAATGCAGTTGCTCGTGCATCCCGGTACGCCACTTCGGGCAGTCGGTGACGTCGTAGACCACGCCGGAGAAGGCGACAAAGCAGCGCGTGCCGTGCTCGCCGGTCTGGCGCTGAAGTTCACGGCGGGTGACGGGGTGTTCGGCGGTCATGCCCAGACTCCGCCTTGAATTCTCTCACGGTCCGGTTCCATCCAGACGGCAGGGGTCTTATCGGCCACGACCCGCCGCCATAGAACGGCCGCAGGACGCCTTGCAGCCACTGAGCCCGGGCCGCCGCTCGGAGCCCGGGCCGCTGGTCGTGGCGGATGACCGGCCCGACGGTGTCCTTCTTGGGTCTATTGCTGCAGTTGTGAGCACATGCCTTCGCCCTCGCTCGATGGGTCGGACACGTATATTGACGACCATCAATATAGATGATAGGCTGGTTTCGCCGTGGTCACCGCCGCCATCACCTCCGAGCGAACCCTGGGCGAGCGCTGCTGCGTCCCGCCGGGCGATCGTCGGCTGCCGCCGCAGCAGGCGGCGCGCCTGGCGCGCGATTTGCGGCTGCTCGGCGATCCGGTGCGCCTGCAGATTCTCGACCTGCTGGCCAGCCGTCCCGGCGAAGTGTGCGTCTGCGATCTGGTCGCCAGTCTCCCGGTGCGGCAGCCGACGATCTCCCACCACTTGCGCCTGCTGCGCCGCGCCGGACTGGTGACCGTGCAGCGGCGCGGGCTGTGGGCGCACTACACCGTCGTCCGGCCGGCGCTCGACGAGCGACGCCGGCGTCTGCGCGAATACCTCGATAATCTCACGTCCACGGGCGCGGTCTCCCGCGCCAGGAGAACCTCATGAGCGACAGCCCCGAGTCGGTACGCCAAGACGTGCGCGAGCATTACACCCAGATCGCCGAAACCGGCGGAAGTTGCTGCGGCCCCGACACTTGCGGCTGCAAGGGCTACAGCGACGCCGAACTGGCGCTGATCCCGGCCGAGGCGGTCGCCATCGGCCTCGGCTGCGGGAATCCCACGGCGCTGGCTTCGCTGGCATCCGGCGAAGTCGTGCTCGACTTGGGCTCCGGCGGGGGGCTGGACGTGCTGCTGGCTTCGCAGCGCGTCGGCCCGAGCGGCTATGTCTACGGCGTCGACACCACCCCGGCCATGATCGACCTGGCGCGCCGCAACGCCGCGCGCGCCGGCGTGCGCAACGTCGAGTTTCTCCCCGGCGATCTGGAGAACCTGCCGCTGCCGGATGCGAGCGTCGACGTCATCATCTCCAACTGCGTCGTCAATCTCACCCCGGACAAGCTCCGCGCTTTGCGCGAGGCCTTCCGCGTGCTCCGTCCCGGCGGCCGGCTGGCAATCTCGGATATCGTCATCGATCCGGACCTGGCCGGCTTTCCCGTCCCCGAAGCCGAGCTCCGCCGCTCGCTCGACTGGGCCGCCTGCGCCGCCGGCGCGCTGACGACCTCGGCGCTGCGCGCGGCGCTGACGCAGGCCGGTTTTGCCGACATCGACCTGGAAGTCGTTTCGCGCACGACGACCGACGATCTGCCACGGCACGGTTCACCGCTTCAGGAACGGCTGGGCGACGACGGGCTGCGCGAGTTGGCGCATCGCTTCACCAGCACATCGATCAAGGCGCGTCGGCCGGCCTAGGCAGGAACGGGCTTCTCCCCTACCCCCGTCCGACGCCGAGGAGCTCCGTGGGGCGCGGCGGCGGAGTTGGCGGTCTTACTCCGATCGGGTCGAATGACGTGACCGGCTCGCCCGCGGGCGAGCCGGTCGCATTTCCGTCTGGCCCCGAGCGTCGGTCGATCAGCCGCTTCCCAACGCTCGATGCAATCGGTGGTAGATCGGCTCGAAGCCCTGGCCCGGCCAGAACCGGGAAGCGGACAGGTTCGTCATGCGCCAGTTCGTCACGACACTGCCGTATCCGGCCTCGGCCGCCAGCCGCAGAATCCCGGCGACGAGCGCCGCGCCGATGCCCCGACCGCGCTCCCCCTCCAGCACCGCTGTTGAGGCCAGGTAGGCGGCATCCGGCGGGTACCCCAGCACCGGTTCGGGCCGGTAGACCAGCGTGTGGCCCACCGTCCTTCCATCGCGTTCGGCGACGAGGTAGCGCAGGCCTTCTTCGTCGAGGTCCATCTCGATCCATTCGTCGCGGCGCGCCCCGCGGTTCAGCGGCAGGCGCGCGAAGGACGGCGCCCGTTCCTGGAGGCGGAAGATCTCCAGATCGATCGCCTCGGCGTTTTCCAGGTCGTCGCGCGTTCCCCGGCGCAGGGTCACGCCGGCAATCGGGGCCGGCGCTTCGATCGCCAATGACCGCAGCGCTTCGACATGCATGTGGGCGCATCCCAGCCGGTACCAGGGCGCCAAAGCCTCGGCATAGGCCGGGACCAGGACGTAGTGGCGCTCCGCCCCCGCTTCGACCCACGCCTCGGCCGCGGCGGCGTAGAGATCGCGCAGCAGCTCACCCTTCTCGGCGGCGTGCCCCGCATGCGCCACCCACGCGCAGCGGCCGAAGAAGGGATGGGTCATGATCTCGGCCAGGAGGAACCCGGTCACTCGTCCGCTCGTGAGCGCCACCGCCCCCGAGACGTCCTTCTTCCTCCAGATCGCCTCCAAGGCGGCCGCCGCGTCGCCGGTCGCGACCTGAGGCAGCTCAGCCCGGTGGCGTTCGTGGCGCGCCGCCAGAACACGCTGCGCGCCCGCCAGGTGCGCCTCGGAGAAACGCTCGATTGGCAACATGCTCACGATGGGCCCGGGCTGTCCGCCGTCTGCCGATCGAGGAACGATCGCACCACGTCGAGGTAACGCTCGTTTTCCTCGACGAAGGTCATGTGGGCGCTGCGCTCGAAGACGACCATCTCGGCGTGAGGGATACCAGCCGCCATGCGCTCCGCCGCCGGGACGGAGCACACGCGCTCGTGCCGACCGACGAGGATCAGCGTCGGCTGGGGCACGCCGCTCAGCCGGTCTTCGACGTCGATCGCGCCGTACTCGAGGTTGGCGAAGAAGCGCAGGACATCCGGCGCATAGACCGCCCCCGCGCTGCGACTTTCGTAGTCGGCGATGCGCGGGTCGCGGGGGTCGGCGAAGTGGAACGGCTGCTGATCGTGCAGCAGGGCGGCAACCTGGTCGGCCGTCTCGACCGACTTTTCGCGCGCCCACGAGTCCGCCACTTGCCGGCGAAGCTCCTCCGGCTCGAAGGCCGCCAGATTGCGGTCGACGTGCTCGAGGAATCGCGCCGACGGCACGCCGCCCGAAACGATCGTCTGGGCCGCCGCGCCCGGCTCGTCGACCGCATGCTGCAGGGCCACGAAGGAGCCGAACGAATGACCCAGGACGGCATAGCGCTCGAGCCGCAAGGCGGCCGCCAGCGCGCTGACATCGGCCGCCATCTGCGCCAGGCTCCAGGTCGAAGGTGGCGTCGGATCGGAACGGCCCTGGCTGCGCTGATCGACAAGGATCAGTCGATAGCGGTCCGCCAGCGGATCGAGGTAGTCGCCGAACATGCGGTGATCGAGACCTGGACCGCCGTGCAGCACGATCAGCGGGTAGCCGCGGCCTCGCTGCTCGACGTACAGCCGCGTATCGCCGATCGGGACGAGGGCTCCGGCCACCGTCAGCCGGATCCGAAGACGGGCAGGTGACCCAGGGCGACGATCGACTTCCATTTCAGCGGGTCGCCTTCGGTGAAGACCGCCGCCTCGGCGGCGATCACGGCGCCGGCCTTGGCCATCAGCGCCCGCATGCCCTCCAACGTCGAGCCGGTGCTGACGACATCGTCGAGCAGGACGACGCGACGGCCGCTGATCTTGTGGCGGTCCTTCTCGTCCAGATACAGCGTCTGCGGAGTCCCGGTGGTGATCGAGACCGTCTCGACGTCGATGGTCTCGCCCATGTACAGTTTTCGGACTTTGCGCAGCACGACATAGCCGCGGCCGATGACGCGGGCCAGAGCGTGCGCCAGGGGGATGCTCTTGGCCTCCGGGGTCACGATCAGATCGAACTCCAGGCGCGCCAGCCGCTCGGCCAGCGCCCGGGCGCAGGCCTCCACCAACTCGGTGTCTCCCAGGATGTTGAGCACGGCGATGCGGACGCCGGGTGCGACCTCGAACAGGGGCAGCTCGCGGCGCAGCCCGGCAACCTCGACGGCATGGGTAGGACGAGAGGGGAGCATGATCGACCTCCGGGAAACGGCCCTGCTTTGGCAAACCCCCAAGAGGGGCGGGGCCGGCTTCACTCTAGGCCATGTTGAGCCGCGTGGCAAGCAGCCGTCGAGCGTACCCGAGCGTTCCTCGCCGATCGACCGCCGTCAGCCGGCCCGGATCACGCCCGAAACTCGTAGATGCCGTCGCGCTTGGGCCACTGCCGGCCGCACTGCCGGCAGTGCACGCCGTCGTCGGTCTCCTCCATCTCCAGCGAGTCGCACGCCGGACAGCACCAAAACCCGGCATGGTCCCGTTGCTTCGATCCGACCGCCCGGGCCCGGACGAAGACGCTCGGGGTATACAGCCAGGCGCGACCCAGATGCTGCAGGACCCCCTCCGCGGCAAGGAGCAACCCCAGGGGGACGTGGCGTTTCAACCAGGCCACGCGCAGATGGGAGACCGGGAGGCGACGTTCCACGTGGAACATCGCCGCCGCAAGCCAGCCGGCGACGGCCTTCGGATGGAAATCGTAATTGAGCGTGGTGAACTCGACCGCGGCCGGGTCGAACGGGCTCCACGCCTGGTGCCGCAGCAGCCAGCGGCCGATCGCCTTCAGGTTGCGTTTGTTGGCGAACTCCAGGATAAAGACGCCGCCTTCGGCGAGCGCCTGCCGCACCCGCCGCAGCGCCGCCGGCGGATCTTGCATGTGGTGCAGGGCGCGGATCATCGTAGCGCCGTCGAAAACTTCCGGCCCGAACGGCAGCCGGTAGGCGTCCGCCACGACATAACGGTAGCGCGGACTGTCCCCCAGGCGTCGCCGCGCTTGTTCCAGTTGGGAGCGGGAGTAGTCGAGCAGGGTGATCTCGGCGAAGCCTGAGTAGCGGGAGGTGTTTCGGCCGGCGCCGGCCCCGACTTCGAGCAGCTTCTTTCCGGACGTCGGCAGAAGCCGGCGCAACGCCAGCGCTTCGGCACCGTCCTCGTAGGCGCGGCCGCCTCGCTCCCAGAAGCTGCCCTGGTAGTCGGAGCCCTCGTAGTCGCAGATGGCCGGATAGGGGTCGTTCACCGGATCGGATTCTACCGGAGCTGCACATACCCGTATGCGGCCTGATCCTGGTCTCGGTCAGGAAACCCACCTTGGGCTCGCAGCCGGTTGTCGTCCCTCCCAAGACGGTCCCCGGCGACCGTCGCCTGCCCGGAAGTCGGCTCGATCAGCGTCGCCAGCATGCGGATCGTGGCGGTCTTGCCGGCGGCGTTGGGGCCGAAGAAACCGAAGATCTCGCCGGGGTGAACCGTCAGAGTCAGCCGGTCGTCGGCCAGGACGTCGCCGAACCGTCGGGTCAGTTCGTGCGTCTCGATCATGCGCGCCTCGTCTCTAACCGCTGAAGCGGCTAGCGTCCAGATTGGCCTGGCTTTCGGCGGCGCCGGGAAGCGGGCCGGAATGCGTTGGAGCAGGAGGCGGCGCGGATTCGGCCTCCGCTGCCGGCCTCAACTTGAAGAGCATCGCCAGGCTGATGGCCGCCAGCCCGACGATGATTGCTTCGGTCATCACCGTCCCGGTCACCGAGCCGGCGTAGACACCGGTCGTGAAGCCGGCATAGACTGCCACGGCATCGATCAGCGCGTGCCATCCGATCGCGGCCAGGAGCCACAGTCCGCCGCGGGGTCGTACGAAGGCCTGCAGCACGATCGCGGCCAGTGTGATTTGGACCGCCAGCGATGATGCCCGCTCGAGCGCCGCCAGGAAGAAGACCCATCCGGGCGTGGACCAGTAGGACTGTACCTGGACCTCGGCCGCCGCCAGCTGCTCGCTGGGCACGACGCTGGCCAGGTCCTGTCCTTGAAGGGCGATCAGCTGGATCAGAGTCGCCAGAGCCAGCAGTCCGGTGATCAGCGCCTCGGCCCCGCCGTGCCCCGACCCGAAGACGACGCCCTGAGGCCAGGTGCGCGCCTTCCGGATCCAGAAGCGGTACACCAGCCAGCGGGTACCTTCCTCGAAGACTCCGGCCGAGAGTCCCAGAAGCAGGGCAGCCAGCGCCAGCGTCAGCCCTGGTCCTGTCGCCGCGCCAAAGCCGATCGAGGCCAGCATCGGGTTGAGGACGTACGCGTTGAAGGGGATGTGGAAGATCTGCGCCCCGATGAATGTGACGGCGCCGACCAGGAACAGGCTCCTGCCTGTCCGGTAGCGGCGGATCAGGTAGGCCCCCAGAGCAAGGGGCATGCCGATCATCAGCAGGGCGGCTGCGCCGCGTGCGGCGATCTCCATCTCTCAGGCTCCTATCTCGCCGACCGGGCACCGGCGTCTGGGGCCGGCGTGGCGGGGTGTTTCACGTGAAACCGGGTCGGCTCAGAGCTCCTGGCGCCGCAAGGCTTGCCAGGCGCCAGTCACGGCAGCGAGGCTGAGGCCGATACTGACCGCCAAGGCCGCCCAGGCAGGCTCCGCAGGTAGACCCAAAGCCAGCGCCCGCCCCCACGCCAGCAGCGCCGACGGGAGGTAGGCCGATATGGCCGGGATGCTCCCCAGGATTCCCAGGGCGATCAAGGCACCGAAGGCCATTCCGGCCGAGGCCACCGTCGAACGAGCCAGCGTGCTGGCCAGAATCGTCAGCGACAGCAGGACGGTCAGGTAGACCCAGTACATGGAATTGGCCGCCGCGAAAGCCAGAGGATCGAGCCAGCCGAAGAGCACGCCGACGTACAGATAGCCAATTGCGGAGGCGGCGACCACGGCCAGCAGTAGCGTCAGACTCTGGACCGCAAATTTGGCGCCGACATACGACAAGCGCGAGATGGGCTTGCTCAAGCTCAGCGCCGCCGTCCCCTGGACCTTCTCTCCGACGACCGCCGCCATCGGTAGCAGCAGCGCCAGCAGCGCGCCGAACTCCACCAGGTTGTCGCTGTACTCTCCAATCGCCATCGAGATATCGGCCGCCGGCAGCATCGCCGCCAGCCCCTCCGGAAGGTCGGCCATGCTCGCAAGCATCTGGGGCAGGTACTTTGCCGTGAGCGGGCCGAGGATCCCGGCGATGGCCAGCACGATGACGGCGGCCAGCAATCGGTACGACCGACGCTGCTCGAGCCATTCCTTCCAAAGAAGCGTTCGCACTCAGGCCTCCACCAGGCGCAGGAAAACATCTTCCAGCGTCGGCCGGGCGACGCGATAGGCGATTAGCGGCAGGCCGGCAGCGAAGGCGGCCGCCTGCACCGAAAGGCGGACGTCGTCGGCCTGAAGCCGGACCGTCACCACCGACCCGACGACATCCGTCCCCACGACCCCTGGCTGCGCGCGTACCGCCTCGGCCCAGGCCGCAGCCCGGGAGGTTGGAGCGTCGAATTCCACTTCGACGGCCGGGACGGCATAGCGGGTCAACAGAGTCTGACGTGCCTCGACCGCGACCAACCGGCCTCGATGGAGGATCCCGATCGTGTCGCAGATGCGCTCGACGTCCTCCAGGATGTGCGTGCTCATGAAGACCGTCGTCTCGGCCTTGAGCTCTCCGATCCACGCCAGCATGTCTCGCCGACCGCCGGGATCGAGGGCGCTGACGGGTTCGTCGAGCAGCAGGACTCGCGGCCGATTCATCAGCGCCTGAGCCAGCCCGAGGCGCTGCCGCATCCCGCGGCTGAAACCGCCGATGCGCCGGCGGGCAACGTCGGCCAGACCGACGCGTTCGAGCAGATCATGGGCCCGGTCGGAAGCTTGTATGCGGCCAAGACCGAACAGCCCGCCGACGTAGCCGGACAGAAGCTCCTCAGGGCTCATCCAGTTGTAGAAGCGAGGTTCCTCCGGCAGATAGCCGACGTAGGCCCGCGCTCCACTCTCCGGGCCGGTCACTTTGCCGGCCAGCCAAGCCTGACCCGAAGTCGGGCGGGCCAGGCCCGCCAGCAAGCGCAGCGTCGTCGTCTTGCCGGCGCCGTTCGGCCCGAGGAAGCCGAAGACGGTCCCC
>Ga0209109_10001042_pt1 | contig 15283 bp, 13 predicted proteins | sample Rifsed10ft2_FD_184004 | JGI IMG/M metagenome (GOLD analysis project Ga0209109, IMG submission 184004) | Soil microbial communities from Rifle, Colorado, USA - sediment 10ft 2 (version 2) | ecosystem: Environmental > Terrestrial > Deep subsurface > Rock core/Sediment | place: Rifle, Colorado... | reverse complement strand
GCTACACCGTGCGCTACGGTTCTGGCGCGCCAATGACCCCGATCGTCAGTACCATACAGGACGCGCAGGGCCTGGCGACGCCCGTGTATGGCGAGACGATGAGCGAACGTCTGCCGGCCTACGGCCGCATGGATGCTCGTGTCATGCGCTTCATGCGCATGCCAAGCTTCCTGCTCACGACGTATGTCGAGGTGCTGAATCTCGGCAACCGCCACAACGTTTCCGGCATCACTTATGACAGCGCGTACCGCAACCGCGAACCGATCCACACGTTCTTTGCGACACGGACAGTGGTCGTAGGGGGAGAGTTCCGGTTCCGGTGAGGCGTCGGACGCGCCCTCGTTCCCGTTGAGCTTCAACGTCGTTCCGGGGCGTCGACCAGCTCGTTGGCATTGAACGGTTGTGGGATCATCCCGAACCCACCTTGCCCGAGTTGCGCGATCCGGGGTTCGACATCATGCAAATGAGGTTCCCATAGGACGACGGCATGGTCAACCGGGTTGGCCGCAAAAGGACACCACGTGTCTCGGCGACGCTTGCCGGAGCGCTCTTCGGGATCAGGGCAGTCCCAACTTTTTCGCCTAGCCGACTTCAACCGAACCGGTCCCACTACGTTGTTCGTTTTGACGAACCTTTCGGGCACCGCGTAGGTTGACGCCATGAGCCTCGAGCGGACCATGCGGATTGTCCAGGTGACCTATCCCCAGGTCTATCTCGCCTGCCATACGCGGCACCAGCGACGGCGGACATCCGAACACCGTCTCTCGGAGCGCGATAGCGCGATCCCCTGGGCGCTGCTGGTCTTCACGGCCAGGATATCGTGGATGAGTGTCGGCTTCCCAAAGCGGCTGCAGCGTTGACGGCGCTAGTCACGCCACGCGGCGAGTCGCGTCGGCGCAAAGCGCGTCCCGTCCCACAGGAAGATGACGTGGAAACGCCCGACGTCGCGCACCAGGAGCCCGTAGTACGAGGAGCGCGGCTCACCTCGCGGGCCAGCCGCGGCTCGTGGCTCATAGAGCTCAAGCAGGCCACCCGCATCGATCACGTACGATACCATTCCACCGCCGGGAGTACGGCGAATGACCACAGCCATCCCTTCACCGCCCGTCAACGCCACGTCGGTCGTTCCATCGCCATCGAAGTCAGCGGCGAGGCACGGCACGCCCACGCGCAGTGCGCGATGATCAACACCATTCGCAGCAAGCGTTCCGGTGGAATCGATGTTGCCTCGGCATTGACAGCGGCCAGGCGCGCAGGCTGAGTCGATGATGGTCAATTGGCTCGGATCACTGGACTCCTGAGCCGTGAGCGGAGGGCTCGAGCACAGCACGAGCAGAGCCATCAGAGCGGTGCGCATGGGTCGAGTGCCGCAGAGGGAGGAGGTCAGCCTACGCGCGGGAGTCTAGCTGCGGCGCCCAACCGGTCAAGCGCGAAGAGCCGACGAATACGCGATCGACCTGGCGATCGAACTCGCTGCGTCACTGGGGGATTCGCGACGCGCTGATGAACCTGAGCGGAGTTTTCCTCAGCTCACGTTGATGACGACCTTGGCACGCGCGTGACCGCCAGCCACATAACGCATCGCATCAGGGACCTCACTCAACGAGTACTCTCGATCGATGACCGGCGACACCTTTTCGGATTCGATGAGCTCCGTCAGGACGACCAGATCTTCATAGCACACCTTCGCCATGAACGACACGATCCTCTGGCTCGCGAAGCGGGAGAGGGCGAGCAAGGCGAGGAGACGGGTCAGCACTGCGATCGAGTCACCCTTGGCCGCGCCAGCGCCGACGAACGTGCCGTTCGGCGCGAGGACACGCCGGCAGTCGCCGAGCGACCGGTTCGCCGCGATGTCGAAGAACACGTCGTAGCGCCGCCCTCTCTGCGTGAAGTCCTCCTGCGTGTAATCGATCACCTCGTCCGGACCGATGGAGCGAATGAGGTCCACGTTCCGAGTGCAGGTTACTGCGGTGACGTATGCGCCGAGGGCCTTGGCAATCTGCACCGCGAAGGTACCTACGCCGCCCCCAGCGCCGCAGATCAGAACGTGTTGCCCGCGCAGAACGTGCCCGTGATCCCGAAGACCCAGAAGTGCGGTGATGCCCGCCACCGGAACGGCCGCGGCCTGGCCGAAGGTCAACCGGCGAGGTTTTGGCGCCAAGCGGTCTTCCCGTGCGCTCGCAAACTCAGCGAACGTGCCGGGCGCACGGCCGAATACCTCATCGCCCGGCTTGAACCGTGTCACGTTCCCGCCGACGGCCTCGACATGTCCGGAGAGGTCGAAACCACGGACGGGAGCCTTCGGGCTGCGCAGGCCCAGAATGAGTCGAGCGGGAAGCGGCAGACGCAGGAGGTGGCAGTCTGCGGCATTGACGGACGCCGCGCGTACCCTAACGAGTACACTGTCATCCGCGACGATGGGCGTGGCGATCTCCCGAAGGTGCAGAACGTCGGGTGACCCGTAGCCCTCCTGGACGATCGCCTTCATGCTCCCCCGCGGTGCGAGACATTGCGGCGCAGCGTACCGCGCCAGCGGCGCGCTGAATCGCCCTTCTATGGGAGAGCCATACGAGAGGACAGGCCGGAAGTTGCAGGGCGCCGGAAACCGGGCGCGGGGCAGCACCGTATGGGGACCCCATAGGACGGAGCACGGGCCGGAGTACCGGTGGCAAACTCATGTCCCGAGGCACCCCATCTCGAATCGTTCGCGACTGGAGTAATGCATGAAATCCGCAAAAAGCGCCGGCCGAATCATCGGGCTCGCGTTGCTGGTCCAGGTGGTCCTGGCACCTCCGGTGTACTTCCGGTGGTTGCGGCCAGTGACAGCACCGGGCTTCCTCGAGAATGCCGCAGGAAGCGCGATGCAGATCAGGATCGCCTTGCTGCTCACGTTCGTGCTGAGCGCGATGACATTCATTGCCGCCATCGCAGCCCTGCCAGTGTTTCGCCGGTATAGCGAGAGAATGGCCTTCGCGTTCCTGGCGTTGAGTGCCGTCGGTCTTTCCACGCTCGCCATGGAAAGCGTGGCGACTCGCAACCTCCTGTCTCTGAGCCTGGAGGTCGTAAAGACGGGCGTGGCGACGGAACAGTTGCAGATACTGGGCAGTCTGGCCCGCACGACACGGGCCGGCGTGCATTTCACGAACCTGGTGGTCGCACACGGCACGGTGTGCTTCCTGTACATCGTCCTGTTCCGCTTTTCCCTGGTGCCACGGGCGCTCGCGGGATCTGGAATGGCGGCGGCTCTCCTTTCGACTACCGCCGTGACCTTACCTCTCCTCGGGTACCGCTTCGATTTCCTGCTGATCGTGCCGGTGGCCCTCTGCGACCTTGCGCTCATCCTGTGGCTGATGGCCAGGGGGCTCGAAGAGCGCAAGCGCTTTCCTCATGCCGCGGCAACTTCCATTGCGTGAAACCTTCCCAGGCAATACCCTCGTATGGGAATCCAATAGGACTCAAACATGGCTGGCAAGCTGGACGTGAAACAGGGCACGCTCGCGCTCATGATCCTGAAGACCATTGAGGTTCTGGGGCCGCTCCACGGCTACGGCATCGCGCGCCGTATCGAGGAGACGGCCAAGAATCGTCTCACGCTCAACTACGGCACGCTGTACCCCGCGCTGTTGAAGCTCGAACAGGAGGGATTCATCAAGGCGGAGTGGCGCCAGTCCGAGAACAACCGGCGGGCCAAGTACTACGCCCTCACTGCCGCGGGACGCAAGCAAGTGGCGCGCGAAGCCCGCGAATGGCACCAGACCGCCGACCTGATCGCTGCCTTTCTCGCGCCGCGCCGGGAGTCAGAATGAAATACGTCCGCATAGCGCTTGCGCGCATTATCGGGTTCTTCACCGGGCACCGGGAGGATCCCGACCTGCGGGACGAACTGCAGGCCCATCTCGAAATGGAGACGGCCGAGTTCATCCGGCGCGGCATGCCTCCAGACGAGGCGCGCCGGCAGGCGCTTCTGGCGTCGGGAGGTCTCACGCAGGCGGTCGAGGCGGTTCGCGATCAGCGTGGACTTCCATGGATGGAAAGTGTCGTCTCCGACATCCGGTATGCACTGCGTGCGCTACGACACAGCCCGGCCTTCACTGCCGTCGTTGTGATCACCCTGGCGCTCGGCATCGGGGCCAACACCGCGATCTTCAGCGTCGTCCGGGCCGTAGTGCTCAAGCCGCTGCCACATCGGGAGGGTGATCGCCTCGTTTACCTGAAGCACTCCATCGATGGTCCGGGGGGAGAGAACGTCCTGTTTTCCGTTCCCGAGGTTCAGGATTTTCGCGATGGCGCCGGGTCGTTGGGCGGTATCGCCGAGTACTCCCCGTTCACGTTCACTCTTCGTGGTGAGAACGACGCTGTGCGCGTCCGCGCGGGACTCGTCACTGGCAACTTTTTCGAAGTGATGGGACTCTCGCCGATTCTGGGCCGCGTCACGCAGCCGACCGACGACGGCATCGGCGTTCCACCGGTCATGGTTCTCACGCACGACTACTGGCTGAAGCGCTTCAACGGCGATTCGGCCATGGTCGGCCGGCAGGTGAGACTGGAGGGCAAGTCGGTGACGGTTATCGGCGTGATGGAGCCGGCACCTTACTTCCCCGACCGGGTGGATGTCTTTCTGAACATGGTGATCAGCGAGCACCACACGAGCGCCATGATGGTGCAGGGCCGCACCCATCGAATGACCGAAATGATCGCGCGCCTCGTCCCCGGTGCCACGCTGGAGCAGGCACGAGCCGAGGTTGGCGCGGTCCACGCGCGCATAACGAACGAGTTCAAGGATGCGTACGATCCCGGTTCGCATTATCGCGTTACGGTCATTCCGTTCAGGCAGGCGCTGGGGTCGCGCGCGCAATTGACGTTGTGGCTGCTCATGGGCGCCGCTGCCTTCGTCATGATCATTGCGGCCGCCAATGTCGCCAACCTGACGCTCATGCGCGGCGTGCGCCGGGAGCCTGAGCTCGTGGCGCGCGCGGCACTCGGCGCCGGCACGGCGCGGCTGCGGCGGCTGCTGCTGGCCGAGAATCTCCTGTTGACGCTCATGGGCGGTCTCGTCGGTGTGATGATCGCGATCGGCGGCGTCGGCCTGCTCGTGTCGTTGGTCGACCGGTATTCGGCCCGGGCGAATGAGATCCGGCTCGACGGCGTGGCTCTTGGCTTCACGCTCATGATTTCGGTGACGCTCGCGCTGCTGCTCTCGTTCCTGGCGTCGTTGCCGAAGGAAGGGGCATTCGCCGCCTTGATCTCCGGAGGTGGACACCGGGTGAGCGGAGGTCTGAAGCGGCAACGTCTGCAGCGCGGACTCGTCGTTGCGCAGGTCGCGGTGTCGGTTGTCCTCCTCGCCGGCGCGGGATTGCTCACCCGCACCATGATTCAGCTTTCCCGGGTGAACACCGGCCTCAGGACCGAGGAAGTGCTGACGATGGAGGTGCCACTCCTCGAGCTGGCCGCTGCATTCGTCCCCGGGGCCGATGCCACGGCCAAGGAACGCTACAATCGGATGCTGCGCGAGGTGCGAGCCCTTCCCGGTGTCCTCGACGTTGGCCTGGGGTCTCCTTCACCGCTCCGCCGGTCGAGCGTCCAGTTCGACGTCAAGGCAGAGGGCAAGACGCTCGCGGTGGGTGAAGCGATGCCGCGGGCCGAGTTGCGAACCGCCAACCCCGAGTACTTCAGCGCGGCCGGGATTCCGCTGCTCCGCGGGCGCCCGTTTGCGTCGACCGATCAGGCCGGGGCCGGCATGGTCGTCATCATCAATCAAACGCTCGCCGACCGATACTTCCCTGGCGAGGACGCGGTCGGGAGGCGGATCGCCTGGACGGGTGACGTGCTGAGATTCACTCCCATCAGCGGCGACTGGCGCACCGTTGTCGGTGTCGTGGGCAACACGCAGGACGGGGGGCTGGACACGGAGCCACGACCCGTGGTGTTCATGCCTTTCACGCAAATGCTTGCGATGGGCGGTGGGCTGGTGATCCGCGCCGACAGCCACGTGGCGCGCCTGACGCCTGCGGTGACACGCGTGGTGCGACGAATCGCGCCGACGGCGCTCATCGAGAACGTGATGACCGTGGCGCAGATCAAGGATCAGAGTGTTTCCCCGCGGCGCCTGAACGCCGTGCTGGTCTCCGCGTTCGGCATCCTGGCGTTGATCATCGCCGCGGTCGGGATTGCCGGTGTGCTGGCGTTTTCGGTGAGCGCGCGCACGAACGAGATCGGGATCCGCATGAGCCTCGGGGCCGACGGTGGCATGGTGCAGCGCATGATCCTGAGGGAAGGTGGGGTGTTGCTGGCATTCGGCCTCGTGCTGGGCGTTGCCGGTGCGTTATTCGCCGCCCGGGTGATTCGTGGGCTTCTCTTTGGCGTGACGCCTCACGACCCGCTCACGCTGCTTGGAGTCGCGGTCATGATGTCGGCAATCGGGTTATGCGCGTGCTGGATTCCGGCGCTTCGGGCAGCGCAGATCGACCCGGCGATCACCATGCGTTCGCAATAGAACCACGACCACTCGCAGCCGGGACCAGGACGACGGGGCACGGCTGCTGCCGTGCGCCTCACCTCGCGCCGCCGTAAGTTGGTGAGGCTGCCACCAAGGAACGCGGATGGAGGATTCGCTCGGACGCCTGGACGCTGCGCTGACCGGCCGGTACCGCATCGAGCGCGAACTCGGTGTCGGCGGGATGGCCACCGTGTTCATCGCCGCGGACCTGAAGCACCACCGAAAGGTCGCCGTGAAGGTCGTGCGCCCCGAGCTGGCCGCCAGCCTGGGCGCCGAGCGCTTCCTGCGAGAGATAGACATCGCGGCCAAGCTCCAGCACCCGCACATCCTCCCCCTCTACGATTCCGGAGGCGCTGGCGAGCTCCTCTTCTATGTCATGCCCCTCGTCGAAGGGCAGTCGTTGCGTGACCGGCTGGCGAAGGGCGGGGCACTGCCGATAGACGAGGCGGTGCGGATCATCAGGGAAGTGGCGGACGCCCTCGCGTACTCGCACAAACACGGCGTCGTCCACCGCGACATCAAGCCCGAGAATATTCTCCTTTCCAGCGGACACGCGCTGGTGACGGACTTCGGCGTCGCCAAGGCAGTGAGCGAATCTGCGAGCACGGCGGACCTGACCGGCACGGGAGTCAGCCTCGGTACCCCGGCCTACATGGCGCCCGAGCAGGTGACGGCGGACCCCGGACTCGACCACCGGGTCGACATCTACGCGTTAGGCGTGATGGCCTACGAGCTCCTCGCCGGCCGCGCGCCGTTTCTGGGCAATCCGCAGCAGATCATTGCCGGCCACCTGACGCGTCCGCCGGATTCGCTCGCCGTCCACCGCCACACGGTCCCGCCCGCGCTGGCAAACATCGTCATGCGCTGCCTCGAGAAGAACCCGGCCGACCGCCCGCAGAGCGCGGACGAGGTGCTGCGCGCGCTGGAAGCGATGACCACGACCGGCCAGGTGACGGCGGCCACCGCACCCGCACTGCCCCCCGCGGCCGCACGCGCGGGCCGACGCTGGAGCCCGGTGATCGCGGGAGCGGTCGCGGTAGCGCTGCTGGCCGTCGCTGGCGTCGCCTGGTTCGCGCGAGTGGGGCGCGCGGGCACGCTCATCGGCGACGACGTGCTGGCCGAGAACGACCTCGTGCTGGTTTCCGAGTTCCAGAACCACACGGCGGATTCGTCGCTCGCTGCCACCGTCACCGACGCGATTCGTGTCGAACTCCAACAGTCGCGCGCCGTGCGGGTCATGAGCCAGGCGGCGATGTGGGCCGGTCTCGCGCGCATGGGGCTCGACCACGGGACCCTGCTGCCCGAACCGAAGGTGCAGGAGTTGGCCGAGCGCGAGGGAGTCAAGGCGTACGTCGTTGGCGAAATCTCCCCGCTCGGGAACGGCTACCAGATCACCGCACGCGTCGCCGCCACCGCCGGCGTAAGCGATGCCCTCACGGCGCGTTCGACCGCGACCGACGAAACGCAGCTGATCGGCGCCGTCGAAAAAGTGGGACGCGAGCTTCGTCGCGGGATCGGCGAGTCATTGCGCTCGGTCATGACCGCGCCGGCCCTCGCGAAAGTGACGACGGCCTCATTGCCGGCGCTGCGCGCTTACACCGCCGCTCAGCGCGCGCATAACGAGGGTCTGTTCCCTCGAGCCGTCGCCCTCGCCAGGGAGGCGATTGCCCTCGATTCCACGTTCGCCGGAGCGTGGAGCGCGATGTACGCCGCGTACTCGAACATGAACGCCGTAGGCAACGCAGCCGAAGCGGCCCGCCACGCCTACGAACTGAAAGATCGCCTCCCCGAGCTCGAACGACTGCGGATCGAGGCCCGGTATCACGCGATCCGTGGCGACGCGACGGCGGAAGAAGCGGCTTGGGCGCGGTTGGCAGAACTCGGCCGCGAAGAAGCAAACTACGCGAACATGCTGCTCGGGATGCGGCGCCTGCCCGAGGCGGAGGCGATGTCCCGGCGTGCCGTGGCGTCGGACCCGAAGAGCTCCATTGCCTACTGGAACCTGGCCGAGGCGCAGGTCGGGCAGCATCGATTTGCCGCTGCCGATTCCACGCTCGCACTGCTCACTGCCAACCTGCCCGACAACCGGTATCGCTATTTCATCAGGGTGAGCAATCTGTGGGGGCGGCGCGATTACGATGCGTTGCAGTCGTATCTGCACTCCCCGGATGCCGCGCAGTACCCGACTCACGAGGGTCACCAGTGTGTGCTGGACCTGCAGCGGGGACGGATCCGCGCCTGGCAGGGGTGTCAGGCGCGTGACGTGTTCGTCGTCCAGAACCCGCAGCTGTTCATGGCCGAGTTCCGGATGACGGGAGACACTGCCCGTGCGCGCCTGGGGTATGCGTCGTTCCTCGCGAATCCGCCTGGCAAGCGCAATCCCGATCGCTACGCCGGGACTATCGCATTGCTCGCCGACATGGGTCGTGCTCGTGAGGCAAGGAACCTGTTCGACGAGTGGCGTGCGCGCTTTGGTCCTACGGACCCTGGATACCGGGCCGACTCCGCCCAGGCGGTGGGCGCGATCCTGGCAGCCGAGGGACATTGGGAGCGCGCCGTGTCCGCATTCCTGGCCTGGAACACGTCACCGGCCGCCTCCGCGATGCACCTGTACAATCGTGGCCTGCCGGAAGCGGCCGCTATCCTGGCGCGACGCGGGCAGCCAGATTCGGCGATCGTGCTGTTCGAGCGCGCGCTGTCGACGTCGTCAGCCTTCGGTGGCTTCACCTATGAGACCGGGTGGTACGCGCAGGGCCTCCTGATCCTCGGCGAACTGTACGAGGCGCGCGGCGACCGGGCGAAGGCCGCCGAGTACTACGAGCGGTACGTGAAGGTCTTCAAGGATCCGGATCCGCCCATCGCGGCGCAGTTGGCCGCGGTGCGCGAGAAGCTGGCGCGGGTGACGGGAGAGCCTGGAGGGCCGAATAAGCGTTAGGCGCTGAGTTGTCGTCGCTGAACGCAGGTAAACGGTACATCGCTCGACCACGGATGCCCGCACCGAACGGTTGATCGAGACCGAGAATCGAACCGTGAGCGTCATCGAAAACGCGAGCGGCAGGCTGGCGGCCATGCGGGCGCATCGAGAGGAATTGGAAAGCGTCCTCGGTGTACGTGCGTTGACGAGCCAACAGGAGTATCTCGAGATGGTTGTCGAGTTGTCGCGCCGGAAAGCCCTGTCGCGCATCATGTATCTGGCCGAACTCAGTCTACGTTTCCCCGGATGACGACAGAGGGCAGACAGGTCGAACGGCACTACGGCCAACGCATCGGTTGGCTGCGGGCCGCCGTGCTGGGTGCGAACGACGGCATCGTGTCCACGGCGAGCCTGGTGGTAGGGGTGGCCGCGGCGAATGTCACGCGGGGAAACGTGCTGATTGCCGGGATGGCTGGTCTGGTCGCCGGCGCGATGTCGATGGCGGCCGGCGAATATGTGTCGGTGAGTTCGCAGGCGGATACGGAGTCGGCCGACCTGACGCGAGAGCGTCGTGAACTCGAGAGCGACGAACCTTTCGAGCGCCAGGAGTTGGCGAACATCTACGTGAGGAGGGGACTTGAACCCTCGCTTGCGGAGCAGGTCGCGGCTCAGCTGATGGCACACGACGCACTGGGATCCCACGCTCGCGACGAGTTGGGCCTCTCCGAAATACACACGGCGCGTCCCATCCAGGCGGCATTGGCGTCAGCACTGACATTCGCCGTGGGTGCGGCCCTGCCGCTGGTCCTCACCTGGCTCACTCCCACCGCATTCATGGTGGCCGCGGTGTCGGGAGGCTCGCTTCTGTTGCTGGCGCTCCTGGGAGCGCTGGCTGCACGAACCGGAGGCGCGAACGTGGTCATCGGCGCCGCGCGAGTGGCGTTCTGGGGAGCGCTGGCGATGGCAGCTACCGCCGGCGTCGGGGCACTCTTCGGCGCTACTCCGGCATGACGCCGGTTTCGGTCTGACTGGCGATGCCACGCTCGACGACAGGCCGGATCAAGGAATGATGCCGAGGGTCCGCGCGTGGTTGCATACCGCCTGGGGTGCCGCAAGATGACTTACCCGCTGCTCTTCACGTCAGAACCCGGGAGACAGGTGTGAGCCCGCCTTCTGGACGAATCCGCGCTCTGCCCTGGGCAGCCGTCGCGCTCATAGCGATGGCGGCGGCCGCGACGAGCTTCCGTAACGGCTTTGCGTACGACGACATCGCGATCATCGCCGACAACGCTCGCGTGCATTCTCTGTCGTCGTGGTGGACGCTCTTCGGATCATCCTACTGGCCACCTGCATTTGGCGAGTCGCTCTATCGTCCACTGTCGATGCTGTCATACGCACTGCAATGGACGCTCGGGAATGGAAACCCGATGTTCTTCCATGCCGTCAGCATCGCGCTGTTCGTGCTGCTCGCGGTCGCGGTGCTGGCGCTGCTGCGCGAAGTGCTCGACGAGCGCGGCGCCCTCGTGGGCGGGATGCTGTTCGCGGCGCATCCCGTGCACACGGAAGCGGTGGCGAACGTCGTTGGTCAGGCCGAACTGCTGGCGGCGATCGGCGTAGTTGGCGCCACGACCCTGTACCTCCGTGCGCGTCGCCGGGGCGGACCGAATGTCGGGCAGGCGTTAGGCATCGCGGCGCTGTACGCGGGCGCATCGCTTGCCAAGGAGCACGCCCTGCTCCTTCCGCTCCTCATTGTCGCGGCGGAGCTGCTGGTGTGCCGAGACAGACGCGGCGCCGCCCCCGAGCGCGGACGGCGCGGCTGGCTGCTGCTGGTCCTGGTGCTGGTTGGGGCGTCAGTCCTCGCCGCCCGCGCCGCCGTCCTCGGCTCCCTGTTCGGCGAACAGAATCCAGTCGAGATGGACCTGTCCACGCGGATCTGGACGATGTTCCGCGTGATCCCCGAATGGGTTCGCTTGCTGACATGGCCGGCCCATCTCTCGGCGGAGTACGGGCCGCAACAGATCGAAGTCGTCGATGGGCCTGGCCCGTGGAGCATTCTTGGCGTCGCCTTCGCCGCGGTCGCCCTTGCGGCCCTGGTGATGTCGCTCTCCCGGGAAAGGGCGCTTGCGCTGGGGCTCGTGTGGCTCGCTATCACCTTCGCACCGGTGAGCAATCTCGTGTCCGGTGTTGTGCTCCAGGAGCGGACGCTGATGCTGCCAAGCGTCGGCGCGATGATGGTGTTCGGCGCGGCGTTTCGGTGGCTCTGGCGCGCGGCGTCAACGGCGCCGGCCCGTCGCGCGATCGTTGCGGTTGTCGCGATGATGGCGATTCTTGGTGTCTGGCGGAGCGCAGAACGCAATCCGGTCTGGCGAGACAATCTGACGCTGTTCACTCAGACAGTGCAGGATGCCCCGCTGTCGTATCGCGCCCACTACGTGTATGGGAGCGAACTCTTCAACGTGGGGCGCGCCGCCGAGGGTGAGCGCGAGCTGCGACGCGCCATCGCCCTGGCTCGCAACGACTCCGACCCATACAACTTTCTGGCGGCCAAGTACCGCGAAGCGAAGCTCTATGTGCAGGCCATTCCTCTGTATCGAACGGCGCTCGAGATCCGCCCGAGGCGTCCCGACGCGCGCTTCGGACTCGCGCTCTCGCTGCTGGAGTCGGGCGACGCGCCTGGCGCTTTGGCGCACGCGGATACGGGGCTCGCGAATGGCCAGCTGAAGTCGTACTTCGAGTGGGTGCGGACGCGAGCCGACAGCGCGCTCCGCGCGCAGCGGGTGCCCTGACGTCTCGTGCCGTTCCAACTATTCACGACAAGTGGTTCAACGCAAACCCACACCTTCAAGCGTTCGGTGAAACAAGTTGGAACGGCACTCGCGGGACGGGTCCAGCGGTTCGACTCCAGCCCAGGAGTCATTGCGAATGAAGACCGCGCACGACATCCTGGGGCTTCCCCGCTCACTCGAGATCGCCCATGCTCGCACGCATTCTCATGCTGACGCTTTGCGCCGCCTCGGCGGCGAACGCCCAGGTCACCGCCATCAGAGCCGGCCGTCTCGTGGACCCGGATGCGGGAGCGAGCGCCTCCAACCAGGTGATCCTCGTCGAGAACGGGAGGTTCACTGCGGTCGGACCGAACCTTCCGATCCCCGCGGGAGCCGAGGTGATCGATCTGTCCGACATGACGGTCCTCCCCGGACTGGTGGACGCGCACAACCACCTCGCGCTCACCTACAAGGAGGTGCCGGAGCGCAACATCTACTACCTGACGTACGTGCTCGAGCCCACGGCGCTTCGCGCCATTCAGGCCGTTTCGAACGGTATCCAGATGCTCGCGGCCGGCTTCACCATCGTGCGCGACATGGGAAACAACGGCAACTACGCCGACGTCGCACTGCGAGCGGCCATCGAGCAAGGATGGATCCCCGGACCCACCATCATTCCATCGGGGATCATCATCGGGGGCATGGGCGGACAGTTCTGGCCGACGCCCGAGATGGCGAAAGACAGGAACATCGTGTACCCCGAGTATCTCGATGCCGATACTAACGACGAGATCGTGAAGGCCGTGCGCCAGAACGCCCTCTTCGGCGCCAGGGTCATCAAGATCTGCGTCGATTGCAAGCCGTGGGGCTACTCCGTGGACGAGATCAAACTGTTCATCTCCGAAGCGGCGAAGGCGGGGCTCAAGGTGGAAGGCCACGTGCAGACCATCGAGGGTGGCAAGCGGGCGGTTGGGGCCGGAATCTGGTCCATCGCGCATGACCGCGGCATGACCGACGAGCTGCACAAGGAAATGGCGCGCAAGGGCGTGTGGCGCGCCGGCACGGAGACGCCGCTTTCGCTGACCGGCCATACCACGCGCGAACGATACGATGCCACCGTGCGGATGTTGCGGAACGCGTGGGAGAACAAGGCGCCTCTCACGTTCAGCACCGACGCCGACTACTTCGTCCCGGGCAAGACGCGCGGCGAAGTCGCGATCGAGTTCATCGAAACCTGGAAGGCTGCCGGAATTCCCGCCTCCGACATTCTGCGCGCCATGACGGTGAACGGTTACAAGGTGAGCGAGACGATGGCGACGCGCGGCCCCATCAAGCCGGGGATGTTCGCGGACCTCATCGCGGTGCGGAGTAATCCGCTGGAGCAGATCGACGCGCTGCGCGACGTTCGGTTCGTGATGAAGAACGGAATGGTGTTCAAGCGCGACGGGGTGATGGTGCCGGGTGCGTTTTTCAACGGAGGTCCGGTGAACGGCTGGAACATCCGCTAGTGCCGTTCCAACTTGTTTCACCGAACGCTCGACGGTATGGGTTTGCATTGAACCACTTGGCGAGAATAGTTGGAACGGCACTAGGCACCGAACCTGTTTCAGGCGCTGGTCGTTAGAGCGTGTGGGCGTCACCCAGGGTGCGCTGGATCACGTCGCCCAGGGGCGCGGCGGGCATATTGGTCCCAGACCTTCCGCAGGGGATACGCCATCTGCACGAAGGGCGTGACCAGCAGCGAGAACACGTTACCCTTGCGCTCGTGCGGGAACATCTCGTCTTCGATGCCCGTCTCAGGGTACTCGTCGTAAACGCGGTACTGCGTCCCGAGCATCTGGTCCCAGATGCTGAACAGCGCGCCGAAGTTCGTGTCCCGGTGTCGCGGCTCGATCGAGTGGTGGATCCGGTGTGACTGAGGCGTGACGAGCACGTAGCGCAGCGGCCCCAGGTTCGTGCGGATATTGCCGTGGTAGAATCGCGTGTACCATCTGGCCACCAGCGCGAACCAGACGATCTGTGGCGGATCGACCCGCAGCACCAGGAACGGGATTACCAGGAACGTGTGCCGGACGAGGTATTCCAGGACGTGATAGCGGAAATCGGTGAAGAAGTTGAGGGCGCGCTGGGAATGGTGCACCGTGTGAAACTGCCACAGGACGGCGAACTTGTGGTTGGTGAAATGCTGTCCCCAGTACAGGAGATCCAGCAGGAGGATGCCGACCGCGAACCTCAGCCACTCCGGCCACGCCAGCACGGCGTCGATCGTCAGGAAGGGCACGTTGGCCTGGTACACCGTGGTGAGGATTTGCACATAGGTCACGATGATGGCCGCGTGGAGGACGGTCTCGTAGAAGAACCAGACCACGTCCTGCGCGAAACTCAGGCTGAACAACGGCTGATTGCGCTGCGCAGGAATCAGCCGCTCCAGCGCCAGCGTGAGGGCCACCGCGACCCCGAATCCTGGCGTCAGGATCGCGTTCGTGAACAGGTCCCGCACCGACCAGACAAAGACGCGAAGGGCGGACTGCTTCACCATCCACGCGTGAAGCCCGAAGGGATGCACGTATTCGGCCAGCCAATACAGAACGGCGATGGCGGCTGCGCCGGCGAGCGAAATGGAGATGAGCACGCGCCGGTTCACGCGCCTCGACCTCCGGAAGCGCTTCGCTCGTAAACCGTTATCTCGTTGACTCCGTGCCGCCGCCTGGAGGAGACGTACCACCCCGGGGATCGAACCAGCGCCTCGAGCCTTCTGGCTGCGTCATTTGCGGGGCGCGCGATGACCACGACGTCAGTTTCCGAGAGATCCATCTGGCCGGTGAACCACTCCACCTTCTGCACGATGACGAATGCCGCGAATACCAGCAACGGCGCCGCGTAAGGCACCGCCTCCTTCATCTTCGATCGAACGCCTGAACGCCTTGAATAGCACGGCCGCGGCGAGGTGCAGACCGGGAGCATGGCCGAAAAACTGTGCGTCGGGCCGGGCGGCGGTGGCTACCTCGTGCTGCGGCGGCCGTGGCCGGCGATGCTGCGCGGGATCTACGGCGATCCGGAGCGTTACCAGCAGCAATACTGGTCGAAGTGGCCGGGCGTGTATTT
>Ga0209109_10001039_pt1 | contig 15311 bp, 11 predicted proteins | sample Rifsed10ft2_FD_184004 | JGI IMG/M metagenome (GOLD analysis project Ga0209109, IMG submission 184004) | Soil microbial communities from Rifle, Colorado, USA - sediment 10ft 2 (version 2) | ecosystem: Environmental > Terrestrial > Deep subsurface > Rock core/Sediment | place: Rifle, Colorado... | reverse complement strand
GGTGGCCGCGGTCAATCATCATCACACGCTCGCACAGCTTCTCCACGTCGGAGAGGTCGTGCGTGGTCAGGATCACCGTTGTGCCGCGCTCGCGGTTGATGTGCCGGATGAACTGCCGGATGCGCTCTTTGGCGACCACGTCGAGGCCAATGGTCGGCTCGTCGAGGAAGACGAGGTCGAGGTCGTGCAGGAGCGCGCCTGCGAGGTTGGCGCGCATGGACTGGCCGAGCGAGAGCGAGCGCACGGGCGTGTGCAGAAAGTCGTCGAGCGCGAGCACTTCGCGGAAGTGGTCGAGGTTGCGGCGGTACGTCGCGGCGGGGACTTTGTAAATCTCCCTCAGCAGGTCGAGCGACTCGATCACAGGCAAGTCCCACCACAGAATGTTCCTCTGGCCGAAGACCGCGCCGATGCGGGCGACGTGCGCTTTGCGCTCCCGCCACGGCACGCGCCCATTCACGCGCACCTCTCCCGAGGTGGGCACGAGGATGCCGGTGAGGATTTTGAGCGTGGTGGACTTGCCCGCGCCGTTCGGCCCGAGGTAGCCCACCAGCTCGCCGCGCCGGATGCTGAACGTCACCCCGTCCACCGCCTTCACCACCCGGGACTCGCGCGTGAACAGGTTGCGCAGCGCGCCGAGCGCGCCCCGGTGGTGGCGGAAAACTCTAAACTCTTTGTGGAGATTTACGACGGAGATGATGGGTTGCATTGGAGATCACGTCCCCGTCGAGGCGTACTTCCTCACCCCTATCTGCCAGAACGCGAACGCAACGGCCAATACCCCGAAGCCCGCGAGCGGCGCGAGGAACGGCGTGAACGGCGGCAGGCCGAGCGGGTCGGGCTTGCCCAGAAAGAACAGCGCCGGGTAATAGACCAGCAGTGCGCCGGGCACGACGAAGATGAAGAAGCGGCGCATCCAGTCGGCGTAGATGTGCATGGGGTACGAGAGCATCGTGCTGCCGCCATAGGTGAAGATGTTGATGGCCTCGCTCGCCTCGACCGTCCAGAAACAGGTCGCCGCGCCGACGACGAACAGCCCGCCGAAAAACGCCACCGTGCTGACGAAGACCACCGGGAGGTACATCAACTTGCCCGGCGTCCACGGCAAGTTCAGCACCCACAGGCTGAGAGCGAACACGGCGACCCCCTGCGCCATGCGCCCCAGCCGCCGGAGGATAAATTCGGAGCCGAACATCTGCAGGACGAGGCTGGCGGGGCGGAGCAGGAACTGGTCAAACGTCCCGCGCCGGATTTGCTGCGAGAAGTAACCGGGGTCGAAGCCGCTGAAGACCATGTCCATCGTCCCAAAGGCCATCTCGACCAGCCCGTACAGGAACGCGACCTCCCCCAGCCGCCACCCGCCCACGCTCCCGAAGCGCGTCAGCGCCGCCGCAAGCGTGATGAACTCGACCAGCGACGCGAACGTCGAGCCGAGCGCGTCCAGCAGGAACGACAGCCGGTACTGCATCTGCGAGCGGAGGCTGATGGAGATGAGGCGCAGATAGAGTCGGAGCATGCTCAGTCAGCGGAAGGCAGTCGGCAGCTGGCAGCTGGCAGGTGACTGCCTTCTGCTTTCTGCCGACTGCCTTCTGCGCTATCCTCCCTGAACAACCAATTTCCTCACCCCTGCCGCGAGCACGAGGCGCGCGAGGGCGTACAGGATGACGGCCCATAACAACTGAGCGGCCAGCGCGCCAGGCAGGGCCGGGCCGCTGAGCACGCCGAGATAGACTTCGACCACGGTGTTGATCATCGCCGGGAAGAACGTGTAACGCATGAGCGCCTGCATCCAATCCGGCAGGAAGGCCACCGGCATGAGGAAGCCGGAGAGGAAGGTGACGAGGATCCACGCCATGCGCCCGATGCCCACGGCGTCCTGCATCCAAAACGCGGACAGGCTGACGATGAACCGCCAGCAGAAGCTGATGAACAGGGCCAGCGCGAGTGTGACCAGCAGGGCCAGCCAGTGAAGCGGGGTGGGGGGCAGGGTGATCCGGAAGACGAGAGCATACGCCGCCATGATGGGCAGGCCGCGCACGAGCATCTGCGCCGCCGCGCGCCCAAAATCCTGCGCGCACCAATACCAGAAGAAGTCGAGCGGGCGCGAGAGGTCGGAGGCCACCTCCCCGGTGCGGATGGAGCGCATGAGGTCCCACCAGCCCCAGAGGGCGATGTAAGCGATGAGGGCCTGGGTGAGGCCGGTGTACGTGATGGCGTCCCCCATCGAGTAACCGGCGACACGCCCGGCGTGGCGCGCGCCAAACAGCGCGATGAGCACGTAGGCGCGCAGCAGGCCGAAGAAGCCGTTCGTCAACAGCCCGGAGACGTTCGCAAAGCGATAGGCCAGCTGCCGTTGAAGGGCCATGCGGGCGAGCGCCGCATAGGCGCGCCAATCGGCTGAAGCGGCCTCGCCGCCTCGCACGGGCTGTCCTTCGTGGGGTCTCATCGGCGACGCGGCCTGACGGGAAGGAGAGGAGCGGCCCTCAACCGGAAATCTAACCTCTGACTATGACCGGCGGGTGGTTGCCCCTCGTTTTTTCTCATGCTAAATTATCCCCATGCCTCTCTCGCCGCGCAACTCAGGGGATGCGCTCACGTTCGCCAGAGAACTCGTCCAACAGGGCATCGCCGCCAGCAAGAGCGGGGACAAGCGCCGCGCGCGGGAATTGCTCACGCAAGCCGTCCAGGTTGACCCCCAGAATGAACAGGCCTGGCTCTGGCTGAGCGACACGCTGACCGACGCGGTGTTCCGCCGGATCTGCCTCGAAAAGGTCCTGGCGATCAACCCGGCCAGCGTCGTTGCGCGCAGAGGGCTGAGGGCGCTCGCCGAGCGCCCGGCAGTTTCGGAGCCGCCGGCGAATCCCTGGCCCCCCAGCGCCCACGCGCCGCAGGAACCCGATCCGCCCCCGGCCTCGCCGCTCGATGACGATCCACTGCGCGACTACACTTCCCCTTCGCCTGCCTCCATCCCCAACCTGCTGAGGCCATCGAATGCCTCCCCGGCGCCGCCGCCCATCGGCTCCACTTGTCTGTGGTGCGGCGCCCACGTCTCGAGCAAGATTGTGTTGATGTGTCCCGCGTGCGACCATCCTCTGGAATTCGAGTGCCCGGACTGCGGGGAGAGTGTGCCGCTCGAAGTCCGAGAGTGCCCGCGTTGCGGCCGCGTCATGGGCGACTTCACCCGCCAGCGCCCGGCCTACCTGTCCGATCTGGGCGAGGCTTATCGCGCCGGGGGTCTGCCGGACAACGCTCTGCCCGTCTACCTTTATCTGTCGGAGATGCAGCCCCAGAGCGCCCCGTTCCACGTCTATCTCTCGGAGCTTTACGATCAGTTGGAACAGTCCGAGCAAAGCGCGGCGGAGGCCGAGTGCGCCGTCGAGCTCGACCCGCTGAATCCGGCGGCGCTCTATCGGCTCGGGCACTGGTATGTCAAGAGCGGCCAGCACGACAAAGCGGGCGAATTAGCCGCGCGGCTCACCCGCCTCCAGAATCGCTCGCCCCGGCTCACGCTCCTCCTGGGCGATCTGGAGTACGAGCGGCGCGAGTACCCGGCGGCCTTGCGCGCCTACCTTCAGGTCGGCAAAGCCAAGGTTTTCGATGAAGAATTCGACGCGCCCACGCGGGCGACGATCCACTACCGGCTGGGCGAGATGTACCGCCTGGCCGAGGATTTGCAGTCGGCGCTGAAATCTTATCAGGCCTGCCGGGATACGCAAGCCGATCTTTACGAAGTGCGCGACGCCCAGCGCTGGGTGGACACCCTTCGACCGCCGCTGCCTCCGCAGGCTTCGCGCAGCCACATGGAAACGCTGCGCGCCATGATCGGGCCGCTGCTGCTGGTGTGGCTCACGGGCGCGGTGGCGATAGGTTTCCGCTTCGACCATCTCACCTTCCTGGGCGGGCTGGGGCTGGTGGGCGCGCCGGTGGGCTGTTACGCGTATGCCAGCGCGGTCTACACACCGCTCACCGTCGAATGGCGGGAAGCGCTGGGCGAAGCCGGGCTGACCCGGCCCCTGCCCCGGCGCATCGCGCTGCTGGCGAGCGGCGGGTTGTTGCTGCTCTCCCTCGGCCTGGTCTTGTTTGGCATGTGAGGTCACGGCATGTTCATTCCCCTCAGCGCCGGCCGGCGCACTTACACCGCCTTTCCTGTCGGCACCACGATCATCGTCGTGGTGAACGTGCTCGTCTATCTGTGGCAGATGTATCTGCTCCTCGTGCTGGGCAGGACCGGCTGGCGGGAGGCCATCTGGGAATGGGGCTTCAACCCGTACCTGGTCCTCTCCCAGACCGGACACCGCGGCCTGACGATTTTCACCTCGATGTTCATGCACGGCGGCCTCGAGCACATCTTCTTCAACCTGCTGTTCCTGTGGGTGTTCGGCCCCATGGTCGAAGACCTCACCGGCTCGGTGCGCTTTCTGCTCTTTTACATCCTGAGCGGCGTGGCCGGTGCGGCCCTCAACCTCCTGCTGGATCCCAACCAGTTTGTGCCCGGCATCGGCGCGAGCGGCGCGATTGCGGGCGTGATGGGGGCGTTCTTGCTGCTGCACCCCGTCCGGCGCATCCGCACCCTGATCTTCATCCTCATCCCTTTGTTTCCCCGCCTCCCGGCCTGGGTGCTGCTCATCTACTGGATCCTACAGGAAGTCGTGCTCGGTGAGATCATCCTCGTGGCCGGCTACAACTTCACGGGCGTCGGCGTGTGGGCCCACATCGGCGGCTTCTTCGGCGGGCTGCTGTTCATCTACTTTTTTCTCCGGCAGGAAGTATTATTCAACCGCGAATCGGTGCTCCAGTTTGTCAGACGCTGAACCTCTCGACTGAACCCCCCCGTATTTCAGGTTAACCGGTCGTTAGAGTTTGCCTCTGCGCGCCGATGTGGCGAGAATTGGAGTACAATGCCGCGCGAGTACACACATGCCGCGGTTGAATAAATACGAGTGGAGTTGAGGTCGAGGTGAGATGGGTAAACCGTTGCGGGTATTGCTGGTTGAGGATTCGGAAGACGATGTCGCCTTGCTGCTCGACGAACTGACGCGCGGCGGCTTCGAGCCGGCCCATGCCTGCGTGGACACGCCCGCGGCGATGAGCGCCGCGCTGGCGCGCGAGCCGTGGGACATTATTCTGTCCGACTACTCCATGCCGCACTTCAGCGCGCCGGCCGCGCTGGCCCTGTTGAAAGACAGCGGCCTCGACATCCCCTTCATCATCGTCTCCGGCGCGGTCGGCGAGGATCTCATGACGGCTGCCATGAACGCCGGGGCAAACGACTACGTCCGGCACGAGAATCTGGCGCGGCTCGTCCCCGCGATTGACCGCGAGCTGCACGCCGCCAAAGTGCGCGCCGCCCGCCAGTTGGCAGAGTCCGCGCTGCGCGAAGCCGATGCCAAATACCGCACTCTGGCCGAGCAAATCCCGGCGGGCGTCCACATCATGGCGTTGGCCGAGGGGGGCGCCCTCACGGTTTCGGTCAACCCGCAGTTCGAGCGGATGCTGGGCTTCTCGGAGGCCGAGTGGATGGCCGATCCCGACCTGTGGCGCAAACAACTCCATCCCGACGACCGTGAGCGCGTGCTGACGGAAGCCGCGCGCCTGTTTGCGCCGGATGCCGAGCCGTTCATCGCTGAATATCGCATGGTGACCCGCGACGAGCAGGTCATCTGGCTCCGGGATGAGACGGCTGTCGTGCGCGACCCGGTGGGACGGCCGCAGTACCTGCAAAGCATCCGGCTCGACATCACCGAGCGCAAGCGCGCCGAGGCGGAACTGCAGGAGGCGAACGACAAACTCGCGCGCTGGGTCAGCGAGCTCGAGCGGCACAACCGCGAAATCACGCTGCTCAACGAGCTGGGCACGCAGCTCCACACCTGCTTGACCGTCGAGGAAGCCTACACCGCGATCGCCGATTATCCCCAGATGCTCTTCCCAGCGGAGGCGGGCGCGCTGTACGTGCTCAGCCCGTCACGGACGAGCGTTGAGGCGGTGGCAGTCTGGGGCGAGTTCCCGGCGGGGGCGGGGGAGCACGTGTTTGCGCCGGACGAGTGCTGGGCGCTCCGGCGCGGGAAGCTGCATCTGGTCGAAGACCCGCGCGCCGGGCAGGTCTGCCCGCATCTGGGCGAGGCGGTGTCTGCCGGCTACATGTGCGTGCCGATGCTGGCGCAGGGCGAGGCGCTGGGCATCCTCCACTTGCAGCGGCGGCCTTCCGGGGCGACCGGCCCGCTGGGCGCGCCGCGCGAATCCCTCAGCGAGTCGAAACAACGCCTCGCGCAGGCGGCGGCCGAGCTGATTGCGCTGGCGCTGGCGAACTTGAAATCGCAGGAGGCCCTGCGCCTCGAGTCGAACCGCGACCCGCTCACCGGCCTGTTCAACCGGCGTTATATGGACGAGACATTGGAGCGCGAAATGCGCCGCGCGGCCCGGAAGCAGCGCCCGCTCGGCGTGATCCTGCTCGACCTCGACGATTTCAACGGCTTCAACGACACGTATGGTCACGAGGCGGGCGACATTCTGTTGCGCGAGGTGGGCCGTTTTTTGCAGAAGCACATCCGGGGCGAAGACGCAGTGGGCCGCTACAGCGGCGAAGAGTTTGTCGTTCTCCTTCCGGAAATTTCGCTGGAGGCGGCGCAACAGCGCGCCGCGAAACTGCAGAGCGATTTCCAACAGCTCACGCTGGAGCATGACGGTCAGACGCTGAAGGCCGGCACACTCTCGGCGGGTGTGGTGGTCTCACCAGAACACGGGCCGTCGGTCGAGGCCATCATGCGGTCGGCCGAGGCTGCGCTCGAGGCCGCCAAAGCCGAAGCCCGCGAGCGCGCGGCGGCCACGGTTCCCGCACCCATCCCGGCTGGGAATGGCAGCGGGGAAAGCGCGCCCGCCGATGCCGCCGCAGTCACGGACGAGGCCGCGAGCAAGCCCACTGAATCGGCGTGCCTGGTCGTCGGAGCATTGTGTCTCAATCCGCAGACCTTCGAACTCGCCGTCGGCGAAAAGAGCGTCCGGCCCACGCCGGTCGAGTACGAACTGCTCTATTTCCTGATGCGCAACGCCGGAAAAATCTTCACGGCGGAGCAGCTGCTGCAGGAAGTGTGGCACTATCCGCCCGGCACCGGCAGCCACGAGTCAGTCCGGGCGCATATCAAGAATATCCGGAGCAAGATCGAGCCGAACCCGCGACGCCCTGTGTATCTCAAGACGATTGGCCGGTTTGGTTACACCATTCCGGCTGAAGAGTCCTCTTGACCCTCCCCTTACGAAAAACCAACCTCCTTATGTTCAGAGGCCGGTGAATTCTCGCCCGGAAACCGCGAAATCTGGCCGGATTCTGCGCGCCGATTGACGGAAGAACGCGTCTTCACGCAACCTTCACGCAAGCTATACACTTCCTTGCTCTTCCTTTGCTGACGGACGCTCGGCAAGTCGTTATAGTGCCAGCACAAGGAGGCAGATATGAATTGCGGGTCGCTTGAGCCAGGCGCCAGCCTGAGTGTGACGTGCCCAATGTGTTTCACCGTCAAGCTGTCGAATGACAAGAAAACTGTCGCGCTCAAATGCGCGCCGTTGAGCAGACCCACCACCAGTCTACTTCCCTCCGCGACGGTCTTGCCGCCATCAGTGCCGACCGCGACCCGGACTTCCGGCCCGACCACGGTGGCGACGTCAACCACGACCTCGCTGCCGATCCTGCCGCCCATGGCCACGACAACCGCAACGCCGTTCCTCGCGACATCCCCAGCGGCCATCTCATCCCCCAAGCTCCCCCCCACGGCCACGGCGGCCCCGAGCAGCGTCGTCCTCTCCTCAGTTGACCCTGTAATCCCGGGGACGTGCCTGCCTGCCGTCCACGATCAATACACCGTGGTCGGGCCGGACGGCAAGACCTATCGGACCTGGCATCCCGTCATTGTGCCGCTCGATCCAAACGATCCGCGGACTATCCCCCATACTCTGCAAACGCCACCAAAAAGGTCGCTGCCGACTTTTCGAGCGCCTTCAGCCCGGCCACCGAGCACCACTCGTCCGGGCCGTGGCTGCCGCCCGCGGTCCCTAGCCCGCCCCACGAGAAATCCAATCCGAGCACGTCGGTGAAAAGAAAATACGGGGTGGCGGAAGCCTCCATCGGGCGGATGGCCGGCTCGAAGCCGTGCGCGTGGTAGGCGGCGATGAGCGCCTGCACCACGGGCGCGGCCAGGGGCGTCTTCGCCGCCGGATAGCCGGAGTCCATCAACACTTCAATATCGCCATACCCGTGCCGGGCGAGATGATCTTTGACGGCTTGATACGTCTCCTCGACTTTCATCCCGGTGGCCATGCGCAGGTCGCACAACGCGCGCGCTTCGGTGGGGATGATGGTATGCGCGCCCTCGCCGAGGTAGCCGGACTTGAGGCCGTTGATGTTGAGCATGGGCGCGAACTCGATGTGCCGGAGCAGCTCGAAAGGCGGCAGGTCGCGCTTGAAGCGCGCCGTCCCCAGCCGGGCGAGTGTTTGCTTGTTGTCAAACGACTCGGCCAGTTTGCGCAACAACTGCTCGTCGTCCGGGCTGACCTCGCCGAACGGAGGGATGCCGTCCACCACGAGTTCCTGATGCTCATTCACCATCGTGCCGAGGGCCTGCAGCAGCCGCCACGCGGGCGAGGCGATCCACGGGCCGAGGCTGGAGTGCGTGACCTCGTTCGGCCCGCCCCACTCGCCGGAGCGGCAGATGAACTCCAGCCCCATTACACCTTTGGTGCCCAGCGTGATGTGCGGCTGGCCGTCGAGCGTGTACTGGCTCCAGAATGGCTCGAAGGCGGCGTCGGCGGCGAGGCGTTCCCGGTGCGCCCGGTAGAACTCCGGCAGCGCGAAGCTGCCGATCTCCTCTTCGCCCTCGATCGTCCATTTGAGGTTGACGGGTAGGCCGCTCGTCGCCCGCAGCGCCTCGACGGCGTGCAGGAACGCCATGAGCGGGCCTTTGGAGTTGCACGCGCCCCGCGCGACGAGGCTCTCGCCGCCTTCGGGATGATTCCAGATTTCGGCGGCGAAGGGCGGCGTGGTCCACGGCTGGCCGTCCACCGGCTGCACGTCGTACATGCCGTAGACGAGCAGAGTCTTCGGCGCGCCGGCATTCCATTCCGCGAAGAGGATAGGGTGCGTCTCGCGGCCATGAAACTCGACCCGCGCGCCGTGCGCTTCCAGCCAGCCGCGCAGCAGGTCGGCGGTCGCGCGCACCCCCACGTTCTGGGCAGAGATGCTCGGCTGGCGCAGGAACTCGCGCGTGCAGTTCAGGTGCTTGTCCCAGTGGGCGTCAGTGTACTCGTGGGCCTGAATAGGTAGGTTCAATGGTCAATCCTCGTCATATCGTTATTCTGACACGTTTGACCCCTGAGGCGCAATCCCGCCTATTTGCTAAAATAGGCCCGTTTTGGCGGGTGAGTTTCTGACCCGTGGCCGTGGACTACTGCTTCAGCGGCTGGAACCCCTCCCCCAGCGCCTCGTGCGCCTGCCCGATGACGACGAAGGCGTTCGGGTCGGCTTCGTGAATGATCGCTTTGAGCTGGCTGACCTCGGCGCGGCTGACGGCGCAGAAGAGAATCTGCCGCGTCTCGCCGCTGTACATCCCGACGCCCGGCCACATCGTCACACCACGCTCCAACTCGCGCAAAATATGGTCTGCGACGGGCTGCGGCTGCGAAGTGATGATGGTCGCCGTGCGCACGACGCTCGCGCCTTCCGTCGTCGCTTCGGTGGCCAGGCCGGAGACATACAGCGCGACCAAAGCATACAGCGCCAGTTCCCAATTGAAAGCCAGCCCTGCGATGAGCACGACGAGCGCGTCGGTGAGCAGGTAACTCTGACTGATGGGGATGCCGCGCCACTGGCCCAGCAGCTTTGCGAGGATGTCCGTTCCGCCGCTGGTGCCCCGCCCGCGGAACACCAGCCCCACGCCGATGCCGCCCAGCACGCCGCCGTACAACGCGTTGAGCACCGGGTCGGGCGTGAGGCCCTTCGGCAAGACGAGCACGAGCGCATCCACCAGAACCGCATACACGACGACGGTGAAGATGCTGCGCGCCAAAAAGCGTCTTCCGCCCAGGTAGCGCCAGCCGAGCAGGAACAGCGGAACGTTGAAGAAGAGAATCATCATCCCGATGGGCCAGCCGGTGTAGCGGTTGATGATCTGGGCTGTGCCGCTCACGCCCCCGGCGGCGAGTTTGCCGGGAATGAAAAACAAATCCATCGAGAGCGCCTGGATCACAGCGCCGAGGAGGAGGAGGGAGTAGTCGCGAAGGCGGGCGAACATGTGGCAGGTTGCAGGTGGAAAGTGGAAGGTGGAAGGTGGAAGGTGGAAGGTGGAACGTGGAACGTCACTTTCCACTTTCCACCTGTTACGATTGTCCTCGCACTCGTCGTCGTTCCCTTCGGCCACGCACGCCTCCCACCACGGGTGAGGCCGGGGGCGGGGGGACTTCGGGCAGAGGCGAGTCGGCGGTGAGGCCGGACTGGATAATGCGGCGAAGCTCGGCGTCGGCGCGCGGGTCGGTGTCAACGGGCAGGTAGGCCGCGAGCCGCCTTTCCACTTCGTCGTGCGCGCGCTGTTGCAGCGACTTGCCGCCCTCCTTGGCCCACGTCTCGCGGTTGACGCGGTCAATGATCGGGTTGGGGAGGTACATCTCGCGCGGCCAATATTTGAGCGTGTGCCCGGCGGTGAGCAGGTGTTGCTCGTCCAGCAACTCGCGCACGAGGTGGAGGGTGGGCAAGTCTTCCATTGGCTGAAACTCGCGGAGGAAGTGCAGGGCTTGCCCGCAGATGTCGTCGTCGAAGACGAGTTTGTCCAGGCTGAACGTGAGCACGTAGTCGAGCATCCCCGGCCCCGAGACCGAGTTGACGCCCGCGAGCGCGGCGAGCAGCGCGCTCCCAAAGGTCTCCGCCCCGGCCTGCGCGTCGAGGAACTTGCCCTCGCTCAACGCCATGTAACTCTGCGTGGGGAGGCCCAGCGATTTGGCGACAGCGACGTAGGCCACGTCCAGGTGGAGGGCTTCGATGGCGGCCATCGGCGACGACGCCGTCTTCATGTGAAAGGCCGCCGGAGCGCCGCCGAACAGCACGGGCGCGCCGGGTTTGACGATTTGAGCCATCGTCAGCCCGGCCAGCACGTCGGCCACGTGACTCACCGTTGCGCCGACGAGCGTGACCGGCGCGATCAGCCCCATCAGCGTGACCGGCACGACTTCAATCGGAATGCCCCACTCGATACAGTCAACGAGGTTCTGGCACGAGTCTTCGCTGTAGCGGAAGAGGCCGGTGGCCGTGATGGTGAAGATGGACATGGGTTTGGCGCGTAGTTCCGCGCGATCAGCGCGGAACAGCGCCATCATCTCGGCCATGCGCGGCGCGCCGTGCTCGGTGAACGCGCCGGAGACCACCGGCTTGAGCGAATTCGTCAGGCACAGATACAGCCGCCACGCATCGGAAACTTGCGGCTCGATGTCGTTGGTGGAGAAGGCGGTTGCCAAATAGGCAATATGCGATAAGCCATCTGCCAGCCGCACGTATTCCACGAAGTCGTGCGTCTTCGCCAGCCGGGTTTCGCCCGTGCGGTGGTCGAGCACTTTGAGGCCGCTGGAGCCGGGGACGAAGTGGACGTTGTCGCCGCTCAACTCGGCGTGCGGTTCGCCGTTGCGGTTGTAAAGCGTGATCGCGCGCGGGGCGGTGGCGATGGCGTCCTCGACTACCTCGGGCGGAAAAGAGATGCGCTCGCCTGCTGCGTCCAGCTTGAGACCGAAGTCCAGCAACCGCTGGCGCAACTGTGGCCCGCGCACCTCAACGCCAATCTCGGAGAGGATGCGCTTGGCCTCGTCGAGGATTCTCGTGATCAGTTCGTCGGAGATGACGTGGAGGGTTGGTCTCATTACCCACTCACCTGGTCACCCCTTCAGGTCCTTCAAAATCTGCCTCGCTGCATTCCGGCCTGGTGCTCCCGAGACCCCGCCGCCCGGGTGCGTGCCCGCGCCGCACAGATACAGGTTCTCGATGGGCGTGCGATACTGCGCCCACCCCGGCACGGGCCGCATGAACAGAATCTGGTCGAGCATCATCTCGCCGTGATGAATGTTGCCCTCGGTGAGACCGTACTGCTCTTCCAGATCGAGTGGCGTCAAGACTTGGTAATTGGTAATTAGAGATTGGAGATTGGGGGCGTATTCACTCAGGGTCTCAATCACCAAATCGCCCAATGCCTCGCGCTTTTCGGCCCACGTGCCTTCTTTCAAGTGATACGGCGCGTATTGCGCGAAGATGGATATGACGTGCCTGCCCTCGGGGGCGAGCGAGGGATCATTCACCGACGGGAGCACAATTTCGAGATACGGCTTCGGCGAGTAGCTGCCGTACTTCGCGGCGTCGTAGGCGCGCTCCAGGTACTTGAGGCTGGGGCTGATGACGATGGTGCCGTGTAGGGGCGAATGATCATTCGCCCCTGCGAATTGCGGCAATCCATTGAGCGCGAGGTTCACCTTCGCGCACGCGCCGCGCATCCGGATGTTCTGCACCGCGCGCACGAAACTGGGATCGAGTTCCAGCGGGTCCAGTAGGGGCGATCCCTTGCGGTCGCCCGGCAATCCCACGTGATTGCCCACGAATGTCCGGCGGGGATCAGCATTGGAAATGACGAGTCGGCCATTGATCTCCTCCCCGCTCGCCAGTGCGACCCCAATCGCCTTGCCGTCCTGCACCATGATTTGCGCGACTTCCGCGCCAGTGCGAATCTCCGCTCCCCATGCCTTCGCGGCATTCGCCAGCGCATTCGCGATCTGCCCCATGCCGCCGCGCACGATGGGCCGGAACAGCCCGCCGTTGATGGCCCAGTGGTGCAGCAGCACGAACGCCGTGCCCCCGCTCATCGGCCCCTGCATGACGCCGTGAACCCCAAACGCGCCGACTGCGCCCTTGAGCGCATCGGACTCGAACCACTCGTCGAGCAGTTCGGCGACGGACATGGGCAACATGCGCACGGCTTCCATCATGTCCTTCTTGCCAAGACCACGCAGTTTCAATCCGAGTTGCGCGAGCGCGGGCATCTCCGCTGGGGTGATGGCGGGAACGCGCGGTGGAGTGAGAGCGTAGGCTTCGTTCAGCAGCGCTGCGACCTTCGAGAGCAGAGTGACAAACACCGACCATTGTTTCGCATCGGCTCTCGAAAAACGCTCAATGGACTCGACGGTCTGCGCGATGCCCTGCGAGAGCAGTAGATATTTACCATCAGGTTGGGGGGCGAAGATAGTTGAATTCGCACGCTCCGCGGCCACTTCAAGCCCGTGTTGCGTCAGCCCGAGGTCGCGCACGATGTCGGGGCGGAGTTGGCCGCCGTGGGCGCACGCGTCGAACTTGAAGCCCGGAAAAATCTCCTCGGTCACCACTGCCCCGCCGACCACAGGCCGCCGTTCCAGCACGAGCACCTTCAGCCCGGCCTTCGCGAGATAGCACGCGGTCACAAGCCCGTTGTGCCCCGCACCGATGAGGATTGCGTCGTAAGCATTTGCCATAGTTCACTCTCGTGGAGAGTGGAGCGTTGAGCGTGGAGCGAACGCTTCACCCTCCACGCTCCACGAATTATCTCCAGTCCTTCAAGATTTCCATCGCCGCCAACCTCCCGCTCGCGCCCATGATTCCGCCGCCGGGGTGCGTGCCGGAGCCGCACTGGTAGAAATTCGCAATCGGCGTGCGATAGTTGGCCCACTGCGGAGCGGGGCGCAGGAAGTACAGTTGGTGCAGCGCGAGCTCGCCCTGGAAGATGTTGCCCTCCGTCAGGCCGATTTTGTCCTCAATGTCCTTCGGCGTGAGCACCTGCCGGTGCAGGACGATGTTCTTGAGATTGGGCGCGTACTCGGCGAGCGTGTCAATCACCGCGTCGCCGAACGCCTCGCGCTTGGCGTCGTCCCAGCCGCCCTCGACGTTGTATGGCGCATACTGCACGAAACACGACATGACGTGCTTGCCGGGTGGGGCCATGTCGGGGTCAATCATCGAAGGGAAGATGCAGTCAACGTAGGGGCGGCGCGAGAACTGGCCGTACTTCGCGTCGTCGTAGGCGCGCTCGATATAGTCCACGCTCGGGCTGATCGAGATCGCACCGCGATGATGAGGCCCCTCGCCGGGCATACAGGTGAAGTCGGGGAGCACGTCGAGCGCGAGGTTGACCTTGCCCGACGAGCCGCGAATCTTGAAGCGGCGAATCGCGTCCACGAAGTCCGAGGGCAGGAGATTAGGGTCGAGGATTTTCAGGAACGTGCGCTTCGGGTCGAGGCCGGAGACGACGACGCGGGCACGGAACTCGTCCCCGTTTTCGAGGGCGACCCCGACCGCCTTTCCGTTTTTGACGATGACGTGCGTGACCGGGGCCTCTGTGCGAATCTCGACCCCGGCCTCGCGCGCGGCGCTTGCAATCGCGTTGCTGATCGCGCCCGTTCCACCTTTGGCGAACCCCCACGCGCGGAACGCGCCGTCAATCTCGCCCATGTAGTGGTGCAGGAGCACGTAGGCCGTGCCAGGCGAGCGCGGCCCGAGGAACGTGCCGATGATGCCGCTCGCGGACTTGGTCGCTTTGAGCGGATCGCATTCGAACCACTCGTCGAGGTAGTCCGCCGAGCTCATCGTCATCAATTTGAAGAGGGCGGTGAAGTGCTCCTCGCCGAGGCTGCGGAAGTGCCCGCCAAACTTCGCCAGTTCCAGCAGGTCTTTCGGGTTGAGCGAGGTCGGGTCGGGCGGGATCATCGAGAGGATGGGCTTGACGGCCATCGCCATGTGCTGCATGAGGCGGCCAAACTCGTCGTAGGCGTCGGCGTCGCGGGGCGAATGGCGGCAGATTTCACGGCGGGTCTTGTCGTGGTCTTCCCACGCGGCGAAGTAGTCGCCGTTGGGCAGGGGGGTGAGCGTGCTGGGCAGGGGCAGAATCTCCAGGCCGTGGCGCGGCAGGTCGAGGTCGCGGATAATCTCCGGCCTGAGCAGGCTGACGACGTAGGAGAAGACAGTGAACTTGAAGCCCGGATAGATTTCCTCCGTCGCCGCCGCGCCGCCGAGCACGTGCCGCTTTTCCAGCACGAGCACTTTCTTCCCGGCACGCGCGAGGTACGCGGCGTTCACGAGGCCGTTGTGGCCGCCGCCGATGATGATGGCGTCATACGACGGAGAGATGATCATTTTTTCCTCTGTTTCTGCATGTTCTAGCACACACTCGATCGTCGCTCGTGCAGCCTCACCCCCGGCCCCTCTCCTGACAACGAAAACCAAAGGCGTCGTCGGGAGAGGGGAGCAAAGCAGGTCGAAATGGGCTGTTCTCCCC